>Ga0118677_10008507_pt1 | contig 16424 bp, 9 predicted proteins | sample AliMusrvi5mmetaG_FD_86154 | JGI IMG/M metagenome (GOLD analysis project Ga0118677, IMG submission 86154) | reverse complement strand
CTCTAACCCAGACCCTACCCCGATCCAACTCCTCATTTGTTGGAGGCTCAATCGATCCTCAACCCTCAACAATCAATACCATGCTGGCCGGCCCACCGCGCTAGACGCCCCTCCCCGCTTTGATTTCAGGTTTCAGCACTCAGCATCTGAGCTTTTCCGCTCGCTCCCCCGACCGCTCTGGCGGTTTGTTTTCCGACGCTCCAGTTCTACGCCCACCGCCCGCCTGCACAAGCCGGGAAGCCGTCCTGGCCGCCCCACCGTTCACCGCAGAGCAAGGCGCCTGCGGCTTATATCACTAACGGCCAAATGATCGACTTCTTCGCCCCGCTGGCCGCGCCAGCAGAATGGGAAAATTCGGGCGTCATGACCTTCATCGTCAACCAGCAGGGGAAGATCTACGAAGAGAACCTCGGCCCAAAGCAGGCGGCGCTGGCCAAAGGCATGTCGAGGTAAGACCCTGACAGTAGTTGGAGCCTGGTGAAGGGGCAGTAGGGCTGGAGAATTCGACCTCACCGGCGCAGCGTCAGTGAAGGGGCAAGGCCAGGATCAGCCGAGGACATGGCAAGCTCATTCACCTCCTTTCTGCTGCCGAAAATCCGAGCAGGCCGCGATTGACGGTGAGAATTCTAGAGCGCAAACTGGGGGCGCTAAGAAATAAGACGACCAGAGAACTAATCTTAATCAAAATCAATTCTGCGTAGCTTCGGCTACGGGCTGACCCGAAAACCGCGAATTTTCTAAGCCCGTGAAAGAACCGACCGAGCAGCGCCCAATCGGGCGCGGCTTGGCGTGCTTCTTTCACAGGCGCTTCGCGGTGCCTCGGGTCAGGGCGCGTTAGGTTCGCGCCCCTTCTTTTGAAGATTTCCCGTGGTTGGCAGTTGCGCGGGGCGACTGAAACACTATGGCCACGGACGACGATACCAAACTACCGCTGACTTCGCGCGACGTTCAGACGGAGCGGTTGGCGCAATTGCGGGAACTCTTTCCCGAGGCGTTCAGCGAGGGGAAAACCGATCTCAACAGGCTGACCCAACTGCTCGGCGACGTGGCCACCGATGCGCCAGAACGGTACGGCCTTTCATGGGCGGGCAAGTCGGATGCAATCCGCGCCATTCAGGTCACTAGCCCGGGCACGCTTTTGCCGGCGCGGGGAGAGTCTGTTAATTTCGACACCACAGAGAATCTGATCATCGAAGGCGACAATTTGGAGGTGCTGAAGCTGCTGCAAGGCGGTTATCACGGGCGGGTGAAGATGATCTACATTGACCCGCCTTACAACACCGGCAACGAGTTCATCTACCCGGACAATTACAAGGAGGGGTTGGCCGATTACCTAAAGTTCTCCGGCCAGGTCAGCGGCGAGGGCATCAAGCTCATCACCAACGCGGAGACGGACGGACGATTCCACAGTAAGTGGCTGACGATGATGTACCCCCGACTGTTTTTGGCGAAGAATCTCCTGCGCGAGGACGGCGTGATCTTTGTCAGCATTGACGACCACGAAGTCCAGAACTTGCGGCTGGTTATGAATGAGATTTTCGGGGAGGAGAATTTTGTCGCGAACATCGTGTGGCGTCGCACTGTGTCAGGCGCGGTATCTGGAAAGGGAATCGTCGTCGCTCATGACCACATTCTTTGCTACTCACGAACAGCGGGAGTACAACTCGGGCGTTTGGGAGTCGCAGACGAGAGCGATTACAAAAACCCAGATAACGATCCCCGCGGGCCGTACAAACTCCAGAAATTGGAGCGAACGCTTGAAGGGGCTCGGCCTTCGATGACATTCGCAATTCAGACACCGACCGGACCTATTACCAGAACCTGGGGCGTGGGGCGCGATACCTTCAATGAAATGCTGGGGGACAACCGGATCGCTTTTAGCAAGTCCGGTATCCCTTACTACAAGCAGTTCTTGTCTGAATACAAAGGCCGCCTGCCTGACACGTGGTGGGATTCCACAGGTGGGTTCAATCAGGATGGGGCGCGAGACGTGAAGGAACTGTTTGAGGCAAAGGATATGTTCAGCAATCCAAAGCCCGTTGAGCTGTTGGATACGCTACTAAAGATCGCGTCCGAGCCAGACTCCGTCATCCTCGATTTCTTCGCCGGCAGCGGGACGACAGCGCAGGCGGTATTGGAATCCAACGTGCAGGACGGCGGCAGCCGCAAGTTCATTCTCGTCCAGTTGCCCGAACCAACGGAGCGGAAGGACTTCCCAACCATTGCCGACATCACCAGGGAGCGTGTCCGCCGCGTGATCAAGAAGCTGGGGGAAGAGATTGCCGCGAAGGAGCACAAGGCACGCAAGGAGAAGGAGGGGCGGTTGCCGCTGGAAGGGGCGGAAGCGACGGCACCCCAAGCGAAGCAGGACTTGGGTTTCAAGGCATTCAGATTGAGCAGCAGTAACTTCAAAGTGTGGGATGCTGCCTGCGCTCCCAAAGACGGCGCCGGGCTGGCCGAGCAACTTAAGCTCATGGCCCACAACGTCGAGGAAGGCCGGCCGGATGAGGCGCTGCTCTACGAACTGGTGCTGAAAAGCAACCTTCCCATCACCAGCAAGATAGAGAGCGGGAAGATCAGGCCGCAAACCTTTTACAACGTGGCCGAGGGCACGCTGGCCATTTGCCTGGAGCGGCCCGTCCAACAGGAGACGCTGCGCGGCCTGGTGGCGCGGAAACCCAAAGGCGTGATCTGCCTGGACATTGCCTTCGCTGGCAACGACCAACTCAAGGCGAACACGGTGTTGGAAATGAAATCGCACGGGATTGAGTTCCACACCGCGTGAAGATCAAGTTCGACAGTAACCAGGATTTCCAACTGGATGCGATCCGCTCGGTGGTGGACGTGTTCGCGGGACAACCACTCACACGGGCCTCGTTGCAATGGCAGAGCGACGCCCTGGGCGGCGAACTCCTGACGGAAATGGGCGTCGGCAATTCGCTGGTTTTGAGCGACGAGGCCATCCTGCGAAACGTGCGCAAGATTCAGACGAAGAATGAGCTTGAGCCGGCGGCTGAGTTGCAGGGGTTGCATTTCTCGGTGGAAATGGAGACCGGGACGGGCAAGACCTACGTTTACCTGCGGACGCTGTTTGAGCTGAACACGCGGTACGGCTGGAAGAAGTTTATCATCGTCGTGCCCAGCGTGGCAATTCGCGAGGGTGTGTTGAACGCGATTGAATTGACGAAGGAGCATTTTCAATCGCTCTACGGCAACGCGCCGCTGGACTACTGGGTCTATGACTCCGCGCAGGTGTCGAAGCTGCGGCAGTTCTCGGCCAGCAACCAGATGCAGTTGATGGTGATGAACATCCAGGCGTTCGACAAGAGCAGCACCGTCATCCAGAACACCAAAGACCAGATGAACGGACGCCGGCCGATTGAGTTCATCCAGCATGCCCGGCCGGTGGTGGTGCTGGATGAGCCGCAGAACCTGGCGACGGAGCTGCGGACCAAGGCGATTGAGAGCCTGAACCCGCTCTGCACGCTGCGCTACTCGGCGACGCACAAGGATTACTTCAACCTGGTGTACCGGCTCGACCCGGTGAAGGCCTACGACTTACGGCTGGTCAAGCGGATCGAAGTGGATTCCGTCGTGGACGGGGGCGATTTCAATCGGCCGTACATCGCGGTGAAGGCGATCACGGCGACGGCGTCACGCATTGCCGCAAAGTTGCAGATTGATGTCGAGGGCGCGAGTGGATGCAGGCGCAAGAATTTGACGGTGACGCAGGAAAGTGATTTGTTCGCGCTTTCCGGAGAGCGCGAGAACTATCGCGGCTACGAGGTGGACCTGATTGATGCTGGCAATCAATACCTTCAGTTCAAGAACGGTGTGAGCCTGGCGGCGGGGGTGACGCACGGCGGGCGGACCGATGAGGTGTTGAAGATCCAGGTGCGCGAGACGATTCGGGAGCACTTTGAAAAGGAGTTGCGCATCGCGCAGTTGCCGCCCGAGCAGCGAATGAAGGTGTTGTCGCTTTTCTTCGTAGACCGCGTGGCACATTACGCCGAGCCGGATGGGAAGTTTCGGCAATGGTTCGTGGAGCTGTACCAGGATTTCGCCAAACAGCCGCGTTACGCGCCTTTCAGCCGGTTGCCGGTGGAGCAAGTACACAACGGGTATTTCGCGGTGGACAAGGGGAAGGCAAAGGACAGCAGCGAGGGGCGCGCGACCAAGGCGGATGACGAGGCTTACAATTTGATCATGCGCGACAAGGAGCGGTTGCTTTCCACGGGCGAGCCGCTGCGGTTCATCTTCAGCCATTCGGCGCTGCGCGAGGGTTGGGATAACCCGAACGTGTTCCAGATTTGCACACTGCGGGAAATAAGCACGGAGCGCGAGCGGCGGCAAACGATCGGGCGTGGCTTGCGGTTGCCGGTGCGCGAGAACGGCGAGCGGTGCTTTGACCCGCTCATCAACCGCCTTACGGTGGTAGCGAACGAGAGCTTCAAGGAGTTTGCAAAGAAGCTGCAGGACGAGATGCAAAAGGAGTGCGGCGTGAATTTCGAGGGCCGCATCCTGAACAAGCGCGAGCGGCGCAAGGGCATCTTGAAAAAGCAACGGCTGCTCGACCCGGACTTCCAGAATCTGTGGGACAAGATCAAACGACGAACGCGCTACGCGGTCAAGTTCGCCACCGCTGACCTTGTATCCCGCTCGGCCGGGGAGTTGCGCGGGATGCCAGAGATCAAGGCGCCGGCCATTCGGCGGGAGAAACACGAGCTATTCATGTCGCAGAAGGAAGGCGTGTTTGGCGAGGAGCGCGCGGCGCAAATCATTCGGGCGCCGGACTACACCGCGCCGATTCCCGACTTGCTGGGCTACCTGCAACGGGAGACGGAACTGACCCGCCCGACACTGGCTGAGATTCTGGAGAAGTCGGCCCGCCTGGGTGAAGTGACGCGCAACCCGCAGCAGTTTTTGGAACACGCCGTCGGCGCCATCCAGAAGTCTCTGCATGACCTCATGGTGCAAGGTATCGAGTACGAGCGCATCGCGGATGCGGAGTGGGAAATGCACCGGTTGGAAAGCGAGGAACTGGAAAGCTACGTCTCGCGCTTGCTCGAAGTGCAGAACAGCATCTACGACGTGGTCGAATACGAGTCGAAGGTTGAGTACGAGTTTGCCAAGGCATTGGATACCCGAAAGGACATCAAACTGTTTTTCAAACTGCCGGACTGGTTCAAAGTTGAGACACCGCTGGGCACTTACAATCCGGATTGGGCCATCGTGAGGGAGGATCAGGACGGCCAGAACAAAGTGTATCTGGTGCGCGAAACCAAGGGTACCAAGGATTGGTTGAAAATCCCCGATATTCAGAGGAAGAAGATCGAGTGCGGCAAAGCTCACTTCAAAGCCGTTGGCCTCAAGGATGGCGGTTACGATTGGGTGGCTTCGGCGAGTGACGTATAGCCTCGCACGGAAATCTCTATTTGGCACAGAGGACAGCGGTGTTCTTTCACAAGCCTCGTTGTGAAGCGGGTCTTGCGAATTGAAGCCAGAATCAGGCTGGTGTTCTTTGGCCTTGATGGCCGTGCTGAAGGGGGTCATCAGTCGGCTGGACACGGCAATGCTCTGTCACAAATGCGGAGCGGAGGTTCTTGAGATCTCGCCGGTGTGCCGGTCTTGTTTCGAACTGGCTACCAAATCGGCCTCAAGAGCCGCTTGTTTGCCCCGAGCGGTGTAGGGGAGCGGTATCGGTGCTGCCCGGTCAGTATCCATTTTCGTACCGTCGGACCTCCGCCCGGCACCGCGAAGCAGATCAATCCCACCACGCAGGCACCTACCAATGCGCCGCTAACAGGATCCTGGGTGGCCGTCAAGAGCAACAAAAGGGAGGACGGCGTTCTCGTTGAGCATTGGACGGGAATACGGGATTTCTTCCTCATGTTCTTTCTAAACCGCGCGTTGCCAGAACTTGGCCAGGACACTCCGGATTTCGGCGGGGTCTCGGGCGCGAGCGGGGTGCCACCAGGCCGGGAAGAGGCGGCGATATCGTGGCTCGGCGAACCGGGCGTCAATGAGCAGTACCACCCCGCGGTCGGTCTCGGACCGGATCACGCGGCCGGTGGCCTGGAGAACTCGGTTCATGCCGGGAAACGTATAGGCGTAGTCGAAGCCGGCCCCGGTTATTTCCTGGAAATAGTCGCGGATCAGGTCGCGCTCGATGCAGAGCTGAGGCAGGCCAACACCTACGATAATCGCGCCGATCAACCGGTCGCCGACCAGGTCTATGCCCTCTCCGAACGCTCCGCCCATGACGGCGAAACCCAACAGCGTTTCCCCATGCTCGGCGGCGAACGTGGCCAGGAAAGCCTCGCGCTCCGGTTCAGTCATGCCGGGGCGCTGGACCAAAATCGGGACCGCCGGGTGCTGGGCGTGGAACTGCTCCTGGACCGCAGTGAGGTATTGATAGGACGGGAAGTAAGCGATGTAGTTGCCGCGACGTCCTTCGACTAGCGAGGCGATGGCTTGAACCACGTCCGGTAAGCTTTCAGCCCGGGCTTTGAAGTGGGTGCGGATGCGGTCTTGCACCAGCACCGCAAGATGTTGCGGCGGAAAGGGCGAGGCCAACTGTAGCAAGGGGTCTTCCTCGTTGCCGCCCAGCAGCGCGCGGTAGTAGTCAATCGGCGTGAGGGTGGCGGAGAAGAAGACGGCAGCCTTTCCACGTGCCAGCGCCTGGCGGAGCAGGAAAGAAGGGTCCAGGCAAAACAGCCGCACTCGCACCGAACGGCCCGGGTCGGTAATCGTCACGTAACGCTCGTCATAGAGCTCGGCAGTGCGCTGGAACGAATGGAGCCGGAAGAAGAGTTCCAGCAGGCTCTCGCGGAAGTCGGCGGGCTCGTTGCGGGCGAGCCAGGCTTCGGCCTCGTTGAGAGCGGCTTCCAGCGGCTGTGTGAGCGTGGCGGGGAACTCGCGGCTGGTGCTTGTCGGGTGCAAAACCGCCAGCCCGGGAGGGCGAGCGTCGTCGCGAGACCTGAATTGGGCTGCTGCATCCAGATGCTTGGGCTCGCGAGGACGCTCGCCCTCCCCGAGTGGGGTTTGCGCAAACAGGGCGAGTTCAGTGGAGGGGTCGCTGAGCTCGTCAGGTTCGGCCGACGGCGAGGCTGGGTTGGCGAGCTTCCTCATCGCCGAACTCAGCTTGGTCAGCGCCCTGGCACAATGGGGCACTGCTTGCTTGAGCGCACGGCGGACCTCTTGGATCTCGCGCGTGTCGAGGTCGGCGGAGAACATTTCTCGGGCACGGTCCACGAGGTTGTGAGCTTCGTCCACCAGGAATGCGTAATCGCCCGGCTCATCGGTGAAGTGTCGGCGCAGATAGACTTTGGGGTCGAACACGTAGTTGTAATCGCACACGACGACGTCCACCCAGGACGACAGGTCGAGGGAAAGTTCGAACGGGCAAACCTGGTGCTCGCGGCCAATGTCTTCGAGTACCGGGCGGGCGATTTCTTCGCGGTCGAGGGCCGCGCGCATGGCTGTTTTCAAGCGGTCGTAGTATCCGCGAGCGAACGGGCACGTTGCCGGGTCGCAGGGCTGGCCTTCCTGAAGACAGATTTTCTCTTTGGCGATGAGTGTCAAAGTCCGCAAGTGGAGCCCGGCTTGCCGCAGGTCGGCCAGCGCCTTTTGCGCCACGGCGCGTCCGGAGGTGCGCGCGGTGAGGTAGAAAATACGTTCCAGCTTGCCTTCGCCCAGGGCCTTGATCGCCGGGAAGAGCACGGACATGGTCTTGCCGATGCCGGTAGGGGCCTCCAGGAAGAGACGCCCGCCTCGGGCGAGTGCGCGGTACGCGGCCACGGCCAGTTCGCGTTGCCCGGGCCGGTAATCCGGAAAGGGGAAGGCGACCGCGCGGATCGACTCGTCCCGCTGCCGGCACCAATTGTGATGCGCCCGTAGCCAGTCGAGGTAGGTCGCCGTCGCTGCCTGAAAGAAGGCCGACAGCTCCGCTAGCGAGCAGCGGTTCCGGAACTCAGTCACCTCGCCCGTGTCGAGGTCCAGGTAGGTCAACTGGAGGGTGATATTCTCGAGCAGGTTGGCTTGGGCGTAAATGAACCCATAGATCTTGGCCTGTGCCCAATGGAGTGGGTCTGCCACCTTGTCCCAGCCGCCTTGGATGGTCTTGATCTCTTCCAACAACACTTCGTGTGCGCTGACGAGCAGACCATCAATCCGGCCCTGAATGCGCAGGATGAATTGGGCAGTTTCGATTTCATGGCTGAGGCGTACCTCCTTTTGATAGCCGGCCGGCCGCGAACGCTGGAGTCGCTGGTGGCCGCGTGTGCCCGCCAGGGCGCGGTTTCGCCCTACGAAATCGCGCTCGCCGCCCAAGTCGCCCTGCCGCAGTGAGAACTCGACCAACTCGCGCACTTGAACCGATAGGACTTGTTTCGAGGCAGACGCCACTCGCTGAGTTTCAGGCGATGCACCGGACCCGGCAACTGAAAAGACGGATCAACAACCTCTTGCGCCGACAGCGATAACGCCAGTGCAGTAGCCGTGCACTCGATCGGCCCTCTGGACATGCGTGCGGATAGAACACAGCGCATGCGCGGCAGGTTGGCGCGTGGAAGGCGTTGTTCTAGTAATAGGATCTTCCAACTATTATGCAACCATTACGCAACCATCATGCATGTATTATGCAACCATTAGGCAATGATCAGGCAACTCTATAACAAGTAGCCAACTGGTATAGCGTTGATTCTGACCTGGTCCTTGCTTGGATTCTTCACACTCGCGTTGAAACACCTGCATGCCGGAGCGCCGGTCTCCGACCCGGCGTCGGCCAAATGGCCGGGAGACGCCGGGTCGGAGACCGGCGCTCCGGGGAGTGTGGAGTTTTTGAGTTTGGTGCCGAGCGGCTTCACCGGGCGGCGGGACTGCCTTTGGCTGGCGATTCTCTTCGAATTACCGGGTATCGTTGGAAGGAAGGCCGCTAGGGGAATCGCTTAAGAGGTTAGCCCTCAGTGCGTTGAGGCTGGAAGACTCCATCCGCATCGGCGGATAATTCTCAGAACCGGTGGACGAGCTTTTCGACTACGAAGGTGCTTTCCCGCATGGCTTGTTCGCTGAAGGGGCCGAACCACTCGGCAATCTTGCGAAAGCGCGCGACGAATTCCGCTTTGTCGCCGCTCTCGACCATAGCGAGATTCTGCTGGAGGGAATGGATGAAGTCCTTCAAGAGGGCCAGGCGCTCGGGGGTGGCGAACACGATTTCGGCGTAAAGTTCGGGGTCCTGAGCGAAGAGACGACCGACCATAGCCAGTTCGAGGCGGTAGATCGGGCTGGATAGCTCGAGGGTGCGGAGAATAGGAACACGGCGAGACCGTAGGAATTGCCCGAAGGCAAAGGTGGCAAAGTGGCGCAGGGCCTGAACGATTTCCATGATCTCGTCGTGCTCGGTGGCTGAGGTTTCAACCAGCACGTTACCCCAGACGGTGAGTTGATCGAGCAGCCATTGGCACTGGTCCACGTGGCGGCCAGGCGCGACGACGACGATTTGCTTGTCCATCGTGGTGGTTGCGGGCCCGAATAGCGGATGCAGGCCAAGAACTGGCCCACTATGGCTGCGGAGCATCGCTTCCAATGGCATGCGCTTCAGACTGGTGATGTCGGTCAGGACGCACGCAGAGGGGAGATAGGGGCCGACTTGCGCCGCCACCTCCGCTGTGAGGTCAATCGGCACTGCCAACATGCAGAGGTCAATGTCCTTCGTCAGAGACTGGACTTTAGGCCAATCACCGCGATCCAGAGCGCGGACATCGTAGTCCGACCGTCGCAACCAATTGGTGAAGAAGCGGCCCATTTGGCCACGCCCGCCAACGATGAGCACTTTGGCGCCGGGCCGGACACCACGACGTCCGAGCGTGTCCAGTTGCCCGACGCGCGAATGACGGAGCACCGTGCGGAACAGGTCCTCGATATAGTCTGGGTCCAGCCCGGTGTCAGCAGCCTGAGCTCGGCGTGTGGAAATGAGGTTCTCCTCGCGGGCAGGGTGGAAGGTGGGTAACTCGTGCTGTTGTTTGACCTTGGTAACCTTTTGGACGACCTGGAGTCGCTGGGCCAGGAGCTCGACCAACTGCCGGTCGATGGAGTCAATTTGCACACGCAACCCTTCAAGCTCGGCTTTGTGAGCAGGCGTCTTGGCAGGGCCGGCGGCAGAGGTCGGGCGCGATTTGGCGGGCGTCTTACTCATGGCGCTGGCTTCGTGGTTGTGTTGGGACGGTCATCGGGGGCAGGGTAATGCGCAGGAATGGGAAAAGCAAGGTGGGCGGATTTAGGGTGTGGGGCAGGAAGGGCTGCTCGAAGGTCAGGCCGGAGGAGGCGTGCACAGGATATTAGCGCTGAAATCCGAAGGCCGAAATCCGAAGACCGAAAGAAGACCGAAATCCGAAATCCGAAACCGGCGCGATTCGGTAGGCTGTCAGATTCATGGGGCGGCTGCGATTTCGGGCTTCGAACCTCGGGTTTCTTTCGGCCTGCGGCCTTTGGATTTGGGACTTGGGCCGGAAGCGCAATGCTTGTGACCTGGAAACAGCGCAGGCCAGTTTTTCATGGCGTAACAGGGTCGCCAAGGTAGACTGGTCTTATGCAGAGTCAACGTTGGCGGCCAGTGTTCTTTTGCGCGGTGGCAGTATGCGCGATCTGGTTGGTGGCATTGACCGGATACCGGATTGCCAAGAACGCAAAGATGACAGCGGAAAAGGTGAGGGCCTACGCCGAGTCTGTGGACATCAGCAAGCTATCAGGCTCGGCGCGTGCCAAGGCGATTCGAGACCTGGAGGACAAGCTAAACGCGTTGTCACTGGAAGAACGGCGGAAGGCCCGGCTGGAACGCGCCTCCTGGGCGTGGTTCGATCGGATGACAGAGGAAGAAAAAGCCGGGTTCATCGACGCGACTATGCCCACTGGATTCAAACAGATGCTGACCTCCTTTGAGCAACTGCCGGAAGAGAAGAGGCGCAAGTCAATTGATGACGCGCTCCGGCGGCTCAGGGAGGCGCGGGACCAATTGGGGGCCGGCCAGCCGGGTGGGAGTCCGGGCGGGACGAATTCGCCACCGGTGCTGAGTGACGAGCTCCAGGCGAAGGTGAGGTCGATTGGCCTGAAGACCTTTTATAGCCAGAGCTCGGCCCAAACCAAAGCCGAGCTGGCGCCGGTGCTGGAAGAGCTGCAGCGGGTAATGGAGAGCGGTCGCCCGTTCCGTCAAAGATGAGCAGTGGACGACTGCAAGTAAGACCGGCACGCTCAGGATGCGGCGGGTGGGTGAATGCTATCACAGCTTTCCTGGGATGGAATCAGGCCTCTAAATCCGAAGGCCGAAGCCCGAAGCCCGAAAGAAGGCCGAAATCCGAAATCCGAAACCAGCGGCCCCCTTGTGGCCGCAGGAGTAGAATGTCCGTCAGCGCCGTGGCCTGCCGGCGTTTGCTGGCGTCAGTGGCTGATTCAGGGACCAGCAAGTGGCTATTTCGGGCTTCGGATTTCGGCCTTCTTTCGGGCTTCGGGTTTCGGATTTCGGATTTCCTCCGCATCGCGCCGCACTGCACCAGGCTTTCCGCACGACAGCGGACGTTAACCGAAAGCGCCTTCACCCTCATCGAGCTGCTGGTGGTGATCTCCGTCATCTCCATCTTAGCTGCTCTTCTGCTGCCGGCGTTGAGCCGGGCAAAGGAGAGTGGGCGTGCGACGGTCTGCCTGAGCAATCTGCACCAAATCGGGATTGCGCTGCAGGTCTATGTGGGCGACTTCAACAACCGACTGCCCTCGATGTCCGACATCTACCCCGGCGTGACCAATGAATTCCTGGGCCCGGACCTGGTGCTTTCCAACCAACTCGGAAACCTGAAGGTGCTGCATTGTCCGTCCGACAAGTGGCCGGCGGATAAGGCGCTGCCGTTCCCTCAAAAGGGGCCTAACTATTTTGATCAAACCGGCTCCAGTTTCGCGTGGAATACATTGCTCAATGGCCAGGATGCCGATCATCTGTCGGCGATGGGGTTGAAGTTTGATCCGCACCAAATCCCACTGATGTACGACAAGGAGAAGTTCCACCGCGTGCGCGGCGAGGGCAAGGCCCGGAACTTTCTCTACGCCGATGGCCACATCAAGAACCTCCTCGTCGTGGCGGGGACCATCAAACCTGGCCAGTGATTCAGCTCAAGCATCTTTGTAAGAAGTTCGGCCAGCAGTTGGCAGTGGACGACCTGACGTTGCAGGTCCCGGCTGGCGAAATCTACGGCTTGCTGGGGCACAACGGCGCGGGTAAAAGCACCGCCATCGGCATGATGCTCGGCCAGGTTTGGCCCTCGAGCGGGGACGTGCGTGTTAACGGCCATGACGTGACCGCGCACCGTAAGCTGGCGCTGCAGAAGGTGGGGGCAATCTTCGAGAGCCCAGCTTTCTACGACTACCTGAGCGGACGGCGAAACCTTGAGATTCTAAGCTCTTACACGGCTCCAACGCCGCCCCAGCGAATTCAAGAGGTCATCGAGTGGGTTGGCCTCAGCGGGCGGGAGAAGTCAAAGGTCAGGACTTATTCCCACGGGATGAGAGCGCGACTGGCGCTGGCCCAAGCGCTGCTACCGCATCCAGACTTGCTCATCCTGGACGAGCCGAGCGACGGTCTGGACCCGGAAGGCATCCACGAAATGCGGCTGACCATCCTGCGGCTGCATCGGGAGCTGGGTCTGACCATACTGCTGTCGTCCCATTTCCTGAGCGAAGTGGAGCATATCTGCACCCGCATCGCGGTCTTGAACCGGGGCCGCATAGTTTTTGAAGGTCCGCTGGCGGCCACGAAACAGTGCGAGGCCTGGACACGCCTCCGGACGGGAGATTTCGAGAAGGCGGTCAATGAGCTGCGGCAGGCGCAATTGATCACGCACGAGCGCGATGGCCACCTGATCTCGTTGAGCCCGGGCGCCGGAACCGACCAGGTCGTGCGCTTGCTCGTGGAGCGCGGGATTCCTGTCTATGAAATCGCCCCGGTCGAGCCGACGCTGGAGGATTTCTACCTGACGCTGATGAATGGGCAGAAGGAGGTTAAATGAGTTACATCGTTACATGGGTTACAAAGGTCACTCCGAATCTGGCGCGCAGGACTCCTGGCGTAACTCACGTAACCTGGCAACTCATTTAACTTAAAGAGAGCATGTTCTACCGTCACCTTCGCAACGAATTGTGGAAGCTCTTTGGCAAGAAGCGCACGTATATTGGTTTCGGCGCTTTTCTGCTGGCGCAGAATGCGATGCTACTGACCTTCCGCTTTACGCACTGGCAGGACCAGATGGAGCGGATGCTGGAAGGCAATGGCTACCTGGCGCAGGAATATTTATCGGCACTGACCGTGGCGGTGATCATGCTGATTCCGCAAATCCTGCTGCTGATGCCCCTGTATGCGGCGCTGGTCGGGGGAGACCTGGTTGCCAAGGAGGTGGAGGACGGGACGCTGCGCATGATCCTGTCCAGACCCATCTCCCGGTTTCGGTTGTTATTGGTGAAGTGGACAGCCGGGTTCATTTTCGCGGCGGTGTTGGTGCTGGTGCTGGGAGGGACGGCGCTGGGCTTTGCGCGTATGTGGTTTCCTTGGAAGGGGATGTTTGTTTTCATACCGGGAGAGGTGTTCAATGTTCTGAGCCCAGAGCAGGGTTTTAAGCTCTATCTCTGCTCCCAGCTATTTATGACCCTCAACGCAAGCATCGTGCTGGGCATCGCCTTCATGTTTTCCTGTTTTAACATGAAACCGGCCGCGGCGACGATTCTGTCCCTGTCTCTCCTGTTTGTGAATCTGGTGATGGAAGGCATCCCGTTCTTCGAGCGCTACCGCGAGTACTTGCTGACCTACCACTTCCGCTGTTGGCATAACGTTTACATCCAGCCCATACCCTGGGCGCAGATTGGGCAATCGCTGTGCGTGCTGCTGGCTGTGAACGTCACGATGTTCCTTATCGGCACGGCGGCGTTTCAGGCGCGGGACATTAAGTCATAGTGCTGCTCGATTTTTCGAGCGGGAAAGTGCGTGGACAAAAAGGTCCGAAACCCGAGAGAAGGTCGGCGGTCGCACGATGCTCTAAGCGCACCTCACGGGACAGGGTGAACTAGCACCGGCAGGGCCGGGAAGTGTTACAGCAGTGAGCCCCGATAGCAGACGCGGACCACTGAGAATTGCCGAGAATTTCATAGGCTTGTCCGGACGATGCCAATGCATAAGCCCGCTGCCAATGCGAGCAGGCCCAAACCAATTAGCGCCCCAATCACAAAACCCCGCGAGCGCAGCCGTCGTTTAACGAACACAGACAAGACAATAAGGAGGGTAGCTGGCAGGATCGCCCAAGGGCTTCTTGCCGCAACTCCACCTACTACTCCGGCTGTGGAAGCCAGCAGACCGTAGATTGTCCCGAAACCAAGAAGCATGTGGAACCCGTAATGCGCGCCTTTTGGCGCATCGGGCTGGGCTTCGACGATTAGTGGCTGGGCCAACGGATCTGGCGCTTGTTCTCGAATCGGAGTTTCAGGCTGATCTTCTAACATAATTGTGGATGCTCCTTTTCTACGGGTTTTCGATCTCCAGGCCGTGTGCGATGCAGCAGATTGTAGGTCTCGAAAGGTATCACGTGGCCTTCGGGATTCACAATATGCACACAGGACCGTTTCAGCGAACGGAGGTCCATGTTGTGGGCATCCATGAATTGCATGATGATCACACGGAATATGTCGCTGTATTTGATGGGCGAACCCATGCCTGGAAGCAACGGCAGACAGCATTGCAGTTTTAACTTATGGGCCATCGATGCCGGGGAGGTTCGCAATGCCTGCTGCAACTGCCGACGCAGATCCACATCCTGCTCGTAGCAAATGGTGTTTCCGCCCAGGTTTACCAAGGATTCGGGGTCAACCCACCGCGAGAGCGGGATGATCTGCTCGCCGCGCCGGATGGCGTAGCCTGCCGTCAGAGCGTCTGGATGACAAGGTATGGGGGTCAAATCCTGCGGGCTAAACAGGTTGCTCTGGCGCAGGATCGCAGTGCGAATCGCAGTGAGGGTCAAGCGGTCTGTATCAGACTCAAATCCCTCCAACCGACCGGCGGCCTGAATCGGTTGGAACGTCACCCCACGCACGCATCTCTGGCGAGCGGCAAACTCCAGGATCTGCCCGATCTCCTGATCGTTAAGCCCCTTCTGTAGCATGACCACCAGAGTAGTGGACAAATTATGCCGGTTTAATACTTCTAGCGCTCGGAGCCGAATATGTGTCAGATCGGCTCCCCGCAAGTGCTTCAATGTTGAGGGAACCAGGGAATCGAATTGCAGGTATAACTCAAAACCCGGCATGTAAGCGCTGAGGCGACGCACGAATGCTTCATCCTCGGCGATGCGCAGGCCATTGGTGTTCAGCATGATATGGCGGATCGAGCGGCCTTTTACGCGGTCCAGGATTTCAAACAGATTCGGGTGCTGGGTCGGTTCACCGCCGCTGATTTGCAGGACGCTGACCTTGTCTTTCTTGCCGGCAACAGCGTCCAGCATACGCTCGATTTCTTCCAGCGAGCGATGGCGTCCGTCCACATGGGATGCGGCATAGCAGATCGGGCAATTCAGATTGCACTGGTCTGTGATCTCCAGGATTGCCAGGCAACTGTGCTGATCGTGATCGGGGCATAGACCGCAATCCCAGGGACATCCGCGTTGCATTCCGGTTTGGCGCTGATGCGGTGCCGTGGGAGCTTTGCTGTAAAGACGGCGGCTCCGCTCCCAATAAGTGGCATCGTCGGCAATCAGGACACGTTGCGAACCATGGTCGGGGCAGAACTTCTGCAGATACACGCAGCCCTTCTCCACCACTATCTTGGCCTCGATCTTCTGCAGGCAATGGGGGCAGAGGCTGTTGGTCAATTCAACAACCAGGGGTCGTCCATCTCGTGGATCGCAGCAATCCTGGCCTGGCTCCGGGCATCCTGCCATCGGGGACTGAGGACCCGGGGATAAATCCCTAGCAGTTGCGGTCATTCCACAGCACTTGGAGTTCCAATGAAACAAGGCATAGACAACCGCCGCCAGACAGGTCAGTTGAATCGCACTCAAGGGCACGATCGGCAGCGTGAACCGGGGTTTGATGAACTCCACCGCAAAACGGAAAACGCAGTAAGCAAACACAAACTGGCTGAACATGCACCCGCATTGGCGACCGGCTTTGATTCGCAAACCAAACCATCCTGCCACTGCCAGCAGAAAGACAATCTCATATAACTGGGTTGGGTGACGTGAGATCCCGTCGCCAAAATCAACACCCCACGGTAGCGAGGTGGCAATGCCGTAGGTGTGATCGTCCAATCCCGCTAAAAAGCAGCCGCACCTCCCGATGCACATACCCAGGATGAGTGGAAAGACGTAAACGTCGCCGGTGGGATAATTGACGCCCAACCGCCT
>Ga0118677_10008504_pt1 | contig 16430 bp, 10 predicted proteins | sample AliMusrvi5mmetaG_FD_86154 | JGI IMG/M metagenome (GOLD analysis project Ga0118677, IMG submission 86154) | reverse complement strand
GCCGCGGCGGCGTCGGGACCGCTGGAACGGCCAACACGGGCGGCGGCGGTGGTGGCCAAGGCGGCAACAATGGCAGCGCCGCTCCCTCCGGCGGTTCCGGCGTCGTGATTATCTCCTACGTCACCGGGATTAGCTATAGTCCACAATCAACCGGTGCCACGCTGACGGCGTTGGAGGACACGTCAACGCCGCTGGCGGCAAGCAATTTAGGTTACTCTGATCCGAATTCAGTCGCACTTGCCGCCGTGCAGATCACGACGCTTCCGGCGCTGGGCACATTGAAGTTGAGCGGAACCCTCGTCACGCTCAACCAAATTGTCGCCGTGGCTGACATCAACAGCGGCAACCTGACCTACCAGGCGGCATTGAATGGCAACGGCACTCCTTACACGACGATTGGGATCAAGGTCCAGAATGCGAACAACTATTGGAGCGACGCCGCGACGCTGACGGTGAATGTGACGGCCGTCAACGATGCGCCCACCTCCACCGGCGGTGCGGTGAGCGTGTATAAACTCAACGTCAAGACGTTTGCGTCCACAGACTTCCAGTTCTCGGATGTCGATACCGGCGACACGTTGCATGCAATCAAGATAACCTCTCTCCCGGCCCATGGCGCACTTAAGTATGGCTTGGCCACCGTCTTGAATGGTGATCTGCCACTTGCGATTCCACTGGCCAGCATCCCGACCCTCACCTACACGCCCACCACGGGCTACACCGGATCCGATGCGTTCAATTTCCAGGTGAGCGATGGGGCGCTCTACAGCGCGGATACCACCATGGCCATCACCGTCACGCCGGACATCCTGGTGCAGAACGGGAGCTTTGAGACCCCGGGCACCGCACTGGGTGGGGCTTGGTTCATGGTCGGAAGCCCGTGGAGCATCACAAGCTCTCCATCGAATTACCAAGTGATTCAGGCTGTAGCTGGAGGCTACTTCACCAGTACCGACACGGGCGGCGGTACTAACATCATGTTGATAAGCGTGGATGACTGTCCGCTTGCACATCCGCTCGTGCAGAATTTGAGCACCAGTGTAACAGCCGGAGACACGCTTTCAGTGACCTTCTCTATCGGGAAGTCAATAGGCGCGCCCGGGGGAACCGGGGTGGTTTATTTCGACGTCGCTGGGACGAAGTACCCCATGGTGATCGACACTACCGGGATGACCGCCAATAGCTGGCAGACCCAAACGTTCACTCAAACGATCACCAATTCTGGCAACTTGACTCTTGGGTTCTACTCGACCAGTGCCGTTGGCCACAATTCCTTCGTCGACAACGTCAGCAATGTCTGGGTGGGTTCCGTGATCATCCCCTCGGGCATACCCGCCGCGCTGACCACCACCTACGGTACGGCCTCCAGCCCGACCACCGTCACGGTTACAGGTGCCGCTCTAACGGCTGATATCACCGCCACGGCACCGACCGGCTATGAAGTTTCCAGCACTGGTTCCAGCTACGGAAACACGGCGACCTTCACCCAGACCAGCGGCAGCGCAAGCGGCACGCTCTATGTGCGCCTCGCGGCCACAGCCACGGTCGCCGGCACCTACAATTCCCAGAACATCGTGCTTTCAAGCAGCGGTGCCCGTTCGGTGAATGTAACCACCGCCGCCAGCGGCAACACGGTGGGCAAGGCGACACCGACCGCGACCCTCGCGGTGACCAACACGCCGGTGGCCTATGACAGCTCCGCCCATGCGGCCACGGTGGGGATTACCAGTTCCTCGCCAGCGGGTGGCTCGGTGACGAACATCCTAACAGGTGGCGCGGCCACCCAGACCGCCCCGGGCACCTATGCGGTGACGGCGACCTACGTGCCGGCCGACACGGCCAACTACAACACGCTCACCGCGCAGAGTGCGGGTGACTTCGTCATCACCGCAACCCCCTACAGCAACTGGGCCTATGGCACGTTCGCCAACGCCTTGACCGACAAAACCCCGGGCGGGGACCCGGATAGTGATAGCTATACCAACCTCCAGGAATTCGCCTTTGGCACGGATCCGACCACCAGTTCTAACGGTACCATCACCTACACCGCGGAAAAGCTTCTCACCTCGTGCGGGCCGCCTGTCGTCAAGGACCTGAGTCCCGGCACCGGTGGGGTGGACTACCGCGCGGTGTTCTGTCGCCGCAAGAACTGGCAAGCCGAAGGATTGACTTATACCGTTCAGTTCGTTGTGGATCTGGACTTCACCCCCGGCAACACGCAGACCGTCACCATGGATGCAGGGAACGCCACCGTGTTGGCCACGGATGCGGCCAATGTCATGGAGGCGGTGAGCGTGCCCTATCCGTGGTTGATCCCCTATACCAGGAACGGGATTCCCGGCCATGAGAAACCGACGTACTTCCGCGTGGGAGTTTCCAGCAGCAACTGAGCCGTCAGCCGCACTAACAAAGAAACAATCAAGCGCACCATGAAAAACAAACTTCAGTATGCCGCCGGTCTCGTGACCCTCTCGCTGATCCTGCCCGCGGCGGCGGACATCATCTACAGCAGTCTCCAGCAGACGATTCCCACCACCTACGGCGGGTTGACGGTCAATGATATAGGTGACGGCACGCTCAACCTGTTCTTCGGCGGCGCGGGCGTGGCGAACAACAACGCGCTCCAGCCGTTCCGGGTGGCCGCCACAGGTCTATCAACCATCAAGGATTTCGGAACGGGAGTCACCATCGGTTCGGGTTCGGGATATCTCGCCACCGGTGCCGGCGGTTCGATCGATCATTTGGCCACGGGCGGCACATTCACCGACGGGATGGAAGGTTATGTCGGCTTCAAGCTGGATACCGCCAACTACGGCTGGATGCGCGTGGTCCTCACCAATAACACCTCCGGCGCCGTGGTCAAAGACTGGGCCTATGACAATACCGGCGCGGCCATCAAAACGGGCTGGATCAAAACCGATATCGTGACGGGCACCACCCAGACGGTCACCCTCAACCCCGACACCGGCGAGTCGTTCACCCTCGGCTCCCAACTCACCAACGCCAGCGGCTCGATCACCAACAGCGTGGTCAAGGAAGGCGCGGGAACCACCATCCTAACAGGAACTAACAGTTACAGCGGAACCACCGCCATCAACGCGGGTGTCCTGTCGATCGCCGCCTCCGCCAGCACCGGCAGCGGCGATGTGACGGTCAACAACGGGGGCACCAAACTGATGGGCACCGGCACGATCGGTGGCACCACCACCGTCAACTCCGGTGCCATGCTCGCCCCGGGCAATGCCGGTGTGGGCAAGGTGAACTTTTCCAACAATCTAACCGCGAGTTCGGGTTCGATCTTCGAGTGGGAACTGGCCGCCACGCCCGTCGAAACCGGCCGCGGCACGAGTTACGACGCGGTGAATGTCGCGGGCACCCTGGGTGGCAGTGGTGCCATCTTCCGGGTGGTGCTCAATGGTGCCCAGAACTTCAGCGAATCCTTCTGGGATAGCAACCGCACCTGGACGGACATCTTCAAGACCGCCGATGCCGGCAGCAGCGTGAGCATCGCGTCGGTGTTCAGCAGCGTGCAATACTACAACAGCACCACCGGCAACCTCGGCACTCCCACCGGACAGGGTGCATTCACCATCAGCGGGTCCTCGCTCACCTGGACCGCGGTGCCCGAACCGACCACCGGGCTGGCAGGCATCCTGTTAGGCGCCGGCCTGCTGCGGCGCCGCCGCAAACCGGTAGGGACCAGCGGCCTCGCTGGTCCGTAACTACCCTGAAGGCGAAACATCCCATGCGCGGTCCATGATCCGCACCGCAACACCGCCCATGCGGGCGGACAAGTGGGCGGACCGGGCCGGATCCGCCCTACCCCTTACCCATAACCAATAATCAGCAACATCTTCCCACCATTTTCCGGAGTTAATGGGTTTCTCTCCGGAATCCCGCGGGGCCGCCGGTGCGCACTGGCGGTTCCGCAATTTGCGTTTTTGGACTGCGGCGAGCCATCGCCGCTTTGACCGGCTGAACATGCTTCCCGACAATGACCAATCTTCCCGGCTCGACTGATTTCGAAATCGTCAGGTGGTGGATTGGCCTGAGCTGGAAATTCGAACGCCCACCCCAAAAGCGGTGAAGCGTGCTTCACCGCAGTCCAAAGAGATCACCGACCTTCAGACTTTCATCTCACCTGCAAGAAGGTACGCCTGCCAACCCGTATGAGTCACCCTCACCCACAGACAATGTTAGAACACATGACTTTGCCCATATCCCCACAGCAAACATGAAACACAACACAATCAGATCCATCGCGACCGTCGCCTTGCTGACGGGATGTAACGCCCATGCGGCAACCGCCGCCGGAACTCCGACGGGCTCGTCCATGATCACCATGGACTACGCCAGGTATCTGGCGCCCATTGACCTGCACTTCACCAAGCCGACTCAGCCGATCGAGGGTATTCCGTTAGGTAATGGCAAGATGGGATCGCTGGTTTGGATCGACGGTTCGGGTTCCAAGTTACAGTTCAATTTCGGCCGGCCGGATGTTTTCTATCGGGGCAGCGCCACCTCCGATTGGGGCAACAAGAGCCATACCGACGGTGGCTCCAAGATCGGCAATGTCGATATCGGTTTTCAAGGGAGCCCCTTTGCCAGTACCTGCAAGCAGGATCTGCATGCCCATGACGGTTACGAGAGTATCCAGGGCGCTGACGTCAGCGTGCGCATCGTCCCGTGGCGCGACCACGATGTGTTTGCCATCGAAATCACCGACAACCGTGCCGCGCCCTCCGCCATTACGGTGGACCTGTACAGGCTTCTGGCGACGATTGTGAACGACCGGTACAGCAATGCGGCGGTGCAAGCGCAGCGGGATAACATGCTCGTGCTCAAGCAGGTCTTCAGCTCCAAGTGCGATACCGGGATGGCGGTCAACGATGTCTATTGCTCGTCGGCGTGTGTCGTTGCCGTGAAAGGACGCACGGCAACGGCAACGGAAAAACAATTGGCCATAGGTGCCGGGAAGGGGACGTTCACCCTCTACATCGGCAGCGCGGCATCGCTGACGCCCAAGGACGATGTGGTGGCGCTGGCGAGCGCGGAGGTGAAAGCGGCCCTGGCCACCACCTTCACTGCCATCTTTGATTCCACCACGGCCCAATGGCATGACTTCTGGAAGCGATCCTTCATCTATCTGCCTGCCACGCACGACCGGCCATTCGACGAGAGCTTCGATCAGCACTGGCTCTATTACCTTTACGGCATGAACACCTGCAACCGGGGCAGGTATCCGATCCATGCCAACGGCGGCATCTTCAATGTGCAGGACGGTTGGCAGTATTGGGGTTCGATGTACTGGTGGTTCAACAGTTCCCGCCAGACATTGACCCCGGTCTTTGAGCAGGCGAACCACCCGGAACTGGCCGATCCCTATTTCAGCATGCTCAGCCGGATATTCCCGCGGATCAACAAGGTTGCCGCTCAGCATCTTGGCGCCGGCAAGGATGCCATCTGGATCGGGGAGACCTTTACGTTCGACGGACCTGAGGTCTTGCCCGAGACCGGGCCACGGCCGACACGGAAAACGCGCAGCGATTGGGAGACCCGCTGGTCCGGCGGAACGTGTACCCGTCTCTTGTATAACACCGCCGAGGCGGCGCAGTGGTATTGGGAGCGCTACGAGTACACGCATGACCTCGCGTGGCTCAAAGAGCGGGCCTATCCGATGCTCAAAGGTGCCGCCGAATTGTACCGCACGTATCCAGAGACAAAATTGGAAGCCGACGGCAAATATCACATCAACAACGTGTCCTGGGCGGAGACCTACAGTGACGGTGTGCGGGATGGCATCAATGACCTGGCCTCCGTCCGCGGAATCTTTCCGGTCGCTATCAAGGCCGCGAAACTGCTCAATGTCGATGCCGAGCTTGTGCCGCTGTGGCAGGAGATGCTCGACAAGCTGGCACCCTATCCGACGAATGCGACACCCAATGCGATTGGCGTGCTGCAACAGGCCGGGGAACCGGTGTTCGCCACTGGCATCGCGCGGGACTCCCGGCTTGGGTCGGAACACGACCCGCGCCTGATGCTGGTTAACGTCTTCGATCTGGTGAATACCGAATCGAAGTTGACCAAGCCCGACGAATGGCAGATGGCGCTGAACACGCTGGCCAGTCTGAGGCAGGCCAAATGGATTGAGATGAACAAGAACGAAGGCGCGAACGGCGGCGGAGCGTCGGAGCTGGCAAGGTTCTGCGGCGAAGCGGCGAGACTCGGCAGCGCCGAGTGGGTGAAGAAATGCTTTACGTACCAGATATCCTCCTACTGGAAGACAAAGTCGGATGCTCCCACCCGCTGGATCAACCGCATCCGCGAATACAATCCGGAGGGCGGCTTTGCCCTCGACTGGCAGCAGGAGGCAACGTTCAGCGAGGGGATGTCCGCCGCCTTGTTGCAATCGGGCGCGGCTGCGCCCGGCGGCACGCCGATCATCCGCGTCTTTCCCGCCTGGCCCAAGGACATGGACGCCAGCTTCACCCTGCGCGCCAAGGGAGATTTCCTCGTCACCTCACTGATGAAATCCGGCAAGGTGGATTTTATCGAAGTGACCTCGCAGCGCGGCGGCCCGTGCACGTTGCGCAATTGTTGGGGAAAACAAAGTGTCGATATCTATCGGAATAACAGCAAGAGCGAGACCCTGTCTGCCGAGTTGTTGACCTTCCCCACCAAGCCGGGAGAAAACATTGTCATCGTCAAGAACGGCACCAAGCCGGCGGACTTCCGCGTGAGTCTGCCCCAGCCTTAGCAGCCATGCTGTCTTCACACATCATGAAATCAACCTTGGCTTCAGCCCTGCTGATGGCTGTCACCGCTTTACGCGTCCTGGCCGCCGATCAGATGGCACCGATCCATCCGGCCGCCTACAATGCCCCGGTGCGCGTCGCCTGCATTGGCGACAGTATCACCGAGGGAGTGGGCGCGGGGGTGGTGGCGGTGACAGCTTGGCCAGCACAACTCCAGGGCTTGCTCGGCTCCTCATGGCAGGTCGGCAATTTCGGGGTCAGCGGGCGCACGCTGTTGAAACAAGGCGACTTGCCCTATTGGAATGACCAGGCCTATCAGAATGCGCTCGCCTTCAAGCCGGATGTGGTGATCATCATGCTCGGCACCAACGACACCAAGCCGCAGAACTGGAAACATGAGGCGGAGTTTGTGGCCGACTACCGCGAGTTCGTGCAATCGTTCCAAGCACTTGCCAGCAAGCCGCGGATCTATGTGTGCCGGCCCTGCCCGGTGCCGGGGGCGGGCAATTACGGGATCAACGAGGCCGGCGTGCAGCAGGAAATCGTGCGCATTGACGCGCTCGCTGCGGAAATGAACCTCGGCGTGATCGACATGCATGCCGCGCTTGTTGACAAGCCGCAACTGTTGCCCGACAACGTCCACCCGAACATCGACGGCCACCGCGAGATGGCCAAGGCGGCATTTGCCGTCCTCACAGGCAAGGTGGCCAGGTCGCGCAATCTGGTGCCCACCGAGCCGGGCAAATCGCCGAACTACTGGTGCACGTGGTCGGTCCAGAGTTACATGCAGGGCCAGGGCGCCAAGACCAATGACCCGATCCTCTATCAGGTGGCGTGGAAAATGATGACCGACTTCGCGGATCAGTTTTTCCCGGGACTGGTCATGGAACACGGCAACCCCTCGAAGGACGGCCCTTTCAACTCCTATCCCGGCAGCGGCCGGGTGGATCCTGCTTATGTCGAAGCGGGCAAGCGGGTGATCCAGTACTCCGAGGTCATGCGGCTGCATGACAATTCACCCCAGCTTGGAATACCGACCATGCTTGACCGGCTGGCAAGCATCCTTGACGCTGTGAAAACCAAGCCGGCCAAGACCGGCTATCTCGACTGTGAGGATGAGGTCACCATGGCCGCAGTGCTCGGCGGGACCATGGGCGTCATGCGCTGCCCGATGGTCGGTCTCAGGCCCGGCGACGATCCGGACATCTTCCTCAAAGGCCCGCGCAACCTCAAGCAACGCATGGATGAGGTGGTCCGGGCCGTCAGGTGGCATCGCATCGCGCCCGCCTTCGGCGCCGGAGTGATGGCGACGCAGATCGATACCAAGGTGCTGGTGGATTCCTACAAATTTCCGGCCGGCGAGTTCTGGACCAGCACGGAGGATTGGGCCACGACGTATGCGTCACCGTATGCGTGCATGGACAAGATGGTGGCGCAGGGCGCGCCAGCGAGAGTTACGCGGGGTCTTCCCTTGCCGGAAGTCACATGCGAGGGCGAACCGCCTTACGTTCTGGCTTCACTCAATCCCAATGGTTCGGTCAGCATCGGCACGCTTGGCAGATTGAGCCCGCAACGTGCTTGTTATTTCCCCGAGGCGGATGTCAGTTTGAACATTGGGCGTATCACGGGCAACATCGGCATCTTTGGTTATTACAAGACGCTCACGTTGGTTCTCGATATGCCACTTGGCGAGTTTGGGATCTGGGCCCAGGATCTTGCCGGCGACTGCGCGGTGGACATCACGTCCAAGGTGTTAGTGGAGGACAACAGGCTTGTCTTCCCCGGCGACTTGATCAAAAGTATCGGACTCTCAGCCGCCACTCCCGGCGATCTGTCGGATCCGGCGCTGGTCGTGGAAATCGTGAGCAAGTGAAAATCAAAATATGAATCAATTATCAATGATGATTGGCAAGGCGGCCGTGCTGACCTTGATCGCGTGCCAGACTGTTAGGGCGGCGGCCCCGGGCCCGGAGGCGAAACCCGGCATCCCGTTGGATGCCTGCAACGTGGTGTGGGACAGCCCGAGCAAGGATTCCGGCGGTTCGATGCCGCTGGGCAACGGCGACATCGGCCTCAACGCCTGGGTGGAGGAGAACGGCGATCTGGTATTCTTCATCTCCAAGACCGATTCGTGGACCGATAGCGGACGCCTGGTGAAGCTGGGGCAGGTGCGCCTGCGTCTAACACCTGCGCTGGCGGCTAAGCCATTCCGTCAGGAGTTGCAGATCCGCAAAGGGGTCATGGAGATTCAATCGGCTACCGGCAATCAGCAATCAACCATCCGCCTTTGGGTTGATGCCAATCGCCCGGTCATTCACATCGAGGGGGAATCCAAGCAGGACATCCAGGCGCGGGTCGGCTTGTATGTCTGGCGCACCGCCGACCGCGACATGCAGAAGGAGTCGAACATCGGGTATCTCAGCGAGTTGAACACCGGGCCGGTCATGGAGAAGGCCGACACGGTGCTGCCCCAGAAGGACAACCGCATCGTCTGGTATCACCGCAACGAAGGAACCATCGTCCCTCTGGCAATGAAGCTGCAGAATGTCGAGAGCCTGCTGCCGCTGGTGCATGACCCGATCCTGCACAACACCTTCGGCGGTGCGATCAGCGGCAAGGGTATGGTCCCCGCAGCAGCCGGCGAGGCGGCGCAGGCGCTGAAGACCGCGACGCCGACCCGTCGGCTGGATATTGCCATCCATGTGCTCGGCGCACAAACCGACACCGCGGAACAATGGGTGGAGAAACTCAACGGCATGGTCGCCGAAGAGTGCAAGACCGGTTTGGACAAGGCCTGGCAAGCGCATTGCATGTGGTGGCAGCAGTTCTGGAATCGCAGTTGGATCTATGTGCATACACCGGAAGATGCCGCGCCGGCCACTGCGGAGCAGGTGGCCGCACGCGTGAAGGAGCGCAATGAATTGCAGTTGACCGGGGATGGAGGTCTGGATAACCACACCCGCCCCACCATCAGTGATGAGCCCGCCGGGCAACTGGTGACCCGCGGCTACGCCCTGCAGCGCTTCATGCTGGCGGCCGCGTGCCGCGGCGCTTATCCGGTCAAACACGATGGCTCGATCTTTACGGTCAACAACCGGAAGCGCGACAGCCTGTTAGATGCGGATTACCGCGTTCACGGCGCGAACTACTGGTTCCTTGACGCGGCTACGACGATGTACGGGCCGATGCTGCGCAGCGGCGACTATGATTTGTTGATGCCCTTGTTCAAGATGTACAGCGCGATGGTGCCGATGGCCAAAGAGCGCACGAAGCTGCAATACCATCATGATGGCCTCTACCTCCCCGCGACGGTCTATGCCTGGGGCACCTATCAGGAAAACGAGTATGTCCGCTGGCTCTGGCATGGCGGCCTGGAACTGACCGCGAAGATGCTCGACTACTGCGAGGCCACCGGTGACGAGGCGTTCCTGCGCGAATCGGTGTTGCCGCTTGCGGATGGCGTGATCACATTCTATGACCAACATTGGAAGCGCGACGACAAGGGTAAGATCCGGCTGGATCCCGCGTGCGCGTTGGAAAATGCCCACGAGGCGGTGAACCCGCAGCCGGAAATCGCCGGTTTGAGGTATGTCCTGCCGCGTCTGCTAGCCTTGTCGGAAAAGGCCGCCACCCCCGCCCAGCGCGCCGCCTGGAAAAAGACCCTGGCCGATGTGCCGGAAATGCCGATGGCGCCGCTGAAGGACGCCGCCGCGCCTGCTCAGATCTCCATCTGGAAGCTGCCGCCCTCCGAGCGGCCCGAGGTAAGGATGAAAGATGAGGTGGACAAGAAAATTCTGATCGCGGCGGAGGTGATCAAGACTTGGCAGGGCGATGAGGTTCCGGATCTCTACGCGGTCTTTCCCTACCGGCTCTATGCTTTTGAGAGCAAGGAGGCCGATATCGGCTGCAGGACCTTCGAGCGATGGAATCCGGCTAAGCCGCGAAGCGCCTACCCATGGGAAGGAAGGGTTGGCGGTTGGCGTTTGAGTCCCATCCAGGCCGCCTTCGTCGGCAAGGCCGGGCAGGCCGCCAGGATGGTCACCTCGAATTTCGCAGCGCATGATCCCGGCAGCCGCTTTCCGGCGTTCTGGGGTCCCGCCCAAGTCGGCATCAATGACCAAAGCCACGGTGGCGTGGCGATGACGGCCCTGCAGGCGATGCTGCTGCAGGTGGTCGGCAAGAAGATCTATCTGTTTCCGGCGTGGCCGAAAGACTGGGATGTGAACTTCAAACTCCACGCGCTCTATAACACCACCGTCGAAGGCGAGCTGCGCGGCGGCAAAGTGGTCGCACTCAAGGTCACGCCCGAGTCGCGCAAGGCGGACGTGATGAATATGTTAGATAAATGATTGAAATCATGGTTTCCGCAAGTGACAAGCAACGCACGGATGATCATGCATGGAACCGTCCCTCACGCCGCCGACACGTAGAGGAATTTCTGGAAGCTGATGAAAACGGCTTGGATTTCCTTTGGCTCTCCCAAGTCGGCAACGGCATCGGGGAGGGAATCGCGATACTTGAGGCGAAGCAACGGCGTCAGCTTGCCGGCGTCCAATTCTTCCACGCCGACGTTGACGTAATGGGAGAGCACAAATTCGAGGAAGACCTGTTGCTTGATGTTGAAGTGGCTGCTGATCTCGACCTTGGCGGTGGTCGCGCGCTCCTCACGGGTGAGCGGGGGCAAGGCATAGGCGACGTAGACCAGCACGTAATCGGCGGTGAGCCCCTTGCCGTGTTTGCCGTGGCCCTCAATGCGGCCCGGCGTGATGGGATATGCCAGCATCTTCAAGGTCCCGTCCGAGGCAAACTTAGCCATTACCGGCTTCTCAAAGGGTGCGTCCTTGACCTGAAGCAGCAATCTGCCATCCCGGCGGCGTGCTGAGGCACTGGCACCTGTCGGTGCGCCCGCTTGCCAATCAAATCTGTGCTCCCGATGTTTACAAAGTTCGGATCCTGTTACGGGGAGTTCTTGCAATGCAGTCCATGGTCCAGAATCCACGGCACATTCGCCACATGCACGATGCGGAAAATGAGCGCTCTTTCGGGATTGAGGTTCTCTGTCATGAATCACAGGGTTCCGCTGAATGCCTGGTGCAGCAGTGACTTTTTTAACGCATCCTGCGCGGCGAGCTTGCGCTGATAGATGGCGGCGAGGCGTTGGGTTTCGGCGGGGTTCATGCGCTATGGGTTTCCTGCGTCAACCGGCGGGGAAACAGGCCGGGCCTGCTCCGACCCTTGTTCCAGATGTTGCCATTTTGCAAGCAGTGAAACTTCATTGGCAAAGTCAAACAGGCAAAACCTACCAAGTCCAGTATTCATACGACCTGCTCACATGGTTCAACTTGGGATCGACGATTTCGGGGAATAACCAAATCAAGGAAGTCTTCGATTCTGCCAACGCCGACGCTAAAAAATTCTACCGTATTCAGGTGAAGTGACCGCCCCCGAGGCGGAACGCCCTCACCGCAGTTTTCCCGGCCCCGTAGCCTCCCTGTGCCATCCTTGGCTATTCGTCCCCGTCCGCCGCCGCGTCCACATCCACCACTTGCGCAGCCGCACGCTCGCGCACGCGAATTCCGGCACCGAGGTTTATCAGCACCCGCGGGCCGTTGCCGCCCTGTGGACGGTCAAACCCTGTCACCTTGCGGTAAATATCCACCGCCGTTCCAAGCTCCCGCAGGTTGCGCGGCGGGGCAATCGTCGAAAGTCCCCGCTGGATCAGTCCCGCCACTGTCTGCGCCACTTGCTCGCAGGTTGGGTCGTGGTTGGTTGGGAAGATTTGCGGTTGTCCTCAGTGACGGCAGCGGGCGCGGCGGCAGCGCCCTTTGCTGCGGTTTCCGTTTCTGCGCCCGTGGCGGATAGCTTGCGGGCCGTGGCGGGTTCCTGGCGCATTGCCGCTGTCGTGTTCATGTGGACAGTGTGAGCATGCCGGCGGAACTTGTCAAGACTGGGGTGGCGACGGTCACGCGGACGTTTCCGGCCGTGGTGAAAGCTGTGGCGTGCTGTCAGCGCAAGGGCGGGCTGCGGTCTATTTCGGCCGCGAAGCTCGCCGCAGTCCCCGCGTGCTTCACGCGTCGGGCACGTGTCACCCGCTGGTTGCCGCGGTGCCCGGTGAACATCTGCGAAGTGGTCGCAAGCTGTGATTCCGAGAGCGGATCCAGGTCACGAAGCTTGGGGTGAGATCAAGCCCGCGCTGATGAGTTCCAGTTCGTAATCTTCCCGGCTGAGGGGGCAATCCACAAGCAAACCGAACTGTTTGTTGCTCAGTCCGCACTGCTTGGCCATCTGGCTGAGAATGTTATCCGCAATCTGGCGGTGGCTGTGGCTTGTCTTGGTGAGCACCCGCGTCTTGCGGCCATCCTTCGTGTGAAAGATGAAGCGATGGTGGTCGCCCTCGTTGCGGAGGAAACCTTTCTTCTCCAATGCCGCCTCGACCTCTTTCCGCTCCCTAGGCATGGGGCACCTCCTCGATCAATGTCATCAGACGAGTCCGAAATTCAACAGCCATGGGGTCGAGCTTGTCGGCATCAACCTTGACATATTCATTCCACAAGAAGCCCAAGTGCTCGACGAGCTCGTCGTAGAGTTCGGATCGGGTGGGGGCGAAAACGTGGATGCCGAGATCCGCGTTTTCAAGGACAATGAGTTGTTCGGATTCATCGAGAACCGGGTTCAGCACGAGCGCCTTGTGGAACTTCAGGACTGGGCCATTGGCTTCGACGGTTGACAGCACAAAGGGCGACAGATCGAGATCGCCAATGTAATCAACCTCTGTGATGCTCTCTGGAAGCCCGTCCTCACCCAGGGTGACGAAACCGCGCACCTGAATATGCTCGCGGCGGTTTTCGAAAAGCAACGGCTCGACGCTTTCGTCGTAGTCGCAATGGATCGTCCGACGGGCCGGCGTAACCAGGACATCCATCTCCCTTCTGACGAAATCGACCTTTTGAAGTCGGCCGGTAACAACCTGATGGGCTGATTCGGGAGCGCCCTCGTCCGCGTCCTCCGCAAGCAACTTCTCCGTCCTGGAGCGCACGGTTTCGTCGAAATACACCGGGCCGAGGCTGCCATTGGAGAGCTCGAAACGGAATCCGCCGCCAGGCGGAGGAGCAAAACCGCGAAAACAGTCGAGAGTCCTCAACCTCAGGGTGCGGTCTGGAAGCAATGCCATGACCTGCTTGGAATCTCGGCTTAGAACGGCCTTGGAAAAGTCAAAAACTTCTCGAAGTACAGTTTCGATCTGGTCCGGTGATACGAGATCCGGCTCAGCGGGTGCCACCCGCGCGGCAATAGCGAAGCTGCCCACCGTGGGAGGAAAAAACCGAAGGGTAAATCGATCCTTGAGAGCTTGGGAGAATTTTAGCCTTTTTCGGATCGATTGCCCCTCATTCTTGAATGCGAAGTTCCAGACGAGCGACTGCAAGCCTTCAATGGTCTTGGCTAGCATTTCCGCCGGGATCTCTCCCTTGCCCTCCGGGCCAAAGATCTTTAATAATAATGGATGGTCGTCGGCCATTTGAGGTGCACGTAGAATGTGTGTGGATTGGCTGGGTGTCAAGCTGCAATCCCTTGGGGCTGGGGCTAGGGACTTCGAGCACACCATCTATCACGCTGTCTCAGAGGCCGAGCGGTGAGGTTGGCTGGCAGTGGGGGGGGCCGTGCCGCAAACGTCACGCGTGCCGGAACAATGCAGGCCGCTCCGCTTGTCGTCGCCGCTGTGGTGGCTTCCCGGCAGCGGTGGCCCGGTGTGACTCGCTGGCGGTTGCAGATTGTGACCGTCGGGCGGGCATGTCGCAAAAAACATGCGGTTGACACTGGCCGCCCCGCTCCGCTCGTCGCTGCCGAGGTGCCCGCCGGGAACATGGCCGCTTTCGTCCCCTCGCTGCCGGAGAGTGTTACAGCCTGTTACACCCTGTTACGGCACCGACGATGGAAGCGGCAAACTAGGGTGTTGCAGGATGCTACCGCTTTCCTGACTAATTTGTCACCGGGGGGAGGCTGTAACACCTTGTAACACTTTCGAGCCTCATTTTGGGGACTTTTCGCGCATTTCGGCGCATTTGGGGGCAGTTGCCTAATTGCTAGGTTTTTAGCTGAATCCCTTGTCCCCCTAGGGGAATCAAGCTTTTTCAGTGGTGATCCCGGCAGGAATCGAACCTGCACCTACGGCTTCGGAGGCCATCGTCCTATCCATTGGACCACGGGACCATTGCGCTGGGCAGCGCGGAGACGATTGGTAGCCTGCGCCGTGAGGCTTGGCAAGCAGAAGGTGAAAGAAAGCGCGCGGGTGCTCGGGGGCTCAGTAGCGGGCAGGCTGGATGGTCTTTTTGACACTGCTGTCAGCCGGGTCCTGAGCGACGGGTCTGGCCTTGGGAGGGGTGCCGGCCTTGTCGGCGACGGGTTTGGCATTGGGCGGGGGCAGGCTGCCGGGTCCGTCGGCGAATTTCCGGACGTCTGAGGCACCCTTGTAGCGGCGGTCCATATCGTTGCCGACGGCATCGAGCGAACTGCGGCTGGTGATGATGGAGGGCTGGAGGAAGATGAGGAGTTCCTCGCGGGTGTCGGCCTTGACGGTATTGGCGAAGAGCTTGCCGATGAAGGGGATGCTACTGAGGATGGGAATGCCATCGACGGTACTCGTCTTGCTGTCCTTGATGAGGCCGCCGAGGACGATGGTCTCGTTGTTGGGGATGGTAACCGTGGTGAGGATTTCCCGGGTGAAGATCTTGGGAACGGTCAAGGCGGTGCCATTCGGACCGGCCCCGGGGATGACCTGGTCGCCGTTGACTTCATCGTCGAGCAGCGAGATTTGCAGGGTGATTTCATCCTTGGAATTGATCAGGGGGATGACCTCGAGTTTGAGCACGACGTCCTGATACTGGACATTGGTGCTGGCGCCACCGGTGGTGAAACTGTTACTACTGGTGGGGATGGCGACGCGCTGGCCACTGGAGATGGTGCCCTTTTGGTTGTTGGCCGTGAACACGCTGGGGCGGGAGAGGACGTTGAATTTGCCCGTCGATTGGAGAGCCTGCAAGAAGACGTTGAGGCTGCTGCCGATCTTGCCATAGACTTGAAGACCGCCAGCCCCAGACAGGGTTCCGGGAGAGAAAGTCGTAGTACTGGCTGGCGTGGTGCCATTCGCTGGCGTGGTGATCGGGAGGATTGGCAGAGAGGGGCCGAAACCGCCACCGCCGCGGCTGGCAGTAGTGCCGTCGTGATTATAGAGGTAGTCCACGCCGAAGGTTTTGTTGTCATTGAGGGTGAGCTGGCCGATGACACTGGAGATCATGACTTGGTCGGCCTTGACATCGACTTGATCGAGGAGGCGCTGGATGATTTCCAGGCCGGAGGGCGGGCCTTGGACGACGATGGAGTTGGTGATGTTGTCGGCTACCAGCAGGGTGCGTCCGACCAAGACGGACTGCGGCGCGGTGGAGGCATTGGGACTGCCGAGGGTGCTGCCGCTGCTGCCAGAGGAACTGCCGCTGCTGCCGCCAAAGGAAGAACCGCTGCTGCTGCCGCCAAAGGAGGAAGTGCCACCGCCAAAGGAACTGTTGCTGTTGGTGGTGGTGGAGGCGTTGCGACTGGTGCTACCGGTGCTGCCGGTGCTACCGCTGCTGCCGCTGCGGTTGTTGCGAGGCGCGGTGCTGCCGGCGGCACCGCCGGCAGCAC
>Ga0118677_10008503_pt1 | contig 16431 bp, 12 predicted proteins | sample AliMusrvi5mmetaG_FD_86154 | JGI IMG/M metagenome (GOLD analysis project Ga0118677, IMG submission 86154) | reverse complement strand
CCCTTCAAACTAAATAACATTTCAAACCCTTCAAACTTAATAAACCTTTCAAACATTTCTAAAGCAACTCTTCGAAACCATGGATAGCATCCAGTTTCATGGGTCGGCCGTGGTTGAGGCCAACGCCGGTCACCTTGGCATGGGAGACTAGCCTGTTTTCGGGGAGTTTGAAGATGTCCTGCTCAAAGATAAGTCTTAGGTGCCCTTCTTTGTGTGTAGTTACAGTCACTTTGAAAGTATCGCCACTGCGGAGTGAAAACTTGTAGTCGATCTCAACCCTGGAGACGATCAGGTCAATGCCCTGGTTGTGCAGTGCAGCAAAATCTATCTTTTGACCCAGCAAGAACTGGTGCCGTGCATGTTCGTAATAGTTCTGGTAGACCGCATTGTTCACGATGCCCTGGAGATCACATTCATAATCACGGACCGAAAATTCAAGTTCATAGGGAACTGCAGTTGGCTGGGCGGCATCCATCATTTGTCGGAATATTTATTCAGCAATTAACAGGAAGTAATTCTTTTTTCCCTTTTGGACCAGCAGGTATTTGCCGCTGATTAGTTGTGCTGACTGAACCAGCGATTCGGCTGATTCCAGTTTTACCTTGTTGAGGGAGACTCCGCCGCCTGCAATGGTTCGGCGAGCTTCACCCTTGGAAGGAAAGACTTCGCTCTTTTCGGCTAACAAATCCAGGATGTTGATCCCTTTTTCCAGATCGGCCAATGAAAGATTAAATTGGGGAACTCCTTCGAAGATGGACAACAGGGTTCCTTCGTCCAGTTTGCGGAGGGACTCTTCGGTCCCTTTGCCAAATAGGATTTCAGAGGCTTCCAAGGCAGTGAGGTAGGCCTCTTCGGAATGCACCATGCAAGTAACCTCTTTGGCCAGACATTTTTGTAACAAACGCAGGTGGGGTGCTTCGAGATGTTCAGTCACAAGTGCGTTAACTTGTACTTTCGACAAGAGGGTGAATATTTTGATGTATTTCTGGGCATCTTCGTCCGATGCATTGAGCCAGAACTGGTAAAACTGATAGGGAGAGGTGCGATTCGGATCCAGCCACACATTTCCCGATTCGGTCTTGCCAAATTTGGTGCCATCCGCTTTTTTAATTAGCGGACAAGTAAGTGCAAAGGCCTCTCCGCCAGTCTTACGACGGATCAACTCAGTGCCGGTTGTGATATTTCCCCACTGGTCGGAGCCCCCCATCTGCAATTTGCAGTTGTTATTCTGGTAGAGGTAAAGAAAGTCTGTGCCCTGCACCAGCTGGTAGGTGAATTCGGTAAAAGACATTCCGGAACCGCTGTCCGAATCGAGTCTCTTCTTGACGGAATCTTTGGCCATCATATAATTGACTGTGATGTGCTTCCCTATATCCCGAATGAAGTCGAGGAAGGAAAAGGTGCTCATCCAGTCGTAGTTGTTGACCATTTCTGCTGCATTGGGAGCGTCGGATTCAAAGTCCAGAAAATTGGCCAGTTGTTTTTTCAGACACTCCTGGTTGTGACGAAGTGTCGGTTCATCCAGCAGATTGCGTTCCTGAGACTTCCCGGAAGGGTCGCCGATCATTCCTGTAGCACCACCGACCAGGACAATGGGTTTGTGGCCGGCTACCTGAAAATGTTTCAACATCATCACACTAACCAAATGACCAATGTGCAGGGAATCTGCCGTTGGGTCAATGCCCACGTAGGCAGAGGTCATCTCTTTAGCCAGTTGTTCGTCAAGACCAGGCATTTTGTCGTGGATCATGCCTCTCCAGGAAAGTTCTTCTACAAAGTTCATTGTCTAAATTTTTGGCAAAAATAACGCATTATTCCGGCCGGTGAAAATAGAATTGATAATCAGGCGAAGTTTTCCGACCTTTGGATGAAATGTTTCATTTTAGAAAAGTGACACAGAGTTTCACAGAGAAGAATAGAGTGACTCAGATTTGACAAGTTTGAAAGGTTTGATTGTTTAAAATGTTAGAGGAGGGAATCAAAAATATTTCTTTGCATATTTATTTTTCTCTGTGCAACTCAGTGTTTCCTCTTGGTGTTCCTCTGTGTAATAAATTGGTCATGCACAAATATTGTTTAAAACAGATACGATGAGAAAATTTAGAATTCTTCGGAAAACACTGCTCCTTCTGGTAATTCTGCAATTGTCATTCTTTGTGGCAGTTGCCCAGCACAAGATCTTCCTGCTTCACCCAACGGTTGACAACATCGAAAATATACTGGAGCTGATCCAACAGAAGGTGATCGATATTCCTGATTTGGAAATGGTAGGCGTCTACTATGACAAGGAGGCTTACGATTACAAAAAATCCGAAAAATACCTGAAAGAGCATCAGATCGCGCATTATAGCCTGATGAAGATTGTCGGAACATTAAATGTCCAGAATATCTATCGGGAGAACGAATGTACTCCGGCTTTTAAGAAAATTGTGACAGAAGCAGACGCAATTCTCTTTTTCGGTGGACCGGATATTCAGCCTGCCATTTATGGAGAAAAGCAACATCTGCTTACCGAAGTGACCGATCCCAATCGGCACCTGATGGAGACATCGCTCTTTTTCCACCTGATCGGCGGCAGCCGCAATCCGGCTTTCAAACCACTGCTGTTGCAGAAACCCGGCTTGATTGTCCGTGGGTTCTGTCTGGGGATGCAGACCATGAATGTAGCTGCCGGCGGCACGCTGATCCAGGATATTCCGGTTGAAATTTACCATGTTTCGACTGCGGAAGGGATGCTTTCCATCGACGAAAAAAACCGCCACCACAATTACCAGAGTCAGCTGAATCCGGGATGCGATGTCTCCTGGGGGTTGCTCCATCCCATCAAAATAGCCTCGAAAGGATACATTCACGATTTGAGCCAGAATCTGGAAGTGCAACAACCATACGTTTTGAGTTCACACCACCAGGCAGCAGGAAAATTGGGTGCCAATCTGGAAGTTATTGCTACCTCAGTAGATGGATTGATTGTGGAAGGACTTCAGCACAAGATATTTAAAGAAGTTGTAGGAGTTCAGTTTCATCCGGAGCAATCATCGCTTTACCTACCGGGAAGCCGGTTTACCAATACGCCCGGAAATGATTATTCGCCCAATGAGCAACTGATCAAAGAGAAGAGCCTCGAGTTCCATCTGAGATATTGGAAGGATTTCTCTGAGAAAGTAAAAAGGCTAAGGGCTAAAGGCTAAAGAGGTATTCGTTCGAAAATATATATTGGCTATTCTATTGATACTTTAACTTCTACCTGAAATGATAGGAGTCCAATCCTTTATCCTTTAACCTTTAGCCTTTGAATTCCCTTCAGGAAACAACTTTCTTCTGTATTTCCTCCTTCTCTTCCCTTAGGAAAGGCAACAGGTTTGGGGCTAATTTCTCAATTGGAACATATAATTTTGAGTTTCTTTTAGGCTCTTTGGGGATGATGGTAACGTCGTAGAATTCGATACGGGCGATGATGTACATAAAGAAGCTAAGGATGAAAGCCGCTTTAATCACACCGAAAATAGCACCGCCAATCCGGCTGAGGATGCCCAGGGCAATGGCGCGTACGAATTGTTCAAGGGCGTTGGCGATGAGGTGAACGATGATCAGCACAGATATAAATACAATGAAAAAGGCTGCAGCCCTGATGGTGCCGGGCTGCCAGGAGACAACGCCAGCCAACCAGTTTTTAACATATCCAGAAAACATCATGGCACCCAGAACCCCCAGCACGATTGCAGCAACGGATGCAAACTCTTCAAAGAAGCCTTTGACAAATCCCCGTATAGCCGCAGCTACAAGGATAATGATAAGGATTAAATCAACGATATTCATTATTTTTATGGATAAGTATGCAGGGAATAAAGTTAAAAAATTAAATGTTTCCACCTTCGGATTACACGAAAATTCGTAGTTTTAACCTCAGTTTTGAAACATAAGTAACCCATAACCTGACTTCATGGCCATAGTCAATTCCATCATCACCTGGATCAATTATAAAAGGATTTACCAGATTGAACTCTATCGGGAGCATGCCCGGGATATTCAAACGGAGTTACTTTTTGATTTGATTGGTTCATCAAGAAATTGCGATTGGGGTAAGAAATACGACTATGAGACCATCTCCTCACTCAAGGATTTCCAGCTACGGGTCCCAATTTCTACTTACGAAACGATAGAACCCTTTATCAGTCAGATGATCGAAGGCAAGAAAAATATTCTCTGGCCGGGTGAAATTAAGTGGTTCGCCAAATCGTCCGGAACGACCAATGCCAAGAGTAAATTCATCCCCGTTTCCAAGGAGTCACTTGCAGAGTGTCATTTTCAGGGAGCCAAGGATGTATTGGCTATCTATTACAAAAATTTCCCGGAGACCCGTGTACTTTCCGGTAAAAGCCTGACCCTAGGTGGAAGCCACCGGGTGAACAGTATGAATAACAACTCTTTTTATGGTGATCTGTCGGCTATTATGATTGAGAATCTTCCCTTCTGGACCGATTTTCACCGGACTCCCCCAACCGAGATAGCTCTCATAGAACAGTTTGAGAAAAAGATAGAAGAGATAGCAAAAACCTCGATTCACGAAAATGTCACCTCCTTTGCAGGTGTGCCCTCCTGGAACCTGGTACTGATGAAATACATTCTGGAATTTACAGGAAAATCAAATTTATTGGAGGTCTGGCCCAACCTGGAGGTCTTTATCCATGGTGGGATCGCCTTTGAACCTTACCGCGAACAGTTTAAGAAACTGATACCATCAGAAAAGATGCAGTACATGGAGACCTACAATGCCTCTGAGGGTTTCTTTGCTATCCAGGATGATCCAGCCTCACCGGATATGCTGCTGATGCTCGATTATGGTATATTTTACGAATTCATTCCCATGAGTGAAGTGGGCTCTGATAATCCTAAGACATTGACCCTATGGGAAATAGAAACGAAAGTCAATTATGCGATCGTTATTTCGACCAATGGGGGATTGTGGCGTTACATGATCGGTGATACGGTAATGTTCACCTCCAAAAATCCCTACAAACTTAGGATTACTGGTCGTACCAAGCAATTTATCAATGCATTTGGTGAAGAGATCATTGTTGATAATGCCGAAAAGGCATTGCATGCAGCCTGTATCGAAACGGGTGCTATTATCAGCGAATACAGTGCCGGGCCGATTTTTATGAGCGATACCGCCAAAAAAGGATCTCACGAGTGGCTGGTCGAATTTGAGAAGGAACCTAAAAGTCTGGTCCTATTCACTGACACGCTTGACCGCAAATTACAGGAACTTAACTCCGATTACGAAGCAAAGCGCTTTAAGAGTGTAACTTTGGATAAACCCAAAGTTTTAGCAATTCCTAAGGGGACCTTTCTTCAATGGTTTCGGGAGAAAGGGAAAGTGGGAGGACAGAATAAAGTTCCTCGGCTCTCCAACAACAGGGAATACCTGGATGAACTTTTATTCATCCTTAATTCTAAAAAGGATAAAGGATAAAGGCGAAAGTAAACACTTCTATGTTGAATTTATCTCATAACTCATAACTCATAACTCAAACCCATATCTTCACATTCGATGAAAAAGGAACCTGCCCACATGCATATCGCGATTGCCGGAAATATCGGTGCCGGAAAAACAACTCTGACCCGGATGCTGGCCAAGCATTACGGATGGGAAGCTCATTACGAAGATGTTGATCACAATCCCTATCTGGATGATTTTTACCACGACATGTTGAGGTGGTCGTTTAATTTGCAGGTCTACTTCCTGAATTCAAGGTTTACCCAGGTGCTTGATTTCAGGGACAGCGGGAAAACGGTGATCCAGGATAGGACCATTTACGAGGATGCTGAAATTTTCGCTCCCAACCTGCATGAGATGGGGCTGATGAGTTCACGTGATTTCTCAAATTACCACAAGCTTTTTACTCTGATGGGCAGACTGATCAAGGCTCCGACGCTGATGATCTATTTGCGTGCAACCGTGCCAACACTTGTCAACAATATTCAGAAGAGAGGGCGAGATTATGAAAACAGTATCCGGCTCGACTACCTCAGCCAGTTGAACCAGCGCTACGAAGCATGGGCGACCAAATATACGTTGGGGAAAATGCTGATTGTAAATGTTGACAATCTAAATTTTGAAGAAAATCAGGAGGATCTCGCGAAGATTATCGACCGGATTAACGCACAGTTTCACGGGTTATTTTAACAGAATTCTCCTATTCTGCTAATTCGTTGGAATTGATCGAGGTAGGTAAATTGGTCTGTATGCATATTTTAGAGTTCGACCATGACGATTGTTAGGGTTTGATTGAAAATTGAATGGTAATTTTCACCGCTAATTTATCAAACTGAGATTATGACCAAAACACGATATTTCAATTACGGGGAAGACCACCTGACAACCGGTATCGCGCTCCAAATTGCCTCTGGTGAGATCATCGGCAGAATCACGCCTGTTGCTGCCGAAATGATCGAAAAAAGCCGTAGCCGGGTCGACGAAATTGTGGCAGACCACCAGAATGTCTATGGCATCAATACCGGATTTGGGCCCCTTTGCACCACTATTATTTCGGAGAAAGACACCAAGACGCTGCAGTACAATATCCTGAAGAGTCACAGCGTAGGGGTTGGTGATCCGATTTCTCCCGAAATAGCCAAGTTGATGATGGTACTCAAGGTACATGCACTCTCCATGGGTTATTCAGGTATCGCCATGAGTACCCTCGAACGCATCATCTGGCACATCAATGAAAACATTATCCCGGTCGTACCTTCCCAGGGATCTGTGGGGGCCTCGGGCGACCTGGCCCCGTTGTCCCATCTTTTTCTTCCGCTGATTGGGTTGGGCGAGGTTTATGCTGAAGGAAGCAGGCAAGCCACAGGCAGAGTTCTTCAAAAATACGGAATGTCACCTGTTGAATTGGGTGCCAAGGAGGGACTTGCCCTGATCAATGGGACCCAGTTCATTGCCGCGCATGCCGTCAAGGTAGTGGAGAAATTTCAGAACTGCCTCGACAATGCCGACCTGATTGCCGCCATGAACCTCGAAGCAATGCTCGGTTCCGTCAGAACCTTTACTGAAGAACTTCATCAACTGAGACCCTATCGGGGGACGCTCTATGTTGCCGAACGGATGCGGACCCTGCTTGCAGATTCTGAGATGGTCTTGTCGCACAAAAATTGCACCCGGGTTCAGGATCCCTATTCCATCCGCTGCATTCCACAGGTACATGGAGCATCCAGAAATGCCTTCCTTCACCTGAAAGAACTGCTTCACATCGAATTGAACTCTGTCACCGACAACCCCATCCTCTTGAGGGATGGCAGTTCCGTCTCTGGTGGAAATTTCCATGGTCAGCCATTGGCTATTCCTCTTGACTATGCAGCTGTAGCAGTTGCCGAACTTGGGAACATCGCCGATCGTAGGATCTATCTCTCCCTGAAGGATACCATACCAGGTTTGCCGAAATTGCTGATGCGCGAGACGGGATTGAATTCGGGATTCATGATTCCGCAATACACCACTGCAGCCCTGGTTAGTGAAAACAAGACCTTCTGCTTTCCGGCTTCAGCCGATAGCATTCCGACCTCCCTTGGACAGGAGGATCACGTCAGCATGGGATCCATCAGTGCACGGAAATGCCTGATGATTCTGGATAACCTCGAAAAAATCCAGGGCATTGAACTATTCTGTGCAGCACAGGGGTTCGATTTCAGAAAACCGCTGAAATCAAGCCTGATCCTTGAAGCCTGTCACGACCTGGTTCGGGAATCCATTCCCTTTGCAGAGTCCGATCATGTGATGTCTGAGGAGATGAACAAAGCCATTTCGATGGTTAAAAGCAAATTACTGGTGAAATGCTCGGGAGATGTGGCTTCCGGGTACGGTATCCAACTTAAAAATGAAAACGATGAATTTTTCGGAATTTATTGATCAATACGCAAAGCATCCCAATTACAGGGCACCAAGGGGAAACCAGTTGCATGCCAAATCTTGGCAGACTGAGGCTCCATTGCGGATGCTGCTCAACAACCTCGACAGGGAGGTAGCTGAAAACCCGGAAGAGTTGGTTGTATATGGTGGTACGGGTCAGGCGGCACGCAACCCGGAGGCGCTTCAACTGATCATCAAGGAGTTGCTACAGCTTGACGAGAACCATTCCCTGCTTGTACAGTCAGGCAAGGCGGTTGGAATTGTGCGAACCCATCCAGAAGCACCCAGGGTATTGATTGCCAACAGTAACCTGGTTCCCGCCTGGGCAACCTGGGAGCATTTCGAACGACTGAAACAAGACGGATTAATGATGTACGGGCAGATGACTGCCGGTAGCTGGATTTACATCGGTAGTCAGGGGATCCTGCAGGGAACCTACGAGACGTTTGTCGCTTGCGGCAAAAAATATTTCAACAACGACCTGAAGCATAAATTATTGGTTTCCGGAGGATTGGGAGGTATGGGTGGTGCCCAACCCCTGGCAGCCACCATGGCAGGCGCTACTTTCCTGGGGGTTGACATCGATCCCGAAAGGATCAAAAAGAGACTTCAAACCGGATACATCGACCACATCGCCTACTCCTACCGGGAAGCCATGGAACTTGTTTTGCGCGCCAAAGGGAAGGGTGAGGCCATCTCAGTTGGATTGGTGGCCGATATCGGCGACACGCTGCAAAATCTGTTGAACGATGGAATTGTACCGGATGTCCTGACCGATCAGACCTCTGCACATGATCCGTTGCATGGCTATATTCCAAACGGAATTTCTCTGGAAGATGCCAGACTGCTTCGGAATTCGGATCCGGCTGCCTACCGGGAACGCTCCATGAAAAGTATGGCACGCCATGTCGGACTGATGCTCCAATTGCAAAAGCTGGGAAGCATCACTTTTGATTACGGCAACAACCTTCGCGAAATGGCTAAACAGGGAGGGGAACCGGATGCCTACGATTTCGATGGGTTCACCCCCAAATTTATCAGGCCACTCTTCTGCGAAGGGAAGGGCCCGTTCCGATGGGCGGCCCTCTCTGGTGATCCTGAGGATATCTACACAACAGATCGGGCACTGGCGGAAGCTTTCCCTGATAACCACCACATGATCAACTGGCTTCAAAAGGCTCGGGAACGTATATCCTTTCAGGGTCTTCCGGCCCGAATCTGCTGGCTTGGCATGGGCGAACGGGAAAAGGCAGGACTTTTGTTCAACGAGCTTGTCAGAAACGGAAAGGTGAAGGCACCCATCGTCATTGGCCGCGACCATTTGGACTGCGGCTCAGTCGCCTCCCCCAACCGCGAAACTGAAAAGATGAAGGATGGCAGCGATGCCGTCTCCGACTGGCCTCTGCTTAACCTGATGTCCAATACAGCAGGCGGGGCCACGTGGGTCTCATTCCACCACGGTGGCGGAGTTGGCATGGGCTATTCCCAGCATGCTGGGATGGTGGTACTTGCCGACGGGACTAACCGGGCTGCCGAATGCATCCGAAGGGTCTTGTACAACGATCCGGCCATGGGAATTTTCAGGCACCACGATGCCGGATATGAGGAGGCCACCAACACGTTACATCAATTTGGAATGGGATTTTTAAAATGAACTTGAATCAAAAAAATGGGAGATTGACTCCTGCAAAGATTTTATTGAAGATCCCGGTGCCCTGGGTATTTGTTCTGGGATACTTGCTGATGCTACCTTTCCAGTTGCTTTATCCTTTTAATGTATTCAAAAGTGATGAACTGTTGTATATTAAAATTGCAGGAGTCGTTCTGTTTGCAATTGGTGTGGTGTTTGCCTCCTGGAGCCTTTTGATTTTTCACAAGGCAAGGACTACCACGACTCCGGGTGAGAGTTCAAAATTGCTGGTTGACCGGGGTCCATACAGCTATTCTCGCAATCCGATGTATGTGAGTCTTGTTCTTGCCTACCTTGGCGAAGCAGGTTTCCTTGCACAAGCCTGGCCGCTCTTCGCATTGCCCATGGTGATATTATACCTCAACTGGATTGTTATTCCATTGGAAGAGGAGATCCTAAGGCGAGATTTTAAAATTGAATACGAAGAATATTGCTTCCGGGTGAGGCGTTGGATCTAAATTTGAAGTTTTAAAACGATCAAATCTAAAAGGATGAGCGATTCCCTAGCCCCAGTTATAGTCACAGGTCCATTCAGGCAACTCCTGACCATGGACAACCTTCCGCCGAAAGGCAGTTTGAAGGATATTCAACTTCAGGTAGTTGAAGAGGCTGGTATTGCGCACCGGAACGGAAAGATTCTTGAAATAGGAGTTTTCAGTGAACTTTGTCGCAGGTATGATTCACCTCAGAGCGAAGTTCAGCAGCTTGAAGGTGATCTGGTTGCACTTCCTGGATTGATTGACGCACATACCCATCTTTGCTTCGCAGGAAGCCGGGAGAATGATTATGCACTCCGACTTGAGGGTGTGAGTTATTCTGAAATTGCTCAAAATGGCGGTGGTATCTGGGATACTGTCACCAAAACAAGAGATGCTTCATCCGATGAATTGAAAAATCAATTGATCGACCGGGCAAGCCGCCAGCTCAAAAATGGAATTACTACCTGTGAGGTGAAAAGTGGTTATGCGCTCAATCCGGCGGGTGAACTCAGGCTGCTCGAAATAATTAATTCGGCAGCCGGGGAAATTCCCTTGGATCTGGTTCCTACTTGTCTGGCTGCCCATATCAAACCGAAGGATTTTGCCGGGGGAACAGCCGAGTATCTTCAGTTGCTGGAGGATGAACTGCTTCCAGCTGTCAAAGCCAGAAAGCTATCAAACCGCATCGATATTTTTGTGGAAGAGGGTGCCTTTGGTGTTATTGAGGCGGGAAAATATCTGAAAGCCGCGAAAAACTTGGGATTCGATCTTGTCGTTCATGGCGAACAGTTTACATCAGGGGGAGTCTCGCTGGCAGTGAAAGTTGGTGCAAGAAGTGTTGATCATCTGGAGTTCATCGAAAGCACTGCCATGAATGAACTTGCCGCATCCGGAGTAGTTGCCATGGCATTGCCAGGAGCCTCGATCGGACTTGGATGCCAGTTTGCTCCTGCCCGAAAATTACTGGATGCAGGATGCTGTCTTGCCATTGGTTCAGACTGGAATCCGGGTTCGGCTCCCATGGGTGATCTGCTCATTCAAACCGCCATTCTGGGCACTTTTGAAAAACTGACAATGGCCGAGCAACTATCTGCCATCACCTTCAGGGCTGCTCGTGCACTGAATCTTGAAGACAGAGGAGTTTTAAAAATTGGTAAGATCGCTGATTTTATTGCCTTCCCCGGAAGGAATTACAAGGAGATATTGTACCAGCAGGGAGCGCTTAAACCATCTGGAATTTGGAAAAGTGGCAGGCAGGTCTGCTTTACAGCGTAGAGATATTTGATACTTTGGATCTATTCCAGGAGGAGTTACTTTTCAAATGAGACCATGACAAAATCAATATTTTTAATTTTTGTGACACTAATTTTTGTGCAAATTTCAATAGCACAAAAGCAAGTTTCAAAATATGCCTTTGAAAAATTTCCGGCAGATACGGTCTTAAAAGTTATCGATGATGTTGCCAAAGAACTTAGCATTAAGCATCCGGGATTTTACAGATACAACTCAAAAAAAGAGTTTGACCAATTTATTGACTCAGTTAAATCTACGGTCAAGGATTCAATGACTGAAATGGAAGCCTACCTGAAACTGAAACCAATCATCTCAAAAATCGATTGTATTCATACCGGACTTTCACTGCCGCATGAATATAAAGATTACCTGAACCAAAACCCAAATCTATTTCCTTTTCAACTTTTTTGTTTGGGATCCAGGGCCTTTGTGATCAAGAATCATTCGGATTGTGAATCGATCAAGGCAGGAGATGAAATTGTAAGTATCAATGGAAAGGGCCTGTATCAACTTATCCCAAAACTGCTCCTGCTTATTCCTTCAGACGGATATAACCTTACCAGGAAGTACCGAACGTTGTATTACCAGTTTCCGGGTTGGTACAGAAGTATTGATCTCACAGAATCCTTTCACGTTGTTGCAAAGCACGATAACATTGAAAGCACTTACCAGATTGCCGGGAAAAAATTTAAGGACATTGCTGAAGAGGGATTTTTGATTGAACCGGTCAGAGTGAAGCAACTGGAATTCAGAATTGAAAAAAATATTGGTTATCTGTACATTCATTCCTTTGCCAGGACAGAAATAAATAGATGCAACCAGAATTTTAAAAAATTTATTGATCATACATTTAGCCAGCTTAAAGAATTGAATATTAAGAATCTTGTCGTAGATTTGAGAGACAATACAGGCGGATCAGACCCATATGCTGCTTATTTTACAAGTTATTTTTTTGACAAGCCTTTTCGATATTGGGACCGAATCGAGGTAACACAGGCAGTGGCTAATGAAATAAAGGGTGCAGCATTAAAATTCTATTACAAAAAACCTGTTCTTAGAGACAGTATTTGGCTTTGGCAAAAGGCCAGGCACAGTGATGAGTTTAATTTTTATGAGGAACAGAAACCTGCCAGGAATAACTTTAAGGGAAAGGTTTATATTTTGATGAATGGATTTTGCATGTCGTCTTGTGCAGATGTAATTGCTATTTTGTCCTACAATAAAAAAGCAACATTAATAGGACAGGAAACTGGAGGTGGCTATCAGGGCAACAACAGCGGAATGATACCCGATAGTCAGGTGAAACCATTCGATTTTACCTTGTCGGTTCCATTGCAAAAATATGTAAACTATGTTGACAGATCAGTAAATATTGGGAGAGGAACGATGGCTGATTATGTCGTTAACCATACTATTGATGATATATTGAAGGGGAATGACCTCGAACTTAATATGGCCAATGAATTGATAGGGAGACTCAAATGAGGAGAATATGCATAGGTTTCTTACCCTTTAAAGAAAAAACTACCAGAATATGAAGCAAATAATTGAATGTGTTCCCAATTTTTCAGAGGGAAGGGAACTGGAAGTAATCCGGTTGATTACCGAGGAAATCGAAAAGGTATCGGGGATCAAACTTCTTAATGTTGATCCCGGTTATGCTACAAATAGAACAGTAGTTACCTTTGCAGGAGAACCGGATGCGGTTGTTGAAGCTGCATTTCAGGCTATCAAAAAGGCGTCGGAACTGATTGACATGCGCCACCACACCGGCGAACATCCAAGGTTTGGGGCGACAGATGTCTGTCCTCTGGTACCGGTCTCAGGCATAACCATGGAAGAGACTGCCGAATATGCCAGGGCTTTGGCAAAAAGGGTGGGCGAAGAGTTGCAAATTCCGGTTTATTGTTACGAAGAGGCGGCATTTGATCCTCAGCGCAAAAGTCTGGCCAATTGCAGGTCGGGAGAGTACGAGGGACTTCCGGCTAAAATTGTCACAGAGGAGTGGAAACCGGATTTTGGTCCTTCATCGTTCAATGCGCGTTCGGGAGCCACTGCTATTGGCGCACGGAATTTTCTAATTGCCTACAACATCAATCTGAATACCAACTCTGTACGGCGTGCCAACTCCATTGCCTTTGATGTGAGGGAAGCCGGCAGGATTTTGAGGGAAGGCGACCCGATGACCGGAAAAATTGTCAACGATGAAAAAGGGGAACCAGTCCGCATTCCGGGTACCCTTAAAAAAGTCAGGGCCATAGGCTGGTACATCAAAGAGTATAAAATGGCACAGATTTCCATGAACCTGACAGATATCACTGTAACGCCAGTGCATGTTGCATTTGACGAGGTTTGTAACAGGGCTGCTGAGCGGGGCATCCGCGTCACCGGTTCAGAACTGATAGGAGTGGTACCCCTTAAATGTATGCTTGATGCCGGAAAATATTTTCTTCACAAGCAAAAGCGTTCGTCCGGAATTCCAGACGAAGAGATCATAGAGATGGCTATTCATTCTCTTGGGCTGAATGAACTATCCCCTTTCGAACCCAAGAAACGGATCATCGAATACCTGCTCAGGGAGGAACCCAAAGATCAGTTGGCCGATCTTTCCCTGCGAAAACTCACTTATGAGACTGCCTCAGAATCACCAGCCCCCGGAGGCGGGTCTATTTCTGCTGCTGTAGGTGCACTCGGAGCTGCACTCGGATGCATGGTGGCCAATCTTTCGGCACACAAGAGGGGATGGGACGATCGCTGGGAGGAGTTCTCCGACTGGGCAGAAAAAGGCAAGTCTGCCTACGAGGAGTTGTTGACCATGGTCGACGCAGATACACAGGCTTTCAATGGCGTAATGGCTGCATTTGGATTGCCAAAAGAGACAAAAGATCAAAAGGAAATTCGCAGCAAGGCAATAGAAACTGCTACTTTGAATGCTATTAGTGTGCCATTCGGTGTGATGAAGGTGGCTGCCGGCGTGCTTAACCTACTGGAGAAAATGGCTGAGATAGGCAACCCCAACTCTGCCAGCGATGTTGCAGTAGGTGCCCTCTGCCTGAGGACTGCTGTTTCCGGTGCTTATCTGAATGTAAGAATCAATGCGGTTGAGATTAAAGATCCGTCACTTGTAGCAAAAACGCTGCAAGAAGCTGATCGTATTGAGAAGGAGACCATCCGGAGGTGCGAACAAATTCAGGAAACTATTCTGCTAAAAATTTTATCCAAATAAAAATTACACAACTTGTCCCGATTAATCGGGAGAGATTCACAGAGAAGCACAGAGTTTCACAGAGCATAACGAAAAATATTGGTCGGCATAAACTAGTAGTGAATGTCACGATCATGCTAAAACGATATGGCAAAGCCTTTAATCAGCACATCAGCACATCAGCACATCAACTAATCAGCACATTATTCTTTGTGCAACTCTGTCCTACCTCTTGGTGTTCCTCTGTGTAATATTGAAAAATTGATTGTTATATTTGTAGCCATCATGACTTCGAACAACCCTTTCAAAAAATACCTGATTGCATTCTGGTCTCTTTTTGCAGCCGGAATCCTAGCCATTGTCATCCTTTTCACGCTGATTGGGAATGGCAAACTGGGTTACATGCCCACACTGACGGAGCTCGAAAATGTTGAATCATCGCTAGCTTCACAAGTCTATACCGCCGACAGCCTGGTGATGCGCAGGTATTACTTCAAGGAGAACCGCACCTTCATCAGCTATGAAGCCATCAGTCCGAATGTCATCCATGCACTGGTTGCCACGGAAGATGTAAGGTTCTACAAACATCCCGGAATCGACTTGCGTGGACTCTTCAGGGTATTCAAAGGTGTTGCAACAGGCGACCAGAGTGCAGGCGGTGGAAGTACCTTGACGCAGCAGCTCGCCAAGATGCTCTTTCCCAGGGAGGATATCAGCAACAAATTTCAGCTGGCTGTCAGGAAGTTGCGCGAATGGGTGATTGCCGTGAAACTGGAGAGAAGTTTTACCAAGGAAGAGATCATTTCGATGTATCTCAACAAATATGATTTTTTAAACCTGGCAGTCGGAATCAAATCGGCATCTGAGATCTATTTTGGAACCACACCCGATCAATTGAAATTGGAACAGGCAGCCATGCTGGTAGGGATGGCCAAAAACTCTTCCCTCTACAATCCCATCCGAAGACCTCAGTTGGTTTTGGCCAGACGCAATGTTGTCCTATCGCAAATGAAAAAAAGTGGATATCTGACTGAATCTGAATACGAACATTACAAGTCGTTGCCACTCAATCTTAATTTTCACAAGGAAGACTATAAATCAACTCCGGGAACTTATTTTACTGAGTACCTGCGCACCTTGCTGACCTCTCCGAAGCCAGACAAAGAACGCTACAAGGCATGGCAGATGCAGCAATTCAAAGAAGATTCTATCGAATGGGAAACAAATCCGCTCTATGGTTGGTGCGCCAAAAACCCCAAACCGGATGGCAAACTATATGATATTTACACCGATGGATTGAGGATCTATTCAACCATCGACATGCGGATGCAGGCCTATGCAGAAAAGGCAGTGGTGACCCACCTGAGTAAAAATGTGCAACCGCTTTTCAACGAACGGATCAAAGGGCAGCGAAATCGTCCCTTCTCCAACGACCTTACCAACGAACAGGCACAGCAGGTATACGACAACATGATGAAAGGGAGCGACCGGTACCGTACGATGCGTGCCCAGGGACAAAATGCCAACGAGATCAAGAGGGCGTTCCTGACACCGACTGAAATGACTGTCTTCTCCTGGCGTGGGGAGATAGATACCACCATGTCGCCACTTGACTCAATTAAATACCACCTTGGATTCTTGCGTTCGGCCATGATGACCATGGAGGTAAAAACCGGAAAGATCAAAGCATGGGTAGGTGGCCCCAATTACAAGCATTTCATGTACGACATGGTCAAGAGTGGCCGTCGCCAGGTCGGATCAACCGTAAAACCTTTCCTCTACACGCTGGCCATGCAGAACGGCTTCTCCCCGTGTACGCTCGTTCCCAATACAGAACACTCCTTCACTT
>Ga0118677_10008501_pt1 | contig 16433 bp, 6 predicted proteins | sample AliMusrvi5mmetaG_FD_86154 | JGI IMG/M metagenome (GOLD analysis project Ga0118677, IMG submission 86154) | reverse complement strand
GTGTACGACCTGCAGGGGTACCTGTTGCGCGCCAACGCAGGGTTGAGCGGACTTCCGGCCTGGCGCGCAACAGGTACCCCTGCAGGTCGTACACGCTCATCGTCGCCGGCGTGCGTTGAGCGTGCATCAGCGCGTCGTGGGCATTGAGCCGGGTGCGCCGATCTTCGAATTTGGCATGCATTGATGCGGCGTCCACCGGAGGAGTTGTGGTGATTGCTTCAAGGCTTGCGCCGATTCGGCGCATCGCCTCAGTGCGGTTCGCGTCGGTGTCGTGCAGATCGAGCGCCAGATGACCGAGACCGATGCGATCCAGGCGGTGCAGCACCACATCGAGCGCGGCGCGCTTCTCGGCGACGAAGAGCACGCGCTGCCCGGCGGCGACAAGGGCCGCAATCAGGTTGACAATCGTCTGGCTCTTCCCGGTGCCGGGCGGCCCCTGGATGACGCCGCTCTGCATCCGCAGCACGGAGTGGATCACGCGCTGCTGGCTGGAGTCGGCGTCCAGCACCAGATACTCGTTATCTGCCAGGATCTTGTCCAGTTGGCGCGGTTCGATCTCGGAATGGCGCGCGGCAAGACGCCCCCGCGCGGCTTCGTCGCCTGCCAGCGATGCGAGCACGTCGTTCGAGGCAAACAGTTCGGCATGCTGTTGCAGGTCGGAAACCATCGCCATCTTCTGGAACGAGAAATTGCCCAGCACCAGCCGTTGCTTCACCTCAAACCCATTCACCTGCGTTACTGCGTCACGCAGGCGATTCAAGACGAGGGCAGGATCGGGTTCTTTCTCTTCGGCAGCCGCGCCATTCGCAACGCCGTTGGCAGTGTCGGTCGCAGTATTTGTCGCGGCCAGCAACATGTCGGGGTCGACCACACAGCCGTAGTCGTTGGCGAGGACGTGCAATAACGCGAGGTTGATCTCAGGGTTGCCGATGATCTGGAGGGATGACCCGCGCGGGTCGCGCGCGCGAATATCCAGCGTGACCGGGATCAGTAGCACTGCGGCTTCGTAAGGTCGGTTTTGAAGCGTGCTCGGAGCGCCAGCGCTCTTGGCGCCAGGAGCGCTGACATCAGTGCTCTGGGCAGCACTGCTCTGGGCAGCACTGCTCTGAGCAGCACTGCTCTGAGCAGCACTGCCCGGTGTGCCGTTGCTCGGAAAGTTATTGCCCTGGGCTGTGTCCGGCGCAGGCCAACTGGCCATGCCATAGGCGATGAACAGCGTCTGTAAGCCACGCTCTTCGAGGTTCACCTGCGCCCGGCGCTGAATTTGCAATGCGGTTTTGCCGACGTCAGAAGCATCGCCATCCGGGATCAGATCGGTCAGCTTCACCTTCGAGCCATCAAGCAATTCGGCCAGCGCTTCGGGCGCAGCGTTGGTGAGATCAAGCGTGCCGCGCTTCAGGTCGCGATAGAAGAGCAGATTGTTGCGGCGGCTGACGTCGATCAGGCTCTTGACCCATTTGGCGCGCACGCGTTCCACAGAGCTGGGACTCAGACTCGCGCCAGCGCTACTCGTGGGTCCATTGGTTGTGCTGCTTTTCATTGCTGCTTTCTGGTTCTGTATCGTCATATCCCGGTGGGGTGATTATCGAACAAATTGCGCGTCTGCGCGAGGGGCATAAAGCATGAAGCCGTCATGCCCGACGCCTCGGGCATCCAGGTTTTTATCCGTCACGGTGTCATCCGCGGTAGGAACGCCGTGGTCGGGTAAACTGTATCGCACATGGCAAACAACACCCAGCACCCCACTGCCCACCTTGCTGAAGTCGCCGGCGTATTTCTGCGGCTGGGCTTCACGGCGTTTGGCGGGCCGGCGGCGCACATCGCGATGATGCGCGCGGAGCTTGTGGAGCGGCGCAAGTGGGTGACGCAGGCGCAGTTCATCGACCTGCTGGGCATCGCCAACGTCATCCCCGGCCCGACCTCGACCGAGTTGTGCATTTACCTCGGTTACCTGCGCGCAGGCTGGCCAGGGCTCATCCTCGGCGGCGTGTGCTTCATCCTGCCCGCGATGGGGATCGTGCTGGCGCTGGCATGGGCGTATGTGACGTATGGCCAATTGCCACAAGTGGGCTGGCTGTTCTACGGCATCCAACCCGTCGTCGTCGCAATTGTGGCGCAGGCGATCTGGTCGCTGAGTCGCGCGATCCTGAAGGATGCGTGGGCGATCGCCGCAGCGATTGCGGTCGTCGGACTGTATCTGCTCGGCGTCAATGTGCTTGTCCTATTGTTCGGAATGGCAATTGTGCTGGGCGGTGGGCGGTTGCTGGCAAAAGGGCAAAGCGCCAAACCGCTTGCGGCGCTGCTGCCGTTGGGTCTTATGCACGGCGTGCCTGCGGCCATCGCTTCCGTTGCGGGAGCCGTCAGCCTCGGCGCGCTGTTCCTCACGTTCCTGAAGTTCGGCGCAGTGATCTATGGCAGCGGCTATGTGCTATTGGCATTCCTGCGCACCGATCTGGTGCAAAACCTGGGATGGTTGACCGACCGGCAGTTGCTGGATGCGATCGCGGTCGGGCAATTCACACCGGGGCCGTTGTTCACCACGGCGACATTCATCGGCTATGTGCTGGGCGGACTGCCCGGCGCGCTGCTCGCCACGCTCGGCATCTTCCTGCCGTCGTTCGCCTATATCGCGCTGATCCATCGCGTCGCCGCGCGGCTGCGCGGGTCGCCAGTGACCTCAGCACTGCTCGACGGCGTCAACGTCGCCGCAATCGGGCTGATGGCCGGTGTGCTGGCACAACTGACGCAGAACGCGCTTGTCGATCCGCTGACCGCCGCCATTGCCGTCGTGTCGCTCGCGATCCTCGCGCGATTGAAGCCGAACTCCGTGTGGCTCATCCTTGCCGGCGCGGTTATTGGCGCGCTCCGCCACCTTCTATTTGCCGCGTGATCACTTAATCACACTGGCGATCAACATGAATCAACATGCCCGTTTTGCGGTACACTTTGCAGCACATTATTCTTGTCCTTTCGTCAGCGCAAGTTCGGGAATATTTCTATGACGACTTTTTGGGAAATTTATCAGCCACAAATTATCGTTGCCATTGCCAGCTTTGCGGTTTTAGTTCTGCTGATCATCTTTCTTGAGGCGACAACGCGAAAACTGGAAGCGGTTCGCCGGACGCTCAGACAACACAATGCCAACCTTGAATCCCATGTGGCAGAACGCACTGCGGAGTTGAGCGCCGCCAATACGGCATTGCTGGCCGAAGTTGCCGAACGCAAACAAGCGGAAGACGCGTTGCGCGAAAGCGAGAGCCGCTTTCGCACACTGCTGCAATACCTCACATCCATATCTGTGCAGGGCTATGCCATGGACGGCACAACGCAATACTGGAATCAGGGTTCCGAACATATCTACGGCTACACGGCGGAAGAAGCCATCGGGCGCAACTTGCTGGAATTGATCATTCCAACCGAAATGCAGGAGGGCGTGAAGGGAGCGATTCAACACATGGCCGAGACGGGGCAGCCTGTCCCTGCGGGAGAGTTATCCCTGATGCGCCAGGATGGATCACGCGTTGCGGTCTATTCCAGCCATGCCATTGTGAAGCCGCCAGGACGCGCGGCCGAGTTATTCTGCATTGATATAGACCTTACCGACCTGAAACGCGCGGAGACGGTGCTGGCTGAATCGCAGGCGCTGCTGCATTCGATCGTCGAAAGCACAACCGATATGATCTGGACTATCGATACCGGAACAGCGGGTTTATTGTCGTTTAACCAGAGCTTCGCAGACTTTTTCGAGGCACGCGGCTTACACGTTGAGAAAGGCATGCTTCTGAAAGATATCATGCCAACCGACGACTCTGTAAAGCACTGGTATGCGCTTTATCAGCGAGCGCTGAGGGAAGGTTCATTTACAACCGAATACAGTGTAGACGCAGGCAAGAAAATCCTGCAAGTGAGTTTCAACCGGCTGGAGCGCAATGGCGAGGTGTTCGGGGTGTCGGTATTTTCGAAAAATATCACCGAACACAAACTTGCGGAAGAAAGAGTTGTGCAGAGTGAAAAGAAATATCGCGACCTGTTCCAAGCCAACAGAGACGGCATCGCGATTTTCCTGATTTTGCCAGGCACGCAGTACAGCACTTTTATCGAAGTGAATGATGCGGCGCCCAGAATGCTGGGCTATACGGCTGCGGAAATGCTGGCACTTTCGCCCCCGGCGCTGGAACCCGACGTGACAGAAGCAGAAATGCAATTCAGGCAGGCCGAGCTGCAAAGGCGCGGCGTCGTAACCTTCGAAACAGCGCTCCGTCACAAAGACGGGCATTCCATCCACACCGAGTTTACCGCGCAATTCTTTGAATATGAGGGCACGCCGGCCATCATGAATATCGTCCGCGATATCACCGAGCGCAAACAGCACGAACACGAATCGCAGGCGATCGCCACGCTTAGCGCGGCGTTGCGTTTCGCGCCCACCCGGTCCGACATGCTCCCCGCGATCATTGAGCAACTCGTCGGTCTGCTTCATTCTGATGCGCTCACCATCGAAATCATCGATCTGAAAACCGGAGATGCCGTTGTGGAAGCCGCCTATGGCGCATGGGAATACCTGCTCGGCTCGGCTCAAAAGAAAGGGACGGGCATCAACGCCATCATCAGTGAAACACTTCAACCCTACTGGACACATGATCTGCAGAAGGATCCGAACCTGTTTTACCACGAATGGGCGCGCGCCGGGATTCGCGGCAGCGCGGGCGTTCCTCTGATCGTGCAGGAAAAACTGATTGGCTTTATCTGGATGGGGCGAAAAACAGACATTGCTGAGCCCGAAGTCCGGACGCTTTCTGCCATCGCCGATATCGCCGCAAACGCCATTCACCGCGCGACGATGCATGAGCAATCCCTGAAAGCCGCCGCAGACCTTGTCGTGACATACGACACAACGCTCGCAGGCTGGGCGAATGCGCTTGAATTGCGCGAGCATGAAACGGCAGGCCACAGCCAGCGGGTTGTGGAGCTCACACGAAATCTGGCGCAGCCCTTTGGATTTAGCGACGAAGAACTCATGCATGTCCAACGCGGCGCGCTGCTGCATGATATTGGCAAAATGGGTATTCCAGATTACATTCTGCTCAAACCAGGCCCACTGAGCGATGACGAATGGCAAATCATGCGCCAGCACCCCGTCTATGCTTATGATCTGCTTTCAAAAATCCCATACCTTGTGCCGGCTCTGGACATCCCCTTGTATCATCATGAACGCTGGGACGGAACTGGCTACCCGCGCGGGCTGAAAGGAGATGCTATTCCTCTGACAGCCCGCATCTTTGCCGTGGCGGATGTGTGGGATGCATTGACTTCTAACCGCCCTTATCGTCCGGCCTGGACAAAAGATGCAGTCCTCAAGTATTTGACCGGTCACGCAGGCACGCAGTTCGATCCACTGGTGGTTGAAAGGTTTCTGAAGATGATGAATAGTTGGTAACTATGACCCACACAAAAGTTGCACCCTGCGGCGCTTGGGAATCTCCGATCACTTCGGACTTGATCGTCTCGGCTTCAATTGGGCTGAGCAACACCGCCATTGACGGCGCGGACCTCTATTGGTCTGAGGGTAGGCCGCTGGAAGGCGGGCGACAGGTGATCGTGCGGCGCGCGCCGGATGGTTCCACCGCCGACGTCATCGCGGCGCCGTGGTACGCGCGCTCGCGCGTCCATGAGTATGGCGGAGGAGATTGGATGGTCGACAACGGGACAGTCTATTTCTCCAACTTCAAGGATCAGCGCCTGTACCGCGTGCGCGCGGGCGAAATGCCTGAAGCGCTGACACCCGAAAGCGCCTATCGCTATGCCGATGTCGTCGTCGACCGGACGCGTCACCGGTTGATCGCCGTGCGCGAGGATCACACCAACACTGGACAGGAGGCCGTCAACACGCTCGTGGCGCTCGACCTGCGCGGCGACGAAGCGGGCGGGCGCGTGCTCATTTTTGGGAACAATTTTTACTCCACACCCTGCCTCAGCCCGGACGGCGCGCGGCTGGCGTGGCTGACCTGGAATCACCCCAACATGCCATGGGATGGAACCGAACTGTGGGCGGCCGGATTCGACGAATCTGGTGACCTCGTAGATGCGCAATGCGTCGCCGGTGGTCAGGAGGAATCGATCTTCCAACCCGTGTGGTCGCCGGACGGCATGCTGACCTTCGCCTCCGACCGATCCAACTGGTGGAACCTGTGCCGTTGGAATGGATCGCGCATCGAGCGACTGACCGACATGGCGGCGGAGTTTGGGCAACCGCAGTGGGGGTTGGGCGCGAGCGTCTACGGCTACGCTTCGACCGATCAGATCGTGTGCGCATACACGCAGAACGGCCAGTCCACGCTGGCATCGCTGGATATCCCGACGCGGGTGCTGACGACGCTGGGTGTGTACAGCGACATCCGGCAGGTTCGTGTGGACGGGCGCCAGGCGCTTTTCATCGCCGGAACGCCGCGCGCGCCTTCCGCTATCATGCGGCTCGATTTTGGCTCCGGCGCGATTGAGACCTTGCGTCGATCGAGCGACGAGCGCTTCACGCAGATCGACCCAGGCTATGTGTCGGTCGCGCAGGAAGTGGAGTTCCCAACCGAGAATGGGCTGACGGCCTATGGCTTTTACTACCCGCCGGCGAACCGCGACTACACCGCACCGGCAGGCGAGAAGCCGCCGCTACTGGTCACCGCACACGGCGGGCCGACCGGGGCGACGTCTGCCACATTCAGCCTCAGCACGCAATACTGGACCAGCCGCGGGTTCGCCGTTCTCGACGTGAACTATGGCGGCAGCACCGGTTACGGGCGCGCCTTCCGCCAGCGCCTCAACGGCCAGTGGGGCATCGTTGATATCGATGACATCGTCAATGGCGCGCGCTACCTGGCCGATCAAGGGCTGGTGGATGGAAGGCGTCTGTCGATCAAGGGCGGTAGCGCCGGCGGGTACACCACGTTGGCGGCGCTGGCGTTCCGCAACGTGTTTGCGGTGGGCGCGAGTTATTATGGCATCAGCGATCTGGAAACGCTGGCGACCGACACGCACAAGTTCGAGTCGCGCTATCTCGACAGCATAGTGGGGCCGTATCCCGCCCGGCGCGATATCTATGTGGCGCGCTCGCCGATTCACTTCGTCGATCAGATTCAGTGCCCGATGATCCTGTTTCAGGGCTTGGAAGACAAGGTGGTGCCGCCGTCGCAGGCTGTAACCATCTTCGACGCCGTTCGCGCCAAAGGGCTGCCGGTGGCGTATGTCCCGTACGAGGGCGAGGGGCATGGCTTCCGCAAAGCCGAGAACATCAAACATTCACTGGATGCCCAACTGGTTTTCTTCGGCAGGGTGTTCGGGTTCACGCCGGCGGGGATTGATGTGCAGTTGCACATAGAGAACGAGGCGGGGTTACCAGAAGCACGTTCAGATTAAAAAGCGCTCGCTTTGCGCCCAACCCAAAGCGTTATACCGGAAAATGAAGAGCATCGCGATTGATTTCGGAAGGGATCATTGCAGTTTCAAATAAATGCGTATGTCATACCATTTTTATGGTATATTTTTACCGTTGAAGGCTTTTTTCGCAAGCGCTTTCATTTCTGTTGCTGACCGGTATTGCTCATCTGTGCTCCATCCAGCTAGCCACTACTAATCCTTGTCGCCACTGTTACCGGCATCGTGGGTTGTGTAGGAGTGATGGTTTGAACAAGCTATTAGCTCGTAGTTGGGTGTCAGTTTCAGTCGCCGTGACGATCGTGGTCATGGCCGGTTGTCAATCAGACAGCACGGTGACGCTTTCTCCGCCTGCAGCCACGCCTTTGGCGTCTGCGGCGCCCTCAATTCAACCGGTGTCACAGCCGTTTGTCTTGGCTGCCGCACAGCAACCAACGCTGTCTTCACCTCCGTCCGCGCCCGCGAATCAAGCGGCGGCGCCAAGAAAAAAGTCTGCACTCACATCAACTTACACAAACGACGTGAATCTGGGCGGCGGTAAGCATCAGGTAACCCTATCGTCGAGTCCGCTGAATTACCAGGACGCCAATGGGAAATGGCAGTCGATTGACACGCACTTCCAACCCGCGCGCGGCGGTTTCACCAATCATGCCAACAGCCTCGATATCAGCGTCGCCGCAACGGGAGCTGCTCTGCGGGTGCGCAACGGTAATGACATTGTCGGGTGGGAACCGCTCGCGCTTGCTATCAATGAAAGCAATGGAAAGACAACCCCGATTGCGAGCGCACTGGCGCTCACGCAGTCGGTCACCGGCACGCTCTCAGCAGACGCGGCACAGATCGACTATCCATCGAGCTGGACGTGGGCGGGTGTGAAGCCACAGGTAATCGCCAGCCCAGGTAGGGTCGAACAGAACCTGGTCATCACGGAACGACCGCGCGCTCCAAACGCAATTGGGAGTCTGTCATTCGCCGTTGCGCTGCGCCTCCTGCCGGGTGAAGCCTTGTATTCCAATCGTATTGCGCAACAAACCGCGTTCACCACCACAGGCGCACTGGAAGTTCGCAATAGCGCCGGACAGACCGTGATACAAATTCCACCGGCGAGCGCGTATGAGCAGAAGGACCACTCAAAGTCCGTTCGCGCCATGTATCGGGTGTTGCAACAACCGGACGGCCAGTGGCTGGTGGACATCGAAACGCCGTGGTCGTGGTGGACCGATGCGTCGCGCGTTTATCCGGTGGTGCTCGATCCCATCATGCAGTTGTTGCAACCGCTTGATGCGGTAGGCATTGGCGACTTCGCCAACTGTGGCTACGGATGGAATCCCTGGCAGGCGGATTCAGGCGGGATCGGCGTCGGAGCCGGTATCGATAGATGCCCGCTTTTGCGCGGACTGATCCGCTTTAGCAATATCACCAGCCTCACGCTTCCACTTGGCGCTACTGTGCTGGATTCAAGCCTGTGGGTCGTCGCGACAGACGGGTTGTTCCCGAGCGCGAATGGGGTACAACTGCAATCCAATACCTGGGTGAATGTCTATCCAATCACCTCAGCCTGGGATGCGCAGGCCACCGGCTGGGGGCAACAACCGTCACACGCCACAACGCCGCTCGTAGCCGGCAGCGCCAATCCGGACGGCTCTGGCACACTCAGCGTCAGTCCAGGCGGGTCGTGGCCCAAGCATGGCTATATCTCGACTTGGACGGTTCCGGCCAGCCTGATACAGCAATGGGTCAACGGCGCGAACAACGGCTTGATCTTGATTTCACCGAACGAAACCGCGTGCGGCCCGCTGTTTCTGTCCGTCTTGTGTCAAGCGGCCTCCATTCCCGCCATCGCTACATGGTCGAGTGGGTCGATCGCTGACATTGCAGACCCGACCAACGTCAATCGCGGCGGCGGTTTCATGCTGATCATTAACTACCAGGCGCCGCAATTGCAGAACGCTGTGCCAGTCAACTACATTCCTGCGCAACCCATCCCGACGATGAGCAGCGCTGACGATTACAACACCGATCACGTTTATGCCCCACCCAGTATTCCCAACAGCACCTTTATGGCCGTAGGCGTCAAAGCGTTGCAAAAACAAACATGGACGAAAGGGATTACTATGTCTGTGGAAGGCGCGCTGAACATTGGTGTGCAACAAGGCGGGACCAGTGGCTTCTGTGGCAACGCCGCTTCGGATGGCGCAAATCCCAACTATGTTGTTTTGAGCGGCGACACCTCGGCATGTGAGATACACGTCCACCCACCGGCTTTGGCAGATCCGAACCAGAATATGTACATCGTCGAAGCCGCCAATGCAGTCCAGTTGGCCGACTTGCCCGGCGAAAACTTCGGCAACGGCAGTGTGGCAGGCACCGGCGTGATGACGTACAGCTTTGACATCTCCACCACACACGTTATTACGGCGCTGTCGCTGCATCTGGTTGACAACACCCGTGTATCCATCGAGATTGATTCAAGCAATCACTGGAGCCCTCAACTCTTTCATCCAGTCGCATATCAAGGACAGCTATTAACGAAAGCCAATGCCGCCATATCGGGATTTTGGCCCAATCAAATGAACACGGTGTCTGTTCTGCCAGGCGACGGCGGGAACTGGGGCTTGGCGCTGAACTACACCGGCGACCCCACACCGCCATACGATTGTGCGTCACACTGCCATCCGCTCACGTATACCAATGAGAGCCTGACCGTCATCGTGCGCGCCTGCCCCATTGATGCGGTCCCGGTCACTACTGGCAAAGGGTGCGCGTTCATGAAGCAACCCACATCCAGCACACCCTACGTTGATATTCCGCCATACCGCGTCTTTTCCGAGAATGGCTTTACCCCAAGCAGCGGTTGCCAGTCTGGGGCAGTCGCCTGTGTCCAGACGATCATTCCAACCACTGGTAGACAATATACCCCCTTCATCACCTGGAGCCTCGGGCCGTCGAACATCATCACACAACGCATGGTTGCCGTAGCAGGTGATTTAGTCTACGTGAATACAGATATTGCAAATCCCTATTTATATGGCGGCCCGAATAACCAGGTATTTCTTGTGGCAGGTGTGCCCGTCATTACCCAGACCCTGCTGATGTGGGTCGGCAGCGCATTCACCGGTGGATTCACGGGCGCTGATTACGGCTACCTGACGCCCGGGTATTTCTACGCCAACACGGTCGATCTTCCGTTTGCGTTTACCGACCGCAACAACCCGCTCGAAAACCTGGCGACCCGAATCAGCGTTCAGCAAGACGCCGTTAATGTGCAGCATGTTGAGCAAAGCCTTGGCGTTGCAAGGACGATCGACGTCGGTTCTGGCGTCACCAGCACGTTCAACTTCACCGTCTCCTGGTGGGCGACCGCCGAAGGTTACCCCGGGCACGCGGGGTATGTGCCGCCCGTGGCGCCAATCTCTACCAGCCCTTACCAGGTCGGTGTGACCATGTCGAGTGGGCCTGCCTCCGCAGCAGTCGCTAGTTTGACGTACGACTTCAGCAACCCCAACTGGGGTGTGGACTATGACTCGTCAGCCGGATATTTCACCGTGTTCCGGGAGCACGGTCGTATAGTTCAAGACGCCAAGCTTGGCGGCGCATGGCTGCCGGGTCAGGCGGCAATCATGCCGCTGGGGCTGGCGGGCAACGGCACGCCTGCCGCGTGTCCCGGCGGTTACTGTCTGGATCTGCGCAATACCAACGACGCCTTTGGCGCATTAAATCGCGTGTGGACGATGCCGGACATTGACATCGCGGGCAACTCCGGAACCGTGATGTTTAATCGGCCAGGCCAGTTGCTGGTGTTCAGCAAGGATCATCCTTTGGTTGCGGCCGGCACGGTCGTCAGTCAAAGCTTTGACTTCCGCGCCTTCTCTGGCAGCGTCGATGTCGAGAATGAGCCATGCCCGAATGGCACAACCGGTGGGCCAGCGGTGCAGGTGATCAAAGGCAACGCGATGATGGCGTTGCCGGGTCTTGGCTCCGACAGCGACCCCACCCAGGAGATCGCCGTGTCATTCATCCTGTGCCAGTTGCGCTTGAACGAAGCATCGCTATCGTTCCAAAGCCTGCCTGGAATACCCGTCGGCAGCACGCCAATCATGGTCGACGCGGTAAGCGGCAATGTGACCGTCGATCCCGACCACACCCAGATTCAACTCGGCATCGGATTCAATGTCGGCGACTCGGTCGTCACCGACGGCAAAGCACAGCTCACCATTGACACGCGCGGCCTGTTCGACATGCAGGCTTCTGCAAGGATTGAGGCGCTCCTCGACGTGAACGGACACGCCTGGGTAGCGTGGAACCCGCTCGACACCGGCCTCGACATGAGCCTGTTCTTCCCGCAGCAATATAAAAACGGCGATCCCAGCCAGGGTGATGGCTGGTGGCTCGCGGGCAACGTCCACGCGCATCTGTGGGACGGGCAGGGCTGGCAGCACAAATATAAGTGGCTGCCAGACGACAACCAGAGCCACTTCTCTGGATCGATCGGCGCGAACATCAAGATCAACAAAGGGTCGATGTTCTCGTGGTGGCTGGTCGATATTCCACCCGGAGATGTGACCTTTGGCATCACCGTTGCCTTCGGGCAGTTCTGCTCGAACAGCGCCTGCACGTCATACGAGTGGGGCATCAAGGGCGAAGTCAGCGTCCTTGGCTACAACATCGGTTTGTACTTGAACTTGAGTTGCCCCGATCTCCAGTCAGGTGTTGAAGCAATTAGTTGCTTCAGCTTCATCATGGGCAGCGACAACCACATCCTGATCGATCAGTACACTGGCGCACTGGCGCCTGCCGGAGGACTCAATCCGAGACCGACATCGGCAGGGAAGCCGCTCGCTTTGACGCCCACCATCGTCGCCAATCCGCTCGCATCGGTCGTGAGCATTCCGTTCACCGTCACGGATAACACGGACTCATTCCTCGCGGCATTGAGTTGGGAACACAACGCGCCGCAGTTGCAACTGGTGCGACCCGGCGGTCTGGTAATCACGCCGACGAATGCGGCCACCCACGGCATTTCGGTGCTGCTGCAATCCAACAGCACCCTGTACGGCGACGCCAACCCATTGACCGGCACGTGGACGGCGAGGATCATCAGCGCGACGGCCGCTGATAACTACCACTTCCTGTACCTGGCAAACAAGGCGGTTCCGCCGATCAAACTCGGCGCGCCTTCTACCCAGAATGAGGTTCCGCTCACCACCACCTATCGCATCACATGGACGGTCCCGCCGACCACCAACTTGATGATCGACCTGTACTACACCGCCACAAATGCCGGCGCACTGACGACGACACAGGAGTACGGCGGCGTTATCGTAGAGAACTATCCAGCCTCAACCGGTTACTACGACTGGGACATGTCCTACCTGGGCAGCGGCAAATACTTCGTCCAGGCGAACATCGGTGATGGCCCGACGACGTTCCCAGCGGTCAGCGATACGATTACGAGCACGGTCTATCAGCCCGGTTACCTGGCGTTGCGCGCCAAAGGCAGCATCCTGTACACCGATATCACGGCTCCACCGGTCCCGACCAACCTGGCCGTGTGGCCGCGTGAGAACGCCGCACAGGCTTGCTGGGACGTCGACCCTGCCAACGACAGCGCCGGATATCTCATCACCTACAGCAATCCTGATGTTAATGGCGTGGCACAAACGCACTACGCCCGTTTGATTGCAACCATACCGTATACGCCGTCGGTTCCCGCGCCGCAGCAATGCGCGCGCATTGACGGTTTGAACAACAATCATCCGGCCACGGTCGCGATCGCATCGTATGACGCCAGCGGTAACATCAGTGCGCCATCCACCGGGATCATCGTGACCCCAACACAGCCAGGAGGTCTGGCCGCGATGCACCCATTGACCGGATCGGTTGACCTGAGTTATACCGTCACGTTGACGTGGCCGAACAATGCGATCCCCTCCTATGTGGCTGGGTTCCAACTGTTCTATGCGCAAGGAACGCCGGCCGGCCCAGGGCAATGGGGCGATGGCGCCCTCGAAGGGCCTTCGCCAATTAACTTCCTTAGTTCGTCTCCGCTCACGCTGCACGGGCTGACGCCGGGATATACCTATCATTTTAAGATACGCGAGGTCGATGCCGCTGGTATCGGTGGGCCGCTCTCCAACGACCTCGAGTTGCTGCTGACCAATGGGATCATCTCCGCAGGCGACTGCATCCCGGATGACTGGAAGATAGCGCACAGTGTGACAACCTGGAACGCTGACCCGGATGGCGACGGGTTGAACAACTGGGAGGAGTTCCAGTTGGGCACGCTTCCGCATCGCGCTGATTCGGATGGCGACGGCGTTCCTGACGGCGTCGAGTACCTGTTCGGTTCGGATCCGCGCGACCCGAACAGCGTCCCGACCTATACGCTCAGCCTGGCGCAACTGCTGCCCCAGCTAAGCCATGCGCCCGATAACCTGGTCTTTAACGGCTATCAGGTCGGGCCGAACCCGCCGCCGCAAGCGCTTACCGCCAGCAACATGGGGGGCGGGGTTTTGACGCCGACGTTCAGCACGAACACAAGCTGGATCACTACTACGGGTGTGAGCGCCACGGGCGCGCAAATCGTAATCGACAAGACCGGATTGCTGCCCGGGCATTACACAGGCTTGGTCAAGATCGCCGCCGGAAGCGGCAACCTGGGCAAGTGCGTTGCCATTTCGCGAGCCAATGTGGCAAACCGCGTGATGGGCAGCCCGCAGACGGTGTCTGTGGACCTGTGGGTATTGCAGGGAGCGCCGGATCACTACACGGTGATCTATATGCCGAGCGTGCAAAGGTAAGGATTTCGTATACCAGAGATAACATCATATGGTGAACAATAAATTCGTCGGAACATGGCGATTACGCTCGATAACGAGTCGATCAGTCGACGGCGCCGCCGCGTATCCTTATGGCCCGGATGCCGCCGGCTACATCACCTACACCGATGACGGTTTCATGGCCGTGTCGATTATGTCGGCGGGCAGACCGGCCTATGCGACCGGCGATCAGATGGGCGGCACGGTTGAGGAGAAAGCCGCCGCAGCAAACACTTACCTTACCTACCACGGCCGCTACACGGTGCTGCCGGATCGCGTCATCCATCACAGTGAGATTTGCCTTTATCCCAACTGGATCGGCGCAGATATCGTGCGGTTCTACCGCTTTGACGGCGATGTACTGACGCTCACCGCACCGCCAACCCTGGTGAACGGTGCGATCCGCACCAATGAGATCGTGTGGGAACGCATGCGACAGTAACTTGTCCGAGCGGGTCATGTGCACACTGTCGCGGCGTTTGCGTGAACTGACGTAGAATGCCGAAGGGATATCGACAAGGAGTGTGTGTCTAAATGGAATACCGTCGACTGGGCAAGTATGGCGTGCAGGTGTCGGAAATCAGCCTTGGTGCGTTTCTCACCTATGGCAACTCGACTTCGTATGAGACTGCTGAGGCGTGCATTGATGCAGCTTACGCATTGGGCGTCAACTTCTTCGACAACGCGAACGCCTACGCTGGCGGCGAAGCCGAGAAGGTCGTGGGGCGCGCGCTGGCGAAGTACCCGCGCGACACCTACGTCCTGTCCACCAAGGTCTTTTTTTCGATGGGCCCCTACCCGAATCAGCGCGGTCTGTCGCGCAAACATCTCTTTGAACAGTGCAACGCCTCACTCAAGCGTCTGGGTATGGACTACATAGACCTGTATCAGTGCCACCGCTGGGACGACAACACGCCGCTCGAAGAAACGTTACAGGCATTGGACGACCTGGCGCGCCAGGGCAAGATCTTGTACTACGGCGTCTCCGAATGGACGGCGTCACAGATCGCGCAAGCCGTCGAGATCACTCGCGCGCGCGGATTCCATCCCATCGTGTCGAACCAGCCGCAATACAACATGCTGGCGCGCGGAATCGAACGGGATGTCATCCCGCTATGCGAACGCGAAGGCATCGGCCAGGTGGTGTTCTCGCCGCTGGCGCAGGGCGTACTCACCGGCAAGTACAAGCCCGGTGAACCGCCGCCGGCCGGCAGCCGCGCCGCAGACCCGAAGCAGAATATGTTCCTGAAGAGCGGCATCGTCGATAACTATGTGCACGATCGCATCCACGTGGATGCCGCGCTGCTGGAGCGCGTGCAACAACTGGCGCCGATTGCGCGCGAGGCGGGGTTGAGCCTGTCGCAACTGGCGTTGGCGTGGTGCCTGCGCCAGAAGAACGTGGCGAGCGTCATAGTAGGCGCATCGCGACCGGAGCAGGTGGCTGATAACGCTGCGGCGGCGGGGAAAACGTTAACGCCCGATATCCTGTCGGCAATCGATCAGGTGCTGCGCGGGTAGCGTCACGGATTAGGACAAGCTTGCACCGGTAGAAACATCAGACGCCAGAATCGCCTCTAGATCAAACAGGAGGATATCGCGGCGTTCATGCGCCATTTGCCACAGTTGCGGGGTAAAACCCGACCGCGCACAAAGTGCATAGGAAATCCGGCGATTCCCAAGTTCTGGCTGCAATTCGGAGATGCGGTTGACGAACATGACAGCCTCCATCCTCACAGCGGCGGCAGTGAGTCGAGACCATAAGGAAATTACGATTATGATAATCGTAATTTCCTTATTCTACAATGCTGCACAAACTGCTCTGCTCATCGTGACACAGTTGCCGGCCGTCTTCATCGACACAGCTTGGCGGCATGATCGAGACATTCGTGGTGAACGAGCGGCCGTTTGGCCCGAACCTGCTCGCCGTGCCGATCAGCGCGCTATGGTCAATGACGGCGCCAAGGTGCGAATCGCAGTAGCTTCTTTACACTGCCAGACAAACAACTGTACAGAGGGCGCAGTTGCACTGCGCCCTGTATTAACGCCTCAAAACCGTTAACGTCTCAAATACGGCACAAAGAGTAAGTGTCTCTTCGAGATGGTAAAGGCAAGCAGGTTCGACGACCCGCCTCCGGGCGCAGGATTGGTGACCGCTATCGCCGCCACTCCCGGCGCGATGATGTCGGCGCC
>Ga0118677_10008500_pt1 | contig 16434 bp, 15 predicted proteins | sample AliMusrvi5mmetaG_FD_86154 | JGI IMG/M metagenome (GOLD analysis project Ga0118677, IMG submission 86154) | reverse complement strand
TCACGGCGCTGCGTGCCCAAGTCCCCGATGCCCCCGGTTCGTCCTCTCCCGCGCCCGTTTCCCAGCCTGCGGCTTCCTCTGCCCCCGCGTCCAGCCGCAGCGCGGCACCCGGCGGTTCCTTTTTAGGAAAAGATATTCCCGTCCTCAATCCCGGCAACGAAATCCTCACCTGGGACGGCAAAAACTGGAACATCGCCAACCAGCGCTTTTTCCAGGCCCGGTTTGAGAAATACCTGAACGCCGCCGAGGAAACCACCGCCGAGGATTTGCAATACCAGCAGATTCTCCGCGCCATCCTCACCAAGCTTGCTCCGGAAAACGACAGCCGCACGGCCACCCTTGAAGCGTGGCGGATGCTGCCGCAAGCCTCCAACTTCACCATCGACGCCCACCTTTGCGATGCTCTGGCGGACGCTGTTTACAGCTCGTGGCTGGCCACGCGCGCGCAGGATCGGCTTCTGGCAGCCAACCAGGAACTCCAAAACCAGCGCAAGCAGCTGGAATGGGGCTCGCAGCATACGGACACCGTCTTCCAGCCCACCGGGAAAACAAACGCTGCTGCGGCCGCAAAGGCAGCCAAAGATCAGGACTTGCGCCTGGCCCCCTACGTCCAGCGCCTTGCCGAGGTCAACGCCCGCATCGTGGCAAATACCGCCAAGCGCGAAATCTCCGAGGTGCAGGCCCGCGTCGAGTTCCAGGCGCTCATCTCGCAATTCTTCCTTCAGCGCCGCTTCCAGCACGTCGTCATGGCCACCCGGTTCTACCGACATGTGTTCAGCGATGGCAACACGACCATGGCCGGCAGCAAGACCGGCAAAGCGGAGGGCAAAGGGGGTGGTTCGTCGGACAAAGACAAAGGGATGCACGAGCTGTACCTCAAGGAGACCGGCATGCCGCTCACCGTCGGAGTGGTGGACTCCCTGGCCAATGAAGCCATGCGCGACGTGAAAGAAGGCGTGGAGGCCTACACCTTTCTCCTCCAGAAAAACGAGGTGGAAAGCGCCACCAAACGCCTCGGCGAAGCATTCTTGGTTGGCGAATACATGCCGGAAATCCGCACGCTCACGCGCGACAAAAAACGGCAGGCGCTGGAATTCACCCAGAAAGGCAACCGCTTGATCTCCGCCCTCGATGTCCGGGACTACGCGCTGGCCGAATCGCTGGTCAACGAACTGGAGATCATCGCCAAAGACTTCGACGCCTCCCAGCCGCGCGCCGCCATTGAAACCGCCCGCACCGTAAGCGCCATGCACCTTGCCAAGGCCAAAAACGCCGCCGTCAGCGGGGATCGCGTGACCCTCGAAAACGAACTGCGCGAGGCAACCGTCCTCTGGCCGCGCAATCCCGCGCTGGCCGAAGTCTCCGGCATGATCTTTTCGCACGCCGATGTGCAGGGCAAGGCATTGGCTGACCTCGATCAACTGGCCAGCCAGCACAACTACCGGCAGATCTACGATGACAAAGGACGCTTCATCGCGGCCACGGCGTTTGATCCCGAACGGCAGAAGCTCCTCGAAAACGTGCTCAAAAACATGCAGCAGATCGAAACGGCCATCATGCGCAGCACGGAGATCGCCAAACGCGGCGACAACTGTGGCGCGTGGGAGGGCATGGAGCGGGCCTACAAACAATTTCCCGACGACACCAAGCTCAACCAGTTGCGGGCCAATCTCTCCACGGAAGCTTCGGACTTTGTCCGCGCCATCCGCACCGCGCAGCAGCTTGAAGCCAAGGGGCAGACGGGTGCCAGCCTCGCCTGGTATTTAAAAGCGCAGAAGGTCTACCCGCCCAGCGATTTCGCTCAGGAGGGCATCCAGCGCATCGTCCAAAAGGTGCTGCCTGGAAGCTAGGCTTCCCTGGTTTGCCTACCTGTTTCCCAAGCGCTTTTCGTTGTCGCCGGGGTGACGCCAGCCTGTCTCAAAAAAGGCTTTGTCATCGGGATCTGTGGCGCACCCTCCCAGAAGGGACGTCAGCGTAAGAAGCAGAAGGAGCAGAGCGAGGGTTTTCATGGCGCAAAGAGAAAGAACTTTCGTTGAATAGCCGCGTTTGTAAACGGTTTTTTACGCCAGCTTCTATACGGAAGGAGCAATGGGCCGGGAGGGAAGGTGTTCCAAACAGTAATCGTTGCCGTCGCGCGCCACGCGGAATTCCAGTTCCGGATGCGAGCGGTCGCTACGCCGGCAGACGGCGCATTGGTGGAGGGGTTCGTCCTCGGGCAGGACTGCTTTAGCAAAGGTGCGGCGACGCCCCGCTACTTCTCGACGTTGACGGGCGCGCGCAACGATTTCCGGCCCAAAGAAAAGGAGGAAATTTGCCATGGATGCAATGGCGGCCATGCGAAAGGAAAGGCTGTCTGTGGTGACAAGCTGCCAAAGTAGTGTTGCTGCGGAGAACCACGCCAGCCATTTGACGAATACAGGCAGGATGAAAAAGAGATAAAACTGCACATTGGGAAAATACCAGGCGAAGGCGAACAGAAGCGACAGATTGAGCATCCCGTTGGAGAATTGCGCGCCAAAGAGAAAGGCGGCCAGCGTGGTTCCCAGCATGCCGATCAAATAAAAGAGGTTCAGGCGGAACGCGCCCCACACCTCTTCCAGGCTGTCTCCAATCATCCACAAACACGCCAGACCACAGGCGGTATCCACCGCAGAGCCCGGATGGCCGAATAGCGCTGAAAAAACGGAGCCGTAGTTGGGGATGAAGATGTAAGTAACCAGCCGCCAGATTTGCCCCTGAAAGACAGCGTCTGGGATGAGATCCAGCCAGGCAAGAGCCAATGGATTCAGCCTGCCGAGGATGTAAACCAGCACGTTTAACACCACAATCATCCGCACCAAGCCGGGGATGGCGAAGCGGCCAAAGCGGCGTTCCAGAAAGTCGATTGCGTTCATGAAATAAGGAAACCGCACTTCATAGACCGGAAGTAGCCACAAGGCAAATTGTTCCCACGCATTGACTTTCCCTCCACCCTCGCTAGCATAGCCGCGTGTCTCCCGAAACTACCGCTCTTCCACCCAAAAAAACTCCACTTTTCGACGCCCATGTAGCGGCGGGGGGAAAAATGGTCGATTTCGGCGGCTGGCACATGCCGGTTCAATACAGCGGCATCTTGGATGAGCACCACGCCGTGCGCAACACGCTGGGGGTGTTCGATATTTCCCACATGGGAGAGGTGTTTGTGAGTGGCACCGAAGCCAGCGCATGGCTCAATGGCCTGCTGACCAACAACGTGGATCGCCTCGACGTCGGCCAATGCCAATACAGCTTTCTGCTCAACGAACGCGGCGGGGTCATCGACGACCTGCTCGTTTACCGCATCGAAGCGAGCGAATACCTGCTCATCGTTAACGCCAGCATGATCGATGAGGATGTCGCCTGGATGCAAAGCCACCTGAGCCCCGGAGTGACGCTCGACAATCGCAGCGACGCCTTCGCGGGAATCGCCGTGCAGGGCCCGCTCGCGGCGCAGCTTTTCGACCGCTTTTTCGAGGGAAAAATCTCCCGCCCCGCGCGCAACGAGATCAAGCGCTACGAGGCCGAATGCACCCCGGTCTGGATCGCCCGCACCGGCTACACCGGCGAGGACGGCTTCGAGCTTTTCTTCGACGCGAAATGCGCCGACACGATCTGGAACGCCATCCTGGAAAAAGGGGCCGAATTCGGCATCAAGCCCTGCGGCCTGGGCGCGCGCGACACCTTGCGCCTGGAGATGTGCTACCCGCTCAACGGCTCCGATCTTTCACCCCACCGCACGCCGCTCGAAGCCGGCATGTCTTTCTTTGTCGATCTTGAAAAGCCCGCATTCATTGGGCGCGAAACGCTCGCCAAGCAGCGCGAAAGCGGAGTCTCCCACCGGCTCGTTCCCTTCAAGATGAAGGGGAAAACCCCGCCGCCTCGCTCACACTACGGCGTATTCAAGAACGGTCAACAGATCGACGAGACCACCAGCGGCACCGTCTCTCCCACGCTGGGCATCGGCATCGGCATGGCTTATGTGCCCGCCGAGTTCGCCCGGATCAACGAAGAAATCGAAATCGACATTCGTGGCCGCCGTTTTCCGGCGACCAGCCAAAAAAAACCGCTCCACAAGAAATAGACATGAACGTTCCTGACGATCTCAAATACTCCGAAACACACGAATGGGTGCGCCTTGAAGACGGCCAGGCCCGCGTCGGCATCACCGACCACGCCCAAGCCGAATTGACTGACGTGGTTTATGTGGAGCTGCCCAAAATCGGAGCCAAAGTGCAGGCCAAAGCGCCCGCCGCAGTTGTGGAATCGGTCAAAGCCGCCGGAGACATCTATTCACCAGTCACCGGCACCGTCGTCGCCGTCAATGAAGCGTTGGAGAACAACCCGGCGCTTGTCAACACCGACCCGCACGGCGAAGGCTGGATCTTCGTAGTCGCTCTCGACGCCCCGGAAGAAGTCGCACAATTAAAAAGCGCAGCAGAATACCGGGCGCTGATTGGGGAGTAGGGGAGGAGGGCGGGTGCAAACGTGAGCGACCTGTTTGTTTACCTGATGACCAACTCTTCAAGAGTGGTTCTCTACATTGGCGTGACCAACAATTTGGAACGCAGAGTCTGGGAGCATCGCAACAAAGCCGTTGAGGGTTTTACCCAGCAATACCATGTAAACCGGCTTGTGTATTACGAACAGTTTTCTAACCCGAGAGACGCGATCTCTCGCGAGAAAGAAATCAAGGGATGGCGACGATCCAAGAAAGACGCGCTGGTTGCGACAATGAACCCAAAGTGGGACGACCTTTCACCAGCACTCTTTCCCAATGGGTCATAAACTAAGCCGCAACAACCTCTTTGCGCACGAAAGTAGATAAAATTCCGTGCGCGTCATCCCGAACGGAGTGAGGGACCCCGCAAGCTACTCGGGACTTACATTTCAAACTATGCGCGGCGGAAGGGCCGTTCCTTCGCTGAAACCGCTAATAGCTCGCAACCCCTTGGAGTTTGAGGGGTCCCTCACTCCGTTCGGGATGACGCGTAGCGTGATCGTTCTCTTATTCCAGCGCCTCGGCCACAGCTTGCAAAACGCGCCGGTCAGCCACCATCAGCGGGTGTGCCAGGCAGCAGATCGCCCGGCAGCGCGCCGCGGGAATCACAGAACTGCTTGCCGGGAGGATCATCAAATCCAGCGGCGTCCATAGGCTCGTGAACCCTGTTGTGGACAGCCTCTCCGCATCACCCTCCAAGTCCTTGAGAAAAACACTGCCGGGCCGCATCTGACGGCAACCGGGATTCGAGGAAAACCACGCCCAAAAACTCCCCCGATGCGGAGTCGAAATGGTTACAAACCGCCGCACCCGCTCCAACCCGCAAAGCCGCTGCAAGTAATACCGGCAAACCAGCCCGCCCATGCTGAACCCGGCCAGGTCGATCTTTTGTTCCGCCCGAAATCGCTCGTCGATGGCTCGCTGAAGTTGCCCCGCCAGCATATCGAGCCCCACCTCGCCCAAGCTCGGCACAACGCTGATAGGATGCACCTCCCTGCCCTGCGCGCGGAGATGCCGGGCCAACCGCTCCATCTTGCGCGCGTCATCCTTCCACCCGTGTAAGAGCACCACCGGGATGGAGTGGTGTGTCGGTTTTTCGCAGTTCATGAAAGAGCTTTGTGCATCTGTAAAATTTTCGACCTGCTCTACTCTTTCCCCTTCGTATCCATCCAGATCGTCACCGGGCCATCGTTGAGTAGGGTAATTTGCATATCAGCTCCGAACTGGCCCGTGGAGACCGCCTTCCCAAGCTCCGCTTCCAGCGCGCGCACAAAGCCTTCATAGAGCGGGATCGCCGTTTCAGTCCGCGCAGCCCGGATGTACGAAGGGCGGTTCCCTTTTTTAGTGCTGGCGTGCAGAGTAAACTGACTCACCACCACCACATCGCCGCCGGTTTCCTTCACAGAACGGTTCATCACTCCGGCCTCATCGGCGAAGAGGCGTATCCGGGCGATTTTTCCCGCCAGCCACGCACCGTCTTCCGGGGTGTCGGCCTCTTCGATTCCCACGAAAACAAGCAACCCCGGCCCGATGCAGGCATGGAGTTTCGACTCAATGCTCACAGAAGCTTCCTGGACGCGTTGAATGACGGCTCTCATCCGGGGCATTTTCTTTATTCTGGAGAAAATTGCAAAGGCGTTCCAAGATAAGCCTTCACCGTCATGCCCTATTCACCCTTTGAAACGATTGCGCCCCACGCTTTCCGTGCCGTGACGGCAGAGTCATGCTATTATTTGAAACGATGAAGCGACCCAAAGATTCCATCGGCAAGGTTCAAACCCGGTTTTTCGAGTTCTGCGATTCCGAAAACCCGTTGCGCCTCCAGTGCGGCACTGTGCTGGAGCGCTTCACGCTCGCCTACGAAATCTATGGCAAGATGAACGTGGCGCGCTCCAACGTGATCCTGCTCTTCCACGCCATGACCGGCAGCCAGCACGCCGCGGGCATCAACCGCGAAGTGCCGGGGCTCAACGGACGCTGGTCCGAGGAGATGCACGAAGGCTGGTGGGACGGCTTCATCGGGCCAGGCAAAGCGCTCGACACCCGCACCTATTGCATTATCTGCGTCAATTACCTAGGCGGCTGCTACGGCTCCACGGGGCCAGCCTCCATCAATCCGGCCACCGGCAAACCGTGGGGCCCCGCATTCCCGGTGTTGCGCGTGAGCGATATTGTCGATTCGCAGGTTCGCCTGCTCGATCACTTGGGCGTCAATAAAGTGCATGCTGTGGTGGGGGCTTCGCTGGGCGGATTCCTCTCCATGAGTTTCGCCACCCGCTACCCCGACCGGGCCGGAATTGTGATCCCGATTGGCAGCGGCTTGGAGACGACCATCCTGCAGAGGATCATGAATTTCGAGCAGATCACGGCCATTGAGTCGGATCCGAACTTCCGTGGCGGCGCCCACTACGAGGGGGCGCGCCCGGAGACAGGGCTCGCGCTGGCGCGTCGCATCGCCCACAAGACGTTCATTTCGCTCGAAGCCGTCAAGGAACGGGCGCGCAATGTGGTTGTGAGCGACGCCCCGCCCTTTGGCTGGTATGCCATGAACAGCCCGGTGGAATCCTACATGCTCCACCAGGGGCTGAAATTCGTGGGCCGTTTCGACGCCAACTCCTACCTGCGCATTCTTGACGCCTGGCAGTGGTTCAACCTGCTCGCCGAGGCGGGCGCGGCAAATTATGGCGAGCTTTTCGCGCGTTGCCGCGACCAGGAGTTCCTGGTCTTTAGCATCGATTCCGATGGCGCATTTCCCCCGGCGGAGCAGGCAAAGATGGTCAAGACCCTCAAGGCGGCGCACGTTCCGGTCATCTGGATTACCGTTCACAGCGACAAGGGGCACGACTCGTTCTTGATCGAGCCGCACCTCTTTGCGCCTTACGTCAGCCAGGCGCTTCATCAGCGTAAACCGGCACGGGGTTCCTCCAAGGCAACCAAAGGTTCCTAGAATCTTCAAAATGGATGGCTTAACCCAACCCCGATACCGCCCCAATGCTGCTGGAATCCTCCAACGCACCGATGGCCGGATTCTGATTTGTGAACGCTTCAACGAGGCTGGTTCGTGGCAATTTGCCCAAGGCGGCGTCAATTCCGGCGAGACGATGGAGCAGGCGCTGGTGAGGGAAATGGAGGAGGAGTTGTCCCTGTGCGCCGAGGATTATCTGATTCTCACGCAGAAGGGGCCTTACCGCTACCTGTTCGGCAAGGGGCGCGGCAAGAAAGGGTTCGACGGCCAGGAGCAAACGTATTTCCTGACGTTGATGACCTGCCCGGAAGAGAAAATCAACGTGAACACGCCACACCAGGAGTTTCGTCGTGTCCGGTGGGTCGATCCGAGCGAGTTTGACCTCGGCTGGGTGCCCGATTTCAAGCGCGAAGTATACCGCGCGGTACTCACCGATTTTTTCGGCATTGCGAAGTAAAACGTATTAATTTTCTGACTTCTCTCGTGGATTCTTGAATCAAGAATCCGCGTTTTCCGCTGCGTTTCCTGCTTTCCTGCCGCCCTTTTTCACCGCATTCTTGCCCCATCTTATGGTCGCGAACATATCCAACCCAACTTTCAACGGCGGCATGAATATCGCCATCAAGGTGCCGCTGCATCAGTATGACGCAACGGTCGCTTTTTACCGCGACACGCTCAACCTCCCGCTGGTGGAAGAGGAGCCCGAGGGGTGCATTTTCCAGTTTGGCCCGATGCGCCTCTGGATCGACAAAGCCCCGCAACTCTCCAAGGCCGATGTCTGGCTGGAACTGGAGACCAACGACACCATGGCTGCCGCCCGTTACCTCAAAAACCACAGCGTCCCGCGTCGTGACGAGATCGAAGCGTTGCCGGAGGATTTCGACGGATTTTTTATCAGCGACCCCGCCAATGTGATCCATTTGGTGGTCGGCGAGACGAATTACTAGCGTTCTAACGCAGACCTGATGGCATTCAGAGTTAGATGCTCTTGCTGCTTCAGAAAATAAAGAGATTCACCTAATGACGACCTACGCTCTTCCCAAAACCGAACGGGATTACCTCCGTGGTCTTGCCAGGCGTCAGGCCGAAATCGCCGCGCTCCCCATTATGGAGCAACGCAAACAGATGTGGACGGATATGAACGACGCCAAGCCCGGCGCGCGTTCCCCATTCGTCATTGAGACCTGGACCTTTGATCGCGATTTCCTGCCAGACTCCGTTTACCAGTGTAAATCCGACTATGGTCGCCAGTTGGAAAAGGGTTTCTTGCGCGCCATCCGGCACCACGAAATCTTAAATGACGATCACGTTTGCCCCGACACTCTCGATATGGGATGGCATGTCTGGCAGAATGAGTTTGGCATCGAGATCAAAACGGAATCGGTGCAAGACGTGGAAGGAGTCAATACCGGGTACCATTTTGAGTGTCCCATCCAAGATCTGAGCGAGGGTTTCGACATGGTGAAACCGGCCGTGTTTGGTGTTGATCGGGAAAACACTGCGGCAGAAAAGCAGTTCCTGGAGGAAACCTTTGGCGACATCCTGCCCGTCGCCATCCGTTCAGGAACTTATGGCAACAATCCTCTTACCCAGCGGTTGATGCGGTTGATGAGCATGGAGACTTATTACATAGCCATGTATGACTGCCCGGACAATCTCCACGCTCTCACGGCTTTAATGCGGGACAATGCCATCAGGATGTCGCGCTGGGCCGAAGAGGAAGGGCTTCTCGTTCTCAATAACGGCAACCAGCAAACCTGCGGCAGTTGCTTTAACTTTACCACGCTATTGCCCAAGCGCGAAGTGGCGACAGGTCAGGTGAAGCTCTCTGATATGTGGGGTGTCATGGACAGTCAGGAAGCCATCGGCGCATCGCCCGAGCAATTTCACGAATTTGTCTTCCCGTATTACAAGGACCTCGCCGAAATGTTTGGCCTTGTTTATTGGGGATGCTGTGAGCCAGCCGACCCGTTTTGGGAAACGTCTCTTTGCAAGCTTCCAAACTTAAAGGCTATCTCCATCTCACGTTGGGCCGACCAGCCCTATATGGCCGAGGCGCTCGCGGGCAAAGGCATTGTCTATTCCCGCAAGCCGAACCCCAATCTTCTCGGTGTTGATGTGGTTCTTAATGAAGAGGCATGGGCTGCTGAAATCCGGAAGACTCTGGAGATTACTGCCGGAAAGAATATCCCGGTGGAGTTGGTGGTGCGCGATGTTTATTCCGTCCATGGGAACTTGGACAAGCCGCGCCGCGCTGTGGAAATCGCCCGACGCGAAATTGACAGGTTTTTTCCGCCGGTAGGAAAATGATTACGAAAAGCTGCGATCTATACGAAAATTCTGCTCGCGTCTCTTTCCTCTGCAACCATTGGAGATTATGGACTTTGCAGCGCCGCCATGATTATAGTTCACACCCAATGCCGTGAGTCAGGCTCTGCCTTCCTCCTAAAACCTCATGAAAATTATTGTTGCTGAAGACGATCCGCTGGACAGAGCAATCATTACCCAAATCCTGAACAATCTGGATCATGAGGTGCGAATGTTCCCCACCGGAGCTGCAGCTTGGCAGGCATTCCAGGAAGAAGCGGCGGATGTCATTATCAGCGACTGGGTGATGCCAGAGATTGACGGTTTGGATCTATGCCGCTATCTGCGCCGAAGCAAACTGGAAAACTACGTCTATTTTATCATGATCACCGGGGGGCGCACGGAAAACACCGATCACAACGAGGCCATCCAGGCGGGGGTCGATGATTTCTTGGTCAAACCGATCTGTACCGGAGAAATATGGCGACGGCTCTTTGTTGCCAAGCGCATCCTCGATTTCATCTGTCGCATCCAGCAAATTAAAGCTCTCTTACCCAGTTGCGCGCGCTGTCAAAAAATTCGCGATGACTTGGATTACTGGGAAAAATTTGCAGCCTATATCAAGCAGCAGACTCAAGCGGATCCCAGTAACTACATCTGCCCGGAATGTATGGAAGCCCACGCTGACAGAACAATACAAAGCCACTAGGCTCTCCGTCGCATTACTTCGACTTGGGTATGGGAGCGGCCTTGTGGAGCGGAACGAGGAGGGGTTTGTCGAGCCAGAGCGGATTGGCGACACTGTGGCGGTAGGCAGTGAGCGATTCAGGCGAGGAGTTGACCCGGAGGTTGGAGTATTCGCCTGTGTCGTTTTGCCAGCGTTCATGCCAGAATACAGCGGCTTTCAGTCGCGGAAATTTACCCTGAACGGCTTCCAAAGCCTCCCGGATGAAGTCTGGCTTGCTGCCTTCGGTGGAGAATTCTCCGACGCCCCATTCGGCCAGCATGATCGGTTTGTTGGGATCAATCGCACAGAGTTCCATGTAGGGCCACTCCAGTAACGGCTCGAAGTCACACCAGGGTTCATCGCTGAACTGTTTGCCATAGACGCTGGAGCCGAGCCAATCCACGTATTCGGGGCCGGGATAGTATTGGCCCGCGTAGTTCCAGGTGTCCTGTGGGATGGAATAGTTCACGGTATGAAAGACCCAGAGGACGTTGTTTGCGCCTCTGGCGCGGACGCGGTCCACGACATGCCGATAGGCTTTCTTATAGGTTTCCGGCCCCATAAATGGTCCAGGAAGGCCCTCGGGATATTTTTTACCAGGGATGGTGTAGGGCACAGGCTGACCGGGGGCGGGCTTTTCGCCGCCGTAGAACCAGCCTGACCAAGGGAACCAGTTCCCGTTCATTTCATTGGCGAAGGAGACGAGGATGGGGTGACCAAATTCGCGGGCGGCATCGCCCCAGCGGTCAATATAGTCGTCCCATTTGCCTTCGATGATGGAGGTAAGGGAGAAACGGTCGGGACCTACTTCTTGCACATAAGGGCGGTCCCAAGGCGACCAGAAGAGGAGGGGGATGGACCCGTGCCGATGGATGATGTTGAGGTTGGCGGTGGGAAAACTCTGTTCACCCCAGTAGCTTGAGGAGGCGATAATAGCTTGGTGTTTGCCGACGAGTTTCTCGAACCCTTCGATGCCATCCAGAGTCACATCGTCTTCATTATCGCCGAAGTCCATATAGGCACCGGTATAAGCTCCCTTTTCCGGAACAGCCAGGGTGAGCGGTCCCTCGGGTTTTGGATTGAGCGGCGGCGTGGGCTTGCATGCGCCAAGGTGCAATGCCAATGCGATGAGAAGAAATCTTAAAATCAGCGATTTTACTTTAGCCATTCGTTTTAACCTCCACGCTGGCGGTGCGTTCGAGTTTACCCCACGTGACCCAGGCCCCTTTGAAGGCTTTGAGGATGGCGCGCCAGACGACCCAACTCAACAGAGGCCGGTAGATGAAGCGCATGGGGATGATGAGCCAGGATTTGGAGAGCGGTTCGTCATCCATGAGGCAGGCGATGACGGCGAGCAGCATGTCCATGGCCAGGAAGGTGGCAAAGAAGAGGCTCATCGTGGCGGCGTCCCCGGCGAGGATCGAAAAAATCAGGAGCGCATCGACGAGAGGGGTAATGGCGACAAGCACGATCTGGCAGAACCAGACGCTTGGGAGAGAAAACCAGCCGAGTGCCTTGAAGTCCGGGTTGAAGACCATGTCGGCGTGTTTCCAGAGACATTGCAGGGTGCCAAATGCCCAGCGGAAGCGTTGTTTGGCTAGGGTGCGAAGGGTCTCAGGAGCTTCGGTCCAGGCGATGGCGTCGTGGGCGTAGGCGACGCGGTAGCCGACCCGGTGTAGGCAGAGGGTGAGGTCGGTGTCTTCAGCCAGGGTATCGAGGCTGAAGCCACCTGCCGCTTCCAAGGCACTGCGCCGCAGGGCGCTGACGGCCCCGGGAGCCACGGTGATGCAGTTCCACACGGCGTAGGCGCGCCGGTCAAGGTTGAATCCGCAGGTGTATTCGAGTCCTTGGCAGCGGGCGATGAAGCTCCGCAGGTTGCCAACTTTGGCGTGGCCGGAAACGGCTCCCACAGCTTTGTCGGCGAAAGGTTGGAGAAGGGCGTCAATGGTGCTGCGCTCGAACCGGGTGTCGGCATCCAGGAAGACGATAAACTCGTGCCGTACCAGCTCCATGGCAGTGCGCAGAGCTGCCGATTTTCCGCCGTTGGGTTGTTTATGGAAGCGGATGCGCGGTTCGCTTGCGGCAAAGTGCTCGACGATAACGGCAGTATCGTCGCTGGAACCATCGTCGATGACAATGAGTTCAATCTCGCCTTGATAGGCGGTGTTTAGGACGGATTGGAGGGTGCTGGTGATGACTTTCCCCTCATTGTAGGCGGCGACGACGATGCTGATGGGCGGGGTGAATATGCAGGGCTCAACCTGCTGCTGGTGATGCCGCGCGGCGAGCGCCGCGACGAGCAACCCACGCAGGACGACGAGGCCAGTGGCGGTGATCATGAAAGCCCAAAGCCCCTGCTCCACGCGGTGCCAGATGGTGAAGCCGACGCTTGTGACCATGCGGACGAAGGGCTGCTGGGATTGATTGACGAAGGGCATCAGCTCGTCGCGCGGGATGTGGAGGAGTTCGGAAATGGGCACGATGCGGTCGCCGCGAGCCAGAAGGTAGTCGATGATTTTGGGCAGGGCTTCGACGGTTTGGGCACGGTTGCCTCCGGCATCGTGAAGCAGGACGATGTTGCCCAGATCGCGCTGTTCCTTGACACGATCAAGGATCGCATTTGCACCGGGGCGCGCCCAGTCTTCGGGGTCGATGTTTTCGAGGACGATCAGATAGCCCAGGTTGTCCTGGACTTGTTTGAGGGGGAGGATGTCCTTGAGTCGGTCGGGGTTGGAGTCGGCGTTGTAAGGTGGGCGGAAGAGGATGGTGGAGCGTCCTGTGATGCTCTCCAGGAGAAATTGAGTAGCGTTGAGTTCCAGCCGAATCTGATTGTCAGAGGTTTCGGCAATGTTGGGGTGAGTGTAGGTGTGATTGCCAATTTCGTGTCCTTCGCGGACAATCCGCCGGACAAGGCCAGGGTTGGCTTCCGCCTGGCTGCCAAGCATGAAGAAGCAGGCTTTAATGTTGCGCTCCTTGAGGATATCGAGGATCTGTGGGGTCCACTTTGGATCGGGGCCGTCGTCGAAGGTGAGGGTGACGGCGTGTTCGTCTCCGGCGCCTTCATGGAAGACGGTGGGGTAGGTGGGGAAGTCAGCGGTGTAGGTGGTGACGTAACGCCCCTCTTGGAGTTGGATGTCGCGCACGCCGTCGTCGCGGGTATCGTCGACGGTGACGACTTCGCCCTGACCGACGTTGGTGATACAGTCCGAGGTGCGCATTTTTTTGAGGCGCTCGATGGAATCTTGGTCGGGCTGAGCGACATCCTTTATGGCCAGGACATCCCAGAGTTGAGGATCTTCCTCGCCGAGCCGCTGGATGGCGATGCCTCCGAGTTCGGAATTTTTGACAGCACGAAGCTGGTTCAAGAAGGTGATGGCATCCAGAAAGCAAACGGTGTGGTTGCCTCCCGGTTCCTGATAACTAAAGAGCGGATTGAAACTGGGAGTGCTGCTTTCAATGGTTTTTACTCCGGCGAAGCTAGCCCGGCTCATGGCATCACGGAAGGAGATTTCTTCCCCCCGCCGCTTGCCTTCGGTCCAATCGTAGCCGTAAGCGCCGAGGGCGACGATCCAGCGTTCCGGGCAGTCGTATTCTTCAATGACTTTGAGCCAGCCTTCTACCCAATCCTGGGAGGCAATGGGGCCGGCGGGTTCATCATCGGAGGTTTCATCGCAGAGGTTGGCAACAAAGCAATCAACGGCACCGGTTAAGCGTCCGAGGTCGAAGGTGTTGATCTCCTCGGTCATGGGGACCATGAGCCAGAGTTGTTTGTCGATGGAGTGGAGGGCGTTGGCAATCTGCTCAACGAGGGTGGTGAGGTTGCCCCGGTCGGCAGGGTTGATCTGCTCCCAGTCGAGCACGATCCCTCCCACTTTGGCTTCCTGGACGGCGCTGAGCAGTTTAATGATGAAGGCGGCGCGGCGTTCGGTAGGACCGTTGGCGAGCCCTTCGATGGCTTCGGGTTGCCAATGGCGGTCAACGAGGTTGTTGAGAATGGGCATCAGAATGAGCCCCTGGCTGGCGGCAATGCGCTGGATTTTGGAGTTGTCTTGGAAGTAGAGCGCTCCTTCGCCGTCGAGAATGCTTCCCCATTCCACGCAGAGATGGGTGAGTTGGGAGGCGTGCTCGGTGACGGATCGGAGGCTGTTGGGATCCCAATCGATATAAAATCCGGCGCGAATGCCTTGGGACGGTTTCAGATGGGGGATGACCGGTTTTTGGGGAACCGATTGATTGGATTTAGTGAACTTTTGCCAATCTTTAGCTTTGGGTTGTGATAGCGCTTCCTGTTGCTGGATAGCCCGGAGCTGGCCCTTGAGTTGACGCACTCTTGGGGGGAGGCGTAACTGAGGTTTAACGAAGAGAGATTGGATGAAGCCGGTGAGGGCTGCGAATAACAAGAGCAGCGCCAGCAAGCCCATGATACGCAGACGTGGCCAGCGTTTACCGGCAGGGTCATGAAATACAAATGGCTTTTGGGCGGACATGTCAGCGAGAAAAACGGAAGAAAGCTTCGGCGGTGGCGGTGGTGGTTTCGGCGATCTGTTTCAGCTGTTGGTTGCGTAGTAAGGCAATTTTTTCGGCAGTCTGGCGGGTGTAGGCCGGTTCGCAGCGTTTGCCTCGGAAGGGGACTGGAGCCAGGTAAGGACAGTCGGTTTCCACCATGTAGGAACCATCGGGCACGCTGGTGGCACTCGCCTGCATCAAGGGAGCGTTTTTGAAGGTAACGATGCCGGTGAAGGAGACGAGGTGCCCCGCTTGGATCAGTGCATCGGCAGTTTCGGGGGAGCCGCCAAAGCAGTGGAAGACAGCCCGGAGTTTACCTTGGAAGGGGGCGAGGATGCGCAGGGTGTCTTCCATGCAGTCGCCGCGCTGGTGGATGACGATGTTGAGGCCGAGTTCAGAGGCGAGGCAAAGCTGTTCTTGGAAAAGGAATGTCTGGGCGGTTTTGATGGCCGCATCTTCGTCGTCGCCGGGCAACCGGTAATAGTCGAGGCCGGTTTCGCCGATGGCTACCACGCGCGGGTGGCGGGCGAGGGCGCTCAGAGTGTCGAGATCGCCGGGTTGAGCTTGCGCTGCGGACCCTGGATGAATGCCGACGGCAGCATGGATTTGAGGGTGGCACTCGGCTAGAGCGATGGCTCGGCGGCTGCTCTCAACACTGGTACCGATGGTGACGATCCGTTGAACACCCGCCTGCGCCGCCCGGGTGAGGACAGCGTCGATTTCTCCCTCAAATTCGGGAAAATCGAGGTGAGCGTGGGTGTCGATCAGCATGAAAGATGACTAGGCGCTGGATTGGCCCGCACCTCTTGGTCCGCATCCGGCTTGCTCATGAAGTGAACAACGATCCAAAAGCCCAAGAGAACAAGGACGATAAGCACGAAAAGCACGCCAGCAGCAATCCGAAACGGCTTCATCGCGTCGCGTTTGTAAACCACGGCATGGCGGACCAAGGTAGCATCCATTTCGCCAAAATTGATGACGTTAAGAATGCGGCCCTCGGAGAGAAGATTGACTTCGGAATATTTGGTGTGAAAGAAAATCCGATCCGTTTGCGCCAACTCCTTGATGGGGTCTGTTTTCGCCAAAGCGCCATCTGGGAAGAAGAAGCAGAGGCGCTTTTCGCCTTTGGGGGCGTATTCTACGGTGGCGGCGACGCCTGCGTTGGAGATGCCGATTACGAGAGGGAGATCGACGGGAAACCGGAGCACCAGTTCGCTGAGGTGGGTGATGATGAGGTGGATGCTTTCCGTCAATCGGAACACGCCGCAGGTCCATTCACCGTTGGGCGACTGGCAGATTTCGTTGGTTGCATGCCCCTCAAATTCCATCCACCACTCATCGTCTTCCTGGTAGATTCTCGGTTTAATGAGCTTGGTCGCCATAGAGTTCTGGAGGTGGGGGTTGGGTTAGGGG
>Ga0118677_10007498_pt1 | contig 16434 bp, 15 predicted proteins | sample AliMusrvi5mmetaG_FD_86154 | JGI IMG/M metagenome (GOLD analysis project Ga0118677, IMG submission 86154) | reverse complement strand
CGTCGATGCTGACCGGCGGCGGATCCGGCATCCCGTTATCGCCCTGGTCGATGCCCAATCCGAAGTTGTTATAGGTGCTCATGAACCGCCAGGCGTTGTTGGAGGCGCCGCCACCTTCCGTAATGCCCGTCGCCCGGTTGCTGTAATAGGCTCCATAGGAAATCACGTTTGAGGTCGTCTGCGAGCCGGTAAACCACACGCCTGGGCCGATGTTGTCGTGCACCGTGTTTCCCGGCATGGCCACACTGCTCGACGATGTAAGCAGTATGCCCACCTTGCCGTTGTGATGGATGTCATTGCCCGAGATCAGGTTATTAGAAGACGTCTCCAGATCGATGCCGTAATAACCGTTAAAGGCAATAGTATTGCTGATGATCACGTTATGCTGCGGGAGATTGGCACAACACAAACTGATACCCCCCGCATTTGCTGATCCATTGGGCAGCGCCTGACCGCTGGCGTTTACACCAATATAGTTGGGCACATTATTGCCGCTTGCATCCTGACCAACGTAGACATAGCTCAGGTTGCTAATAGCGACTCCGTCGTAATTGGCGCACCCGATAGTGTTTCCGTAGATATAGGCGGACCCGTCCCCGGAGGCGGCGCTGCCAGATCCGTCGAACAGAATGATGCCGAAGTCGGGTTTGCGCACGATACGCGGATCACTGCAGGAAGTCGAATCAGGCAGCACGCCTAGATAGCTGTTGGAAACAGCCAGATGCTTCAGCGGGATATTAGATACGACCCCAATTGGGTCACTGGCATTAATGATGGCGATGTTTTCGACCGTCTGGTCGTTGGCGCCCAGCCAGAAGGCCAGGTCATTCGCGGTGTTGTTCACAATGACCCGCCCGCTGGTAACATGCCCATCAACCAACACATTGGTTGTGCTCATTTCAGGGAGCCGGCCATTGATCATGACCTGCGTCAAGACGGGTGAAAACTGGATAGTGTTGTTGCCGCCACCGCACGCGTTTGTAATGAAACCTGACACGTTAAAGAAACAACCGGACAGGCTTGTCTGTTCGTTGGCGTCGAAAGGGCCGGCCAATGTCCCGTTCGCGATCTCAATCGCTTCGCGCAGGCTGATGACTCCATCACCACGAGTATCGGCATCATTTGCCGTTGTCACCAGGAACGGGCCGCCCCCTGTTGCCGCTACCGGTGAGATATAAATGAACAACACACCCAATAGTCCCAGAACCAACCCAATAGTTCGCCATAAACTCCGTTGCATACTATGCCCCCTGACAGCCTGTCGGACAGGCACTATCCCAACCGCCGGAATGTCAATTTCGGTCATACTCACATATTACTGCCAGGGTGGTCATTTTGCCCTTGACAGGCGTGAGTTTCCCTTAACATGTGACTGATAGTATTACACATTTCTTACGCCGCTGTATTTCACCGCAAACCCTCCATATAATCCCCACTGTGCCTGCAAATACCATTCTGGTCGTTGACGATGAACTCGGCGTGCGGGATGTGCTTAAGCGTTACCTCGAACGCGAGGGTTATGATGTCCTGCTTGCGTCGAGCGGGCCCGAGGCGCTCGGGTTGCTTGAATTGGAGCGCGAGAAGGTGCTGCTGGTCGTGCTGGACGTGATGCTGCCGGGCGTCGACGGTCTTGAAATCCTTAAACGCGTGCGCGCGCGCGGTGGCAATCCGGTCCCGATCATCATGCTCTCGGCGCGCTCGGAGGAGTTTGATCGCGTCGCCGGGCTGGAACTCGGCGCGGATGATTACGTCCCCAAACCCTTCAGCCCGCGCGAGGTGGTGTCGCGCGTCAAGGCCGTCCTGCGTCGTGGCGCGCCGGATGCCTACGGCGACGGGCGAGGGCAAGCCCGCTCGCTCCAGTCCGGCCAGATCACGCTGCACCCTGACACGCGCGAGGTTGAGGTGGATGGCAAGGTGATCGAACTGACCGCCAAGGAGTTCGAACTGTTGTGGCTGTTTATGCGCCACCCTAAACAGGTGTTTACGCGCGACCAACTGCTCGATCAGGTGTGGGGATTTTCGGAGTTTATTGACTCAAGCACCGTTACGGTGCATATCCACCGCCTGCGCGACAAGATCGAACCCGACCCCGCCAAGCCGACCCGCCTGGTGACGGTGTGGGGTGTGGGGTATCGGCTGGAGCCTGATCGCTGATGCGCGTTCCGCGCCAGTTCCAGGTCATCGCCGCACTCATCGGGTTATTCCTCGGCGCGCTGGCGCTGGTTGCGCTGGTGATGCAACCGCGGCGCGAGGATATGGCCTTGTTTGCGTTCCTGCTGGCGACGCCGGTGCTGGTGGCTGGTCTTGGCGCAACCGTCGCCCGGCGGCAGGCGTGGTGGCGGCAGTTCCATAGCGTCGCCGTGGCGTTATTTATCACCTACGCCATTGGCGCCGGGCTGATTCTGCTGACCGTTTACGTTACTGCGCGGCTGATGTTCATCAGCGCGCACGACGCCAACCTGGCGCTCGTCATCGTCGTGTTTGCCACTGTCGTGACGCTCGTGTTCGGGTACTTTGTCGCCGTCAGCCTGCGTGATGCAATAGCGGATATCATCCGCGCCGCGCGCGCGGTGCAGCAGGGCAATCTCGACGCGGCCGCCGATGATCGCGGCAGTGACGAACTGGCCGTGCTGGCGCGCACCTTCAACGAAATGACTGCCCAGTTGCGCCGGGTGCGCGACCAGGAAACGCAGTTGACCCAGGCGCGCCGCGATTTAATCGCGTGGGTGTCGCACGACCTGCGCACGCCGCTGACTGCCATGCGCGCGCGGATCGAGGCGTTGAGCGACGGCGTCGTCAACGACCCGCGTGAGGTTACGGAATATCTCACCGCGATACGGACTGACACCTGGGCGCTCAATCGCCTGATTGATGATCTGTTCGAGCTGGCGACGATTGACGCCGGCGGGTTGCGTCTTGACCTGGCCGACTATGCGTTTGGCGACATGGTCTCGGACACGATCACGGCGATGAGCGTGCTCGCGTCGTCGCGCAGCATCACGTTACAGGGTGAAGTCGCGCCGGAGGTTGGCGTTGTGCATATCAGCCCGCAGCACATCCAACGCGTGCTCAATAATCTGATCGGCAACGCGTTGGCGCACACTGGCCCTGGCGGATGTGTGTCTGTCGTCGCAACGCGCGCTGGTCAGGGCGACCCTGTGATGGTGAAGATCGGCGACACTGGCGAAGGGATTGCGCCGGCGGATTTACCGCACATCTTTGAACGTTTCTATCGGGGTGAACGCTCGCGCGCCCGCGCCAGCGGCGCGGGCATGGGGCTTGGTCTGGCAATCGCCCATGCGCTTGTCGAGGCGCACGGCGGCAAGATTGGCGTTGAAAGCGAACTGGGGAAAGGCACGACGGTGTGGTTTACGCTGCCACGGTGATGCCGCTATGAGGATGCGCCGCTATAGCGCCTGACGCCAGCCTTCCATACGCGCGAGGAGAGGAACACTGCCGCCGCGCCGATGACGAGAAACCCGATGATCTGCCAGCCCATCAATTCGCCGCGCAATGCCTGCAGCGGCACTGTTGTCGCGACGGCGATGGGGATGATGAACGTGATCAATGCGCGCAGCCAGTAGGGATACACTTGCGCGGGATAGCGCCCCGCGTCCATCAGCGCCGCCATGATCGTGACGCTGTTATCGAACTTGGTAAACCAGAATGTGAATGAGATCAGCGTGATCCACAGGCTGTAGATGATCGCTGCGCCGGAGAACGTTAACGCCAGAAACGCCGCTACTAGCGGGGGCGACGTGATCACGTTGCCGCTGGTCATCCCGGCGATGATCAGCGCTACGGCAATGGCAAAGTCAAACACGCGCCAGACGACCATGCGCGTGATGCTGATCAGCAACTGGCTGTTTACCGGTTGGAGAAAGGTGTAGTCCAGCGACCCGTCGCGCACGCCGGTGTTGAATTTTTCCGTGTTGGGCCATACGATGGTCGCCATCATCACATTCACCAGCCGCCACACACCCATCAGCGCGATCAACTCGCTGGGCCCCCAGCCGCCGATCTCTTTGGTGTTGGCGAAGATAATGCTTAGCCCAAGCAGGTCCCACCCGGTGCCGATCACGCTCATGACCATATTTACGATGGCATCGGCGCGATACGCCAGGTCCTGTTGCAGGTTTACCTTTAGAAAAGTCGAGAAAAGCTTCAAGATATACATGGTTATGCTCCCACCGCCGCGTATTTTTTCAGCCCCGCGCGCCAGACCAATCTGAATAAGACAAAGAGGATCACGCACCAGACCACTTGCAGCCCAAGATCGAGCAGCGTTTCCTCAAGGGACAACTTGCCCAGAAGCAATTGAACAGGGAAATAAAGCGCGAGCCGGAACGGCAACACCTGTGACGCGCTCTGCATGAAGGCCGGCAATAAGGCCAGCGGGACGAATTGTCCTGCCAGAAGCCTAAAAATGTTGCTGTAAAAGTCTGAAATCGACCATACGCGGGTCGTCCAGAAGGCGATGCAGGTGATCGTGGCGCCGGCGAAGAACTGGAGCATAAATCCGAGCGCAATGGCCGGTATGGCGAGCAGCACGTGGGTGACGGTGATTGCGAACACCGGCTGGTACAGGACGTACAGGATCAACCAGATCGGCGCCAGCGCCATCATTTGCAGCGCCTTGAACGCCAGGTTATTGACCAGCACCTTCATCAGGACGGGGTGAATGGGCAGAATCAACTCGTTCGATAACGAGCCGTCCATGATCTTGTATCCGAAGATGTGGATTGTGATATCACTGGTGGCAATGTCGACGATCAACAGCATCATGTAGTACGCGACAAAGTCCGGCGCCGTGAAGCCGTTGATGCTGCCCTGCGCATTTGCAATGGTTGTCCATACCGCCAGGTAGACAATCGGCGACACCAGCCAGAATGCCAGATACATCAACAGGTTGGCGCGATATTGCCATTGCTCAGCCCAGTTCACCAGCCACAGCCGTTTGTAAATTGCAAACATCTCACCCTCACTCGTGGAACGCCCGCTCGATCACATCCTCGATCGGCGGGTCCTCGATCGTCAGGTCAACCACCGGCAGTTCGGCCAGCATGCGCGCCGTTATGGCTGCGACCTCATCGGCTTTCACCTGAACCGAATGCTTGCCAGCGTCCTCGCTTCCCTCGCCGGGGACAACAGTGCCGTAGCGGCTGAGATCGCAATCGGCGCAGTCGCCCAGCGTCACACCGATGAGTTTGAACGGGGCGATCCGGCGCGAGAGGTCTACCAGTTTGCCGTCGTATTTTGTCTGCCCGTGGTGAATGATGATGATGCGTTCGCACAGCGCGGTGACGTCGGCCATGTAGTGGCTGGTCAGCAGGATCGTCGCGCCGGAGCGGCGGTTATACTCTTTGAGAAATGCCCGGATGCGCACCTGAGCGCTGATGTCCAGCCCGATAGTGGGTTCGTCGAGGAACAACACCGCAGGGCGGTGCAGCAGCGACGCGGCCAGCTCGCACTTCATGCGTTCGCCCAGCGACAGGTTGCGCACTGGCTTGCGGATGATCGGCGCCAGATCGAGCAACTCATTCAACTCGTCAAATACGCGTTTGTAGTCTGCGTCGCTGATGCGGTAGATCGCCTGATTCAACAGGAACGAGTCAGCGGCCGGAATGTCCCATGACAGGCGGTTGCGTTGCCCCATCACCAGCGTCATCGAGCGCAGGTAACCCGAATTGCGCTCCCAGGGGGTGAATCCAAGCACCTTTGCTGAACCGCTGGTGGGGTGGAGCAGCCCTGCCAGCATCTTGAGTGTGGTGGTCTTGCCGGCGCCGTTCGGACCGAGAAACCCGACGATCTCACCCTGCCCGATGCGGAAGCTGACATTCTGCACGGCTTTGACATCCCGAAACTTGCGCTTGACGAAACTGCGCACGGCGGCGCCAAAACCGCCTTCTCTGTCAGTGACCTGATACGTCTTGCTCAGGCCTTCAACAACAATCGGGTTGGAATCCGCGCCCGGCGCGCCAAACGCGGATTGCTGTAGCATTGTTTTAACTACTTGCATGGTTCCTCTGGGTACTATTTCGGTCGATCACAGATAACCTGTCAATAAGGCACACAGGCCATAAGGCTTGTGTGATTTTAACGGCGGTTGGTAAAGCATACAGAACAATTGTTCGACAGGCTATAGTATAAATGGTTTTCGCGAGTGACTATTGAGGAGATTCGATGAGTAAGAACGTAACAGATGTGAAGTCTAAATTGGTTAGTCCGTGGGCGCTGACGACACGGCGGATTGTCTTTTCGGCGTTGTTCGGCGCAATGACATTTGCTCTGGGCATTCCCCCCGCGCCACTTGCCTTTATCCGTTTGCCAAATGCAACAGGCGCCGCGACGATCCTGCACATCCCGGTGATCATCGGGGCTGTTGTCGGCGGCCCCGTCGTCGGGATGCTCAGCGGGTTTATCTTTGGCATCTCCAGCATTTTGAACGATACGACCGGCCTGTTCGCAAATCCCATCATCTCGGTATTACCGCGCATTCTGATCGGGTTAACCTCGTGGCTCGTTTACCGTGGCCTGCGCAAGGTGAATGCATCGGTGGTTGTTGCCGCAGCGGGCGCCGGGATCGTCGGCACGTTGACGAACACGATCCTGGTCGTTGGCTTGCTGGTGCTCTTCGGGCTCATTCCCCTTGCGATCGTGCCGACCATCGTCCCGCAGTCCGTGATTGAAGTGATCATTGCAGCCGTCATCCTCCCGGTTATCGTTACGGCTGTCGAGGTGGTGATGGCAAGATATGCGCGCGGCAGTTGACTTTGGGTTGACGAATATCGACGTAGTTGTCCAGGCTCCAGGAAGCGCGCAACAGTATTTCACACTTCCAACGGAAGGCGATGTGGATGTGAATCAGTTGCGCCGCGCATTGGGCGCTACAGGATACCGGCTCGAGGAGTTTAGAACCATCGCTGTGACAGGCGGGCAACATCGCCGCCTGCCCGGGGTCAGCGAAGGTCTCACACTCACCCCTGTAGATGAGGTAAGCGCAGTCGGGCGGGGCGGGTTAACGCTGTCACAATTGCCGGAAGCGCTGGTTGTCAGCGCTGGATCGGGCACCGCTATCGTCGCGGCGCGGCGGGGTGATGTGCATCATGCGACTGGCAGTGCGGTCGGCGGCGGCACGCTGCAGGGGCTGGGCAGGCTATTACTCGGCACAGCCGATCCGATTGAGATTGATGCGTTGGCAGGGCAGGGCGACTCTAATGGCGTGGACCTGTCGTTGATCGAGGCAACGGGCGGGGTGCTTGGCCGGTTACCTGCGGACGCGAATGCGGTCAACTTCGGGCGTGTCGCGCGCATGAGCCACGTTGATCCGGCGTGGCGCGCGAAGCGCGAAGATGTCGCAGCCGGGCTGGTGCTGATGATCGGGCAGGTCATCGCGGTGATCGCCATCAATGCGGCGCGCGCGGAAGGACTGGAGCACATCGTGATTGTGGGGCATCTGGTGGACATGAGCAGTGTCCGGCGCGTGCTGAAGACCGTGGCCGGTTACTATTCAGCCGATATCGTGTTCCCTGAGTTTCATGGTTATGCCACGGCCATTGGCGCCCTGGCGGGGCTACCCGAATGAGCAATCCCTACCTACAACCCATGCGACCCTGGCCGTCGCTGGCACAGCACGCTCGCACAGTGCTGCTTCCGAAGAGTGGCCTGCGTCTGTTTGTCTTCGACACAGCTGATGAGCGGGACGGCGGGCAGGCGCCAGTGCTGCTGATCCACGGCCTGGGCGATGAAGCGGATACCTGGCGGTATGTGGTTGAACCGCTGGCGCAACGACGCCGCGTCATCGCCCTCGATTTACCCGGCTTCGGGCGCAGCGATAAACCACGGCGCGCATACTCATTGACATTCTTCAGCGATATCATCATCGAGTTGCTGGATGTGCTGGAGATCAAGCAGGTTTCTCTCGTTGGGCACTCACTGGGCGGGTTGATTGCGCACACAGTCGCACTTGGACACCCGGAACGCCTAAGCAACCTGACGTTGATAGACGGTTGTCTCTCCCCGCAACCTCAGCAGGTAAGCGCCGCAATGGTATTTCGGCTGCTGCCATTGGTCGGCGAGCGCTATTACAACGGCTTGCGGGGGCATCCAGACGCCGCCTACGCCTCACTCGCCGCCTACTATCTCGACATAACACGCTTGCCGGAAGCGGATCGGCAGTTCCTCTATCAACGCGTAAACGAACGGGTATGGAGCAACGGCCAACGCGACGCCTACTTCTCGGCGTTGCGCCAGATGCCGATCTGGATGATGCGCAACCAACGCGACATACTGCCTCGTCTGGAGGCATTAGCAGTCCCGACCGTTGTGGTGTGGGGGCAGGATGACCGTATTGTCCCGGTGAGAGCGGGGCAGGCACTGGTCGCCATTCAATCGAGCGCCCGTCTGACACCCATCTTCGCCAGCGGACACATGCCGCAGCAGGAACAACCCGACGCAGTCGTTCAGGCGATTGCAACTGAACGGTAGTTTTGTTGGCGAAACACTAATATTACCCATTGACTTTTACTAAAGATTTTATTAAGATATGTATCGCTTTAATCTTTAGGAAACTAGCACAACAACCATCGAGACATGCGCGAAAAGGTGACGATCACCCACATTGCCCTGGAAAGCGGAGTATCTCCCGCCACAGTCTCATTGGTATTGAGAAACCGGCCGGGCGTTTCGGATGTGACGCGCGCTCGTGTGATGGAGGTGGCTGAGAAAGTCGGTTATCAGGTGAAACCGATTCTGAATGGTTCGCGAAATGGCCGTTTACAGACCATCGGGATGGTGGTAAAAACTGAACCCAACCTGCCGGCGCGCGCTAATCCTTTCTACTCCCATGTCATTATCGGCGTCGAGGATGCCTGCCGGAATAACGGTATCGACTTGTTGCTTTCAACCATGCCCGTCGATGATAAGAATCGCCCACTCGGCGTCCCGCAGATGCTGACGCGCGGTAATGCCGACGCGCTCCTTATGGTGGGCACGTTTGTTGATGAGACCATTACTTCCGCTGTCGGGCGCAAGACGTGTCCCATCGTGCTGGTTGACGCCTATGCCAAAACGGACATGTTTGACGCGGTTGTGTCAGACAACTTTCAGGCGGCGTGGCAAGCGGTTGATTATTTGATACGTCGCGGCCATCGCCACATTGGACTGGTCGGCAGTGAACCGGATTCCTATCCGAGCATCAAGCAGCGCCGTGGCGGGTATTTGCGCGCGCTTCGCGAGCACGGCATCAGCGAAGTGTATTGCGCCGATTTCAACCTCATGGTGGAATCGGGATATGAGGCGACGAAGGAACTGCTGAAGAAACACTCGCAGATCACCGCGTTGTTTGCAGTCAATGACAAGGCTGCGCTGGCCGCCATGAATGCCGTGATGGACACTGGGAAACGGGTTCCGGAGGATATTTCCGTAATTGGCTATGACGATGTAGACTTAGCGGGAAATGCAAAACCGCCATTGACCACCATGCATGTTGATACGGTGGCCATGGGGCGCGCAGCTGTCCAGTTAATAATGAATAGATTAGAGCATCCCGAGTCGGCGCGTATGACGCTGACGATTCACCCGACGTTCGTCGAGCGCGAATCCGTCGCAAAGGCTAAGGCGGCAAAGACCGCGCGCCCGTAAATATGATGTCAAAGGAGACCCCTGGACCAGGAGAGGATATCCCACTGACTAAACCCCCGGCGCAAAATGCGCGAAGGAGGTGCTGAAGCGCCTGAACATATTAAATTAAATCTCAATAATAGTTACATCAATCTAATTTCGTTTGCACATGCATTTGATTTGATACCCTTTTTGAGGAGTGAGACAGATGAAAAGTAAGTTGACACGCAGAGAGATGCTTCGCTTGTCTGCAATCGTTGGTGCCGGCACACTGGCCGCAGCCTGCGGCGCAGCAGCCACCCCGACTGCCGCGCCCGCGCCTGCAGCGACTGCAGTGCCTGCAGCGACTGCAGTGCCCGCCGCGACCGCGGCCCCCAAGGCCACGGATGCCCCTAAGCCTACAGATGCCCCCAAGCCCACAGACGCCCCCAAGGCAACTGAGGCGCCCAAGGCTGTAGCGCCCAAAGACGCGGGTCGTAACCGCACCTTTATCGTGAATCATGGCGGCACTGGTGGCAAATTCACTTGGGTCGGTCAGCTCAATCCCGTCGGCGGCATGAACCACCAGGAAGGCGGCGCATTGCTGTGGGACCCGCTGTTCTACTACTCCGTTTTCGCCGACAAGGAACTCCCTTGGCTGGCTGAGAGCGGCACGTATAACGCGGATTACACCGAGTTGACACTGAAGATGCGCAAGGGCGCAACCTGGAGCGATGGCACGCCGCTCACTTCCGCCGATGTGAAGTGGACGTTCGATGCGTACATTGCCAACGACAAGATCGACTATCACGCGCAGTTTGCTGAGTTCGTCGATAAGGTGACTGCGCCAGATGACAGCACCGTCGTAATGGCGTTCAAGGCCCCGCAGCCACGCTTCAAGTTCGAGATACTGAGCTTCAAGTTCGACACAGGCATGTGCCCGTTGCCCAAGAAGTTCTTTGAAGACAAGAAGATTGATCCGACCAAGATCAATGAAGAGAAGGGTGGCGCCGATATGCCGCACAGCGGTATGTACGACGTCAACATGGCGCCGGAGCAATTGATCTACACGCTCAACCTGAACTATTGGGGCTTCAAGACCGGTTTCCAGAAGCCACCAGACGTTCTGAAGATTGTGTGGATTCCTCTGTCCGATATGGCCACTGCTGCACAGCGCGTCGTGAACAACGAAGTGGATTCAACCCTCGACCTGCGCGCAGCCCTGATTCGCACCGCCGTTGCGTCGAACCCGAAGATCACCACACACACCGGCAAGGACGAGCCTCTGGGTTATCGTGACTGGTGGCCGAACTCGCTGTGGATGAACACGGCGCTTGATCCGTACAGCAACCCGGATGTCCGCTGGGCGATGAACTATGCCATCGATCGCGACACGATCGACAAGGTTGTATACCTGGGCGCCAAGATCGCCACGATCTACCCGTATCCTGAGTACCCCGCGCTGAAGAAGTACCTTGATGGCGTCAAGCCGATTGCGGACAAACTCGGCGTGCGCACGTTCGATCTGGCCAAGACAGCTGAGCGAATGACCAAGGCCGGCTTCAAGAAGGATGCGGATGGCTTCTGGGTGAAGGATGGCAAGCGCATCAATGCCACGATTGACGGTTTCGAATCGATCCACGCCGACATCGTGCCGGTGCTGGTCGAAATGCTGCGCAAGGGCGGCTTCGAAGCGGCGATCAACTTCGGCAACGATGCGGGTCAGAACATGGCCGACGGCAAGCCCGGTCTGTACATGTTCGGCCACGGCGCTTCCGTGATCGATCCGTATGCGACGTTGGAACTGTATTCGAGCAAGTTCAGCGCCCCGCTTGGCACGACTGCTGGCGGCAACCACTACTCGCGCTACAAGAACCCGACGTTCGACAAGATTGTCGATGACATGCGCTCAATCGCCCCGGGCGACGCGAAGATCACCGACCTGTTCAGCAAGGCCATGGAGATCTACTGGACCGATATGATTGACATTCCAATCATCCAGTGGTTGCACCGCATTCCCATGAACCAGACTTACTGGACCAACTGGCCGACCCAGGACAACCCGTACCTGAACGGCGCTTTCTGGCACTGGACATTCCCGCTTCTTTGCTTGAATCTGAAAGCAGTTCAGTAAGACGGCGCGTGCCTGCTGACACAAACTGTCATCGGATGGGATGTGTGTAAGCGAGTTGCAGAACGCAGAGGGCATCGCAGGATGCTCTCTGCGTCCAGGGAGAACCTCACAGTGAGATTAGGTTATATTCTGCGTCGATTCCTCTTCCTTGTCTTCGTCATGTGGACAGCCGCCACGGTGCTGTTTTTGATCCCACGCATGTCCAGGGTGAATCCAATCCGTGAGCGCTTTAATGCCTTAGCACGGTCCACCGGCTACGCCCCCAAAGACCTTGAGAGCATCATCGCCAGTTACGAGCTTAAATTTGGTCTTGATAAGCCGCTGCCGCAGCAATATGTGGACTACATGGCAAGCGTCCTGCGCGGTGATCTTGGGGTTTCCCTGATGTCATATCCAAAGCCAGTCGCTGAATTGATCGGCGAAGCGTTGCCGTGGACGATCGGACTATTAGGGGTAACAACGGTTCTGACATTTTTGATTGGGACGGTGATTGGCGCATTGGCTGGCTGGCCGCGCAGCCCCAAATGGATTAAGGGCATGGTGCCCCCATTGATGATTCTGGCTGCGATACCTCCGGTGATTCTTGCGCTACTGCTTGTCTATTTCATCGGATTCCGCCTGAAATTGCTACCCATGGGCGGCGCATTTTCCGCAGGCTTGACAAAGGAATTTTCCTTACCCTTTATATTGGACGTTCTGTCTCACGCTATTCTTCCTGCTTTCTCCTTAATACTGGGTTCCGCGGGTTTCTGGGCGTTGGGGATGCGCGGCATGGGAATCACTATCCAGGGTGAGGACTATGTGAATTTTGCTGAACACAAGGGATTGAAACCCGGGCGCATTTTTTACTGGTACTACGTGCGCAATGCGATCCTGCCGCAAGTCACCAGCCTGGCGCTTGCCTTCGGCGGCATTATCAGCGCCGGTGTTCTGGTTGAGAGCGTTTATGGCTTTCCTGGGATTGGTTCGACGCTTAGCGCGGCTATCCTGGCCAACGATTACTTTGTGATCTATGGCATTGGCTATATTACTGTGGTCGCGGTCGCCGTGAGTATGCTGGTGGTCGATCTACTCTATCCGCTACTCGACCCCCGCATTCGCTACGACAGAAAGTAGTTCAGGTTTTCCAGCATATCAGGTTAGGTAATAATGGCAATTGCACTTCAATCTACAATCGGTGGACCAAGCCAGCGGACGCTGATCCTGCGCTACCTGCGGCGCAACAAGAGTCTTGCAGTGGGTTTGATCATACTGATCTTTCTACTTGTGTTCAGCATCGGCGGCTCGTTTGTTGTCGATACGGAAAAACTCGCCTATCCACTCGCTGTCGCACCGCTACAACCCCCAGGCGCTGAATTTCCTCTCGGGACTGACAAAGACGGGCGTGATCTACTGGCTGTAATGATCCGCGGAATTTTGCTTACAGGCGCCATCGGTGTCATTGCAGGCACTATTGGCATCGTTGTCGGCGTTGTGCTGGGTTTCGTTGCAGGTTACTTCGGCGGCCCGTTCGACCTGGTCGTTCGCTGGGTGACTGAAGTTCTCCTGACGATTCCCGGCCTGATCCTCTTGATTATTATCGCAGGCACCATTGTGGACAAAAACCAGGTGTCTGTGCTTACCATGGCGGCGGTCACCTCTGTCCTTGCGTGGGTGGGGCCAACGCGCGTTGTGCGCGCCCAGGTGCTCACGATGAAAGAGCGCACCTTTGTCAGCATAGCGAAATTGTCGGGCATGGGCAACATGGAGATCATCTTCAAGGAACTGATGCCGAACATGCTCCCGTTTCTTGTTGCCGCCTTCGTTGGTCAGGTGATGGGCGCCATCTATGCATCTTTCGGGTTAGAGATTCTCGGTCTCGGCCCGGCGCGTGAACCCACTATTGGCATGACCATTCGTTGGGCCACCTTCCACTCGGCCATGTTTAACCAGTGGTGGTGGTGGCTGTTGTGGCCGGTGCTGGCGATGGTCCTCATATTTGCCTCATTGTCGCTTATCAATGTGGGTCTGGACGAAGTCGCCAACCCGCGCATCAGGAGGACGGAATGACATCGGCTGTTTTACAGGTCAGCGACCTGCGCGTCACCTATTACACGGATTCCGGGCGCACCAGGGCAGTTGACGGCGTCAATCTGACGTTGTACGCGGGCGAGCGGTTGGGTCTGGTGGGTGAGTCCGGGTGTGGTAAGTCCACTATGGCGCTTGCGCTCATGCGCATGATCAAGCCGCCGGGACGGATCGAATCGGGCAGCGCGATCGTGGGTGATGAGACTGACAACGTTGACATGCTCAAATTGAATGAGGAGCAGGTGCTTCAGGCGCGCCTGAGTCGCATCGCTTATATTCCGCAGGGCGCGATGAACTCGCTCAACCCCGTGATGCGCATCGGCGTGCAGATGATAGATGCGATTCAAGCGCACAGGCCAAAAGCCACGAAAACAGAGATGAGGGAGCAGGCTGAGGCGGCACTCGAATCTGTCGAGTTGAAGCGCGGCGTGTTCCATATGTATGCGCACGAACTGAGCGGCGGCATGAAGCAGCGCGTGTGCATCGCCATCGGCATTCTGCTCAGCCCCAAGGTGATCATCGCCGACGAGCCGACCAGCGCGCTCGACGTGGTGGTGCAGCGCCAGGTGATGGAAACGATCTGCAAGGTGCAGGAGAAGATTGGCGCAACCGTCATCCTGATCGGCCACGATATGGGTCTGATGTGTCAGATCACCAACCGCGTGGCGGTCATGTACGCCGGCAAGCTGGTTGAACTGAGCACGGTGCGCGAGATGTTCACCAATCCGATGCACCCGTATGCCAAGGCATTGATCGCCAGCCTGCCAAACCTTGACAATAAGGGTGTATTCAGGGGTATTCCAGGGCTCGCGCCGTCGCTGTTAAAACTGCCCAGCGGGTGTGTATTTCACCCACGCTGCCAGTACGCGATGGATGTGTGCAAGACGACGATGCCGCAGCAGTCGGTGACGAAATCCGGGCGCTATGTCTATTGCCACTTGTATGACAAGGACGGCAACCAGGTTTCGGGAACACCGCTGATCAAACCAGAGGCTGTAACCAACTAGCAATCGCTAACGAAAAAGAAGACTCCAAATGGCTCCACTTCTTGAACTCCGAAACGTCTCAAAAATATACAGCCAGGGTTTGCTTTCTCGCGAGCAGACGATCGCGCTGGACAACATGTCGCTGGTTCTGGATGATTCCAAGCCGTCGATTGTCGCGGTGGCCGGCGAGAGCGGCAGTGGTAAGACGACGATGAGCATGCTGGCTCTCGGTTTTATCGAACCCACCAAGGGCGAGGTGCTTTATAAGGGCAAGAACCTTTACAAGCTCCCGGCGAATGAGCACCTGAAATTCCGCCGCGAGGTGCAGGCGGTCTTCCAGGACCCCTTCGCCGTGTTTAACCCGTTCTACACGATCGACCACCTGTTGACCGTGCCGATCGATAAGTTTAAGCTGACCAAGTCGAAGAAGCAGGCGCGCACGATGATGGAAGATGCGCTGAGCGCTGTGGGTCTGCGGCCCGATGAGATTCTGGGGCGCTTCCCGCACCAGTTGTCGGGCGGCCAGCGCCAGCGCATTTCTGTGGCGCGCGCGTTGCTGCTCAAACCCACGCTGCTTGTTGCCGACGAACCTGTCTCGATGGTTGACGCCTCACTGCGCGCCACTATCCTCGAAAGCTTGAAGAAGCTGAAGAAGGACTACGGCATCTCCATCCTGTACATCACGCACGACCTGACAACGGCCTACCATATTAGCGACAGCATCATCGTGCTGTATCGCGGCGGCGTGATGGAAGCCGGCGATGTGGACACGGTCATCAAGAATCCCAAGCACCCCTACACCAAGCTGCTGATCGATTCGATCCCATGGCCGGATCTCAAGCTGCGTTGGGGCACGACCGATCTGCAGGCGAAGGAAGGCGAGTACAAGTCGACAACCGGTTGCCGGTTCGCGGGGCGCTGTCCGTTCGTTATGCCCAAGTGTAAGGAGACTGTGCCGCCGCTGTTCCAGACGGACAAGACACGCGCTGCGGCCTGCTTCCTCTATGAGGAGAATCCACAGCTCGCCAGGCAGAACATCACCGAACTGATCTCAGCCTGAGGTCACTCAGTATAGTGACATAAATCAGATAGTGCCGGTGATTGTGTCTTGTTCCGTGTATTCAGTGTTTTCCGTGGTGAAGGTCAGAATCCGGAACGTGAACCACGGAATACACGGAAAGGACGGAACCAGAACAGAAAAGACTGGTGATTGTGTCTTGTTCCGTGTATTCAGTGTTTTCCGTGGTGAAGGTCAGAATCCGGAACGTGAACCACGGAAAGGACGGAAAGGGACAGGGATGAATCCTGTCGTTGGTAGTGAAGTCACGATAGCGAGTCGATGGTCGTATTCTGTTTAACTCGCGCCAGGAGCAGCCTGAGCGGGGGTGTGCCGGAGAATCGCGAGGGGATGCCAATACAAAAAACCGCTGTTGTTAACAGCGGTTTTTTTGATGACTAACGCTAGTTAACTTCAGGTGGTTTTCTTCAGTTTCTTCGAGCGACCTTCGGGGGTGGTCATGTCGAGCGCGTCGCCAGTGACCTTGTAATCCCAGGTGACCTTGCCGCTGCTCTCTTTGATCTCGATCTTGCCGGAGCCTTGCCCGCCTGAGGCAATGTTGTAGATGGAATTGGTGTCGTCGCCCACTG
>Ga0118677_10008499_pt1 | contig 16435 bp, 12 predicted proteins | sample AliMusrvi5mmetaG_FD_86154 | JGI IMG/M metagenome (GOLD analysis project Ga0118677, IMG submission 86154) | reverse complement strand
CAATTCAGCAGAACAGGTACCGGACCGATTTCCGCTAGAGGTCCGGCGGTAATCCGCCCCGCACACGTCGTTATGTGCGGGGTGCGATAGCCAGCACGTTACCTTCGTAGTACGTGCTGGGACCTTATAGAAGGGTTCAGCGAGCGTCCGCGCCTTTAATGGCGCGAAAAGCGAGCGGCGAAGGGGAACATAGTTTCCCTCGCGGGGTGGACTTAGCGGCAGTCTTGCGCCGCTCTGGACACAATTCAGCAGAACAGGTACCGGACCGATTTCCGCTAGAGGTCCGGCGGTAATCCGCCCCGCACACGTCGTTATGTGCGGGGTGCGATAGCCAGCACGTTACCTTCGTAGTACGTGCTGGGCCCTTATAGAAGGGTTCAGCGAGCGTCCGCGCCTTTAATGGCGCGAAAAGCGAGCGGCGAAGGGGAACTTAGTTCCCCTCGCGGAGCACCGGACCGATTTCCGCTAGAGGTCCGGCGGTAATCCGCCCCGCACACGTCGTTATGTGCGGGGTGCGACAGAGGCCCCCTTAGCTCAACTGGATAGAGCAACTGCCTTCGAAGCAGTAGGTTAGAGGTTCGAACCCTCTAGGGGGCACAAAGTTTTTGTGACCACTAAGCGCGTCAACTGCTTGACGCGCGTGAGGGTTCGAAAGCCGGAGCGATGGCGAACCAGCAGGCGAGTCCGCGAGGCGGGGCCGCAGGGCCGGGGCCGCGACGGCGGTACCGGAACCTGTGGCCGAACCCTCTAGGGGGCAATTATTACAGTAACTGCTTAGGTATAGGCAGAGGTAGAGTGTGAGGCATAAATTAAGTTCCGCTTCTTCTTGCTTTTCCTATGCCTATACCTGAAGTCGTTCCCGTCACATTTATGTAATCAATTCTTAATGTTCCTGAAAGACGAATATAAGACAATATATGTGCCGGCAAACAGATCCTTTATGAGCTTTATGAGGAAGATACATTATATACGGTCACTTTCGGGCGTGCTTTTAAGCGCGCTGCTTTGTTCCGTCCCCTCGCCGGCGGCGGCCGCGCCCCGTAAGGCGCCGGTCAGAATTTCTCCGCTCTCGGATTCCCTAAGAAAGATCGTCAAACTCCCGGATTCCGCCGCCCGGGCCGCGTTCAATAACTTTGCAAAAAAGACCGGCACCGGCGCCTGGCGCGTGAGGTACAGCCCTAAGACCGCTTTACCCGAAGCTATCGTCGGCGCAAAAACCCAGAGGTACCCCGGCACTCCGGAAGAAGCGGCCATCTCTTTTTTAACTGACAACAAGGACCTGCTTAAAGTCGACGTGGGCCAGTTGCGCAAGGCCTATTCCAAAGTTTTCATGGGGCTCACGCACATCCAGTACGAGCAGGTCTATAATTCTATTCCTGTGGAATTCGCCTACGTAAGGGTCCATGTCGATCCCTCCGGGAAAGTGACCGGCTATCAGGCCAAATTCGAGCCCGACATCAATGTGCCGCTTACTCCCGCTATCCCGGCCTCATACGCGGAGAGCGCCGTGCTCTCCGACCTTGGTTTTTCGGCGCGGGTTACCGGCGCCGCTCTGGTCCTTTTCCCCGACCAGAATGCCGACGGGGCTTTAAAACTGGCCTGGAAGGTCCGCGCCCGGGCGGCTAACACGGCAAGCGGCGTATGGGTATACTATGTCTGCGCTCAGGACGGCAAGATACTTTTCCGCTATAATGACCTGCGTTATGCCTGCCCGGTCAATCTTAACGCCAACGGTACGGTCAAGGGGGCGGTTTATACCATCTCACCATTGCCTGTAGGCGACAGCTCTCTGGCGAACGACTCCTGGGTCCAGCCGGTCACGACCACGACCATTAATAACCAGTATGTTTGGGTCACCAGTAATCTCAATAATCCCGTGCCGGTAACCACGGGTAAAGCTTTCTCAGGAACCGCTGACGGAGAGTACTGCGGCTCGACCGCGGGGAAGGTGTTCGCCTCGCTGAAGGGCCCGTATTTTTCCGTAGTTAATTTCCGCGGGCCAAGCGCCCATTTCGACAATGGAGGCGGGGTGTGGTATCCGTATTATTCTCCGGTTCCGGTCGAAAGCCCTCATCCCTATAACAATTCCAGCACTTACAATTACCCGGTCACAGTGCCGGATTCCTGGTCTGCCCAAAACTATGCATTCGCAAAAGTTATGCCGCATTTTACTTCTTTCAGTGTCGGAGCGATGGATCTCACCGGGACCATCAACGATTCCGACGAGCTGCATGTAACGAACGGCGCCAACGCCGTCGCCAGCTATATCGGCACCCGCAGCCAGCCGTTCTTCGGCGCACCGGTAGAAAATCCCACTTACGGCCTTACGCTGAATACTAACGAGAGCGGAACGTCCAGCGGGTTCGCGGTGGATTTCTCAAGCTATATGGTGCTTACGGATTCCCCGCTCGTGAGCAGCAATACCACCGGTTCCATCGTCTGGGCGAATAATAATCCCCGAGTATTTTTGGACAAGTCTCTGGGCAATATCGAGAACTCTTATGCCGAGGTCAACGCCTTCTACCATTTGAACGCCGCCTTCGATTATTTCAAACTGATCAATCAATATAGCGGCACTCAGGAGTATGCCGATCTATCGTCCAGGCAAGTGCCGGTCATGGTCCACGCGCACGGCGCGGCGGACAACATAGCTAGCGTAGGGGGCATGAACAACGGGTTCTACGACCTTGAAAACGATAATATTTTTCTAGGCGACGGACCCACCGACGCCCAGGGTAGTTATAGATCGTTCGCGCTGGACGGGACTATCATCCGGCACGAGTATACGCACAGGGTCATTAATAAAATATATCCCATAATCAATTTCGGAGAATTTGGGGCTATTTCCGAAGGTATAGCGGATTATTTTTCCCTGGCCTCGTTCGCGAAAGAGGGAAATTATATTTCGATACTGGGGAACTTCGTCGGTTCGGGGGAGGGCTCTTCGAGGGATCTCTCCGGACCCGCCAAATCCATGCCCGCGAGCTGGGGCGGCGAAGTCCATGACGACAGCCTTATCCTTTCTCAGGCCCTGTGGCAACTGAGAAACAGCACGCCTACGACCAATACCGATCTCGGCAATTTTGGCCCCAGCGGCAATTTTAAGAATATGCCGAAAGCGGACGTGTTCACTTACGCGGCGCTCTTCTATTTTCCGGATAATTTCGCCAATTTCTATGACGCCTTCGTCGATGCCTGCGCGCAGTTGGACCCGGCCAGCTGCCCGTCGGGCACCCGCGCAAAGATCGCGGCGGCCTTTAACGCTCACGGCATACCAGGGTACAGCGCCTCCGGCGACGGTTACGACCAGCCGGTGCCCGGCACGCTCTGCGTCAATAATAACGGTCCCGAATGCGCCACTGATATAAGTACTATGACCACGCTGTCGGCCACCATTTATCCCGTGGGAGACGTGGATTACTATGCCATACCGCTTCAGGCCGGCGACTTTACCGCCTCCCTGGCCATGCCCGCAAAGGACCAGGATTACTACTACGCCTACGCGCTGTTCCTGTTCGACTCGGCGCGCAATTATGTGACAGAGTCAGTGCCGGTAATTTCCAATACTAATACTTCGGACGGCAGCTGTCCTATATCCGGCGACTGCCTCACCACGGCTTCGGGCGTTTCGCTCAGTTATACGGTGCCAAGCGCGGGCAGATACTATTTAGTAGTTTCCGGAGCCCCCAATACATATTACGGGAATTCGGGCGTAGCGTCCCTCCTTCCCTATACGCTAAATCTAGCCTTTGCCCCCAGGGGTTCGGCGGAGATAACAGGTTTCAACGCCAGTTACGATCAGGATACGATAAGCTTTTCAGTGCCCTACTCCAAGTTCTCGATGACGACCGCGCCCTCGCCTTCATCTTACACGCTTACCAACTCGGAATCCGTTTTCGCGTATGCGCAGCTGCGCGACCATAATTACCAGCCGCTGGCCGACGCCCGCACCGATGTGCCGAGTTATCTTTCCATCTCCAATCCCACGCTGCACTATACAACCGAGTCCGGCAAAACGGTGATAACAGGCCAGGTCAGCCTAAATCCCGGATTCGCCGCCCGCTATCCCGGCGTCGGAACGGTATATCTTGAGATCTTCGGCCGCGATCACATGGGAAAAGTGATCTCCCTTGGTGTTTCCGGCGCCATCAACCTGTCAACGAATAAATCCGACCTCGTCACATATAATAATATCCTCAAAGATCCGGGTGACCGGACGATAGTCAAATACGATCTTCTGGCCGCTGGAAATCTTACGATAAAAATATATACTGTCACGGGTTCCCTTGTCAAGACAGTTTTTTCCGGAGGAGTGTCGGCTGGCAAAGGGACCATAGACTGGGACGGCACCAATAGCAACGGCTCCAAGGTGGCCAGCGGTATTTATTACATAGTGGCGAAAGGTCCTGGACTGAATAAAACGGACAAGATAGCGGTCGTAAGGTAACGGCTGATGGATAAGTAAGCATTAGTAGGTAAACCTAAATGTCATTCCCGCAATTTGTAGGCGGGAATCTATAAAGTCCGCCCCTGCATGATTTTGGCGGGGGATGGATTGGATTCCTGCCAAAAGATCGCAGGAATGACAACCATGAATGGCAGCAAGCGGCGGCAAAGCAGGTCGATTTATGAATACTTTAAAGCATAACGGAAAACGCGTTTTTGCCGCGGCGTTTCTGCCTGCTTTTATACTATTCACTATTCACTATTCACTATCCACTGCCTACGCGGGGGGGCCCGGTTCCGCAAGCGTGCAGATACTTAAGACAGATGTTAGTCCGCGGGCTATGGGCATGGGCGGCGCTTTCGTCGCGGTCGCGGACGATATTTACTCGGCTAATTACAATCCGGCCGGCATAGGTCAGCTATATATCCCGGAAGCCTCGGCCATGTATCTTTCCGGGTTCGAGGATTCTAAACTTCAATATCTGGCCGCCGGTCTGCCGCTTCCCGCGATCGGGCTGGCGGGTCAGGGGAAGCCGGGACTGGCGTTTTCCGCCCTTTTCTCGCAGAACGGCAAATTCACACACAGGACATTGGATTTCAACACGGGGAACGTAGCCTCGGCCAGTATGGACGCCGACACCACCAGGGTGTTCGCCGTTACATATGGCGAAAAGGTCTATTCCGGCGAAACGAATATTGAAGGCTACCAGGCGAAATTCGAGCAGTACCTGGGCCTTTCAGCCAAATATATCGGGTCCGAGCTCCTGGGCACATATTCAGCTTCGGCCCTGGCCGTAGACGCGGGTTGGCTGGTTAGAGAGTCGAACCTTGGACTTACTTTCGGGGCGGCGATAGCTAATTATGGTAATGGCATTAAGTACCGTAATGAAACCGAACCGCTTCCCTCCATTCTGCGGTTGGGCCTTTCATACGAGAGGCCCACTATAATGGACCAGTCCGTTTTGTTGGCCACGGAATATGACATGTATATGAGCGAAGGCCTGAAAAGCCTCAGGGCCGGATTGGAATACGATTTTGAAAAACTATTCAGGTTGCGCCTTGGCTATAAATTTACGGAAGATAACAGCGGCCTGACCTCGGGCCTCGGTATCCGGTACGAGAATTTCTCCATGGACCTTGCTTTCTCCGTCTCCAACGCGGTCTTCAACTCCTCCGAGGTTTCCTTCTCTTATAAATTCTCCGACTGGCATTCTGGCGAGTATAAGAAGAACGTCAAATACCGCGACCAGGAAGAGGACCGCCCGCAGCCGCGCAAAACGATACAGCCCTCCAGAAATGAACCGGCCAGGCCTATGAAGCCCAAAGCCGCCCCGGTCAAGAAAGATTCCGACTTTTTTATGCTGTACTGAGTCTCGGTCCGAGAGTGTAACCAACTGGTGATTGACAATTGAAATTCCTTGTTCTAGAATAGAAGAATAGAGGCGCCCAAGCGCCCCTTTCTACGGAGGGCATTTAAATGAAAAAGACTATGGCTCTGGTCATCCTGTCTCTGTTCGCGGCGGCGTGTTCGACCACCAACCAAAAGAGTACCGTTTCCGATAAGGGCGACATAGAGCGCGAATGGGTGGAAGAAGGCGTCACCAAGAATTACGTCTTTGCCCGCGGCATCGGCGCGGCCGACCAGACGCTGGATAATAAGACGCAGCGCATGGCGACTTCCAGGAACGCCTCGATAGTCAACGCCCAGTACAATATGCTTTCCTTCATTAAAGGCGTCAACCTCGAAGGCGGCATCACCGTAGAAAAGGCCATCGAAACCGATTCCGTGCTCGCCACTAAGATAGATTCCGTCATCAAAGGCGCGCAGGTAGTCAGGACCGAGTGGACCTCCGACGACGGCTGCGTTATCGTTCTCAGACTTTCAAAGAAAGCTCTTAAGGACGCCGGACTCAAGATCGTAGACTGACCACAACAGTGATCAGTGGTTAGTGTCTAGTGCCTAGTCCCCGAGGGGGTGTGGAGGAAATCCACTTATGGCATTTATTCACTAACCACTTGCCGCTGTTCGCTTGTCGCAATTTATCGGATGTTAACCACTATAATGAAAAAATATCCCCGTATTATCGCTTCTCTGACGGCAGCACTGCTGCTGGCGGGCTGTTCCGCCACGCATAAGTCGGCGCTCAATAGCTCATACGAAACCGAAATGGTGGAAGCCGATGGTATCGGGCCCATTGTCGGCGGTGACCTGGACGGAGCTAAAAAGACCGCCCTTCATGAAGCGATGAAAAGCGCGCTGGGCCTTGTCGTGGGCGTCTACGTTTCCCAGGAGGCCATGGTATCGAAGGCCGTGCTCATAGACGACACCATAACCTCCCAGACCGAAGGCTATATTGAGAAGTACGAAGTGCTGAAGGAGAACCATGACGAGAACTTCTATAAGACGAAGATCCGAGCATATGTGCGTAAGGAAGATATAACGGCCAAGCTTAGAAAGCTTGAGAGCGAGCCCCAGAAGCTCGGCAATCCCGTCATAGGCTTCGACATTTCTGAAAGCGTCGACGGAAAGCCGCAGGCCACCGAATATGCGTCCCTGGAACTGAAGAGCAGATTTTCGGACGCCGGTTTCATGACGGGGGAGAAAGACAAGGCGGATATCCTCATTAGGGGCGCGGTCAAATCGGATTTTAACACGCGCGAGGACCTCGGTGGATTCATCTCCTACAGGGCGGGACTTTCGATAAGCGCCGTTAAGCAGGGGTCCGGGGAGACTCTCGCGGCTCTCCAGGAGACCGCCGGAGGCATAGATCTCAACGAGCCCGCCGCCGCGCGCGCAGCCATCATCAATTCCGCTAAAAAGGCGGGAGACGAACTTAAGGACGGCGTGCTTAAAGCGCTGCGTGAAAGGTCCATCGTCCGCGTCTCGCTTTTAAAGATAGAAAACATGAACCAGTTGAGCGATTTCCTTAAATCGGTCAGGAACATCCCGCTGGTACGCGCTTGCTGGCTTAGAACCATGGCCGGCGATATGGCCTCGATCGATATCGGACTCAGGAGCGGGAGCGCTTCGGACCTCTCACAGCTGCTGATGAAAAACCCTAAATTCCCCGTAAAGATCAACCGCACTTCTTCTTATGATCTTGAAGCCGAACTGGTCAAACCATAAAACAGCAGGATCATCGAGTGAGTTCCAATTATTGACCTACGCATAAGTAATAGAAACGCTGGCCGGGAGATTTTGGAGCGAAACAAGGAACAAATCGCGCGGCATAGCTGGGCTATGTAAGCGATTTGTGAGGCAGTTGCAGCCCAAAAGCGCCCGGCCCTTTCCCGAAGGGAAAGGGAGGCTTGCCTTTGAGCGACTGCTTCGTTGCTCCTCGCTCACAGACCAACCGGTATGCTCGTTCGTCGCGCCTCGCATTCATCTCAAATCCAAGCCTCCAGCAATTCTATTATTTATGCGTAGGTCAATAACTACAAGTATCAACTGATCCGTCACACCGGCGTACGCCGGTGTCCAGGTTCCGGCGAAGCCTGGATTCCGGCGTGCGCCGGAAAGACGGAATAAAAAAATCCAGCTCAACGCGGTAGTTTTTCCTTACTTCCGCATCTCCAGTTTTTCACGCCGGCGGTTTTCCAGGTCCTGGAACTTTTTCTGCTGGGCCTGGAGGAACTCGCTTAAAAAATTTTCTCTTGCCGCGAGCTTGTTACGCAGATCTTCGGCGTGTTTTTTTAGTCTCAGATAACGCCGTTTTTCAACCTGCATTAAAGCCGAGAACCGGGTAGTGACGCGAACCTCGGCTCCTGTAGCTGTCAGGGCCTCGCTGCCAGCTGAAAGGACCGTTCCCTTGCCGTTGCTGTTAATATCCAGCTGTCCCTCAAATAGTCCGATATCGGACGCGTCGGACGAGACGTCGATGGAGAAATCCGTGCCCCGCACGGCGCAGACCGCCGACGGCGTCCTGATCGTGAAATTCGAGGTTTTGCGCAGGACCTTGGCCGCCAACCATAGAATTCTCCCTTTAATGAAGTTAAAGCCATAGTCGCGCGTCTCCGGTCCAAACTTGAGCGTTTCCACAACGGTTTCCGAGTTTTCGTACAGGTTGATAAAGGTCCCGTCTCCGGCCAGCAGTTCGCACGACGCGCCCGGGCCGGTCTTAAGCCGGGTCCCTTCTTTGAGGGGGACGGCGCTCGTAACGGTTAACCAGGAAGTAGTCCCGGATTCCAGAAGCTGAACGTCGCCGTTATATTTGTATACGCAGGCTGCCGAGGAAGGACCTTCGGCGGACACTATCGATACGGCAGCCGCTGCCAGAATAAAAATCGTCAATATTGCTTTCATAACGCTCCTTGTCTGTAACAAAAAAACGCGCATTCACTGATAACTAAAATATACAATATACAGGGAGTTCAATAATACCATGTCATATTTCTTCATTATCAACCCGACCGCCGGAAAGGGGAACGGCGCCGGCCTGGTAAAGCGCATAGACGACTTATTTAAGGATCGCGGCATCCGTTATCAGATAGCTTTAACGGGGCATAAAGGGCACGGCATAGAGCTCGCTTACGAAGCTGTCATCGCCGGTTTCTCCAATATCGTCGCAGCCGGCGGGGACGGCACGATCCGCGAGGCGGCCGAACCGCTGATCGGCAAAGCAGTAACGCTTGGGATACTCCCGTACGGGTCCGGCAACGGTCTGGCCCGCAATCTAGGCATCCCGCTCAAACGCGAGGACGCGCTTAAAGGCCTGTTGGAATGGGCTCCGAGAAAAATCGACGTCGGGATCGCAAATGACCGGCCTTTTTTCTGCGCGGTAGGAGTGGGCCTTGACGCGGAGGTCGCCAGAGTGTTTAACACCCGTCTCGACGGCCGCAGGGGGATACTCCCGTACGTCTATCATTCTGCGCTGACCTTTTTTAAGTATTCTCCGTCCCCCGTCACCGTCATAGTGGACGGACGCGCCTGCGAATTCTCCCCGATGATCACGGCCGTCCTTAACGGCCAGCAATACGGCGGTGGAGCCCGGATAGCGCCGCACGCCCGTATCGACGACGGCCTGCTGAACCTCGTCGTGGTTAAAAAGCCGGGCCTCCTTCAAACCCTGCTCGCCGTCCCCGACCTGTTTAACGGCAAGATCCTTAAGCATAAAGGCCTCATCACAACGAGCGTCTCAAAGACGCTGGAAATTAAATTCCCGCACGGAACCCCATATCATTTGGACGGCGAGGATTTTACCGGCGACGGCGTCCTTAATATTTCCGTTCTGCACCGGGCTCTTAGTGTACTGGCCCCGAATAAACCGATAAGATAAAGGAATTAGCGGGATGATCTCAAAAAGGTTCACGATCATCAGATCAGAGCAGGAAATTTACCACAAAGAACATAAAGTCCGGAACAGAAAAGAACACTAAGACGTTTAGTATAAACCTTGTGAACTTGCGGTTTATGAACTTTGTGACCTTTGTGTGGGAAATATTCTAAAACAATATGAATCTTGAAGATAAAATGCGGAAGTATTCCGCTCCCGCGGAACTTTCTGAACGGCTGAACGACGGAAACGTGCGGTGCCTCGCCTGCGCGCATAAATGCGCTATCCAGCCCGGCGGCTCGGGTGTTTGCAAAGTGCGGTTCAACGAAGGCGGAACCTTGAAAGTTCCGTGGGGTTATATCTCCGGCTTGGGGCTGGATCCGATAGAAAAAAAACCTTTTTTCCACGCCCTGCCCGGCGCTTTAACTTTCTCTTTCGGCATGCTCGGCTGTAATTTTAAATGTTCCTTCTGCCAGAACTACCTAACCTCTCAAACGTTCCGTGATCCGGCGTGCTTGGTCGGCGACATAGAGCCGGCGGACCCTGTGGCGCTTGCGGCCGCCGCGCGCGACGCCGGCGCCGCATTTATGGTTTCCACCTACAACGAACCGCTCATAACGGCGGAATGGAGCGTCGCTGTTTTTAAGGAGGCACGGAAATTCGGGATAAGGGGGGCATACGTCTCCAATGGCTACGCCTCCCCGGAGGTACTGGACTACCTCAGGCCTCATGTCGGCATTTACAAAGTTGACCTCAAGACTTTCAGCGATGAGAATTATCTTAAAGTGGCGGGGGGGAAACTGTCTACTGTGCTGAAAGCCATCGAGCTGATATACGCAAAAGGTTTCTGGCTCGAAATCGTCACACTGCTTATCCCGGGCTTTAACGACAGTTCCGAAGAACTTTCAAGCCTGGCCGGCTTCATCTCCGGGATCTCTAAGGACATTCCCTGGCATGTCACGGCTTTTTATCCGACTTATCTTATGACGGACAGAGGCTCCACGCCTCCGGAAACTCTTTTGATGGCCAGGGATATAGGGCTGAAGAAAGGTTTGAAATATATCTACACCGGAAATATTCCGGGACAAGGCTTCGAAGACACGCGCTGTCCGTCATGCGGAAAAGCGCTGGTGACCCGCCGGGGCTTCAGTATCCTTAGCAATACGATAAAGGTCACAAAGAAAGGCAAAGGCCTCTGCAGCAACTGTTCGACCGTCATCCCGGGCATCTGGGCATAGGTAACGCCGGCCTATCCCGCACTTTGGCTCGTGTAGAAAAAGTGCGGGACAAGCACGGCGTTACGTTAGAGATATCTGTGGGACATTTATGAAAAAGGAACTTGTTTTCGGGTCTTTCGGGCTTTATCCGGAACAGATCACTTTGGAGACCGTCTCAGCGCTCCAAAAATGCGGGAAGGTTTACCTTACCTGCGTAAAACCCGGGCGAGAAAAGCTGCTGCTTTCGCTTTTCCCAGGCGCGGAACTGGTCAGCGCTACCGCGTTTGAAGGCTTGATAAGAAAAGTGATGGAGACTTTTCATAAATTTGAGCGGGTGGGCGTGCTGGATTACGGCGACCCCTCTTTTCTTTGCTTCTTTTCCGAACGCCTCAGTCGTGAATGCGGTAAAAGGCAGATCAGGTTTAAAAAATGCCACGCGGTTTCTTCGCTCAACTCTCTTATCTCGGACCTCGGTCTGGGCGACTTAAAGCCGGGCGGATTGTACCTCGCCTCGGTGCATTTCTGGAAGGTTCCTTCCAGATTCATTAATCCCGCCGTTCCGGTTCTCCTGTTCTGCCCTGACCGTTTCTATCTGGACGGCGACCCAAACGGAGTTCTCGCGCAGCTGGTAAAGGACGTGCAGCGCGTTTATCCGTCCGACCACTATCTGTATTTTGCCGGCTGCCGCGACGCCTCGGGTAAAAAGCGCATGCGCAAAGTAAAAATCGCACGTTTAGACAGCTCACTTTCGGGTCTGAAGTTCGATACCACCATCTATATCCCCGCTGTAGGAAAAAAACGGGCCTGAGCCCGGCAGCTAACCTGACAATTTCAGTTGAAGCCGTAAAGCCGTCGGGTTGAGTGGGATTATTTTATTCCGTCTTTCCGGCGAAAGCCGGAATCCAGACCACGTCGGAATCTGGACACCGGCTTTCGCCGGTGAGACGAACCAACTGAAGTTTTCAGGCTAAGGGAAAGTCGAATATCCGCCGCGTCAGTCTATTTTAAAAATATTGAATTTGGAATTGTGGAAGGGGTTTTCGGGCTCTTTCTGGAACAGGCCCATAACGGCGCCCAGCAGGTAGGAAACTATAAGCGGCAGGGACGCGAACACGTAGGAGCCGAAAGCGGAACGAACCGAAAGTTTGAGAAAAAAGACAGAAGAGATCATCGCGGAGATAAATACTATGCTTAAGAGCGCGGAACGGTCCCGGAGGTTGTGGCCTAACAGGCTGGCGAGATAATATTGCAGAATGGTATTGCTGGCGGTCAGAAACGCGAAACCTGCTGAGTCGTATGCCATATCGCCTACCAGCCTGGCTCCGGCGGGGCCGGCGCACATCAGCACTATTCTAAACATCAGATATACCAGAGCGCCGGCGATGAGGAACTGCGCCATTATGAAGAAAACCGAAATGCCGCAGTAAAGCGCCAGGGCATAGAGAAAATTAAGACTTCTTTTTTTCATAAAATCCGATATCCTGCAGAAATCCGGGGTTGTTCTGCCAGTCCGGTGTGACCTTCACCTGGAGCTCGAGTTTCACGGGCCGGCCAAGAAAATTCTCCAGCGAGGCCTGCGCTTTCTCCCGCAGCACCCTTATCTGCCGTCCGCCCTTGCCTATAATGATAGGCTTCTGGGTTTGCCTGGCCACATGTATGGCGGCCAGGACATAGTCCGGCGCTCCTTCCGTTTCCCGGAATACCTCTATCTCCACCGCCGAAGCGTAAGGAATCTCTTCCGAAAAAAGATTGAAGATCTGCTCGCGGATGATCTCAGCCGCGTAGAAGCGCTCCCAGCGGTCCGTTATCTGGTCTACCGGGTAATAGGCGGGATGCTCCGGCATCGCCGCGAGTATCCCGGCCCGCAGCTCCTTGACACCCTGCCCGCCCAGAGCGGCCGTAAAAAAAGTTCGTTTGACCGGAAGCAGCGCGGAAAAGAATTCCGCGGCTTTTTCCGCTTCGGAAGCGTTCTTGCCGACCAGGTCCATCTTGTTCACCACCAGGTACAGCGGAGCGGAGATGAATTTAAATTTCTCGAAAAATTCCAGTTTGTCGGCCGTGGGGACCCGCGGCTCGACCAGCAACAGCGCGACATCGCTTTCTTCGGCTGCCGCCCGTTTTATGGCGCCGGACATGCTTTTCTCAAAAAGGTTGCGGGGGGTCAGCATTCCGGGCGTGTCAACGAACACCGTCTGGTGTCCGGGAGTGTTCAGGATGCCCATTATATTGTTGCGGGTAGTCTGAGGCTTGGGGGAGATGATCGAGAGCCTGGCCCCTAGCAGGGCGTTAAGCAGCGTGGATTTGCCGACATTTGGCAGGCCCGTGATCGCCACGAAGCCCGCCCGGAATATAGGTCCGCCAGGTCCTTGAGTTGTATCCATAAATTAAGGTAAAGATGGAGGTAAAGGTGAAAAACCGAGAAAAATGAAGGCGCCGCGTCATTCCTATACCTTTACCTATACCTGGTGTTACTTAAAGCAGAGAGGATTGGTCCAGAGCGGCAGCTGGGTCACCTTCTCGAGCTTACGGACCTTCAGGTCCCCGGTAAGTTCCTGTATGAAAACTTCCAAGCTGAAGACCTTGGTGCCCGCCATCAGATGGCCGCCGCAAGCCTTGCCTTCCATGTCGGAGAACATGATATGGGCGTGGACCATGGGTTTGTCGTCGAAGAGGCTCACATTGCCGGAAAGGGACAGTATCTCCATTTCCTTTTCGAGGTTGATCTTGATATATTTTTTGGCTTTCTGATCGTAAACTCCGAAGGTGGCGCGCTCGACCCCGCCGATGGCGCTTATAAGGCCGCATCGCACCTGATGATGATGGCAGAAATATTGGATCGCCTGGAGAAGGTCTTCGCCCTTGCTGAGGCTGAACATAAAGGCGCGTCCTGTGAGATATGGTTTTTCTTGAACCGGGACCATCATGATGTTACCTCCGTTATTTTTTCAAACCCGCCATAAGGTCGGCGTAGTCTTTAATTGCCGCGAACTGGGCGGCGGCGTCCAGCCCGGCCTCTTTGAGCACATCGGCGGCCTTGCCGCTGCCGAGATAGCGGCCGTTTCTGAACGAATGGAGCGTGCGCGCTCTGCCGCTAGCCGACCGAACCCAATAGTACATGGTCGGCAGGGTAAAATCGGTCACTCCCATCGCTTCCATGGCAAGCTTCTCCGGGAAGATCCGCTCTTTTTCAGCGTCGTCCAGCAGTTCGAAGAGCTCTTTAGACGTCACATAAAGGACGTTCAGATCAATGCCCGCTTCCTTTATTTTAGGCAATACTTCATGGATGAAGATGGCGGCTACTCCGTTGCCCTGCAATATCACGGTTCCGGGATGCGGTTTTTTGCGGTTAGCCTTTAAGAAATAGTAAACGCCCTTGGAGGCTTCCTCCGCCGGAGGAAGGCCGAGGGCCGCGCGATCCGCCGCCTTTTCAGCGGGGCGGGTGATGAACGGCGCGATGACCGCGGGACGCGCGTTCAGGGCCGAAGCCAGAAGCGGCCATACCTCGCCGGGTTCCCATGGGGTCAGAGTTATGAGCGCGCCTTTAGGAAAATTGCCTTCCAGAAGCTGAAGGGGCTGCGGGTCCGCGTGAGTCGGGCCGTCTTCCCCAGTCTTAACGCCGGAGTGCGCGTTGATCATGATGAAAGGGTTATAGTCTTTTCCATCCAGGGCTTTGCGGTTCTGCTGGCCGATAGCGTGAAGACGGGCGGCGATATGTTCGAGAGGCGCTATGAAAGCCGCGTAAGAGGAGGTGACTCCTATATGTCTTCCAAAGCTGGATATACCTGATGCGATCGCGCCCATAGCGTCCTCGCATATTCCGCCGGCCGATATGATCCGCGATGCGGGATTGGAAACGGAATTGAAGAAACCTTCGCCGAATCCTTTGCCCACGATATTAACGCTGGTGGAACTGTAAAGGTCAGCCGCCGACACCAGGAGGGCGCCGCCGGTCAGGTGATTGATATGGTTTAGGGCCAGGGCAAGCGTTTCCCTCATGGTTATCTCTGTGCCTGGCTTGAATTTTAGCGCTTCAGGAGGCTGTGAGCCTTTTACCAAATAGGCTTTTTCCGTATCCGGCGCGTTGGCTCTGGGCGCGCGCTCTCTGGCGTCAAGTCGCTCCTTGGACGCCGTGATCTTGTCCATGGCGAATTTAGCCAGCGCGGGATTGGCCTCTATGGTTTTCCTGACGGTCAGCAGCGTGTCATAAAAGCATTCTTCGATTGCTTCGGGAGTGGGGAGGCTAGCGCAATAGCGCGGCATTTTCGCGCTGAATTTAGTTTCGAATTCGGTCAGAGTGTCATAATAGCCGTCCGAAGAGAACTTATGTCCGGCGCCGTGCGCGGCCCGGCCCTCGATGCCGTATTTCCAGCCCTTGACGGTGCGGTACACTACCGCCGTCGGCTGCTTGTTCTCGCTTTGGTTGGCCGCGAATTTTTGGGCGGTAAGGATCTGGAAGAAATCGTGGCCGTTGGAGACGTGAACTACGTTCCAGTCGTTAAGATAGGCCAATTCGTCCGGCGTCCACTGGACATAATCGCCCGGTTTGGAGTTTTCAAGACAGACATTATTGGAATCGATGGAGGACTGGTTCCAATCGATGTGCATCACCGCGTTCGAAAGCTGGGCCGCCGCTGCCGCGGCCATGGCTTCGGCCACGCGTCCCGGCGTCATGCCGCCCTCTCCCTCTATCATATGTATTCTGGGAGCGTTTCCCGCGTAAGCGTCCATCGCGCCCATCGCCAGGCCCACGCCCGCGCCTACGCCTACGCCCGAGGCGCCTGTGGCGATCTTCACGAAAGGGGTGTGCGGGGTCGGGTGTCCGTCCAGCGCCTTGGAATTAAACTTCTTGAAAAGAGGCGTCGTGTTGACGGGGTTGCGCCGGAAACCCAGCAGATCTTCGAACCTGAGCTGGAATTTTTCTTCGGGCATCTCCTTGGTCCCGGAGACCCGGATAAGCTCGTTCCTCAGCGCCCACAGGGCGTAAAGGCCCATGGCCTTGTGGCCGGCCGTATAGGCTATGATGTCGCTGCTTTCGCGCTGAGGGTCGAAAAAATCATAATCCATGGAGGTGAACAGGAGCCCCTGGGCTATTCTGCCGGAAGAAATGCTTCCGCCTGGATGGCCGGAGGTGGTGGCGAAATTGTAAAGGATGGCCGTCAGCGTCCGGTATATGAGGTCGATGTCTTCAAGAGCTTTTATCTCGTCGTCCTGGATCTTGTATTGCGCGCTGGTGATAATATCGGAAACATCGTAATAATTGGCGCGGCGCGGCGCTAAAGTGAATTTTGCCGGTTTCACTCCGCTGAAAAAAATTTTGGTGTCCAACATCTCAAATTCCTCCGGACGATATAAGGGCTATCATATGATTTTAGCAAATTATGCGCCTGTATGCCGCGCCGACCCCAAAAGCTCAGGTAACTTTCAATAAAGCGATTTGGGCACGCAGAAGACCTTAAAAATCAAAAAATCTTCCTTTTACAACTGTCTCACGGCCAGCCG
>Ga0118677_10008498_pt1 | contig 16435 bp, 13 predicted proteins | sample AliMusrvi5mmetaG_FD_86154 | JGI IMG/M metagenome (GOLD analysis project Ga0118677, IMG submission 86154) | reverse complement strand
CCATGTCTGTCATGGCGGGGGAGAGATAGATTTTCCCGTCGAGCACGTGCCGGATGGCTGCCATGATTTCCAGGGAGGTGCAGCTTTCGGAGATGTAACCCCTGGCCCCGTTGGCAATCACCCGCCTGGCGTACACCGACTCCTCATACATCGAGAGAACCAGGATGGCTGTGGGGAGCGCCGATGCCCGCACCTGTTTGATGAGGTCCATGCCATTGGAACCTTTGAGCGCGATACCCACCACCGCAAGATCGGGGCGGGCGGAGTCAATCAACGCAAGGCCCCCCTTGGCGTTGTCTGCCTCTCCGCAAAACTCCATCCCTTCCTCTTCGCCGATAAGCTCCGCAAGACGTTCCCGGACAATTGGGTGAGGTTCGACAACCACCACACGTTTTTTGGGATCGCTCATTTTGCCGGTGTGGGAGGGTTAAATTTCGACAGGAAGCCCTATTTCAATGGTCCGGTTGCTGGGGAGCCGGAAGAATTCCGCGGCGTTCTGGGCATTGCGGCTCATCACGATAAATGTGGCTTGCCGGAACCGCCCCATGCCCTTGGACCGGGTGGGCACCAGCGTTTCCCGCCCGAGAAAGAAGGTTGTCTTTTCGGCATTGATTTCAAAATGGTGCAGGGCCGCCGCCGAGACGATTTCGTCGATGGTGGGGATCTCCATAAAGCCAAAGTGGGCCACCATTTGGAAAAAGCACCCATCCAGGGGCGTGACTTCGATCCGGGAGCATCGGTCACAATAAGGCACGCGCTCGGAGAGAATATTCAGAATGACGTTCCGCTCGTGGATGACGTGGTTGTGTTTGAGATTTTGAAGCAGCGCATTGGGGGTTGAGCCCGGGAAACTGGCAAAGAAAACGGCGGTGCCCTTGACGCGGTAGGGGCTGTGGCTCTCCGAGAGGACGCCCGAGAGATTGATGGAGGCGACAAATTCCGGCAAGGGCAGCCCCAGCACAAATTGCTTGCGAATGTTGCTCCGCCCCAGCTTCCATGTCGTCATGAGATAGAAAAGGACCGCGCCTATCAAGAGCGGGAGCCATCCACCGTGGAGCACCTTGAGGGCGTTGGAGGCGAAGAAGGCCGATTCGATCAACCCAAAGATCGAACAGATGGCGATGGTCGGTGCCGCCTTCCATTTCCACACCCGGCGCGCAGCGAAATAGAAGAGGCTCGTGGTGGTGAGCATCGTCAGGGTGACGGCGATCCCATAGGCCGACGCCAGGGCCGAACTGCTCTGGAAGCCCACGACCAGGCTGATACAGGCGACGGCGAGGGCATAGTTGAGCTGGGGAATGTAAATCTGCCCGGATGCGTCCCGGCTGGTATGCAGCACTTGCATGCGGGGGAGATACCCCATTTGCATGGCTTGTGTGGTCAGAGAAAACGCCCCCGAGATCAGCGCCTGCGAAGCGATGATGGTTGCAAAGGTTGCCAAAACGACCATCGGCCAGAGCGCCCACGCCGGGGCGAGGAGAAAGAACGGGTTGTTCGCCGTCGAAGGGTGGGTGAGCACCAACGCTCCCTGGCCCATATAATTGAGGGCGAGCGCGGGGAGAACAAAGAAGTTCCACGCGAGCTGAATGGGGACGCGCCCAAAATGCCCCATATCCGCGCAGAGCGCCTCGCCGCCCGTCACGGAGAGGAACACACTCCCCAGCACCACCATCGCGGTCGCGCTATGGCACACAAGGTAATGGATGCCCATCAGCGGATTGAATGCCGCGAGAATGGCCGGGTGTTGAATCACTTGCACCAGCCCCATTCCCCCCAGGCAGGTAAACCAAACGAGCATGACTTTTCCAAAGACGCCCCCTACGGCGCCCGTGCCATAGCGCTGCACCGCAAAGAGCCCCACCAGAATCGCCAGCGTCAGGGGGATGACCATGCGCGTAAACAGCGGCGAGATCAACTCCAGCCCCTCCACGGCGGATAAGACGGAAATCGCGGGCGTAATGACCCCGTCTCCATAGAGGAGGGCGGCGCCAAAGAGGCCCAGGCCGGTCATGATGGCGCTGGTCTTGCCAAACCGCGCTCCCCGTTTTTCAGGAAACGCCAGGGCAAGCAATGCCAGGATGCCGCCCTCTCCATTATTGTCCGCCCGGAGGATGAGCCCGACATATTTAAGAGAGACCAGGAGAATGAGGCTCCACAGAATCAGCGAAACGACTCCGAAAATGTCCGCAGGCGTCGCTCCATGTTCCAGGCATTCCTTAAAGGCGTAAAGGGGGCTGGTGCCGATGTCGCCAAAGACGACCCCCAGCGCAACGACCGTGAGGGGGAGCAGTTTGGCATGAGAAGACGGGTGGGTCATAGAAGTTCGGCCGTTCCGGCGGCGAAAAGAAGAGAAAAGGCCTTGATCCTAGCGATCCGCGTGGGCGTGGAAAGCCCCATTGTCGGCGTGTTCAGGCGGATCGTGAACGGGCAGGCAGTGCAATAGCCCCTCTTCGCATGGGAATCAGGGTGGGCGGACTTCAACATGAGTAAGGTTTCAAAAATCGAACAGATCTAGCACTTCTCATGCCCAATGAGTCAAGCAACTGTCGAAGGGAGATCTCCACAATCCCTTTGCCAGCCTCGTAAAATAACGCGCGGAGCCCTTGGCAACAGGGGCGTGAGCGATCTTCACTGGCTCTGGCCCGGCCTGCACTCCTCCTCCTATTCCGCCGTATGGCACAGGGCACCTGTCGCTTTTTGCGCGGGCGGGATGGTTCGAATTGCACAACCGCACCGTTCCTCTGATGCTGATGCATCCGAAGCATCAAGTGTATTTCGCCAGCCAGCCAGAAATTACCATTGAGTGTTCAACAGTTCGTGAAATTATCCCGGGATGCGTTTCCCCCATTCCGCACCGCGTATCACCGGCTTTGCTATCAGGCTCCTGGCTGGCGTTTGCCCTCTTTGCATTGCTGTGGCTTTTCCGCTGCATGCAGCTCAGCCGGAGCCCGCCAAGCGGGAAGCGGTGGTCCCCGTGTCCTATCGGGATGTCCTGAAGACGTTGCCCGCGATGGTCAGCAAAGACCCCGTTCGCAAGCAACAGATGGAAACCATTTTAAAGGAAGCCCAGCGAATCCGCGATCTGCCGTTGCTTCAGCGTGCCACGTCGCTGGAGGAACTGCGCAATCCGGGCACCAGAAGGATCGCCGCGTTGGATAAATCGGCGAACGATGTCGAAAAAATCGACGCCAAGAAGGCTCAGATCTTTGCCGTCGGGCAATCGGACGTCGGTCTCGCCCAGATGCTCGGAGCAGAACTGCCGCTCCTGGCCGCGGCGTATGTGATCACCGGGGATCATTCCTATGTAGACCGCATCGCCGCTCAATTGCGCGAGACCGCGCAATGGGACCCCTTACAGCGCCCCGGCTGGACGCTTTATAACGGCAAGGGGAATCTTCCGCCCGATGGAAACGACGGCGTCTGGCTCGCCACCGGGGAGGGGTTGGTCGCCATCTGGCAAACGCTCGACATCCTGCCCAAGGGGGCGCTTCCCCCGGATGTCATGACCGCAGTCCGGGAGCAGTTAAAGCGCGAATCCAAACGCATTACCCACGATTGGCAGCACAAAATCATGTGGTTTGTGAAAAAGAACGATGGCTCCACCAATCAATGGATCGAACCCGCCGTGGGGCAGTTGGTTGCCTGTGTGATGCTGGGCAAAGACGCCGATCCGGTGGATTATCAGTTGGCGGTATCCAACGTCCTTCACAGTGTGAATTCTCTCAGTTTGGACGGCTCCAGTCCCGAAGGCCCGGGGTATGGCCAGGGCCGGACGGCGCCGATGCTTTATATTGCGGCGCAAGCCCTGGCCAAGGCCGGAGACAATCGCCTGGCATCCCATCCGTTTTTCAAGAAATTCCCCACCTGGATGGCGATGCAATACCAGCCAGGGCAGTGGATGGTGAATGCTTTTGATAATTTCGGGGGAGCCCGGGGGCTCTATTATCAGAAGGCTGCGGACTTTGCGCGCATGGTTGTGCTCTCGCAAGACCCTTTCCTGGGGTGGACCTTTCGCCATGTTATTGAGGTGTTTCCGTATGATTTCTACGGGCTGTTGAGCCTGTCCATTCCCGATGGCACCTTGCAGCAACCCCCGTTATGGAGCGTTTTTCAGCAGTCCCATTGCGCGATCTGGCGGAGCAGTTGGGCGGAAGGCGGCTCGGGAGTGTGGGTCCGGGGCGGGTTCGAGCACGATGGGCACGACCACAACGACCGCGGACACGTCAATTTCATTGTGGACGGCAAGGCCGTATTGATGGAAGCCGGGACTCCCGGTTACGGCGATCCCCTCAAACATGAGCGCTTCGACTCCGTTATGGGGCATAACGTCTTGCAGGTGGGGGACGATCTCTATCCCAAGAAAAGCGCCGCGCCCATTGCGGTGAGCCGGATGGATCAAGCCGGCGGGGATTTGACGGTGGAGGCGGGCGCGGGCTACCCGACTGTCAAAAGCTGGCAGCGGCACGTCACCTGGACGGCGAGGACGATGGAAATTACGGATAAAGTCACCCTCACGACGCCCGGCAAAGTGCTGTTCCGGTGGCACCTGGGATCAGAGCAATCCCTCCACATCGCAGCTTCGGGCGAGCAGGCAGCAGCGGCGACTCTGCCCGCGGGCCGGGTTGTATTTACCAATCCGCCCTCGGCAACGGCGGCAACCAGCGACTGGACGCCCCCGGCGGAGGATGTCATGGAAACGCCCGGAGCAACCCTCAAGGTTCAGGCGGACCAAGCCATCGAGTGCATCGAGGAGAAAGATATGGATCACACCTTCCGTTTTCGTGTTATGCACCACCTCCACACGACTTTTGTGGTGCGTTCCGCCGCCCCGGTTGAGTCCATCACGCTGAAAACGGTCGTCGATGTTCCCGCCCCCGCCGCTCCATCGCAACCCTGACCCTTCACTTCCCCATGAAATTGACCGCTCTGCCCTCGGACGCCCCCCTTTCTCTCCATTACACACATCCCGCCGATCACTGGACAGATGCCCTGCCTTTGGGCAACGGCCGCATGGGGGCCATGTATTTTGGTGGCGTCGCGCACGACCGGGTCCAGCTCAACGAGGAGACGCTCTGGTCGGGCAAACATCGGGATTGGAACAACCCCGGCATGCGCGAAGTGCTGCCCAAAGTCCGCGCCGCTCTCCACTCGGGCGACTACCATCAAGCGGATCGGCTGGCGCAAGGGTTATTCGGCCCGTGGACGGAATCCTTCCTTCCTCTCGGCGATCTCTTCCTCGATTTTCCCGGCCTGGAGCCTGATGAAATCAGCGGCTACCGGCGCGAGCTCGATCTGGATGCCGCCCTCGCCACCGTCACATTCCAGCACCGTGGCATCACCTACCGCCGCGAGATATTCGCCAGCTTTCCCGATCAGGTCATCGTCCTGCGGGTGAGCGTCGATCAACCGGGCGCGCTCACCTTTCACGCCCGCCTCGGCAGCGAGCTGCCCCATGAGGCGCAAGCGCAAGGGCACGACACCCTGGTCCTCTGCGGGCAAGCCCCCGAGCATGTGGAGCCCCATTACGTCGAGAACGCGCAAGTTCCGATCCTCTACGGCAATCGCGAGGACTCCATCCGCTTCGTCCTGCAAATGCAGGCCCTCGTGGAGGGCGGCACCCTGACGACGGAGCCCCGCACCCTGCACGTGCAAAATGCCACGAGCGCCACGCTCATCCTCGCGGCGGCGACCAGCTTCCAGGGCTTCAACCAACCGCTCGACCTCGAAAAAGCCTTTCTGCTCGCGGCCCAGAGGCTCACGCGTGTCAGCGACCAGCCCTTTGACCAACTCCTGGCGACCCATCAGGCCGATCACCGCGCGCTCTTCCGCCGCGTTCAGCTCGATCTTGGCCCGGCCCCCCTGGAGGCATTGCCCACCGACGAGCGGTTGCGCCAATGGAACGCCCAGCGCGATCCTCAACTGGTGACCCTCCTCTATCAATTCGGGCGCTACCTCATGATCGCCTCGTCGCGACCCGGCACCCAGGCCTCCAATCTGCAAGGCGTCTGGAATGATCGGATGCGCGCCCCGTGGAGTTCCAACTATACGCTCAATATTAACACGCCGATGAACTACTGGGCGGCGGAGAGCGCCAACCTGGCCGAGTGCCACCAGCCGCTCTTCGACCTCATCCGCGACCTGGCCGTTACTGGGGCCGAGACCGCCCGGATCAACTACGGCGCGCGCGGCTGGCTCGCCCATCACAACACGGACCTTTGGCGGCACTCCGCGCCGGTGAGCGGCCAGACCATGTGGGCCACGTGGTATGTCGGCGGCGCGTGGCTCTGCCAACATCTCTGGGAACACTACGCCTTTGGCCGGGACGACCACTTTCTGCGCGAGGAAGCGTGGCCGCTGATGCGGGGAGCCGCCGCATTCTGCCTCGACTGGCTGACCGAAGACAAAGAAGGCCATCTCGTCACCTCCGTCTCCAGCTCGCCCGAAACCGCCTTCGTCTTGCCGGATGGCAGTCAGGCGGGCTTGAGCCAGGGCTCGACCATGGACATGGCCATCCTGCGGGAACTCTTCACCGCGTGTTCCCTTACCGCGCAGGTTCTCAACGTGGAGGACGACTTCACCCGGGAAGTCAGCGCCGCGCTTGCTCGTTTGCTCCCCGCCCGCATCGGTGCCAACGGCTGCATCCAGGAATGGGCTCACGATTACCCCACGGAGGATGCCCACCACCGCCACGTCTCCTTCCTCTTCGGGCTCTACCCCGGCACCCAGATCACCGACCAACATTCGCCCGATCTTTTCCAGGCTGCGGCGACCTCGTTGCGCACGCGCGGCGACGCGGGCACCGGTTGGTCTCTCGCCTGGAAGATCAACCTCTGGGCGCGGCTCCGCGATGGCGATCACGCTCTCGCGTTGATCGAACGTCTGCTCACGCTCTGCCCTGCGGGCAATACGATTTCCCAAGCTGGCGGCGTCTATGCCAACTTGTTCGACGCGCATCCGCCGTTCCAGATCGACGGCAATTTCGGCTTCACCTCCGGCGTGACGGAAATGCTGCTGCAAAGCCACGCGGGCGGGATCGACCCGCTCCCCGCGCTTCCCGGGGCATGGCCTGTGGGACGGGTCACGGGATTGCGGGCGAGGGGAGGTTTCCAAGTCGATCTCGACTGGCTGGCGGGTCAATGGCAAACGATCCGCATTCACGCGACCGTGGATGCGCCCTGCCGCGTCCGCGCGGGTGCCGAACCTTTCACCCTCCGCACAAACGGGCAACTCCAGGCCGCTTCCCCGGACACCACCGGCTGGGTCGCTTTTCCGCTCAAGGCCGGAGATGAAGCCGAACTCCAACGCTCCCTATGATTTCGTTCTACTTGGCCGTCAGCGCGGCGCGGTCGTCCCCGGCTCCCGATTTTTCGAGATAGTAGTCGTAACCGCCGGGGTAGGGGTAGAGTTGGCCCGAGTGGACATGCAGCGTTTTCGTGGCCAGCTTGCGGATGAAATGGACGTCGTGGGAGATGAAGACGAGCGTGCCTTCGTAGCGTTCGAGGGCCAGGATGAGCGCCTCGACGCTGTCGATGTCCAGGTGGGTCGTCGGCTCGTCCATGAGGAGGAGGTTCGGCGGGTCCACCAGGAACTTGATGAGGTTGAGCCGGCTTTTCTCACCGCCGCTTAAGATGCCCGTTTTTTTGTAGATCTCGTCTTTGCGGAAGAGGAAGGAACCGAGGATGCCGCGCGCTTCGTCCTCGCGGATTTCCGGGGCGCTGTCCATGACCTCTTCGAGGACGGTCTTGGTCGCGTCCAGCGTGTCGGCGCGGTGCTGGCTGAAGTAGCCGATCTTGGCATTGTGCCCTAGCTTGCGTTCCCCCTTTTGGAAATCGACCACCCCGGCGAGAACTTTCAATAGCGTCGATTTGCCCGCGCCGTTGGGGCCGACCAGGACGGTGCGCTCGCCGCGTTCGATGGTGAGATCGACGTTTTCGTAGACCTTATGCGCGCCGTAGGCCATGTGGATGCCCTCCAGCGTGATGGCCCGCTGGCCGCCCCGCTGGGGCTGGGGGATGCGGAACCGGAACGGCTTGCGCGGCGGGACGGGCTTCTCGATTTTCTCCATCCGCTCGATCTGTTTGAGCTTGCTCATCGCCTGCGAAGCCTTGGAGGCGACCTGGCGAAACCGCTCGTAGAACTCCTGCAACGCGCGGATTTCCTTTTGCTGGTTGTTGTAGGCGGCCATTTGCTGCTCGTAGTTGGCCTCGCGCTGGCGCAGGAAATCCGAGTAGTTGCCGGTGTAGGAAATGAGCCGCGTTTCGTTGATCTCGTAGACGGTCTCCACGATCTCGTCCATGAACTGGCGGTCGTGGGAAATGAGGAGAATCGCGCCGGAATACGTCTTCAAATACTCCTGGAGCCAGAGGAGCGAGAGAAGGTCGAGGTGGTTGGTCGGCTCGTCGAGGAGGAGGAGATCGGGCTCCATCACCAGCAACCGGGCCAGATGGGCGCGCATGACCCAGCCGCCGCTCATCTCGTTGGCGTGGCGCTCGAACTGGTCTTCGCGGTAGCCCAGCCCGCGCAGGATTTTCTTGGCCTTGGCATCCACCTGCGGATTATTGAGGGCGTCGTGCTTTGCGTGGGCCTCCATGTATTCCGGGGTGTCCACGGTGCCCGCTTGCTCCAGCTCGTGCAGCTGCTTTTCCAGGGCGGCCAGCTCGCCCGCGCGGCCCGTGGCCACGTCGAGCACGGTTTCGTCGCCCACCGGTTCGCTCTCCTGGGGTAAATAGCCGACCATCGTCCATTCGTCGCGCTCCATCGTCCCGGCGTCGGGTTCGTCTTTGCGCAGAATGATGCCAAAGAGCGTCGATTTCCCCGCGCCGTTCGGGCCGACCAGCGCCACGCGCTCGCCATAGTTCACCTGCATGGAGGCGTTTTCAAAGAGCGTGCGGCCACCGACGGTTTTTTTAAGATCGTGAATCGTGAGCATGGGAAAATGAGAACAAACGGGCCGCTTCGATAGCCCGGGAACGGCAAAAGCGCCAGTTAAAAACACCGTGGCGCGTGTTCGGGGTGGCCTTGCGAAGCCGCCAACTACCTCAGGAGCGACGCAAAGTCAGGGGTGAAGAAATGCAGGGGACTGCGGTCATCGAGGCGTCATGCATCGGCGACATAAAAGCAACCCAACGCCACGAGAAGCGAGCCTCCCAAGATGATGAGCGACACCTGCTTGGGATGCAGCAGTTCTTCGCCAGAATGAGAGAACATCAGGTTCCCAAACTTTCCCCAAGTCCGCTCGATATCTGCGCTCAGGCGTTTTGAATCCTGAGGCGAAAGCGTTCCATCGCGCTCCCATCCCCCATCGGGAACCGCCTGTTCCAACGGTTGCTCCTCCCCCCGGCAATGAATGAAAACGGCAGCGGAAATGCCGGCCAGCAGTATCCCAAGGCCCATCAGATTGAGGAATACCTGGCGATTTAATGAGAAGTGGTGCGGGATTTTCATGGCGCGGTTGCGGGATTCAAAAGCCCGGGATTCAAAAACAGAGCCGTTTTTTTGAATATTCTGCCGGAATGTACATCCAATCTATGAATCAGAAAACTTCAGAATATTCATGAAAACCAGCCTTCTTCTTGTTTTAGCCCTCGCATCCTCTCTTTTGACGGGTTGTGTCATCATCCACCGCCACCACCACCGGGAGTTGATTATTCAAAACAGAGAAACCCCGCCTTGCCGCTATGCGGTGGGGGTTCAGGGCCTCCGCTTCCTTGCGCATGGGTGTGAGGCCTGAAGATTCGTGAGCATTTTTTCGGGATATCCCGGGGAACTGGCTGGAAAATAGCCCCCTTCTCCGGTGGCCCGTTTTGCCAGTGCAATGAAAGCTGTGGCTAAGAGCTTATCCGTAAATAGCCACGGGCCATCTGCGGGCGATTTTAGCCGTCTGCCGCCACCGCTCGCAGCGTCAATATTTACTAATATTGCCGCTGCTTCCGATGTCGCCAGCCAGCAAAACTTGCCTCGCATCTGAACCCTTGTCTATTTAAGGATAAGCTCTAAGTATCCTTTCCTCAGGAATAGAACATTCCGTGCCTATCGGGTTGACGCACACAGCCACAACATCTGGTGGTTGCTTGGTGCCTTTCCTCAAAATGGCACTTGCACGGGGATCCCGATGACGAGATAACACTCGATGCGCCACAATGAAAACTGTCACCCTATTCGCAATGCTCCTTGGATCGTTGCTGCTCTCGTCCTGCGCCACCCTTTCCAAATGGAAGTATATCGGCATCTACGAGGTAGACTACGCAAAATGCGGGATAGTTCCCGCGCCGGACACTTTTGACAAAACGGCTTCAGCAATTGCGAAATCGGTGGACGGCTGGGTCCGCTTTGACCCGGTGGGGCCTGACGGATACCGGAACGCCTATCTTTTTCTGAGGACCGGAGACGAGAGAGATTGGCCGTCTCGTATTGTTTTTTCGTCAGAAGATCACGGGAAGCGGTTCGGGATAAGCATCATCAAGCAAGAGGCAGGAGAGCCCGCTTGGCTCAAGTTGCTGCGGACGCAAATCGAGCGTGGACTTACAGACGCTGGCTGTTCTAAGTGGGAGTTCTATGTTCAAAAGGGGTCAGTGTTCCAGTAGCCGATGGCCTATCAACGGGGTGTCGGGTGCTTCCAGCGCCCGGAATAAAGATCGGAATAAGTAGGGGCTTCGGTGCCACCTGCGATTCCCAGCAGGGAGCGGAAGGCGTTGAACGGGTAAAATCGCCGGTTGAAGCGGAATGTGAACTCGTTGAGATAGGCTTGCATGTGCTGCTCGCTCACCCCGTGATGAATGCCTCTTAGCCACGTCTTCATGTTGGAAAAGACCAGGTGGATCATCGGCAGGTAGGCTTCCGATATTTCCGGATCGCCACGAGCGGCGACGGGATACGGATCGTACCCGAGCTTTTTGATGCCATTGTAGGATTCCCATCCATCGGTAACGACCAGAGTGCCTGGCTCGACCGCGTGTTCAATGAACCCACAGAGAGATTTTGCACTGCGGTCAGGCACAACGGCGAGCCGGACACGGCCCGCATAGCGCCCCGCCTTTCGTTTGTTGAGAGGGGAATCCGGATCGCGCCATCGCGCTTCGACCGCGCCCACCACAAGCACCTTATTATGGACGCCTCGGTCCTCGCCTCGGGTTCGACCGCCCACCCAAGTTTCGTCCGCTTCGACGTGTTCATTTGGCAATCCGCCAACGCGGTCTTGATCCGGACGGACCATCCCCGCACGGAGTTTGTGGAGAATTTGGAAAGCGGTCTCATAACAAGTGAGCCCAAGTTGCCGCTGGAACTGGACGGCGGAAATGCCAGGCGTCTGACTGGACACCAAGTAGGCGGCCCAGAACCATATACTCAACGGCATGTGGGTGTCCTTCATCACCGTCCCCACCGTCAGTCCTGTATCGCGTCGGCATTTGCGGCACCGCAGGACGCGCGGGCGACTGGCGATGCGGAACGGGTCGCCAGCGGTTTTACAGCGGGGACAAACGAAGCCAGTGGGCCAGTGAGACCGCTCCAGATAGGCGGCGCAGGCCGCTTCGTCCGGGAAAAGGCGCTGAAACTCTGGGAGAGACCGAGGGTAAGAATGCTCTTGACGCTGGTGCCCGGCGGCAACATGGACGTGCTTCCCGTATTCCATGGCCGAAAACACTACGGGTTGTGGCTGTGTGTCAACCCGATAGGCACGGAACATTCTGATTTTCCATGACCCCAGAGCCTCTGGCCATCTTGGGCCTCGCCTTTATTTTTGTTTTCACCGGCAGCGTGAACCGGCGGCGCCGTCGCGGGCCGTGGCGCGCCTTTCTGGCGGGCGGTTGCGCGATGGCGGGTTGGGAGGTGTTGCGCTTGTTCCACCTTGTGCAACAGTAGCCTCAATTCTAGCACGGCGGTTTTTTCCCGGTTTGAATAAATCGGCGGCCGCCGCGTCTAGTTCATTAAACAACTAAGCTATGCGTTTCATTAAATCTGTTTCCCTGACGGTTGCTGCATTGGGCCTGTTGGCTCTTCCTGCGTTGGCGGATTGGCACGGCCACGGCTATTACGGCGGCGGTTCCCGCGTGAGTATCGGGATCGGCCTCCCGATTGTCGTGCCCGGGTCCTATTATGGCCCTTACTACGGCCCCTACTATGGGGACCCGTATTATGGCCCTTACTATGACCGGCCCGTTGCCGTGGGGCGCGAAGTGGGGGTAAGCGGCGTCGCCGTGGATGCCCAGCGCACCCTCGCCAGCAAAGGGTACTACCGTGGCGCATGCGACGGCGTGCTCGGGCCTCAAACCCGCGCGGCCATCCGTGCGTGGCAGGCCGATTGCGGGCTCCCCATCACGGGTGATCTGGACGCCCGTACGCTGCGTTCGCTTGCGTTGCTGTAGTATTCCGGGTTAACTCCCGGGAATGCGGCAGGGCCTCGATAACCTATTGGCGGCGGTATCCCGATCATTCTACCTGACGATCCGGTTACTGCCGCCCGTCCTGCGCCAGCCCGTCGGGTTGGCCTATTTGCTGGCCCGCGCCAGCGACACCGTGGCTGATAGCGCCGATGCCTCGCCCGCTTCCAGGCTGGAGGCCTTGCGCCAAATGGGCGAGGCGCTGCGCCTCCCCGGTTCGCCTCCGCCGGAACTGTCCCCCTTTGCCCCCGGCGTGCCCGACCCCGCCGAGCGCGCTCTCCTCGCGGCCATCCCCGCTGTGTGGGAAGCCCTTGCGGCAGTCTCCGCAGCCGACCGGGAGGAGATCCTTCGCGTTCTGGAGGAAATTCTCCAGGGACAGACGCTCGACCTCACCCGCTTTGGCGGGGAAGCCATCGGCGTCCGGGCGCTGGCCACCGCCGGGGAACTCGAGGATTACACCTACCGCGTCGCCGGATGTGTCGGCGTCTTTTGGACCCGGATCTGCCTGCTCCACCTCCCCGGGTATGCCCCCGGCATCGCGCCCGAGGCGCTTGCCCGGTTGGGGGCCTCCTTTGGCCAGGGGCTCCAGCTTGTCAACATCCTCCGCGACGCCCCGGCAGACCTAGCGCAAGGGCGCTGTTACCTGCCCGCCGACGAACTCGGCGGCCTCCCTCCCGAAGCCCTGCGCACCAACCCCGCCGTCGCCCGGCCCGCTTGCGACCACTGGATGGCGCGAGCCCGCGAACGGCTTGCCGACGGCCTGTTCTATATCCAAGCCATCCGCCCCTGGCGGCTGCGGCTCGCCTGCTTCCTGCCGTGGGCGCTGGGGGTGCGCACCGTGGCGCGGATGGAGCGTTCCCGGCCGCTGGAAAACGCCGTGCGGGTCAAAGTTCCGCGCCCGGAAGTCCGCCGCCTTCTTTTCCTGGGAGCCATAGGCGCGCTGGGCAATGGAGCGTTGCGTTGGGCCGCCGTGCGGGTCCAAAAGGCATAATACCAAATCCCGTTAATTCTTGGACTTTAGAACTTGGTCTTTTCGTGCGGGGCGGCGTTGTCAGGCAAAGCCGCTATCTACAGATAGCGCCTTCACCTTCCGCCTTGCCCCACCCAAAAATCCCGGCGTTCTAAAATCCAATTCTTTCCGGGATTTGGCATAACCACATCATTTTCACCCACTTTTCACGGATTTAGGCAAATATCCGCTTGCCGGAAAGCCTGCGGCGGAGCTAATTTCCGCTTGCTATGGGGAACTTGACGAAAAGGGATTTGGTGGTTCGGATCAGCAACGAAACTGGCGTGGTACAGACCGATGTCTTCGAAGTCATCCAGAAAACCCTCGATTACATCACGGAATCGCTTGCCGAAGGCAACGATGTTGAGCTGCGCAACTTTGGCGTCTTCGAAATTCGACTGACCAAACCGCGCGTGGGGCGCAACCCCAACGAACCCGGCAGCCGCTACGACATCCCGGAGCGGGCCACCGTCAAATTCAAGATGGGCAAAGTCATGCGGCAGAAAGTCGCCAAAATGACCTCCGTCCTGAAGCGCAACGGCAAGTAGGAAGCGCATTCTATCTCGTTACCAATCTCCAGATTGGTAACGCAAGTGTCTTCGAAGCTCCAGCTTCGCAAAGCGTGGAAGGCATCCGCCCCGGTTTTTATAGGAACCCTCCTTTCCGCATCATTCCCATGTCTGAACTTGGGAACGTCTGGGGTTTAATTCCCCAGGGCCGGAAGTCCGCCGATCTCCCGTTCCCGCGCCGCTGCGGCCGCCTCGGATACCGTTGGCTGTTTTTTAGCGCCCGATTTACCCTTCTTCTCGCCGAGAACCGGGAAAGATTTCCGCATAAGCGCCACCTCCTCCGGGCGTACCCCGCGTGGGATCATAAGGATCCCGTCCGAGACGCGGCGGTCGATCATCATCGCCGCCACAGGCCGCGTATTAATAAAGGCGAAGAGGAGCGTGCCGTGGTATTGCTGCGAAATGGAGTCGAGAGAAACCCGGCCATGCTCATCGAGCTTGAACGCGCAGCCGAGGGTGCCGTCGGCCGCGGGGAAGGGGTAAATGGCGACGATGTCGTCTTCGGCGATATCCGCGAATTTCGAGAGCGTGACGGGCTGGTCGGAATCGGGCATCTTGGCGGAAACGATGAAGGAGGAGCCCGATTTGGGATTCGCTTCCGTGTGGAAACGGATCGAGACCTTCGGATGGTTGGCGCCAGCCATCAGCGCGAGAGCAAACAAGGGGAGGAGGAAACGCAGAGAACGCATGGCGGGCAATCTGCGCTGTGTAAAAGCGATTTGCAACTCCGCGTTGTGTTGTTTAATACAGTGGTCGTGCGTATGAGAATTGATCTATTGGCAGGAACGGTTGCGGTGGGAATGGGTTTGTTGACTCTCGGCGGGTGCCAGCCGACGCAGCGCGTTACCGCGCGCGCCGTGGGCTGGATACCCGGCTTGCACGCCAGCGCCGAGGCCCCAGAGGGCTCCGCCGCCCAGAAGACCGTGAAAACGCATCGCCTGGAACTGAACCTGCGCCTGGACCCCAGCCCCGTGCGCCTCTCCGAGACCCGGCGGATCGAAGCCACCTTGCTCCTCTCCAACCGTTCCTCGCGGTTTGTGCAACTGGAGTTCCCGACCACCCAGCGCTTTGAGATGCTCCTGCGCGACGCCAACGGCAGGACCCTGGTGCAATGGAGCGAGGACCAGGCCTTCGAGCCCACCCCGGGCGTCGTGGGCATCAACCCCGGCGAGCACCTGGAATACCACGCCACCCTCGCCACCCGCGACTTGCAGCCCGGAGGGCACTACACCGTCACCGCCTTTTTCCCGAGCCGCGAGGACCTGAAAGTGGAACTCCCGCTGGAACCGCGCAAGTAGGAAGACGCGGAGACGGGGGAAGGGGAGACGCGGAGAGAGGCCCGTCTGCACCCTTGCACTTTGGCCCTGGGCGGGTAAACTTCCGGCCCGCTTTCACCCATGCCCAAAGTCCTCATCAAAACCTACGGCTGCCAGATGAACGAGCGCGACTCCGAACAAGTCGCGCAGATGCTGCTTGCGCGCGGTTTTGAAATGACCACCGACGAGAACGCGGCCGACGTCATCCTCCTCAACACATGCAGCGTGCGCGACATGGCCGAGCAAAAGGCCCTGGGCAAAATGCGCATCCTGGCCCATCACCACAAAGGGGAGGGGAAAGTCCTCGGATTTTTGGGCTGCATGGCCCAGAGCCGCGGGGCCGAATTGACCCGGGACATCGGTGTGGATCTCGTTGCAGGGACCCAAAAATTCCATCGCGTGGCCGACTACGTCGAGGAACTTCTCGCCCGCAAGCGCGCCCTCCAGTCCGCCGACATGGACGACGCCCGCACCTCCATCGTGGATGTTGACGTGGAGGCCGGTTCGCAGGAGGCCATCCGCGACCACACCGTGCGCCGCCGCCAGAGCTCCGCCTTCGTCTCCGTCATGCAAGGCTGCAACATGCGCTGCACCTTCTGCATCGTCCCGCAAACGCGCGGCCAGGAACGCAGCCGGGCCATCCCGGAGATCGTCCGCGAAGTCGAGAGCCTGGTCGCCCAGGGCGTCCAGGAAGTCACCCTCCTGGGCCAGATCGTCAACCTCTACGGCCGCCACGAATGGCCTGCCGTCGAGGGAAAAAGCCCCTTCGTGCAATTGCTCGAAGCCGTCCACGCCGTAGAGGGCCTTCGCAGATTGCGGTTCACCTCCCCGCACCCCATCGGCTACCGGGCCGACTTGATCGAGGCCTTCGGGCGGCTGCCGAAGCTCGCCGAGCACGTCCATCTCCCCCTGCAATCCGGCTCCGACCGCCTCCTCAAAGCCATGCACCGGGGGTACACCGCGCGCGGCTACCTCGACCTCGTGCGTCAAATGCGCGCCGTGCGGCCCGACCTGGCCATCACCACCGACATCATCGTCGGCTTCCCGGGCGAAACCGGCGCCGACTACGAGGCCACCTGCAAGCTTGCCGAGGAAGTCCGCTTCGACAACGCTTTCATCTTCCGCTATTCCCCGCGCCGTGACACCCCCGCCGCAGCCCTCCCC
>Ga0118677_10008496_pt1 | contig 16437 bp, 17 predicted proteins | sample AliMusrvi5mmetaG_FD_86154 | JGI IMG/M metagenome (GOLD analysis project Ga0118677, IMG submission 86154) | reverse complement strand
CCTTCAAAACCATCAAGTTTCCAATTCAGATCGGGGAGAGACGTAGTCTTCTGGCCGGAATTTCCCTGGATATTACGGAACAAAAACAGGCACAGGAAGAGCTCAGAAAAAGTGAACTCAAGTTTGCCGAGCTCAATACCACCAAGGATAAATTCTTTTCAATCATTTCGCACGATCTCCGGGTTCCGTTCAACGGCATTCTGGGTTTCAGCAACCTCTTGATAGATCAGATCCGAAAAAGGGATTACGATGGACTGGAAGAGTATGCCGGTATCATCCAGCATTCCTCCAAACGAGCCATGGAACTGCTGACGAATCTGTTGGAATGGTCTCGATCACAAACAGGTAGAATCCGTTATGAACCTTTCAACGTGCCGGTCTCTCCGGTCATTGCCGAGATCATGGCCTCCCTGAACGAAATGGCTTATCAGAAGGGAATTACGCTGATAAACAGTGTCCCTGATCTTCAGAATGTTTATGCTGACAGACAGATGCTGAATTCCATTTTGCGAAACCTGATTTCCAATGCCATCAAATTTACCTACCCCGGAGGCAGGATTCGGATCACCGCCGAAGATAGCAACAACGAGCATTTGATTGCTGTCGCGGATGATGGAATTGGAATTAAAGAAGAGCTGGTCCATAAACTGTTCCGGATTGAGGAGAGTTTTTCCATCAGCGGGACCAACAATGAAAAAGGTACCGGACTGGGTCTGATCATGTGCAAAGAATTTGTCGAAAAACATGGTGGAAAAATCTGGGTTGAACCCAATCTGGATCAATTGCAACAGCACCAGGGAAGTATATTCAAATTTACTCTGCCCTACGCAAAAGTGCCTTGATCACTTTTTTGTACTGTGACACGGGGAGGTCCGGTTTTTTCAATGCGTCACTTTGCGATCGTTGCGCGACATCCATTCAAAATGGAAGAAATCTGAGACTCAACAACCACAGCATTAACTGTTCTTGTCATTTATAACCAATTTTCTACAGAATTAACTCCTATTTTTGAGTAAAATTGCTGGCATGAAGATTCTGATTGTAGAAGATGAGACCCTGCTCTCCGAGACCATCGTCGCTTACCTGAAGAAGGAAGGTTACCGCACCGAGCAGGCCGGCACGCTGGACCAGGGTCGGGAAAAGGTGAACCTCTATGAATATGATTGTGTGTTGGTTGATATTGGTTTGCCGGATGGAAATGGACTTAGTTTGGTTCGTGAAATTAAAGGTTGTCATCCGGAAACCGGAATAATCATCCTTTCGGCGAAGAATTCGCTGGATGACAAGGTGAATGGATTGGATTTGGGTGCCGATGATTACCTGACCAAACCTTTTCATCTCTCTGAACTTAACTCCCGCATCAAATCGCTGCTGCGACGCAGAAAATTCGAAGGGCAACTGGCTTATGTAGTCGGGAAAATCCGTATTCTTCCCGAACAACGCCAGGTATTTATCGAGGAGGAGCCCCTCGCGGTCACCAAAAAGGAGTTCGATCTGTTGCTCTATTTTGTGACCAATCCGGGCCGTGTGCTTACCAAAGAGTCCATTGCCGAACATCTTTGGGGTGATTTTGCCGACAATTCAGACACTTTTAATTTTGTCTATTCCCACATTAAAAATTTGAAAAGGAAAATCTTCGAAAAAACAGGAACAGAATATTTCAGGAATGTATACGGATCTGGCTATTATTTTGAAGGTCCCAAAGCAACTCCCGAAAAACCGGATCACACCATTAAAACCGACCCTTTATGAAATTTCAAAACAAAATTAGCATCCGGTTCTTGTTGGTCACATTTGTCGTCTTTGTCATCGCAGGAGTGTTTTTTTACCTGGCACTCGGACACGTGATAGATTACAATATCAGGGAGATGCTCGATTCACGCAGGGCAAGTGTTGTGCTGTATCTTCAAAACAGTGACAAAGATAAAATAGCGGCAGTTTCGCAGGACCGAACCATTTTTATACAGAAAATATCCAAATCGGCAGGCTATACCCAGATTTCAGATACCCTGGCTTTTGATCCTGATGAGAAGGGGATGATTCCCTACCGGAAGATGGTTTTCTCGGCTGTAGCCGGAGGCGAAAGCTACGAAGTGATCATTCTTCAGTCGCTTCTCGAGTCGGAAGACCTGCAGGCAGTCATCATCTCCTTTATGACGCTGTTGTTCCTGCTGATATTCGTGGCGCTGTTTTTTCTCAACAATTGGCTCTCCAACAAAGCATGGAAGCCTTTCATCCAAAGCTCCTCCAAATTGAAATCCTGGAAACTGAGCGAACTCCATCTAGTTCGGTTTGAGAAAACAGGGGTGACCGAATTTGACCAGCTAAACAGGATGCTGGAGGAGATGATGGCAAAAATGCAGGCGGATTGGGTGAATCTCAGAGAGTTTACAGACAATGCCTCCCACGAACTGCAGACGCCGCTGGCCATCATGAAATCTAAACTGGAACTGCTGCTCAACGATGATTCCATCACAGGTGTACCACACAATCAGCTGTACGATCTGTTTCAAACGGTTGTCCGGCTCTCCAAATTGAATGAAGCCTTGCTGCTTCTTTCCAGGATCGAAAATCGTCAGTTTGCCGTGGATGCCGAGATGGATCTCTGTAACCTGATTCAATCGAGGTTATCCTATCTGGGTGAGTTGTTTGCAATGAAAGAGATCGAAGTGACCTCCGCACTGGAGGCTCCGTTTATTGTCCAGATTCATCCCATGCTGGCAGATATCCTCGTCAACAATCTACTGAGCAATGCAATGAATCATAATTTCGTTGGGGGGAGCATTGAATTAAAGTCGGGAAACCAAGAAATTGTGATCTCAAATAGCGGGATACGCCAGCCACTCGATCCGCAAAAGATTTTCAGACGATTCGTGAAGGGCAGTAACTCGATGAACTCCAATGGGCTGGGACTGGCCATCGTTGCAGAGATTTGTCAGGCGAATCATATCGGGCTGATTTATAACTATCTGAACGATTGCCATTGTTTTACCCTGAGAAAGACCTCCGATTCACTGGAAGCCATTTGAATCCCAAATTTCTACAAAGTTGTTAATTACCTTTGAGTTGTTAATCTTAAAAAATGTCAAGATGAAAAAATTGTTGGTGTTGTTGTGCTGTTCATTTATCCTGGTTGCGGTTCAGGCTCAAAAGGCAAAAGAGGTGATACCGGTTGCCGCAAAAACGGCCTTTGCCGCCAAGTTCCCTGCTGCCCAAAAAATAAAATGGAGCGTCGAAAAACCTGGAGCGTATGAAGTGGAATTTACGCTGAACAAAGTTGAATCCTCCGCCCTGTTTGATGAGACGGGCAAAATAGTGGAGACCGAAACTGAAATTTCGGTAGGAGAGCTGCCACAAGCAGCCAAAGCAATTTTGACAAAAAACTTTGCTGGTTACAAGTTGGATGAAATCGAAAAATCGACTGATTCGAAAGGAGTTGTCTCCTATGAAATGGAGGCTTCCAAAGGGAAAGTCAAATTGGAGCTTTGTTTCGATGCGAATGGAAAAGTGCTCTCCCAGGAACCATTAAAAAAGGATAAAGACTAGCATAGGAACAAACCGGAACCCCAACAAACAATAATAATCCGTAAATTATTTTAATAAAATTTTTTATTCAAAAGCAGTTTCTTAGCTTTGGGCGTTTCAACCCAGCACTGACTTCGTCTCGTGATTTACAATTTTATTCAAATATAACAGACCTTGAAAAATTTACTTTATTTATTGATTCTGGTTTTCCTTTTTGGGAACTGCAAGAAAGAAACAACAACGGCTACCGTGGTCACCGTTTACGATGTCGACGGCAATACTTATAGTCCTGTGGTTATTGGAACACAAACGTGGTTGACAACAAATTTGAAAACGACAAAATACAAGGATGGAATTCCGGTGGCCCCTACAACTGACAATACTGCCTGGAAAAACTTGTCCATCGGAGGTTATTCCTGGTACAACAACGATGTCACCAACAAGAGTGTTTATGGAGGACTCTACAACTGGACCTCTGTCTCTACCGGAAATCTTTGCCCGGCCGGTTACCATGTCCCAACAGATGCGGATTGGACAATCTTGTCGGACTATTTGAGTGGAGATGTGGTCTCCGGCGGAAAAATGAAAGAAACAGGTACCAGCCATTGGCTCTCCCCTAATACAGGAGCCACGAATGAAGTTGGATTTCTTGCCCTTCCGGGCGGAAGCAGAAGCGGTACGGCAGGCATTTTTAGCAATCTTGGAAACGGATCTGGCTGGTGGAGTTCTACCGGCAATGGCAGCAGCAGTTCCTGGTTAAGGTCTGTAGATTCGAATTCATCCCATTTAAGCAGGACCTCAGATGTAAACAACAGCGGCTACTCCGTTCGTTGCGTGAAGGACTAAATAAGATTAATTTCCATTGAGTCAAATGTTATTCTGGGACTGAAGAGTCCACACCTGATTCGTGTAAAAATAAAATACCCTTGCAAATCAATCGATTACAAGGGTTTTTTTGTTACCCGACCAGGATTCGAACCTAGACACTCAGAGTCAGAGTCTGATGTACTACCATTATACTATCGGGCAATGAACACTTTGAGAAAATGGTGACCCCGGAGGGATTCGAACCCTCGGCCCGCTGATTAAGAGTCAGCTGCTCTACCAGCTGAGCTACGGAGTCTTCTTTTTTTACCGAGGTGCAAACATACAAATAATTTTATCTTTTCCTTGCCATCGGATGAATTGTTTTGCTGTTTTTTTCTGCTTCGCAGGATATTTACGGGAAACGGGTTCTCTCTGCTTCGTCATTCAGCCAACTGATCCATCCTTCGCATCCGGTTTGAAAGATCCATTTGCCTGAGGTTTATTTGGTTGAAGATGCGGGATCCAGCGTGGGACCCTCCTTTTGTAGTCACGGTACTCCGGTCCGAATCTTTTTTCGAGCGAAGGTTCTTCGAACAGCAGAAACCAGGAATGGTTGATCAGGAAGAATATGATGGCCCATTTCAGAATTTTCCAGGAAAGGATGGACAGTGATTCACCCAGTAAGACAATCAGTACCCCAATGATCATCGGATTGCGGACATAGCGGTACAAACCTGTGATGACCAGCTTGCCGGTTGGAAACCAGGGTGCAAGGGTTCCGCTGCCTTTTGTGATAAAAGTATAAATGGTATCTGCCATGATGGTTACTCCTGAACACATCGTCACAAGACCAACAACAAAAGCTGGCAGGGAGGTGATTGTCAGGTTCCTCTCGATGCATCCGGGAACCAAAATCAGCACCGTTACGGGAAGGATGAGAGAGCTCAACTGTTTGAGCAGATAGGTTGTTCTCATAACAACTATTTCCGGGGCAGCGATTGTCTCCTGGCAACTGCCATCTCAGTGGCAAAACGCTCGTATCCGGTTACCCTGATCCTTTGGATGCAGGCCGCCCGGTCGGAATTCAGGACTACCCCAATCATTTTGGAAATGAAGGAATTGTGTTTTTTGCAGGCCGTCAGTTCGGTTGTGGTGCAGTCGGCACAACTCTTCAGATTGTTTTCCCTGCAGCAATTCCTGACTGCACACCAGCTGGCCTTCTCATTTTCGGTACACCCCGGGCATTTACCGGAGAGATAGGAGCGGCAGGCACCGCAGTAGAGACCGCAAGGTGCGACCAGGTTGATATCGGCGACGATTTCTTTCGTTTGGGGTGTTTTCATTGGCAATTCAATAAAAAATTACAAAGCAACTATCTTTGTACCTCACTCCTTTGGTTTTCTGTTTTCAACCGTTGTTTGCAGGATTTGAAGCATCTCCTTCACTTTTTTCATATCCTGGTAAAAAATTCCTTCCAGAAGAAGAATTTTCTCCGATTCCGCCAACCTAAACCTGATTTCAGAGGCATTTTGTACAATATTTTTGATCTCTGACACCCGAATGGTCTGCACGGATTTATCTTTCAGAAGCAGGTACCTGATCTCCTGCTCATCCCATTCGATGAAAAGATTTTTTTCCTTTTTCCTGCTGTACCCCAAAAGAAGGGAGAAAAGACCCTGCAGCATGATCATCCCACTCATCCACATTTGACCATCGGAACTTTTTGAATGGAAGTGATGAATCAGCAAAACAGCGCCGATAATAAGGAAGAAGGCGCCAACATATATTTGGACTTTAAACCAATTTTTGTAGGGTTTGTAAAGGACAATTCGTTCCACTGGTTGGTTATTATAGGTTGGTAATTGGTTCTGGTGGGCCTGTTCAGAAGATGCCCGGTATTAATTTTTTCGTTTTTTTCTTGTAATCCGAATATTGGGAACCCATCTGATCAGACATAAACCGTTCCTCGACTCCGATTCGGTAGAGGTAGGCTGCCAGGATCGGAACCATCATGCAGAGAATGGTAAGCCAGTTGGAAAGGGCCGTGGCAATACCCAGGAAAACCAGCAACTGGCCCAGGTAGCCGGGATGCCGGATGTAACGGTAGAAGCCAGTGGTGATCAGTTGCTGGTCTTCGTACTTCGTGACCGTGTAGGTAAAGAATTTTTTGAGGGTCAGGATGGAGCGGATCCGGATGAACAATCCAAAGACGACCAGAATGGTTCCAATGGTAAACATTGCATCCCAGTGATAGATCCTGCCGAATTTGGTAGAGGCAGCAGAGAAGCCAAGAAAATATCCGACAGAGATGGATAGGTACAACATCCATAGGCTGCCCTTGTCACCGCCGGTGGCTCCCTTGCTTTTGGCTTGCTGCCGGAAGTTCATCATCATTTCAAAACCTCCGTAAAGGAAGGTGAAGGCAAAAATGAGCGCCAATTTCAGAATCATAGCTTGCGTTTTATTTTAAACTCTTTGAATTCCTTGCCAAAAACCATTTTGGTCTCCATCCGGTCGAGCATATTTTTTTTTCCTGCGACCAGCAGCGTTTCATTTTCGAAGGTCATAACCACTTTCCCCTTGAAAATGGTTCGTTCCCATTTGAGCTTGTGGTTGTAAGAAGTGGAATTTTCCTCCCGGGCAACCTCGGTGTATTGAAATTCAGCGAGCAATTCAGCCAGTTTTTGCTGCAGCAACTGCGGATCATCGATTCCGTCCACGATTAAATGACCATTCCGGTTTATGACCGGTTGAAGGATGCCGGAAAGCACCGGGGAGAAAATGAGTATGACCCAGATTTTCTGAAACAGTTCCATGTATGGTTTTTTGAAAACCAGGGTAAACAGGAGGTAGACAATGAGGTTGAAGAAGATGAGTTCGGCAACGGATAGGATCGCCATCTCCCTGAAGGAGGGTCTGTTAAATTTTTTTTCGCAGCTACTCATAAATAAGGTATCAGATTGTTCATAGCGAGCGTGTTGCCAGCTTTGTAGGGTAAAGATAAATATTATATTGCTTTTATTTGCCTCAGGAAAACTTTGGTGATTTCTTTCCTGCAGGAGCCGAAATTTGGATTTTTCACGCTTCTGGGTTTGCTGACCCGTGTTGCAAAGAAATAGACGTTTTCCTTCCTTTCCACATAACCAACCCACCAGCCAGAATCCATGCCATTTTCACGAGTCCAACCGGTCTTTGCACGCAAAATATAGTTCTCGTTTTGTTCATTTATCATCACCCGCTTCAGGATGTCCAGATTTCTTTTTGAGAAAGGGAGTTTCCCTTCGTAGGCATTGACCATAAATTCCACCTGGTTGACAGGAGAAATGGCCAAAGGTCCCAGGTTCCAGAAGTCCGGATCCTTTTCTGAAACATCCGCATTGCCATATTTGCAAAGGGTGAGGTATTGCCGGTATCTTTCTCTGCCAATTTTTTTGGCCAGATCTAGAAATACCCAAACGGCAGAGACCTCGAAAGCCTCCCTGACGGTCATGTCATGATATATCTCGGGACGGTAGCCGTACCGGGTGGTGTCTGTTGTACCAGGCCATTTGATTACCTCATTTTCATCCTGAATGACACCCGTTTCGAGGGCAATCAGCAGGTTGGCAATTTTGAAGGTGGAGGCGGGCAGACTGGGGATTTTCGCATCCGCGGAATCGCTCATCAGCCACTTTTTGTGCTGGTAGTCATATAGGGCACAGCTGCCTGTCACACCGCAATCCCTGAAGGGTCGGAGCTTATCCTGTTGACCATAAGCCTGAAAAGAATAGGTGACAACCAGTAGGAAGCAGAACAGGCGCATGTTAATTGAAAAATTTCATTATTTCGTTGGCGATTAGCAGGTTGCCTTTTTCATTGGGATGATTGACCTGCGACATGTAGTTGGAAATGGTATCCCCGGAAACGGCAATTTTTCGAAAAACCTCGTAACTGTCAGCCACTCCGACTCCGTATTTCACTGCCAGGGCATTGATCTGTGCGGCATGTTTGCCCAGCTCATTGGCAGGATCCTGAAGGTTGACCCGTTGATCGGGGGAGGGGGTGAGCAGGATTACCTTTATTTTGTGGCTAAGGGCCTTTTTGATCATCTCTTGCCAGGCATTTCCTGCTTTTTCGAGCCCAAGACTCCTGTCGTTGAGGGCATAATCGATGAAAAGCAGATCTGGTTTGTGCACCAGCACCTCTTCATCGAATCTCCTGGCACCACTTTCAGAATTTTCCCCGCCAACGGAGGTGTTGATGATGTTGATCACGGCATAGGGATAAACAGTTTTCAGCTCCCTGAGCAGTTGATAGGGATAGGAAGCCAGCGTATTGACCACAGGAGTCTTAAAATAGCCAGCTGGCACGGAATGTCCATGAAAAACCAGGTTGATGGTCCGGTTTTTGGGCCACTCTTTTTTAAGTTCTGTTTTCAACCCCTTCAGGTAATCAGCCTGGCTGAAAGGCTCCGTTTTGGGACGATTCTTGCAGGAGAAAATCAACATCAGTACAACAGCGAAAAGAAGATGCTTCATGGTTATAAAAAGTAATTGGAAAATGGTGGTAGCGCATTCAAATTTGAGTCTGTTGGTCCCTGGAGGTTTTACACTTTCAAGGTGGGCAGAAATTCCGGTTTTCGGCGGTTGGCCGATTTTTGCTCATAGGCATAACCCATGGCAAGGAGGGAAGGTTCCGTGAAGGCCTGACCGATGAAGGTGAGGCCCAGCGGAAGCCCATTCAGGGCACCCATGGGCACCGTGATGCTTGGGTAGCCGGTGATGGCAGCAGGCGTATAGGCACCGTATCCTGTCCAGAAATCGCCATTGACGAGGTCGTTGCACCAGGAGGTCCCGGTGGCGGGTCCGCACAGTGCATCGAGATCGTTGGTCTGGAACAGCTGATCAATGAATATTTTTAGCGATTCGAGCCTTCGATTGGCGTCCAGGTACTCTTTTCCGTCGATCCCTCCGCGAAGTTCGCAGCTTTCCATGATCTCCTGTTTGAACCAGGGCATCACCGTGCTTTCATTTTTCAGGTTGAAACCGATTACCTCTTTCAGCGATTTCAGCGGGGTGGTGGCGGTCGACAGGTATTTGTTGAGTCCGTCCTTGAATTCGGTCTCAAGCCTAACCTGTTCGGCTTTTCCGAATTCGGCAGTCTTGGCCATAAACTCAACTTCAATCACTTTTGCACCTGCTTGTTCAAGCTGAACCAGTGCATTTTTAAGGAGACTGTCAATGCCTTCGTGGTGTTTGAGAAAGGACTTTTCGACCCCGATTCTTTTGCCTTTCAGGCTGTTCGCATCAAGGTATTTGGTGTAATCCTGCGGTGGCTGTACATTTTTCGCAGTGAACCCATCTGCCGGATCCATTCCTGTCATAGCATTCAGCAGGATGGCTGCATCTGTGACGGTCCGGGCCAGTGGTCCCGAAGTATCCTGACTACAAGAGATGGGGATGATGCCGGTGCGACTCACCAGTCCGATGGTGGGTTTGATTCCCACAACGCCGTTCATCGAGGCTGGGCAGGCGATGGAGCCATCTGTTTCGGTTCCGACAGCCACGACGCAGAGATTGGCCGATACGGCTACCGCGGATCCGGAACTCGATCCGCAGGGGGAGCGGTCGAGGAGGTAGGGGTTATGGGTTTGTCCACCCCGGCTGCTCCAGCCACTGGCCGAGCGGGTGGAGCGGAAGTTGGCCCATTCGCTGAGATTGGTCTTGCCAAGGAGGACGACTCCCGCATCCCGGAGTTTCTTCAGGACGAAGGCATCTGCCTTGGCGATATTTCCGTTAAGGGCAAGTGAGCCTGCAGTTGTCATCATATTGTCGCCACTGTCTATGTTGTCCTTGATCAGGATTGGGATGCCGTGGAGTGGTCCGCGTAATTTGCCCGCTTTGCGTTCCTGATCCATTGCTCCGGCCATGGCCAGCGCATCCGGATTCAGTTCGATAACAGAATTCAGTTTTGGTCCGGATCTGTCAATTTGTTGGATGCGGTCGAGGTAAATTTGTGTGAGGGATAGGTAGGTAAGTGAACCGCTTTTCACCATTGCCTGAATTTGCGGGATCGTCAGCTCATCAGGATTTACTCCGCCATCGGATGCTTTTTTATTTTGTGTTGCCGGCTGGCAGGAAGCCAGGGGCAATAAAGTGGCCGAAATGCCGGTCAGGAGGCTATTTCTAACAAAAAGACGTCTGTCCATATGCTTGGGATTGTATAAGTTGAATGAAAAGTGAAAAGTGAAAAATGAAAAATTAGTAAATGTTTAAATAGTAAATAGTGAATTGCCTTCTTAGCTTGTCACCACTTTGTATTTTTTCAGGTAATCGGGATCAACCGTTACGCCACAACCGGGACCTGTTGGAACCTGAATAACCCCATCTACGATCAGCAGGGAGGAGGTTTTGCATTCGAGTGGCAGTTCCTTGCTGTTTCCTTTGAACTCGTGGAAAGGTCCTGCATTTGGCAGCGTGGAGACAAAGTGCATCATGTAGAGATAACCTAATCCGCCCGAGATGTGTGGGGTACAAACTTTCCCCATCGCCTCCGCCATTCTGGCCACCCTTTTCGACCTGATCATTCCGCCAAAATAGTAGACATCCGGCTGCACAATCTGCAGCGCATCGTGTGCAATCAGCCACCTGAAATTGTGCATGCTCGACTCCTGTTCCCCTCCGGCAATGGGAATGGTAAGGGCATCGGCCACCTGCTTGGTCTCCTCGTACCAGTCGAAGGGAACGGGTTCTTCATAATGTTCGTATTTGTACTCCTGCAACAATTTTCCAATCCGGATGGCCTCTTTGGCATCGTAGGAGCCATTGGAGTCGGCGAACAGGTGAAAATCGTCGCCGAATATTTTGCGTATCATCGGAATCAATTGTTCGGACCTGCCTGCCGGGAATTCGGGATGGCTCATTCGTCCCCCAACCTTGAATTTCAAAGCCTTGGTTTTGGAGGCGGAAACCTCCTGCTGCAGGTGTTTGAGCACCTCCTCTCCGGTTATGTCCCGTTCGCTGTTGGCCTGGTAGAAAGCAATCGTGGGGTGATGGATCTCGCCGATCAGTTGCCCGATCGATTGATTTGCGATTCTTCCCAGCAGATCCAGGATGGCAAATTCGATGGTGGCCATCGGCACCCAGAGTGCCAGACTCTGAAATTTGTAGTTGCTTTGGAAGACATAGGCCTCTTCGAGCAATGCTTCCAGGTTCCTCGCATCCTTCCCGATAAAAAAGGGTTGCAACCTGTTGACAAAGACCGGATAGAAGGACTTCATCGGACTGTCGTTGGAAAAGGACCAGCCCACTGCTCCCTCTTTGGAAGTCACCCTGCACAGAAAACTATCCTTGTAGCGGAGTAGCTCGAGGGATTCGATTAGGACAGGGGAGGTGAAGTACTCCTTTTTCAAAACAGGTTGTTGAAGAATAGTATCCAGTTTCGTGTAGATGGAACCAATATCTTCCTTGTGATCTGTTCCTAAAACGCTGATTGGCACTGCTGCTGAGAAGCCTCCGACCAAGGAGGTGGTGATGAATTTTCGCCGGTTGGTATTCATTTCCCTTGTGTTTTAGTCTTTGTGTAAAGGATTCCGCACCATGGCAGTGGCTCCTTTATTCCAATCGATGGAACGTGTAAATTTATCCTTTTTTGGATTCAAAAATATACTGGTAGCAATTTCCTCAGACGTGGATTACAACGATTTTTTTGCCCTCCAGTTGGTGGCGAAAGTGGCAAATGCCACTACCGACACGGAGCTGATGGGCATTAGGATGGCAGCAACAACAGGGGAGAGATGTCCCGATAAAGCATAGGAAAGGCCAATTAGGTTGTAAAGCAGGGAGATGGCAAAACTGATCCGTACGATATCTACCGACTGATGGGCAAAACGGATGAAGCGGTACAACTGACCCAGCTTGGTGGCATCCACGATGGCATCCCCGGCAGGGGAGAAGTGGTAGATGTCGTCGGCGATGGAAAGGGCAACCTGACTCTGCATAAAAGCCCCTGCATCGTTGAGCCCATCGCCTGTCATCAGTACATTTTTTCCCTGCAGCTGTAATTCCCGGATAAAATCCATCTTCTCCTGTGCTTGCTGGTTGAAGAACATCTTCGCAGGATCAAAATATTTACTCAGTTTTTCCCGTTCGGCATCGTTGTCTCCAGAGAGAAGGTAGATGTCGAAATGACCAATCAGCGATTCCATGAGCGTGTCAAAACCTTCGCGGTACTGATTTTCGATCGAAAAATATCCTTTAACTTCATTGTTTATTGAAAGATATACTCTTGAGGCATAGTTGATTTCAGACTCTTTGAGACCCGTAACGTACTCCCTGGACCCCATTTTGTAGTTGGAATTTTGCACTTTCCCAAAGATCCCCCTGCCTCCGATTTCGACGAATCCCTCCGAGGCAACCGGTTCCAGGTATTGGAGGGAGCGGGCAATGGCATTGCTCAGCGGGTGGGTCGATTGGCGGGTGAGTGAATAGACCGCTGCAAGTTCCTTATCATTCAATGCATCCCCAACAAACTGGATTTTATTGGCATCCGGTTTGGTGATGGTGCCTGTTTTATCGAAGACGATGGTATCTATCTTGACCATTTTTTCGATAACGGTAGTATTCTTGAGATAGATACCCTTTTTGCCAAAGATGCGCATCGCACTACCCAGGGTAAACGGCAGTGACATGGAGAGGGCACAGGGGCAGGCTACGATCAGCACGGAGGTGAAAACCTTCAGGGCAATACTGAGGCTGCCGTGAAGGAACCACCAACCAAAGCCGCAGAAAGCTATCATTAGGATGGCGATCGTAAAAGGGGCACTGAGCCGGTCTGTCAGGTTGACGATCGATTTGGACGATCTGGTTTTCTCCTCCTCCTGGTTCCAGAGTTGAGTAAGATGGCTTTGTTTGACGGTTTTTTCCACTTTTACCGTGATGACTCCCCCCGTCTGCCGACCGCCGGCATAGATGAACTCCCCACAGTTTTTTCGTATCGTCGTTGATTCTCCGGTGACAAAACTATAGTCGATCAGGGCCGTACCACCAACCAGGATGGCGTCTGCGGGAATAAGTTCCTTGTTTCGAATCAGCAACTCATCGCCAACAGCGATTTCTCCCAGCAACGTACTTATCTCCGAATTGTTGACCAGTTTGCTGACAGCCACCGGGAAATAGGATTTGTAGTCCCTGTCGAAAGTTAGTGCTTCGTAACTTTTGCTTTGGTACCAGCGCCCCAGAAGCAGGAAAAAGAGGAATCCGGCCAGCGAATCGGAATAACCCGGTCCCTTGAGGGTAAAAACATCCACGGTAGTGACCGTAAAAAGAGCGATAATGCCCAAAGCAATGGGCAGGTTGATATTGATGATTCCCCGTTTCAGGCTTTGCCAGGCGGAGATCAGGTAGTCGCTTCCACTGTAGAACACCAAGGGAATAAGCAAGATATAACTCATGAAATAGAGGAAAGTTCCCAACGATTCACCAAGCGGTTTGTGATTCAGGTATTCTGGAAGGCTATAGAGCATAACGTTACCGAAGACAAATCCGGCTACGCCAATTTTATACAGCAACGATTTATCACCTGGGGTTTCCTGTTTTTTCTCCAGCGTTTGCTGGGAAATATCGGGGATGTAATGAATGGCCACCATCAGTTCGACCAGTTGGCGCAGGGAGATCTCCTCCTGGTTGAAAGCAATGGTCACCTTTTTCGTGATAAAATTGACGGTCGAATTGAGGATTCCCCTATTGAGTTTGTTGAGGTGTTCGAGCAACCAGATGCAAGAGATACAGTGAATGACGGGAACGTAGAACGTTACTTTTGCAATGCTTCCTTCCCGAAATTCGTAGAGTTTTGTCTGCACCTCCTCTTTGTCGAGGAAGGCATATTTGCTGTCGTAGGATAGATCTTCCAGCTTGATTCCTGGCGTCTTTTCGAGCGTGTAATATTGAACAAGTTTATTTTCGTGCAGAATTTCAAAGACCATTGAGCAGCCGTTGCAGCAGAATTGATGGTTCCCTGTCATCACGGGTTTCTTGCCACAGTCGGCACCACAGTGGTTGCATTGGTTATCAGACGACATAGTTGGATCCGTTTTTTGACCTGCTATGCATTACTTCACTTTGAGGGTATCTTGCTGACAGCAGGCATGTTCAACTTCCTTTGGCTCTGCTGCTTGCCCCATTTGCATGTGTGAGGAGGGCGAGAGTTTTTCTTTTGGCGGGCTCAGATAAGGTATTCCCAGGCTTAAGCCTCTGAGTATAAAAATGATTCCAATGATAACCACTACAACTGGGATCACCTTATTGATCTGTTTCCGAATGGTTTGGCTCACGATGTTGCCCAAAACCGAGAGAACCAGGAGCAGTGGCAAGGTCCCCAATCCGAAAAGGGCCATGTAACCGATGGCCATCCTGAAGTCAGCCGTACCGATGGCTCCGGCAATGGCCATGTAAACCAATCCGCAAGGGAGCAATCCGTTGAAGATACCAATCAGGAAGAGTGCCTTGTTATTTTTTTCCTGGAAAAGCCGCTGCATTCCCAGACGAATCGGGTTGAAGAGAGCGGTCAGTTTTCCGCTCTTGAATCTGGTAAAAAGGGAAGGTAGAAAAACGGATAATACCATCAGAATTCCAATGGCAACGGATATGATTTGCTGATAGCCAAGAAATTTAAACCCTGCTCCGATCAATCCGAAAAGGGCACCCATCAAACTGTAGGTTACAATTCTCCCCAGGCTCCAGAGGACACTGCCCCAAATTTTCAGCCAAATCGTTCTTCCTCTCAGCGGCAAGCTTAGCGCCAGCGGACCGCACATACCCACACAATGGAGGCTGCCCATAAGGCCAAGGAGCAGGGCGGTTATCAGGATTGTCATTTTTTTATCTAGTGTTCTAAAGTGACTAAAGTGAAATAACGTACTCGTAACGACAGAAGGCATCGATGCCTGATGCAACTATAGTCACTCAAGTCACTTCTTTTATTCAATATCCACGGTTTTTGTCACGCTGTATTTTTCGTTTTGGCTATCCCAGGTTAAGTATACGATGAATCTTCCGTGAACCAGTTTGTTCTTATCCATTTGAAAGGGGGAATCTTTTTTCCTGAAACCAACTTTGAGGTCACGTGACTTATCTGAGGAACGGAAAAAGAAAATCTGCATGGAATCATTTGCCACGGTCATTCCCTTGCTTAAAACAACCTGAACCAGGTTGTCATTGGTGCCAATTTGAATGCTGTCCTGGTAAGTGGCAGACCTCCTGTTGATGTCAATCTGTTCCGTGTATTTGGCCCCTTTCTGGTAATAATCGTCCGAAACGAGGTCGTCGTTTTGGCGCAGGGCAAACAACACAAAATAGAGTACCCAGGCAAAGAAGATGACAAAGAAGAGGATGAGGGATTTACCCCAGTTTAGTCTCATGGTGCAAGAAAATTGGAGGTGATGGTCTCTTTAAGCTGATCTCCGCTATAGAGTCCGATTTTGAAATCCGTGACTTTTCCCGTCAGGGAGCTCTTCTTCATCTTGACAATGAGTGCCTCTTTCATCTTGCCATCCGGAGGAAGAATCACCTTGCCTCCGGCAATGGTTAATTCTCCTGAGGGGCAATCCAGCAAACGCAAAGTAAGTTCAAGCGGTTCATTTCCCTTGTTCAGAAACATGATCTGGTAAATGTTGGAGATGGTTTCGCTGTCGAGTTGTTGATAAAGCGTACCCTGAGCCCTCCACATTGTGACATCGATGGTGCTCCTTCTTCCTGCCGTGAAGGCCAAAATCACCATCAGCACCACCAATACGGCGGTATAGGCGATGGATCTTGCGTTTAGGAAGGAACGTTTTCCGCTTTCCACACCCCTGTATGAATCGTAACGAATCAGGTTGTAGGGCTTATTTATTTTTTTCATCACCAGATTGCATTCATCGATGCAGGCTGCACAATGGATGCATTCGAGTTGCGAACCATTCCGGATGTCTATCCCGGTAGGGCAGACAGAGATGCATTGCAGGCAGTTGATGCAGTCACCACCTTCGGATACCTTGGAATTTCTGGGTTCCCCCCTTTTGAAGTCGTAAATGACGGAGATAGAGTTGCTGTCGAGCAATACTCCCTGCATTCTGCCGTAAGGGCAAAA
>Ga0118677_10008495_pt1 | contig 16437 bp, 13 predicted proteins | sample AliMusrvi5mmetaG_FD_86154 | JGI IMG/M metagenome (GOLD analysis project Ga0118677, IMG submission 86154) | reverse complement strand
GACGACGGCGGTGACGAGCGCGTTGCCGACCTGCTTCATGGGGCCGGCGAGCGTGACGTTGGCGGACTTGAGCATGGCGTCGACGCCCGTGACGAGGGCGGTGAGACCGCGGGTTTCGAGGAGACCGATGGCTTTCGAGGACATAAGGATGGTTGGGTTGAAGTTAAAGGGTGGGTGCGGGGCGGGTTAGTTAGTTGGACTGCTGGGCTAAAATGGACCGGCGGGTCTCGCGGGCGACGACGAGCTCCTCGTTGGCGGGGATGACGAAGACCCGCACCTTGGAGCCGGCGGCGGAAATCTCACCCTCGGCGCGGGTGGCGGCGTTCTTCACGGGGTCGAGGACGAGGCCGAGCTGGTCGAGGTCGGCGCAGATGGCGGCGCGGAGGCCGGGGTTGTTCTCGCCGATGCCGGCGGTGAAGACGAGGGCGTCGGCGCCGTTGAGCGCGAAGAAGAGGGCGCCGATCCAGTGGCGGGCCGAGTGCACGAGCACGTCGAGGGCGAGCTGGGCGCGGGCGTCGCCCTTTTCCGCGGCGGCGCGGATGTCGCGCAGGTCGTTGCTGACGCCGGAGAGGCCGAGCAGGCCGCCCTCCTTCGTCATCTGGCGCTCCGTCTCGGCGAGCGAGAGCCCGAGCGTCTTCATCACGAACGGCACGGCGGCGGAGTCGAGGTCGCCGACGCGGTTGTTGTGCGGCAGGCCGGACTGCGGGCTGAGGCCCATGCTGGAGCCGACGGCGACGCCGTCGCGCATGCCGGCGACGGAGCTGCTGCCGCCGAGGTGGCAGGAGATGACGCGGAGCGGCGGGCGGCCGGCGGCGACCGGGGCGGGGCCGGCCTGGTAGAGGCCGCGGACGCGCTCGGCGATGTCGTCGCGGCCCAGCAGCTCGGCGGCACGCTCGGCGATGAACTTGTGGCTGGCGCCGTGGAAGCCGTAGCGGCGGACGCCGGCGCGGTACCACGCCTCGGGGACCGCGTAGCGCGTGGCAGCGGCGGGCAGCCACTGGTAGAACGCGGTCTCGAAGAGCGCGACCAGCGGGACGCCCGGGAGCTTCTCGCGGAAGCGCCGGATGCCCTCGGCGTAGGCCGGGTTGTGGGCCGGGGCGATCTCGCGCATGCCCTCGAGGGCGGCGATGGCGCGGTCGTCGGCCGGCACGCAGCCGGTGAGGTCCTTGCCGAGGACCGCCTTGAAGCCCACGCCGTGGACATCGGCGGTGGTCCGCAGGTGGCCGGCGGCGCGCAGCTCGGCGAGGCAATCCTCGATCGCCTGCCCCTGGTTGCTCACGCGCTCGTAGCCGCCCTTGGCGAGCAACGACGCCTCCCCCGCCCCGTCGAAGCGAAACAGACGGAACTTGAAGGAGGTGGAGCCGAGGTTGGCGACGAGGATGTTCATCGGGCGGCGGGGCCGGCGGGAGGCCGGCGCTCCAGCCTGGACGAGCTTAGGCCGCGGGCGTCTGGAGCCACTTGCCGAGACCGGCGAGCTCCTCGTGCGGACGCGGGATGACCTGGACGGAGACGACCTCGCCGACCTTGGAGGCGGCTTCGGCGCCGGCGTCGATCGCGGCCTTGATGGCGGCGACGTCGCCGCGGAAAAATGCGCACACGTAACCGCTGCCGACCGCCTCGTAACCGGTCATGGTCACGCTGGCGGCCTTGAGGGCGGCATCCGCGGCTTCGAGCATCGCGCAGAGGCCTTTGGTTTCAATGAGTCCGACTGCTTCCTGGTTTGCCATATAGAAGAGAGTTGAGGTTGCGGTTAGAGGCCGACGTTGCGGAGCAGTTCGGCGTGCGGGCGGGCGATGACGTGGGAGCAGACGAGCTCGCCGACGCGCTTGGCGGCCTGGCTGCCGGCGTCGACCGCGGCCTTGATGCTGCCGATGTCGCCCTTGACGATGACGGTGACGAAGCCGCCGCCGATCTGGATCTGGCGAACGAGCGTGACGTTCGCCGCTTTGACCATGGCGTCGCTGGCTTCGACGCTGCCTACATAGCCTTTGGTTTCTACCATGCCGATGGATTCACTCATGATGTATTGGGTGGATGAGGGTTGAGGGGGTGCGGAAAGGGAGGGTTATTGCTTGAGCAGCTCGACGGGCGTGTCGGGCCGGAGGGCGCAGGCGTTGCCCTCGTCGGTGTCGATGTGCACCTCGAGCTTGAACTCGGGGTCGACACGCACGAGGAGGCGGTCGAACGTGGTGGCGCACGGCCCGCCAACGCGCAGCCGCATGAAGTCGCCGGCCTTCACGCCGTGGAACGCGGCGTCGTCGGGATGCATGTGCACGTGCGGCGCGGCGCGGATGACGCCCTCGGGCATCTCGAAGAAGCCGTTCGGCCCCATGAGCATGCAGCCGGGCGTGCCGGGAATGTTGCCGGAAAAACGGATCGGCGCCTCGAAGCCCAGCGCGATCGAGTCGGTGAGCGCCAGCTCAACCTGGTTCAGGGTGCGGCACGGACCGAGAATGCGGAGATTGGAGATCACGCGGCTGCGCGGGCCGATCAGCGTGACCGTCTCCTTCGCCGCAAACTGATCCTTCTGGTAGAGCCACTTCAGCGGCGTGAGCTTCGCGCCCTTGCCGAAGAGCGCCTCGACCGCCTGCGGCGTGAGGTGGCAATGCCGCGCACTGATGTTGACCAGCAGCGGATTCGGCGCCCGCACCGCGTGCGGCATTTCCTTGCCTAGGCGCTGGTAAATCGACCGCCGAACGAGGTGTTCAATCTCGACTTTGTGAGGCGATGGAGGGGGTAAGGACATGACGCAAGGATAGCGATTTCGTCCAGATACCGCCCAAATTCTTTCATTTAGTCAACGAAAACATTGCAATATCTTCCAAAACTTTCCAACTTACTCCACATCGATGCAAGCTGAAGAGCGACAGTCCAAGATAGAACTCTATCTGCAAAAGGCTGAATTCGCATCACTTGAAGAGCTCGCGCAGCACGTGGGAGTGTCGGTTTCGACGGTGCGGCGGGACCTGACTGCCCTGGAATCGCGCACCCCGGTGCGCCGCACGCACGGCGGAGCTCGCACCCTGCAGCAGCCGAAGTCCGACGAGTTCGTGTTCAACGTGCGCGACACGCACCAGATTGCGGAGAAGGATGCGATCGGCGAGGCGTGCGCGGCGCTGATCTCGCCCGGGCAGAACGTGATCATGGACAGCGGCACGACCTGCTTCCATGTCGCCCAGTGTCTCGGCGACAAGGTCGCGCAGATCATCACCAACTCCCTCCCCGTCGCGAATCTCTTCTCCGCCTCGAACCGCCACGAGGTGCACCTCTCCGGCGGCGTGATCTACCCGCGGCTCGGCGTGCTCGTCGGGCCGCACGCGGTGGAGACGTTCTCCCGGATGCACGCCGACGTCGCGATCCTCAGCGGCAGCGGCATCGCGGAGGACGGCATCTACAACTCGCACGCGCTCATCGTCGACATCCAGCGCGCGATGATCGCCGGCGCGGCCAAGGTCATCTTCTGCTTCGACCACAGCAAATTCGGCCGGCGCTCCACCTTCTTCCTCGCGGATTTCGCCGACGTGGATGTGATCGTGACCGACGACAAGGCCCCCGCCGACCTCGTCGCGGCCCTGCGCGCCAAGGGTCTCGAGGTCGTGGTCGCGACCAGCGACCGTGCCCGGATGAAAGTTGAAGGTTGAGAGCCGCGAACCCCCTGCCCTCCAATTTATCCCGCCTACCGCCCCGGTCGCCCGGATCCGTCTTTCAACCTTCAATCCTCAACTTTCAACTGCGATGACTTTAGTCGAGCAAGTCCGTCTGGCCGGTGTCGTCGGCGCCGGTGGCGGCGGGTTCCCGACGCACGTGAAGCTCGCGGCGAAGGCCGACACCGTCATCGCCAACGGCGCCGAGTGCGAGCCCCTGCTCCACAAGGACGCCGCGGTCATGGAGCGCCAGGCCAGGGAAATGGTTCAGGGCATGGTGCTGGCGATGCGGGCCGTGGAGGCCAAGGACGGCGTCGTGGGCATCAAGGCGAAAAACCATCACGCGGTGGCCGCGATCGAGGCCGCCTGCCAGGACACGCCGGTCCGGGTACATTTGTTAGGAGATTATTACCCTGCCGGCGACGAATATGATCTCGTGTATTCCGTGACCGGCCGCTTGATCCCGCCGGCCGGCATTCCGCTGCATGTCGGTGTGGTGGTGGCCAATGTGGAAACCCTGGTCAACATCGCCGCCGCCGCGGATGGCAAACCGGTGACCCGTAAAACCCTGACCATCGCCGGTGCCGTGGCCGAACCACTCACGCTGACCGTTCCGTTAGGTGTGACCTTGCGCGAGTGCCTGCAAGCCGCCGGCGGTGCCACCGTGGCCGATCCCGTGCTTGCCATCGGCGGCATGATGATGGGCGAACACACCGATGATTTCGACCGCCCGGTCACCAAGACCACCGGCGGCGTGATCGTGCTCCCGCGCGACCACCATGTGATGGAGCGGAAATTCAAACCGGTGAAGATCCAGCACGCCATCGGCAAATCCGCCTGCGACCAGTGCAGGTATTGCACCGAGTACTGCCCGCGATTTCTGTTAGGTTATGCGGTCGAGCCGCACCAGGTGATGCGCAGCCTGGCATTCACGGCCACCGGCAAGGAATATTGGAATGATTGGGCCGCGCTGTGTTGTGCCTGCGGCCTGTGCACGCTTTACGGCTGCCCCGAGGAGTTATATCCAAAAGAGGCCTGCGACCAATCGAAGGCGGAAATGCGCAAGCAGAACGTCAAGTGGTCCGGCAAGCAGGACATGAAAGTCCATCCGATGCGCGATGGCCGCCGCGTCCCTATCAAATCGCTGATGCGCAAGCTTTCCATCACCGAATACGATAATCCAGCCCACTGGAGCGCCACCACTGTGGCACCATCGCGCGTGCTGCTGCCGCTCAAACAAGGCGCGGGCGCCGCCAACACGCCACTCGTGAAAAAGGGCGACCGCGTGCGGGCCGGCCAAGCGCTCGGTGCCGTCCCGGAAAAATCCCTTGGTGCCGTGATCCACGCTTCCATCGACGCCACCGTCGCCGAAGTAACAGAACAACACATCGTCCTCACCCGCTGACATGACTGACAAATCCATCGGCCTCATCGAACTCTCCAGCATCGCCGCCGGCTTCGCCGTGGCCGACGCCATGCTCAAGGCCGCCGCGGCCAAGGCCGCCAACGGCCAGTTGTTGGAAATCCGCCTCGCCATGGCCATGGGCGGCAAGGCATTCTGCACGCTGACCGGCGATGTCGCCGCCGTCCAGACCGCCGTCACCGCCGGCAGCCGCCTCATCGCCGAACAAGGCATGCTCGTCAACGCCGTGGTCATCTCCCGCCCGCATCCCGATGTCTATCGAGAGGTGGTGTGAGTGGCAAAACAAGAGGGGCAAAACAAGAGGGGCAAAACAAGAGGGGCAAAACAAGAGGGGCAAAACAAGAGGGGCACGGGCGGCCCGCCCGTGCATGAAATGAATCGCAAAGGGAAGACACGGGCGGGCCGCCCGTGCCCCTCTTGAGATGAACCGCAAATGGAAGACACGGGCGGGCCGCCCGTGCCCCTCTTGAGATGAACCGCAAAGGGAAGACACGGGCGGGCCGCCCGTGCCCCTCTTGCCTGGAACGGAATGGCATTGCCAGGGCGATGCCATTCCGGGTAATAAGACCTCATGAGCGAAACAAAACCGCATTTTCCCGAACTGCAACTGACCTTCGCGGAGGGCCGGGTGTTGGGTTGCCTGTTAGAGAAGGAGGCGACCACACCGGCGTACTATCCGCTCACGCTGAACAGCCTGCAGGCAGCCTGCAACCAGAGTTCCAACCGCTATCCGGTGACTCAGTTGGAGGAGAGTTCGATCGAAAAGGCCTTGTTCGGATTGCGCTTCAAAGGATTGGCGGTACAGCTCCAGGCGGCCGGTGCGCGATCGCTGAAGTACAAACACACACTGCCGCAGGTCCTCGAATTGGATGCCGCGCAAACCGCGATCCTCACCGTTCTGTTATTGCGCGGCGTGCAGACCGCCGGCGAAATCAAACAACGCTGCGAACGCATGCATGATTTCCCATCCATCGAAGGACTCGAGGAGGCGATGCAATGGCTCATTGAATACCCCCACGGACCGTTGGTTATTAGAAACCCGGCGGGCGGAGGACGGCGGGTGGAAACCTACGCCCATTTGTTAGGCGGAACACCGACCGGCGATGGACGTGTGATCGCGGAAGCCGGCGCGGAGGTGGTGGAGTTGGAAGAAGAACAGGCATGGCGCGGCCGCATGGAACAAAAGATCCGGGACCTTCAGGCGAACGTCGAGGATCTCACGGCGATGGTGCGCAGCCTGCGCGCGGAACTCGGCGGTGAATGACGTCTGATGAATCGGTAGGGTCGGCCGGCCTCGGCCGACCCTGATTGCCCCTGATGGTGAAACATCCAAAGTGCGGCGAAGTAAGCACCCTTGAGTATCGCATCCGCCCTCGACATTTGATGGCGCTCATGACAGGTTGAAGCATGAGCGGACCGGATTGCGGACCATCGATGACAGGCGGAAGCGGCGGGCTTCACGCGCGGAGTTCCGTGGCGGAGAAGATCCGCTTGTTCCGTTCGTTGTTCCGTGGGCGGGAGGATGTCTATCCGCGGCGCTTTGAAAACCGGAAGACCGGCCAGGCCGGTTACGCGCCGGCGTGTGGCAACGAATGGGTGCGAGGAGTTTGTGAGAAACCCCGGATCAAATGCCATGATTGTCCGCACCGCGCGTTCCTGCCGGTGACCGACGAGGTCATTTGTTGGCATCTATCAGGCAAGGACGACGCGGGCCGGGACTTCGTCGCCGGGGTCTATCCGATGATGGCCGATGAGACATGTTATTTCCTGGCCATCGACTTCGACAAGGATGGCTGGGCGGACGACGTGTTGGCGGTGATGGAAACCTGCCGGTTGTTTGGAATCCCCGCCGCGTTGGAACGTTCGCGTTCCGGTCATGGCGGGCACGTTTGGTTTTTCTTCGCTGAGGCCGTGCCGGCCACGCTGGCCCGTAAGCTCGGATCTTATATGCTAACCGAAACGATGGAGCGCCGGCCGGAATTGGGATTGGATTCCTATGACCGGTTGTTTCCCAACCAGGACACCTTGCCCAAGGGTGGATTCGGGAACCTGATCGCGTTGCCGATGCAGAAAGGTCCGCGGGAACACGGTCACAGTGTGTTTGTGGACGAACACCTGATTCCCTATCAGGACCCGTGGGCGTTTCTTTCATCCGTCAAACGTCTGGCCCGCGACCGGCTCGAGGCGCTGTGTCGCGATGCGGAATGCCGCGGCCGGGTGGTGGGCGTGCGGTTCGCGTTATCGCCGGATGACGAACCCGAACCGTGGAACGCGCCGCCATCGCGGCGGTATCGCGATCCGCCCGTCACCGGGCCGCTGCCCGCGCAAATCGAAATCGTTCTCGGCGATCAGCTCTATCTGGGAAAATCGGTTTTGCCGCCGGTATTGTATAACCGGCTGTTGCGCATTGCGGCGTTTCAAAACCCGGAGTTTTACCGTGCCCAGGCGATGCGGCTGTCAACCTATGACAAACCGCGGGTGATCGCCTGCGCGGAAGATTTGCCGGCCCACCTCGGCCTGCCGCGGGGATGTCTGGAGGATGTCGTGGCACTGCTGACGGAACTGAAAATCAAAATCGTGATCCGCGACGAGCGGGTGGCCGGAAATCCGCTAGATATGCATTTCATCGGCACGCTGCGTCCGGAGCAGGAAACCGCGGCCGGTGCCATGATGCAGCATGATACCGGAGTACTTGCCGCCACCACCGCGTTTGGCAAAACCGTGCTTGCCGCATGGCTGATCGCCGGCCGCGGAGTGAATACCCTCATCCTGGTTCACCGCCAGCAATTGTTGGAACAATGGGTTGAGCGCCTGTCATGTTTCCTCGGGCTGACCGCCAAGGAGATCGGCCGGCTGGGCGGCGGCCATAAGAAACTCACCGGCCGGATCGATGTGGCGTTGATCCAAAGTCTCGTCCGCAAGGGAGTCGTCGATGACCGGGTAGCGGACTACGGGCATTTGATCGTCGATGAATGCCACCATCTGTCAGCCCATAGCTTCGAGCTGGTCGCGCGCCGGGCGAAAGCGCGTTATGTGCTTGGTCTATCAGCCACGGTGACGCGCAAGGACGGCCACCAACCGATCATCTTCATGCAATGCGGACCGGTCCGTCACCGGGTGGATGCCAAACAGCAGGCGGATGCCCGGCCGTTCAACCATCATGTGATCGTGCGTCCCACCGGTTTCCGGCCGATGGCGGAACCATCAGCCGACCGGCGCTTGGAATATCAAAACCTGTGTCAGGAAATCATGCGATCGGAGCCGAGGAACAACATGATCGTCGCTGATGTGATAGAAGCACTTGCGGGGAGCCGCTCGCCATTGGTTCTCACCGAGCGCACCGAACATGTCGCGGTACTGGCGGAATTGCTGCGCCCGCACGCGGCTCACCTGGTCGTCCTGCAAGGCGGCATGGGCAAAAAATCCCTGCGCGAGGCAATGGCTCAACTCGCAGACATCCCGGAAAACGCAACGCGGGTCGTCATCGCAACCGGCAAATATATCGGCGAAGGTTTCGATGATGCCCGGCTCGACACCCTGTTTCTAACAATGCCGGTGTCGTGGCGCGGCATCATCGCCCAGTATGCCGGGCGGCTTCATCGTTTTCACGATGGCAAACGCGAAGTCCGCATTCATGATTACGCCGATCTCGATGTGCCCATGCTGTCTCACATGTTTGACAAGCGCTGTGCGGGTTATGAAGCTGTCGGTTATACCATTCTGCTGCCTGCCAGTGCCATGCCGGGTTGGCCGGCCAGTGTGCCGCTGCCGGTCGATCCGGCGTGGAAACATGACTATGCCGCCAGCGTACGGCGCTTGATCCGCGACGGTCTTGATGTCCCGCTCGCCAGTCTTTTTGTCAAGGTCACCTGTCCGGCATCCGCCGAACCTGAGGGCGGTGCCCGCAGTGCGGCTGAGGCGTTCCTTTACCGGCGCCTGCAATCCCTAACAGAAACAGCAGGGTTATTCCGCCTGAACGCGAAATTGCCGATTCCGTTCGACGGGTGGAGCGAACTGGAGGTGGACCTGTATTGCGCGGAGTTGAAGCTTGCCATCGAGCTTGACGGTCCGCAGCACTTTGCGGATCCGGCGGCCTACCGCCGGGACCGGAGCAAGGACGCGCTGCTGCAGCAGAACGGTTGCCTGGTGTTGCGGTTTCTGGTGGACGATCTCTGCCAGCGCCTCGATGCCACGCTGGACGCGATCGTTCGCTCGATCACGCACCAGCGGGCATGCTCAAGGAATGTGGGCGGGACGCCCACGCTCCGTGAGGATTGACAGAAATGGGCGGAAAAAAGAGTATTGCCCGCTGACATGATGACTATCTATCAAACATTTCCGGTGTTGGCGATTCTCTGGCTGGTTTCTGTTGGAGCGCTGCGGGCGGACGAGGTGGTGGCACCTCCGGTGATCGATCACGCGACGCTGGACAAGTGGTCGGCATCCTACCGCGGCTGGCATTACCAGCCGGATCACGTGATCCCGAGCGATCCGAAAATTCCCGGGCATGAGAAATTCCAAAGTCCGGACGTGCCGTGTGTTTATCAACTTCCCGGCCGGCCCGACCAGTGGTTCATGAGTTTCATCGCGTTCGATGGCCATGGCTATAATTCCTTTGTGGCCGAAAGTACCGACTTGTTGCACTGGTCGGGTTTCCGGCTGGCGATGGGCTTCGGGCCGGCGGGGGAATTCGATGCCGGCGGATGTGTGATAGGTGCGTTTCTCTACGAATCCTATGACATCAAGGCACCGCGATTGCTCAAGCAACGCGACGGCAAATTCTGGACACTCTATGGCTGTTACCCGCGACTGGGCGGATACGAATTGCGGCCAGGCTATGAGGGCGTGGCTAACAGCAAGGACGGATTGACCTGGCAGCGGGCGGTCGACACGCCGATCCAGTCCATTCAGGACCCGGATTGCGCGGTGTGGGAAAAAGACTGCATCTATCAGCCGTGGCTGGTCGAACATCACGGGCGGTTTTTCAATTTCTACAATGCGGCCAACGGCGGCACCGAGCAAAGCGGCGTGGCGTTTTCCACCGATCTGCTCCGTTGGATGCGTTACCCGGCCAATCCGGTGATCCGCAACCGGCCGGATGGGTACGATGCGGATTTCGCCTCGGATCCCAAGGTGTTCCGCGACGGCGATCACTGGACGATGTTATACTTCGGCGTGGGCAAGGGCGCGGCGCACATCATGGTGGCGTTTTCGCGCGATCTCGTCCATTGGAGTGCCCACCCGGAGCCGCTCTACAAGGCGGGCGGCAATCCCAGCGGATTGGACCGCCAACACGCGCACAAGATCTCCCTGGTCTATCAGCCGAAGAGCGACACGTTCTTCCTCTACTACTGCGCCTGCGGCAACCAAGGCCGCGGCATCGGCCTGATCACCAGCAAACCGCTTGCCCTGTAGCGGCAGTCTGTGACCGTTGCTGGCGAGGCGTGGGCATGAAAACGCGCCTCGGCTTGCTCATGGCATCGGCGCTCGCAGAGCGCGACAAAGGCCAGGTCCGTCCATACCTCGGCATGAAAAAGTTGATACAAAGCGGCTTCTGTGGCAGTATTCCACCAACATGATGACGATCACACCCGGGAATTGGACCAGTGGACTGCGTGCTTGCATGATTTTGGCATGGGTCGCCATGGTGGGGTCGGGCGGTGCCGTGGCCGCATCCGGGACTCCGGAATCCGTGGCGTTGCGCAATGCCATCACGGATCTGACGGCAACCTTCGGCAACCGTTATCCGGCTGGCAAGGATTTCCTGGCGCGGTTGGATGGGATCGAGCAACGCGTGCCGTTGCCGCAAGAGGAATTCGAGAAACTCCGGCGCGAGGCGTTGCTCGCCAATCCGCTGGTCAGTGGACAGCCCTTGTTGTATGTGGTGCGCAGCCAGTATGCCGGGGATCACCACAACACGGAAACGATGTTCCAGACCGGGGAATGCAACACCGGCAGTTACCGACCCGGCGGCCCCCTCAAAACCATCGATCTGGCTCACAACGGTGAGACCCGCGTCGTGGCGGATCCGGGGCCGGAAGGGCGGCTGCGCGATCCGGACGTCTATTTCGACGGCAAACGCATCCTTTTTTCGATGCGCAAGAACATCCGCGACAACTATCATCTTTATGAAATCAATGCCGACGGCAGCGGTTTGAAGACCCTGACCTCCGCCGAGGGCGTGTTTGACATCGACCCGATCTATCTGCCGGACGACAGCATTGTTTTCACCTCCTCGCGCGAGCCGAAATACTGCATGTGCAACATTCACATCATGGGCAACCTGTTCCGGATGAAAGGGGACGGGGCTAACATCCATCAGATAGGCAAGAGCACCTTGTTCGAGGGGCATCCCTCGCTGTTGCCCGACGGACGCGTGATCTATTACCGGTGGGAATACATTGATCGCAATTTCGGCAATGCCGAGGGCTTATGGACCGTCAATCCCGACGGCACGAACCACGCCGGATACTATGGCAACAACACCCCGTCGGGAGGCGTGGTGCTCAATCCGATGGCCATCCCGGGCACCGATTTTGTTCTCTGCATTCTCGGTTCGTGTCACGACCGACCGTGGGGGGCGATGGCCATGCTCGACCGCAGCCGCGGCGTGGATGGCAAGGCACCGATCCTGCGCACCTGGCCGGCCGACGCGATCGGCCGGGTGGCCGACCCCGGCGGACCCAACGGCGGATTTGACACCTTCTCCGGGGTCAAACCGAAATACGAGGATCCTTATCCGCTATCGGACAAGTATTTCCTGTGTTCGCGCATGACCGGCCAGGGCGAGAAAATGGGCATCTATCTGGTGGATACGTTTGGCAATGAAATCCTGGTGCACACCGAAGGCGAGGGATGTTATGATCCGATGCCGCTGAAGCCGCGCCCACGTCCGCCGGTCATTCCGACCCACCGCGATTATAAGAACGCGGACGGTTATGTGTATGTGCAGAATGTGTATGAAGGCACCCACATGAAGGACGTCAAACCCGGCAGCGTGAAATTCCTGCGGGTGATCGAATCGCCGGAAAAGCGCACCTGGACCGATCCGGGATGGGGTGGCCAGGGCGTCGAGCGGCCGGGCATGAGCTGGCATGATTTCAACAACAAGCGGATCCTTGGCACGGTCCCGGTGGAGGCCGACGGCTCGGCTTCGTTCGCCTTGCCCTCGGACAAATTCGTTTATTTCCAACTGTTGGACAAGGACGGCATGATGATCCAGTCGATGCGCAGCGGCACCACGGTGCAGTCCGGCGAGTGGGTCGGATGTGTCGGTTGTCACGATGAGCGGCGCGCCGCGCCGCCGTCGCTGAACAAGACGAATTTGTTAGCCCTGAAGCGGGCGCCGAGCAAGCTTGAGGGATGGCACGGAGCGCCGCGGATGTTCAACTATCGGTTGGACGTGCAGCCGGTGTTCGATCGGAATTGCGTCAAGTGTCACGACTATGGCAAGGAGGGCGGCAAGAAGCTGGTGTTGGCGGGCGACCGTGGCTTGATCTTCAACGCCTCTTATGTGAACTTGTGGACCAAGGGTGCGCTGAGCGTGGTGGGTGCCGGACCGCCGGAGATCAAGCAGGCGTATTCGTGGGGGTCGCATGCGAGCCGCCTGATTCATTTCCGGGAGGGAACCAACAAACACGCCGATGTGAAGATCAGCGCGGAAGATATGGAAAGGATCATCACCTGGGTGGATGTCAACGCGCCGTACTATCCGAATTATGAAAGCGCCTATCCACATAACCCGTACGGCCGCAGCCCGTTGAGCGATGGCCAGATCAACAAACTCAAACAGCTAGGTGTCGGCACCGGCATCATCGATATCAGCTTTGACCGGCCGGAGGTCAGTCCCGGGTTGGCGAAGCTGTCCAAGGACGATCCGAAATATGCGGAGGCGCTCGCCATCATTCGCGAAGGCCAGCAAGCGTTGAAGAAGAACCCCAACCCGGATGCGGAAGGGTTTGTGGCATGCGAGGCGGACCAGCAACGCGAGAAGAAATACGAGTTGCGCGCGGTGATCGAACTTCAGAACCGCGCCGCCATCCGCGACGGAAAGAAGGTCTATGATCCGCCGGCAGCTGACCAACCTGTCCCGGTCAGCAAGCGTTGACGATGGCGGGAATTGTTGTGGTGGTGTGAACCCGGGGAAAGTGCCCGCGTGGTCTCACTCGGTCCTGGCGGCGGGTTCCTTGACGGATTTTGTGTCTTTGTCGGTTTTCTTGGTTCCTTCGAGGCGTTTTTCCTTGAGGAATTCGGCAACCACTTCCTCGATCAATGAGTGCAGCGCCGCTGGATCGTCGCGCCGCATGCGATCCGCGTAGGATCCACGGGCGGACATCATCTGGTTGCGCGCTTCGAGATCCGCCGCATTGCGTATGGCCTCCATGCGTTGCCGGTTTTCTTCAGCTTTGGTCAGGATCGGGCCGATTTTATCCGGGGCTTTCTCCTTGAGGGCGGCGAGTTTGGCATAAGGCACCTCCCGTTGAAGGTACTGTCCGTCGATGGATGAGGCTTCCAGATAGGCTGCGGCGGCGGATTCGAGGTCATTGTGTTGTTCGGCCGCGGTGCCGAGTCCGACGAGGGCAATGATTTTCAAATCGGAGGATCTTTTTTGCGAATCGATGGCATAGGATGAGGTGCCGAGGCTATCGAGGAAGTTAAGGGTTTTGCGGAGTTTCGGCAAATCCAGGTCTTTGCTGGCGGCTGTGGCCATGGTTTCGAGGACTTTGCGGGCGGAGGTGGTTTTGACATCCGGGGTGTCGATGCCGTAACTTCGGGCGATGGCATTCAATGCAACCTGATCGGTGGCTCTGGAAATTGAATAGCGGCCTTGAGACTGGGAACCCTGGATGTTTCTGATATTGGCGAAGACCTCGGACTCAGCCATGGTGGGTTCCAATTTCCGGAGATCCTCGATCGCCTGGACGGAGCGGAGCAAAAATTCATCATCCGCTCGGCTGAGTTGTGACCGCGGGATTGACTTGAGCGCCGCCAAGGCGGCGGCACTGTCGCCGGTTTCCGCAAGCTTGGCTTGGATTTCATCGAGTGGACTGCGGGGGTCGGTAACGGGACTGTCAACGCCACCAGCGGATTTGGGTGCTTGGGATTTCAGGAGGCGCAGGACGAACGAGCGTTCGATGAGCGGGGTGCTGGCGAGTTGTTGGGTGATACGTTCCAGATTGGTACGGATGTCGTTGAGATTGCCGGTTTCCTTGGCGAGCAGGTAATCCTGCCAGTAGGTGACGATCTGCAGCGCGTTTTGTAGATCGCGCGAGAGTGCCGCAAGTTTCCGGTTGTTGTCGTAATCCGCAATTTTTGTTTTGCTGAGCGTCAGCATGAGCGCATCCAGTTCCTCGGCTTTTTGTGCGGCTTTCAAGGATTCGCCGATGTGGTCGAGAAGTGCTTCGGCCTTGGCAATTTTGACAGTTTCCCTGCGGTCGTGTTCGGCCTTCGCGTCTTGGAACAACTCGGTGATTTTTGCCGCGACATCGGGGAGCGGCGTGAGATCCATGTTGGCGCGGAACCTTGAAAATTCAGTCAACTGGTCGTTTTCCAACATTTGTTGCCAACTATCCGGCAACCGGCGCAATTCGGCTTTCAGGATCTTCGCTTGCTGGGAATCCGAGTCGTCGGGTTCGAGGAGTGCGCGGATTTCCTCGATTTGAGCGGGCAAATTGGCCGTCCTGGCGTGGAGGCTGGCGCAAGCAAGGAAGGATGCGGCCAGAATTCCGGTCATCAGCGATGAGATTTTCATTTGGTGTATTTGAAAATGAAGACGGCGACGGAGTCGATAAAAATATCAGGAAATTTCGCGGATCCTGCTGGCGGACCGGGGACCGGGCTTGACCGTTGTCAGACAAGAGGTCAAAGCTGGCGTGCGGCAGTTGAGGCGCCGGATGATTTCCGCGCGGGGAATTCACTGAGATCCGCGATAGCCAACCCTAACACCAGAATTCATGGCCAACCCTGTTGCTTCCGTGCCGTTTATCCATCCGGCCTCAAGGTCCGTTAGAGTGACTGGCATGACCCGCTACCGCTGGGTCATCTGCGGGTTGTTGTTTTTCGCCACCACGTTCAACTATCTGGACCGCCAGGTCATCAGTTATCTCAAGACGTTTTTCTGCACGCCGACGGACAAGGGCGGCTTCGGATGGTCGAACACGGACTACGCGCATCTGACGTCTGCGTTCACATTCTTCTACGCAGGCATGACGATTTTCGCCGGTTGGTTCATTGATAAGATCGGCACCAAGCTGGGTCTTGCGCTGTCGCTGATCGTGTGGTCCATTTTCGGCATTGCCAACGCGTGTGTCGGACGGGTCCTGCTGGCGCACATCATCGTGCGCAGCGCGTTCGGCATCGGCGAGGCCGGCAACTTTCCCGCGTCTATCAAAACGGTGGCCGAGTGGTTTCCCAAGCGCGAGCGGGCGCTGGCCACCGGGATCTTCAACAGCGGCACGAACTTCGGGGCGATGCTGGCGGCCTTGTTCGTGCCGTGGTGCCTGATTCATTACGGCGACCAGCAGGGGTGGAAGATGGCTTTCGTCTGGACCGGTGTGGTGGGATTCATCTGGCTGATTTTTTGGTTCTGGCTTTATGACACCCCGGCGAAACAAGCGCGGTTGTCCCAAGCGGAATACGATTACATCCACATCGACGACGAGGGCGTGGTGAAGAATGGCAGCGGCGATCAAGGGAAGATCTCGTGGGGGCGGTTGTTCGGATTCCGGCAGACGTGGGCGTTTTTCTGGGGAAAATTCCTGACCGACGGCGTCTGGTGGTTCTATCTGTTCTGGTTGCCGGATTATCTCAAGAAGCAATTCGGCATGACCAACCAGGAGGTGATGTTGCCGACATTCATTGTTTATGGCGTGGCCATCGTGGGCAGTGTGTTTGGTGGTAGCATACCGATGATTCTTATCAGAAAGGGCATGCCGGTTTACAAGGCGAGGATGACCGCGATGTTGCTCATCGCGATGTTTCCGCTGGCGGTGATGAGCACCCAGTATTTCGCCGATGTCGCCAAGTTCGGCACTACCCTGGCGTCGCAGATGGCGGTGGCCGTGATCTGCATCGGTGCCGCCGCCCACCAGGCATGGTCGGCAAATCTTTTCACGACGGTTTCCGACATGTTTCCGAAAAAATCGGTAGGCTCGGTCACCGGCATCGGCGCGATGGCCGGCGGCCTTGGCGGCGTGCTCATGCAGTTGTTCGTCGGGCATCTAACAGACACGTTCAGGGCCAATCCGCAACACGCCTATCTGATCGTGTTCGTCACCTGCTCGCTGAGTTATCTGACAGCCTGGGGTGTGATGAAAGTTCTGGTGCCGCGGCACAGTCCGATCACGGATGGATGACCCGTCACCCTTGCAG
>Ga0118677_10001835_pt2 | contig 16437 bp, 44 predicted proteins | sample AliMusrvi5mmetaG_FD_86154 | JGI IMG/M metagenome (GOLD analysis project Ga0118677, IMG submission 86154) | reverse complement strand
CATATCGGGAGAACCTGGGTCGAGAATAATGGTAAGGGAATCCTGGCAGTTTTGTCGGGGACTCAGAGAAGAAGAGATGCATTGAAATGACACCTAAAGAATACATAAAGGATGGACCACAGAAGCCTGACGACTTGATTGGCAAGGGAAAGACGATAGCCAAGGTCTTTTGTGCCAAGGTAAAGAGTGGAGTCACAGATCCAATCGTTTTGTATTGTTACGGTCCCCCAGGGATCGGGAAGTCGGCAACTTGCAAGATCATTGCTAAATTCGTGGCAGGTCATTCTTCGGGTATCAGGCATCTCTCAGCGGCACAAGTAACGGCTGAACATATCCGGGACTGGATGAATGAAATGAATTACATCTCGGACCAATGGAAAGTCTTTTGGATTGAAGAGGTTGATGCTGTTAATCCGACAGTACAGATTTTGCTGCTTCAATTGTTGGATATTCTACCGAAGAAGGTTGCATTCCTATTCACCAGTAATGAACAGATGTCCGGGATATCCACAAGATTTCAGAGCCGAGCACAGGTGATGAGGTTTGAGGCACCAAAGGTGGCAGAGGTGTCCAAATTCTTGTTAAAGCATTGGCCTGAACTGGGGAAGGTTGCACACGAGATCGCTGAAACGAATAACGGGGATGTAAGAGCCTCATTAAATGATGCTCAAACTGAGATTGATATCCAAAAATATTCTAAAAATTAGTAATTCTCAAATGCACATGGATGTGCTTAAATGCTTGGATAACAAAAGGAGAGATAATCAATGAGTCACATACACATTCCAAAGTTGGGTTTGAAGCCGCCGAATCAGAGAAAGTTGATGAAGGCGATTCCGTTCTCTAAAATTATGACTGGTGTTCCACAACATCCTCTGGTCGAAGATCATTATTCTTCAGTGAACCAGGCATTCCAATTGTATGAGAATGACAAGTATGGTGATTGCGGGCCTACTGGTGTCGGCAATCAACGTGGTTTGATTACGACTTATCTGTCAGGAGCAGCCAAGTTCCCGACACAAGCAGATGTCCTCGATCTTTACAGCCGGGCAACCACTCCGTCTTTTAACCCGGTAACAGGGGAGAATGACAATGGTGTCGTGCTTCAGGAACTTTGTGAGGAACTCGTTCGGGGTGGAATCGGGGGAGTCAAGGCATTGGCCTTTGCCAGAGTCAATCTCTTCAACCTGGAGGAAGCTGCGGCGGCTGTGTCGATCTTCGGATCTCTATTGCTTGGTGTGAATCTGGAAGAGGCACAACAGGACCAGACGGCTTCGGGAGTCTGGGACTACAAGTGGAACAGTGGTGAATGGGGTGGTCACTGTGTGCTGGGCTGTGGCTATGATGAGACGAACATCAAGAATGCGACCGGGAATATTGTCACCTGGGCACAAGTGGTCAAGATGACACTGGCGTTCATGAAGCATCAGATGTCGGAAGCGTGGGTTGTGATCTGGCCTGAAAACTTAGGCACGAAACAATTCCAGGATGGTATTAATGTGGATGCTTTGAAGAGTGCATTCAAGGCGATCACGGGAAATAATTTGGTTATCCCGTAATGGGATGACTGTTGAACACCAAAGGGTGAAAATATGAATGATAAAAGAACAAAGAAGTCGGCGAACTATGCTGTGGAAAAACTGATATGTTGCTCGGGGGAAACTCTGGGCAATATGGAATGGACCATGAATCTCTGGGGGCAAATCAAGGACGGATTTATCAGTCCGTCCGAGGCTCTGGACTTTGTAAAGGGTGAGAAGATACAGGGAGCTTTTCGGGTTGTTCGGATTGCTTCTGAACTCTTTAATGGTGGCCTGATAACTCCGGAGCCGATTTACAGTTTCGTCAAAGCCTCTAATGCGAAGGTTGTCCGTAAACCTCGTAAAACGAGAGAGCCGAAAACTTTGAAGGTCAATGTTGACCCGGAGTTGACAAATGCCCCGGACGAGACTGAACCTTTCCCGATTGATGAGAATCTGACTCCAGTCCCGGATGCACTAGGTAAGAGTGATGCCAAGTAATCTCAAACTTGTGCCGGATCTGGTCCCGAGGACATCGTTCTTTCGGAATCTGAGGTCGTTATTGAAGACTGGTGAGTGGGATACCATTCGCCGGTCTGTTTATGCTGACGCCGGTCACAAATGCTCCTGTTGTGGTGAACCCGGTGGTAAGTCATTGCTTCATTGTCACGAGGTCTGGGAATATAATGAGAAGGCTTGTATTCAAAAGCTCGTGGGGTTAATCTGTTTATGTGCAAAATGTCACGAAGTGAAGCACATCGGGTTAGCTCAGATCAAGGGCCGGTATGACCAGGCTCTTTATCACATGATGGCGGTCAACAATGAGAGTAGTGGGGTTTGCGAGAAAGCAATTCAGGAGGCATTTAGGACATGGAAGCGAAGAAGCAGTCTGTTATGGAAGCTGGATGTGGCGGAGTTGGAAAGGCTATTACCTTTAGCGAAAGCAAAGGAGCCTCCGTCATTACCGGACATAACTGGGCTGGATGGCCAGGAGCCTATTGTCTAAGATGTTTCTCTGATCAAGTTCTGGAAGTGGCTTTGGCAGAAGGATGGGTGACTCCTGTCGAGACTGGGGACCCAATCTGGAAGTCAGAGGATTACAAGGCACTTGTGGATCTCTGCGATGGCTTCTGTTATTCCGATATGACTCCGGAACAGGCGAAGGAACACAGGATCAAGATCCGGAAACTCTGCGATAAAGTCAAATTCGTCTAATCTTCTTCTGGACCAGAGTATAATGAGCCGTCTATCAAGGCGGCTTTTTGTGTTTTAGGAGACAGAATGAGTAAACATATTGGATTTCCGGCAGAACGAAGGGTTTTCACATTAACGGTCAAAAAGGTAACGACTCGGGAGACCGAATTCGGGCCTATTTATGATCACGACTTCATTACCACGGATGGGGACATCCTCTTCTGGGCGGCGAGTAACGGTGCCATAAGGCTCGTAGAGGGGCAAACCTATACGGTCAAGGCAACGATCAAGACACATGATACAGACGATTCTGGGGCCAAGAGGACTATCTTATTGAGGGTTGTGGAGCATTATGAGCCGGCCAGGATACCCAGGGTGTCGGTAGGGCTTCGGAGACACTGATTTCTTCCGTATTTTAGCCTGTTTTCGGCAATGTATAGGTATGAATATGACACCCGAACAGGAAAAACAGTCTAAAAAACTTCATTATCTTCTCGAAGAGGCCGTCAAGATTAACAAGTGGCGTGAGAAGATGCTCAAATTGTTAATGACTGATGTCTCTCCCAGGATTGCTAAACTTGATGGGACCGGATATACGGGAAGTGGGTTTCACTACGGTATGGTACAAGAGGTTGGTGGACTGATTCGTGATATGGCAATCAGATTTCAACCGACTATGAATCATCTGGATAAGTCCTGGGAGGAAAGATTCACTTGGATGATTCTACAGGTAAAGGCGGAAGGGTTGATTAAGGATGTCAAAAAGGCCGAGAGAAGTTTGAAACGAAAGGGCTGATTTCTTCCGTATCCGGGAGTGAATCTGGCAATGTATAGGTATGCTCATGCGAGAAGCAATTGAAAAAGAACTTGAAGCCGAATTGGGATGGAGATGGACACCGCAGATGAGACACGGGTTCAAGATGCAGAAATTGTGGGATAAATTGGTCGAAGCAAGAATGGACTTAAGACGCAATGAACAAGACGAAAGCAAATAATATTTACGACATTCTGGTGACGGAGGGTGGAGCCAACCCGTCCAATCGGGATTCATTCGTTCATTACGTGACTGAAGATCATGATGCCGAATGGAGATTCTGCGGGAGTTTGGGGTTCGGCGGGAAGTTTTACCACAACTGCGGGAGGATATGGGTGTCCTGTTATTCGGAAGATATGAACCCGGAGAGACAGGCAACCATTCACCTGATAACCAGCAAATTGGAGGCTTTATGAGCAAGCAATATATTGGTGATGGGGTTTATGTTGACGTTGAGAATGGGATGATCAAGTTGACGACCGAGAATGGGATAGAGGAGAACAACACGATCTATCTGGAACCAGAGGTATTGGCGAGTTTTCTCAACTATGTTGAGACACTGAGGGTCGGAGTTGTGACCGTGAATGTAAAGCCTCAGAATGTGATCACAACTCATGATGGGTTGTTGTTCCGGGACGGGGATCAATTGGATACAATGGAGGCGGACAAGGCGGCTCGTGAGAATGGGTTTGTCTACGCCGAGCAACTGGTGGCATTTCTGGCAAGCAAGCATGAGCCTGTGGTAACTCCACAGCATGACACGTTTCAGCGTCCACCGGAGTCAGCCTGTGTGCCTTTCGAGACATTGATCAAGAAGGATAAAGATGGATTATGAAAATCTATGTGGTAATAATTGAAGAGTGTTGTTCTTACGAGAGCAAGCCGAAGCCGATTGGTGTCTTTCTGGATAAGACGAAGGCAGACGAATTGGTTGCGAAGAAGAATACTGGGGATGATTGGGGGAAAGACTCTTGTTGGATCGAAGAGATGGACGAGGGAGTTGAGGTTGCTGAAATCCCGATGATGCAATCTGCGATTACTTATGTTCCCCAAAAGCGGAAGCGTGTAAACATTTCGGTGATGAAGAAGTCCGAAGTGACAGACTTTATGCGTGGAGAGAACCACGGACAGGAGTGATTATGAAGACAGGTGATCGTTGTGTTTTTACGAAGAGTGGCAGTGAGGTCGAATTGATGGGCGTGTCGATTTGCCAGAAAGTCTGGATTGTGAAGCGGATTGACAACGGGAAAGAAACGATTGCGAGTGAAGAGGCCTTGGTCCCGATCATTAAGGTTAAGGCCAAAGTCGAAACAGTGAAAAGGCTAAAAGCTGGAGAACTATGCCTTTTTGGTAGTCGGGAAGTTCGGCTGCTTTATGTGGGGACTCCGGATCACGGCGAACCAACCTGGGCAGCATGTCTTGTAGAGAGTGGGGATGTGATTCTGGTTCATGAGGTTTCCCTTAGACCGATAAGTCCAGGGACGAAGGTCACGCTGGAAGGGCCTCAGTCAGCCATTCAGAAGTTGATTGAAGGTTGGGAACGGAAAGACCCGAAACTGTTGGAGATGCTGAAGGAATTCGGGGTAACAGATATAAGGTTGCATCAATGAAGATGAGGAAGAGAGTGGAGATCCTGCTTGAGTCGGCTCAGGTGGCTTATGATAGGAACAAGAATTTGCCAAACGGAGAATTTGTGAATGGTAAAAGTGGTAAGAAATTGTTTCTGGCACAATGGGTTGCAAGGATTTCGACGCTTCAGCATTTGTTGAACGATGAAAGTTGGGAAAAATGAACGCGATTTTGATGAAGGCTATTAAGAACGAGGTCGTGACAGACGGAGATATCGCCTTGGAACTACAGGACCTGTGTGAGATTGAACGGACTGAGTGTACGGAATGTCCAGTCTACAAGGTGCAGGGGTCTCCTACGATCTGGAATAGTGGGGAATGTCCATTGAGGGAGAATGGTTCGGCGATGTTGGGATTTCTAAGGGACAAACACGAAGAGGGAATGTTATGAATGATATTGTGATGAAGATAATCAAGGGTGAGAAGGTACCAGACCAGGACCTTGCAGATGAACTGTATGAGGTCTGTTGTAGTGTGCATTCGTCTTGTGGCAATGACTGTCCTGTGTTCAAGTCTAACTGTGGTTCTATTCCGTATGAGTATCACATTGTAAAGCATGGTCGTCGGAAGGGGCAGATGGACGGGGAGTGTTCTTGTTTCAAGAACGGAAGTGAAATGTTGAAATTCCTCAGACAGAGGAAGGAAGTGGGGATGTTATGAAAAACTTGCGTGAGCAGTTGATTAAGGCGGGGGTGAAGAACCTCCAGGAGTTCGGGTATCCGTATTGTAATGAGGCAAACATCTTGACGGATATGATTTTCAAGAAGTTCTTCCTGTCGATGTTGAAGGAAAACAAGGGGATTCGCCCTGACATTGATAAGGAGATCGCGATCCTGGAGAAGGAGATCGGATGAGATCCCCGACACTGAAGGAGCAATACGAGGCTCAGATTGAGACACATTACAAGCGTGAGAGGGCGATGAAGGCCAAGATGGGAAAGCTCGAAGCCAGGGTTCAGATTCTTGAAACCCAGATCGGGATACTTGTGAAGAAGATGGCAACACACTCACATATGACGGGGAACGAATGAAAAAGTTGGCAAAGAAGACATTTATTGGCCGGGTGGTGATCAGGTCGAAGTCGGAGAAGGTGCCAGACTTTGGACTGGGTAAGGGAGTTCTCTTGGAACAGGAGATTACCTTCAAGGATGGTCAAAGCTATGGGTTCAAGTCTCCTTTATTCGCGTGTTCATTGATTGGACAGGAGAGACGGCTGATCAATGAGGTTGTCGAAGTCAAATGGGAAGAAAAGAAGGTCAAGAAGGTCCGGAAGAAATGAAACTTGATGGAAAGACGACAGAGGAGTTGATGGCGATGGCCAAGGTTATCTGGGATGCCCCGGAGAACCGGAATCCTCACGGAAGCCTCGCTATTTACACGAAGAAGGCTGAAAAGAAGTTGGATGAGATCGCCAGGGCGGTCACAAGGAATATGGCTGCGAAACGGGCGAAAGAGGGTAATCCCGTGCCTACAGATGGATACTCGGGGATGAAAAAGAATCGAAGATGACAATCAAAAATCTTGATTTGGGCTGTCATGTAACTATTTCTTCCGTATTGTAACTGTTTTTCCGCAATGTCTGGGTATGACAAGGAATGAATGGGCTAAATTAAGTCTGGTTGAACAAGAAACCATCATCGAAAAGTATGTCGATGAACATAAAGGTGATCTTGAGGACCGCTATGAGGTTTTTCATCAGGAATATGGGGATGCGGCCGCTTTTTGCTATGACTGGATTCGTTATCGGGCGAGGGACATTATTGAAGAGGCTCTCGAATGGGATGACACTTCAATCAAGTTCACTGAAGAGGAATATGAAAAGATTGCCGACATGAATGCGGAAGAATTAGATAAATTTATGAAGGGTAAAGGATTATGAGTCAGTCTAAGGGAGCAATTGCCGATATGATCTCCAAGGAGATTCAGAAAGGTGTCGAGCCTGAACTGAAGAGTCTTAAGGAAAAGGTTAAGAAGTTGGAACATCGGATTCGTGAGATGGAGAATAATCCGGCACGGGTCGTTGTGTATTCTGGAGAAGGTAGAAATCAATGAAGTATCAGATGCGAATTTACGACCACATTTGGGAAATCAATCGAGTTTCGACTGAGCCGAATCGTGTGGTCTGTGAGGGTAAAATGCCGAATGATCCCAAGTCTTGTTTTGCAATGTTCTCTGATATGCATGTTGCGTTAGAAAAGACGGATGATAAAGAGGTTCGGGAAGTGATGAAAGCCTGGATAACACAATGAAGCCACATATTCGGGTTGGAATTATCGGAGACGGGAGCCACAATCTTACAAGATCGGCTTTGACTGCTGCTCTTGCTCAAAGGGGACTGGTTGATACGGAAGGCATCAATATTGTGGATCTTCCAGAAGTCACAACAAAAGAGGCAGAGAGGATGTTGACGGCGATGGATGATGCCAAGGACTTTGACAAGCATGTGATCATTGTGGATTCATTGTCGTGTGCTGAAGCGGAGATGGAGAAGCGTCGTCGTGACCGCGAGAGAGGGCTTCTGGATACGAAGGTGGCTATAGCCGGGCTGATGGCGATGAATTCTATGATGTTTTATCCACCGGGACATCATCTGGGAATATCTTCATTGTTTCCCAGGAGAGCTGAGCCAAAGATGGTCAAATGTGATTTGCCTCGGTGTGATGTGTTACACTCGCACAATGGAGGATACTGTTGTCCGGAACACTGTAAAGAACATCGGGGGAAGAAATGATCAACAAGTCAAAGGTTTGGGTGGATATGGAAGCGATGAGTCCGGGCCAGATGAAGAGGATGGCTGATGCCTTGAAGACAGTCAAGGTGGATGATAAGTTTCAGACCGAGGATGGGAAGAAACATACGCTTGGGGGACTGGTTTCAAAGGCAAGGAAAGCCGGTCAGGACCTGATTGTGATTGATACGATTCACGAATATGCACCGGTGAAGAGGAAGATGACAGGGAAATGAGTTGGTATCCGACAGACCTAGTGTTATGCCCCAAGTGTCGATCAAGATTTTCGACACCGATAGATATGTTGGAACATAAGAAGTGTTGCAAGATCCCTGGGGATGGACAGGGAGGCATTGTCGCCAAATTGGGAGCACTTGGGAGTGAATCTGTCAGGGTGACTCGTGGCAGAGTAGAATTGGAGAAGACGATTTCTTTTACGATGATGACTGGGGAGAAGTGTCGAGGACGGATTTGGATGATAAATGAGGCGGCAGTATTTATTGAAATTGATGTGAGATATTTATGATTTTCAAAATTGAACATACGAAGTCGAATATTAATGGGAAAACATGGACAACAGGACCGGATGAGTTTGTCGAAGCGAAGTCTATCCAGGAGGTCTGGGAGAAGACGGGAAGTCTCACGGTTCATGCCTATTCGATTAAGGGAGCATTCATTCCCCAAACTAGAACCTTTTCAGGAGGGGCTAATGAGAAATTTGAAGGGAATTCGGATTTTGACTGGAACAGGGACAAAGCCAAGGCTACGGCTTTCCAGGCAGGGGGATTTGAAGGGATAACGGTTGATTTTATAGATGTGAGAAAACTATGAGCAAGTTAATCTTTGCCTTCGAAGATATAGTAGACGGGAGAATTGCGGTCTGCATTATGTCATTAGAGGCATGGAAAGAAACAGGCATGCTCACAGACGGATTTAATGAGAGTGAGCAGGTAATTGCAAATAGGGCAATAACCGGGTTAAATCTTCAGGAGATAACAGAATCGTCTTTTGATGTTGCTACAAGCAAGTCGAAAGATGAAATAAGTCGTGAGTTGTTATCATTTGGAATTGAGTTTAATCAGGGATTACAAGATTGGATCAATAAGGGGAAATTATGAAACTAGAAGATCGCAAGTTGTTGACGGCCGTGGATATGGCTGACTTGATAATGATGAACGTTGTGAAGATTCTACAGGACAGGGGAGATGATCGATGGCGTTCGATGTCCCGACTTCATTCGGAGTTCTGTGCTCCACTTCAGGCAGAGTTGGCATCTGAAGGTGAGACTTTATCTGTGGTGCCGAAGGTTGAAGACCCGCAGATCGATGAACTAAGGAGGAAGTTGGAAGATACTCGGGGAGAACTGAATGATTTGAGGAGTGATCATTCCCGGTTCCTGAAACGGATCAAGAAACTACTGGGATATGAGAATTGGCCAGAGATCAAGGGAGACTTCTTGACCGGGGTTTATTTCTTACTTGTGAAGGCCGTCATTCCTGCCGAGAAAGAGCCTGAGAAGGTTGAGGAACCCATTCCGGATGTGGATTTCTCGAAGCTCCCGTATGGGGATCAGCATACTCCTGGGACAGTTCTCTGGTATATGGTTCATAAGACGCATTGTTGTCTGGAACATGGATGCAAATATGGGGATAAGGATTGTCCTGTGGCTAATCGCAAGATTAAACAGTCCGGGGCTTGTGAGACGTGTGGATTGATATCTGAAGGCTATTTCGATCAGGTTCAGCCATAATATGGTTACAAGAACCTGTATCTGTTGTGGTTGTGATATGGAGATATACCGTTCTGGATTTCACTGGAACGCGTGGTGCCGTAAGTGTGAGTCTCGTTATATATACAGTTGCAGTCCATCTGACGCTGATGGTCGTGGGGGCGTGTTGGCGGCTTATTCGAAGAATGTTGGTTCTTACATTGATGTGCCACTTGGAACCATATTGATCTTGAATGATAGACCAGAGAATAAGGAGGTTTTTATGAATATGAACCCTATTTGCCCATATTGTCAGAAAGAATCTGAGTTGGTGACGGGGAAAGAGATATACCTGCATCGTACAGATCTTCACTCAAAGGCTTTCTACAGGTGTAAAGACTGTGATGCCTATGTGGGATGTCATCCGGGGACGACAAAGCCCCTGGGCCGGCTGGCAGATGCTGAATTGAGGAAGGCGAAACTTAATGCACACGCGGCTTTTGACCCTATGTGGCAGGGTGGGAAGATGGCTCGTAAGTTGGCATATGCCTGGTTAGCCAGAGCCTTAAAGATCCCGGTGGACAAGTGTCATATCGGGGAGTTCGACGTGGAGATGTGCGAGAGGGTGAAATTTGTGTGTGTGATGAAGCAAACGACTGAGCAGTATTGCGAATCGAATACTGGTTGGCATACTTGGTAGGAGAAAGAATATGGTTCAGATTATTAATAACAAAGATGGAACAACGACACATCGGAATGACTTTCCGGTGGAGAAGCAGAAGATTGTGAACACGCCTTTCCCGAATAAGGCCGGGGATCACGCAGATACTGATGATATCTTGAAGCAGGAATTGACGGATGCCGGCATCAAGTTTGAGTTCCTGGACATACTTCGGAAACATAGCGGAGAGGTCAAGACTGGGGTAATCGGGGGAATCTTCGGGTGGACATTCAAACGGGCCTGGACTTATTGGTCATGTGAAGGGCCTGGAATCCCCGTAGAGGCGGCTGAGAAGTTGCATAAGGTCTACGGGAAGGTAGTCCGGGTTGATGGCGACTGTGGGTGTCCCAGCCCTCGGGAACGGTTTCATGGCCTGGGGTGTGGAAGCTATCATGTTGACACGAAGGAAGGCTTGAAGGCTTTGGTGGAAACACTAAGGAATATCGTGACTTTGGATGGGATTTGAAGAATCTTCCGTATTCAGACACGAATCAGGCAATGTGAGGATAAGGAGAGCAAACAATGATTGAATATATGTTGGCGAATGTGATTTGTGATGAGTTTAACAGGTCTGTGGATAAGACTCAGCATCTGACGGGAAAGACCATGCACATCGGATTTGGGATTCGGCCGAGTAAATCGACGGATCAGTATCATGTGATTCATATGTATATCTATGCCCCAATGAACTATGTCTATGTGGCGACTCAATCGGAACGGATTACGGCAGGTGGTAAGCGGGTAGTAGAGCCGATGAAGATCCTCTGTTATCACGACTCCTGTTGGAGAGACGCTATTCAACGGTTCATCTTTAACAACCGGGCAGACTTGTGTGTGTTCAACTCGATGAAGTTGGGACATTGGTGTGACGTGGTGACACTCACTGAGGACGAGAAGACATATCTGAACAATGCGGAGGAATGGCGTAGTGACAATTACAAGGATGAGGGGCCTTGTCCTCTACCGAATCCGTTCGACAATCGTGGAATATGGGCGGGGAAGTGTTAATATGATGGAAAAATTAAAAGTGTTGTGTGACCAGGTCAATGCAGCGGGAAAGAACTATGGTGAGCAATTGAACCCTGTGAGTGAAAAGAAGGAATTGATGACTATTCGTTTCACGGGTCGGAAGTATGTATTCAAGTTCCTGGGGGCGGCTTTGGCGGCTCTATTTCTTGGTCGGGCAACATTTCATATCTACAAGAGGGTATAATGAATGACAGGGCTAAAGATGCTATCAAGATCCTGGAGGAAGCGGAAGAGACTGAAGGCAAGGGTGCTGATTTGTATATCAGCAGTTTCTTTTGGGCTGTAATGCGTTGGGACTTGTTGAATAAAGACACCGATGTTACTCAAGTGACTGATGCAGAAGAATTGAAGACGGGACATATTGGGAACTGGCGTGGTCACAAGTTGTTCATAAAGAGGGATAAGTGAACGACATACTGAGAATTCCAAAGGTTCAAGAGCACATCCGGAAGGCGAAGGATGATGGGAAGTGTGTTCAGTGTCAGCATCCGTGGTATGACGGGATCTGTTCGTGCGGGAAGTATGGAGACGAGGAGAAGGCTATTTTAGAGATGGTTGAACCACTTCTCTCCGCGAACAACAGGGAGTTCGAGGCTAATCTCGTTTTGGTATTGAATAAGGAGATTGAGAAGATTGATGCAGGGTTGAAAACAGAGAAGGAACTGGAAGGACTGTGGAAGTAATATGAAAAACGTGAAATATAAAGATCAGGTTTTTAAACAGGTCGTGGCAGAAGATCAGAAGTCTTGTGAGGGTTGTTATTTCCTCACTCACCCGGAAGATCCTTCGGAACGTCCATGTGGCAAGGCTCCATTGGACCCGGATTTCCCGGAATGTCTGGCGTCTTTTCGTAAAGATGGCAAGCATGTGGTCTTTGTTCTGAAAGAGGGTTGATATGGCATTAACAGGTTGGAAGAATCCGGATGGATCGAATCAGTTGGAATGTCAGGTAAAGAAGGCATTCCTTTGTCGTTTTGGGATACATACACCCAGGATGTCTGCGAAATCCGCTGGGAAACGGTGTATCCATTGCAATCATATCAAGCCGGTTAAGGTGCCGATGATGGGCGGAGGTTGGGCATGAAAGAGGAGGACAAGAAATGAATCAATGGATTTTAAAGTTTTTTGATTTGATTTCAAGGAACTACGGACGTAGGGAGTATCGGTGTTCAACTTGCGGTTATGTGTTTGGATCAAGTGATGGTGACGAAATGTCTAAAAAGGCAACAGAACATTTGAAGGGGAATTGTAAGAAATGAGAGAAATATCTTCAAGAGTTAAAGGGGACGAGAGCACCATTGAGATCTCAGGGACGGAAGAGGAGATCAATGGCATCAGGGCGATGTTACTCGGGAAGCATTGGATTATCGGGGGTAGTAAAGGCAAGTTGCTGACGGTGGATTACTACCATCAGTTGCCCCCGCCTGAAGATGATCCCTTGATCCCTCCGAAGTGGCAGACAGAGTTCGGTTCATTGCCGGATAGGTTCGCCCCGGATCTTCAAGAGCAGATGCCGGATGATTGTAAGGGTGGTTGGTGTTCACCATCATTTTACATGAGTCATATCATTAACGCGAAGACTGATATGCCGAAGATCCAGGATTGGGGATTTGAGTGTCTGAGGAGTCGTCGTGGAGATGATGGGAAGTATTGGGAAGTTTGGTATCTTCCTGGGTCTTGGTCGGCGAAGGGTGAATTGAAGAGGCACATTGAGACATTGTCGAAGGATATGGCATGGGAGAAGAAGACGGAGAGTATCTGTCATTGGATGGCTCAGCGTGTTATCTTTGGAAGTTTGAATGTGGTGGTGCAGAGGATGGCTTTGGCTAATTCGGATTGAGGAGTGATATGAATATTGAAACGATTGAATATAAGACATTGAAGAGTTTTATTGCTGCTTGTCAGAAGAATGATATTCGGCTTGTGAAGATTATTACTCAACCGAGGCAGACTCTTAGTCCTAAAAAATTGCAATACAAGATTGAGGTAACGGTGACGGCATGTTCTAGGAAATCTCCAGTGTTGAGGGTTTTCAAGACAACGAAGATGAACTGTAACGATGTTGTGCTTTGGTTTGAGATTGAGGGAATTAATGTCTCTCTAGGTGAGTGGACTAAGGAGTTACTGGAGTATCTGATTTGTGAGTGAGACTTGTGCATTTTGTAAGCGGACAGGCTGTCCAAAGACACATGGGCATCATGTTGTACCCCGGTGCAAGGGTGGGAAGGTCATTGAGCCGACCTGTGGGGCCTGTGGGAGTTTCATTCACGCGACCTGGAGTCATAACGAGTTGAGGGATACGTTCAACACGGTGGAGAAGATCCAGGCAGATGAGAGATATCAAAAGTTCTTGAAATGGTTGATGAAACAGCCTATTACGGCACATTACAGGACGGAGAGGCGAAATGGACGAGAAACAGGTAAATACCGATAAGGTTGAAGACATCTGTCTTGATTGTGGCCGGCCAAAGGCTCATTCATTTGAAGACATCAGTGTTGGATTATGTCCCAAGTGGTTTGCGATAAGGGACCAGGGAGCCGAGGATGATTGTGTTCAACATACGGCCGGCAGACAATGGTGGGAGAACTTCAAGGGACGCTGTGTTGCCTGTCATAATGCTGTACCATCTACCCGGAAGAATGAGATGCTTTGTCAGTGTTCGAAGGCATGGAATAGGGGATTACCTTCACGGCCGGGTGGAACCAAGTTTGATGAGCCGGTTCACAAATTATATGGATGTGTGTATTATGCAAGATGAAGAATTCAAGACTCTGGTGAGGGAAGCGGTGAAAGAGGAATTTGCTCACCAGGCAGAGCGGGAACTTGAAAAAGTGAACGAGGAGTTCAGAGCAAAGGTTGAATCCAGGTATCGACATCAAAAGGCTTTGTGCCGGGAGAAAGGGTTGCCTCCTCCCATTCCTCCTCCGTGGATGATGAACGAACAGAAGCCTGAGACAGATAAAGAAGATGTTAAGAGAAAAGAGATTGAGAAGAAGACGATACGGATGGGGTGTGTGGCGTTTGTTTTCATATGTCTTGGTGTGCTCCTGGCAATTGCGATATGTTCAAAATGAAGACGAAGCAGAAAGATTGGACAAAGTTGGCCAGTTACACTGGGTTGACGTTAGATCAGGCAATGGAGACTTTGAAGTCCAAAGGTTTGATGTTGGCATTTGGGAAGGATGCCTGGGCCATAGAAGTTCTCAGGACTTTTCAGGATCACAATGATGAGGCTGGAGTGGCAGCATTGACGGCGGCTTTGTTTGTAAACAAACACGGGGCGGCTAAGACAGCGACGACTGCGACCGGGATCTATATGGAACTATCCAAGGAAGCCAATGATGAGGATATGATTCACCGGGTAAGGAACTTGGAATTTATGGTTTACTTTGCGGATCATGGTGGAACGACGCAAAAATTGGAGTGGCCGATAGTCTGGACCTTAAATGATTCTGACAAAAGAGGTGGTCTGGCGAATATAATGCTTCATATGGCTATGATAGACCTCGGCAAGTTGGGGAGTTCTACGTCTGATACTGTGGCGGCATTCGGGATACAGAGGTTTTTCGAGGAAAGCAAGAAGTTGAGGAAGATTCGTAAAGCGGCATGAAAAAGAAGGTTGTGGTCGTAATCCCGGTGCATTGTGTTCCGAAAGTGGCAATGATGACACTGGGAACCTGGTTAGAGGCCTGTGATGGCTCATACGAGGCTGAAATCATTCTGGGGGTACACGGGAACTACCATCACTATCATGACGGCTTGTGGCAACTGAGAGGCCTTCCTGTTCGTATTTCAGAAGTCCAGGAGATGAATTGGAATTGTGATTCAAAGGAAGATTCTCTTCTTCGGTATTCAAAGATGCATTCAATCAGCCTAAAGGGGATGTTTGAGATGGCCGGGGACATCGGATTTGACCATTTGGCTGTGCTGGATCACGATTTGGTATTCAAGAGTGATTTTGTGGGCTGGTCAATGAGTCAACCGGAGGATCTGACCGGATGTTATTTAAGTGACAGGACAGAGTATATTCCGGTTCAAACATCCCTGGGGATGATGATGTTTGCTCCGAAGTTCAGTATATGGCATATGGTTATGACATCTCGTTTCTATCAGAAGATGATGGAAGATGTTGGATTGGTCTTTCCGCAGATTAGTGGGGGGTCATTCTATGACACATTCTCTCGGGTGATTGAGAAGAACAATTTGAGTTGGAAACTTCCGATGAAAGAGATGAAATCGGGGGATGTGGACGGGATGGTAAAGCATCTGTGGAGTATGTCATTTAACTTCGGGCCATATACGGTTGGAAATAACGAGTATTGCAATCGTTTGATTAAATGTGAGAATGATTTTGATGAGAGATATCCCAATGGGATTGGTCATTTGTTTGAGAGGGTAGGGTTATGAGTGACGGAATAAGAGAACCATTTCACAAGAATCCTCCGAGTGAGTTGTTTGAAACTTTGCTTACGGACACCAGTAGTATCTGGGCTGAGTGCGAATTCTGTGGCCGGACATTCTTTGAGGACGATCCAGGGGCGGGGGACTGGGAAGCCGGGGAACTTGAAGGATTGCAAGAACGAGCGGCCAGGTCGCCACACCTTGTCATTGCAATGGATCATGTGGCTCAAGGGAGACTGAATGGTAAGACAGGGGTATTTGGTTGTCCCTGTAACTGGGCAACGCAGTATGAGGAATTCATCTGGGGACATCGTCGGTTCATTATGGATTACATTTCGGCGAAGGTGAAGGGGATTGTGGAGAGAGCTTTAGAGGATGAGGGCAAGGCAGAGCAGGCAAGTGGGGATGTTGTCCAGGTTGAATTGGCGGAACAGACGGTAAGATGTCCGGTATGTTTGAAGTTTGTGAGTCAATTGGCTATGCCTACACCGGATATTTGTATCCATTGTGTTCGCAGGCAGGAAGAGGCGAAGGAAGCGGCTAAAATCGCGGCTGATCTTGAGAGACAGAAGCTGCGTGATGCCGAAAACGCCAAACGGGAGGCTCAAAGGATGAAAGCACAATGGGATAAAGAACAGCAGAGGAATGAGGAATTTGAGGCAGAAGTGAGGAATAATATGGCTCGGGGTATGAC
>Ga0118677_10008494_pt1 | contig 16438 bp, 14 predicted proteins | sample AliMusrvi5mmetaG_FD_86154 | JGI IMG/M metagenome (GOLD analysis project Ga0118677, IMG submission 86154) | reverse complement strand
GTTAAGGTACCATCGACAATTTCGAAATGGCGGTTTTCATACACTTCACCATCTGTGACATCAACGATCTTGCCATTACTAAACCACATGTGCAGACCCTTCAATTCGTAGTTCGTTGTTAAGCAGACATGAACTCCAACGCCCATCAGTCTGTGCCATCTGAGGTTCCCTCACGCTGCACTCTGCGACTGCAACCGGGCAGCGGGGGTGGAAGCGACAACCGCTTGGTGGAAGGCGAGGATCTGGGACATCGCCGGGAAGTTCAAGTGGTAGAAATCCTTTACCGTCAGGTTTTGGAATCGCCTGGATGAGCGCCTTTGTATACGGATGTCGTGGGCTATCCCAAATCTCGTGGGTGGGGGCAATCTCAATAAGTTTTCCGAGGTACATGACCGCGGTTCGATCTGAGATCTGCCGCACTACAGATAAGTCATGCGAAATAAAGATCATGCTCATTCCGAGCTCTCCGACGAGCTCGACCAACAAGTTAGCTACCTGAGCTTGCGCTGATGCATCAAGGGCGCTGATTGGCTCATCGGCAATGATGACTTCTGGTTGCAAAGTGAGGGCTCGGGCAATTGCTATGCGCTGGCGTTGTCCGCCGCTGAACTGATGCGTGTATTTGGTTAGAGAGCTACGCGAGAGACCTACCCTCTCCAATAAGTGCGCGCTGCTTTCGCGAGCCTCATCTTCATCAACCCCATAATTCAAGAGCCCGTCTATAAGTTGATCCCCAATTTTGCGTCGCGGATTGAGGGATGAGTAAGGATCTTGGAATATAAGTTGCAACTTAAGTAGCTCGCGTGAACGCATAGAACGATTCAGCGGTTCAACTTTGGTGCCATTGAAGGTTATCTCTCCCCCAGAGGTGGGAAGGATCCCCACAGCTGCTTTGCCCAGCGTTGATTTACCGCAACCAGATTCACCAACCAGACCTAAAATCTCGCCCTTGTTGAGCGTTAAATTAACTCCAGATACCGCGGTTACCTTCGATCGATCGGCGCGCTTATAAGTGACGCTGACATCTTCTAAGTTAAGGATGGGCTGTTCGCTCACAATCCGACTCCTTCCGCGCTGCGGGAGTGAAAGGGATCGACGGCGCACAAGAACTTGTGGTTATCCGCTAGATAGGTTGGTTCAAGCGGGGCTCCGCTGCAGCGCTCTTGCGCGTATTTGCATCGTTCCGCAAAGGCACAACCGATTGGTTGTTACCAAGTTCAGGGGGAAATCCTGCGATCGATTTCAATAACTTCTCATCGGACTCTGGTTGTGGAAGTGAATCCAAAAGACCTTGAGTGTATGGGTGGCGCGGGTTTTGCAAGATTGTGGAGGTGAGTCCAGACTCAGTCTCGCGGCCCGCATATAGAACAAGTAATTTGTCGGTAATGGAAGATAAAACTCCCAAGTCGTGGGTAATGAAAATAATGGAGAGGCTGTGCTCTTTGCGAAGTCTGTCGAGTAGCGTGAGGATGCCCGCCTGAACAGTTACATCAAGGGCTGTGGAGGGTTCATCCGCCAGCAAGAGTTTGGGTTTGCAGGCGAGCGCCATAGCGATACAAATTCTCTGACGCATTCCTCCGGAGAATTGGCTGGCATATGAGGCGAGCGCCTTCTTAGGATCTGGAATTCGAACATCTGCTAACAATTCTTCGGCATCAATGATCGCCTGCTTCTCGGTTATGCCTAAGTGAACCATCATATGTTCAGTCATCTGCGTTTTAATGCTTAGCATTGGATGCAATGAGGTCATAGGGTCTTGGAAGACCATCGAAATATTTTGTCCACGGATCTTCTGCCACTCCTTGTTGGAAAGACCCACGAGTTCTTGACCTTCAAACTTTACCGAGCCACTTACCTTGGCATGCTGGGGGAGCAGGCCTAGCAGGGTTAACGCCGACATTGTCTTTCCGCTTCCGCTCTCTCCTGCGATGCCAAGAATTTCACCGGCTTCGAGGGTGTACGAGAGGCGGTCAATTGCGGTTGCAAAGCCTGATTTAGTCTGTAATTGAACGCTCAAGTCACGTACTTCTAAAAGGGCCATGGCTTACTCCCTCAACGCTTTCGCGGTACGTGGATCCAAAATATCGCGCAGCGCATCGCCTAAGAAGTTGAAGGCGAGTACTGCAGTCAGGATGGCGAGGCCTGGAAAAACTGCTAGCCACCACTTATCGAAGTTATTTGCTCCGGCCGAAACCATCGCGCCCCATTCCGCTGAAGGTGGACGGGCACCCAGCCCAAGGAAGGAGAGTCCAGAAAGAAGCAGCATTCCATTGCCAGCCTCAAGAGCTGCAAGAACAAAGACTGGTCCAGAGATATTTGGACGTAGGTCAACGAAGAGGGCGCGAGTTGTGGATGCACCCAGCAGCCGACTTGAGGTTACATAGTCAGCGTTCTTGCTCGACAAGATCAGGCCACGCACCAGACGGGCATATGTGGGCCATGCGACCAGCACGACGGCAAATACGGCGTTACGAAGTTCGGCTCCAAGTGCCGCTGCGACCGCCATCGCCAAGATAATTCCTGGGAATGCCAGAACCACATCGGTAAAGCGCATAAGCGCGGCATCAATCCAACCGCCAAAGTATCCGGCGATTGCACCAATAACGGTTCCGACGATCATTGCCAGAATTACGAGCATGATGGAAAGGGGCAGTGTGATACGGGCTCCATAGACCACGCGGCTTAGCACATCGCGACCAACAGAATCGGTTCCAAACCAATTGTGGGAATTGGGAGGTAGGAGCTGGCCATAGTTTTGAGCGATGGGATTTGAGGGGGCGATCAGCGGTGCAAATATCGCAACCAGGATCCAAATCGCAAGGATCGTCACGCCAATAACGGCAAGTGGTTGGCGTAAGGGGGAATCGGGATTTTTACTCATGCGTGGCGCAAACTTGGATCGATGAAGTGATACGCGATGTCGACCAGCAGATTCATGGTGATAAATATTCCAGCGACCACGATGCTGACTCCCATGATTCCGGGCAGATCAAGACCGATCGAACTGCGATAGGCATATTGTCCGATACCTGGCCACGAGAAAACATTTTCGACAAGAACCGAACCTGCCAATAGATTTCCAAAGGCGACGCCAGCAATTGTGACGATAGAGAGAAGGGCGGGACGAAGTACATGCCTTCTTATGACTAAAGACTCAGGCAATCCCTTAGCCCGAGCGGCACGAACATAATCATTGTTAAGAATTTCAAGGATCGAGGCGCGAGTAAACCTGGTCAAGACTGCGATGGTATAGATGGCTAGAACAATCGCAGGTAGCAATAAGTGTCTGAAAGCCTGCCAGAAGAGGCTAAATTGGCCATGCAACAAGGCATCAACGGTGTACATGCCAGTGATCGTTGATGGAGCATCTGTGCCGGGATCAAGCCGTCCGTTGGAAGGAAACCACGAGAGTTTAAAGTAGAAGATGTAGAAGAAGACCAAGCTCAACCAAAATGTTGGAACCGAGACCCCTGTAAGCGTGAAGAACCTAATTACTTGATCCGGCCATCGATTTCTAGTGATGGCTGCAATTACGCCAAAGAGTAGCCCGAAGATAAGTGAGAAGAAGATTGCAACTGTGGCCAGCTCCAGGGTGGCTGGGAAATACTCTTTAAGATCCGTGGAGACCGCGCGACGTGATTGTTGGGACTGGCCCAAATCTCCGTGAAGCAGGTGATTGATGTAAATAATGTATTGCTCTGGGACCGGTTTATCCAACCCGTACTTGGCCCGCCAAGCGGCAACGATGGTGGGATCGCTCATCGCGCTCTGACCTAAATTGAGAGCTGCAGGATCGCCAGGGACTAACTGTGTGACTGAGAAAGAAATTAGGGTGATGCCGAGCATCAGCAAGATACCTACTGCTATGCGTCGAACTATAAATACACCTAAGGAGTTGCGTCGCACCCCATCAGATTTCTCTGATGGGGTGCGACGACGAAGTAGATCTTTCAATTAACCAAGTGACCTTTACTTAAGTTCGGTTAGGTTAACTTTCCAGATTGGGTTCGATGCAATTCCGATGACGCTCTTGGTTGATACCAAGATAGCTGGTGATTGAATCAAAGGAACAAATGGTGAGTTGGCATTAAGGTCAAGTTGGAACTGACGATATTGCGCAGCACGCTTTGTAGCATTTGATTCAATTGCAACTGCATTGATCAGCTTTGTGATTTCAGGAGCAGCTGTTGCTGCCCAACCGGCACGAAGACCAACCTTCTCACCAGGACCGAAGTTCTGGCTGTAGTTGCTTGAATCTGGCCAGTCTGGACCCCAGAACCAAAGTCCCATGGTGTCTGTTCCATTGCGGTAGGTAGTCAGAGCATCTCCAACTGGAGTTGGCTCCAACTTGAGGTTGATACCTACTGCCGCAAGTTGTGAAGCAATAATGGTTGCGAAGTCATCAAATGAGATTCCTTCCCATGCTCCACCACCCCAGTAGCGCAGACCAATCTGCTCACCCTTGTAAGCAGTCTTTGCGAGATCTGCCTTGGCGAGAGCGACATTCTGCTGTGTTGCATCTGCAGGTTTAAGCGCACCTTGGAAGGCTGATGGAATGATTCCAGCGGCCTGAATTGCACCCTTACCAGCGAATGCCACGAGATCCTTGTAGTTCAAGGCGTAGCGAACAGCGTTCTGGAAGTTTGGATCAGATGTGATTGCAGAGATCGCAGGGTTTGCATTGGAGTACAAGAACCATACGGTCGTGCTAACACCTGCTGTTACGTTAACTCCGCTTAGAGAATCAACCTGCTTTGGTGAGAGATCGATAGCAATATTTGCAACGCCCTTTTGTACATCAAGTGCCTGTACAGCTTGGGTAACGTTGCGAATAACGATCTTTGAATATGCAGGCCGTGGACCCCAGTACTTAGGGTTTGCAACCAGATCAACCTCTGTTGTGAGGCTGAACTTGGAGAGCACGTATGGACCGCTTCCCGCAGATGTTGTGTTGAGGAAGTTTTCAGCCTTGTCCTTGGTGACAGCGCCAACAAGGGCATAACCACCGTGAGCAGCAACCAACTTGCTGTTTACAACACCGAACTCAGGCCCAGCGACCTTAACTGGGACAGCGGTGTCAGGTTGATCAGCTGTGATGACCACTGTGTAAGGGTCGGTTGCTGTCGCGGTCAATCCATCCATCAGAGATGAGGGATTGCCCTGAATATTCTTGAGGCGATCGAGTGAGTAAACGACATCTGCTGAGGTAACAGGGGTGCCGTCTGAGAAACGAGCGGCCTTACGTAATTTAAAGGTGTACACCGTTGAATCCGCATTTGCCTTGTAAGACAAGGCTAGATCCGGAACGGGACGCGATGCATCACTACCCTTGAAGGTTAACAAGGTGTCGTAGATGGCACGGTCCATCATATTTCCGCCATCTTCAAATTCCCGTTGTGGATCTAAAGTCTTGTGATTGAACTCTGAGTCAATTACTAGAACTTTGTCGGAAGCAGCGTTGCTTGAGGTGGTTTGAAGGATCAAGGAGGAAGAAACAAGTGCCACGGCGCCGATTGTTGCGGCGAGGCGATTCCTACCTATTTTGAGGGTTCCCAATTATTTGCTCCATTTCGCTAGCTGACCAATATCTTGGACTGCGGGAATACTAAAGGCGGGCACGGTTAAAGACAATACATTTAGGACAATTTGGTGCAATTAGGGCTTAAATCGCCAATTTATCCTCATGATTGTGGAAGCATTTCCAATCCCCATTTTCACGGCGCCAAATCGCTGTATTTCTTATATATTCATCGTGAACTCCGCCCTCAGTTCTTACGTGGAGTTCATATCGGGCAATAGCTAAGTCGCCATGAATCGTTATGACCGGTTTGATGTTATCGATACCCAATAATTTTGGACCACTGCCATCTGTTGGCCTGCGATCGCGAAGTTGATTGAGCCCGACCAGCGTATGAACAAGGTCACGTTCTTCGGAGTCCCACAGAGTTACATCTTCAGAGATGTATGAATCTGCGAGAACACGGTTCTTGGCCATGAATGCATCCAACATTTTACGAACATTTCCCCAGATGACCTCTGCATCTTGGGCATCTCGGATTCCCGTGATGACTTCTAGATCGCTGGAATCATTTAGTAATTCGTAGCGAAGCAACGAGATGGGAAGATTTCCGTTTTTCCAAAGGTAATCATGGAATTCACGCAGTGAAAAATTGGCGCTTTGAACCCGGGAAGCGTCGGCCAATAATTTGATGATCTGAGTTTTGCCGATTTGATATGTCATGCCTTGACCGGGGAAGCCAGCGAAGAAGACTGCCTCTTCGCGCGCCGTCTCCATATCCATCGGGACCTTGTGGGCTAAGAACTCGGCAGCTGTCTCAATATCCATGTGGCCGGTAGCAAGTGAAACATCGATAATGACGCGCAGGGCCCGTAAGCGCATGTAGTTGTACATCAAAGTTTGGGAGTGCGGTTTGTCGGCAAATAGACCAGCGGCCAGCATTAACTCCTCGTTGTAAAAGGCGATACCTTCATTAGCACCGGAGTCATAGAAGTGGCGCCTGAACTTGCGCTCGTGCCGCCAAGAGAGCGCAAGTTGCTTGTAGTGGGCTCCCTCATGCACGATGCCCGCCCGAGGATCCTTGGCATTCGCCGCATAAAAGTAAGGTAAATCGGGGTGTGGATCTGGCACATAACTCACACCATTTATATCGAGCCTAGATGGACCAGTTAAATCATCGCTCACCCCCAGCCAGCGGATCGGCTCCAAATATTTTGGCCTTGGCGCATTTAAGTACTCACCTAGCGAATCAGGCTGGGAAAGTAAGTTTTGCTCTTCGTAGAAAGCTCTGACTTCTCGCTCGAGTCGGGCTTCATCATCGCTTTGGGCCTGCGCCGAGGCGGGAAGCGGAGGCTGCGCTACCTCGCTGTAGCGATTTTTGGTAACCGTTTCCAAAAAGATAGCTCGTTCAAATTCTAGGTTACCTATATTGATCAACTCAGTTGGTGTGAGTGGATTGAAAGCTACATTTTTCAAAAACCATTCAAATCCGCTGCGACCAATGGGCTTAAAGCTTGGGAATGTAGGTAGCGCTTCAACAAGCCACTCACGAAATGCTGCTAATTCATTGCCTGCGATGATGAACTCTTCCAAGAAAGTATCTATATCTTCCGTCGTAATAAATGGAAGCAGATTTTCACCGACGGCACTCATTTGCTCTTGGACCTTCGCCAGTTCAGATATTGATTCTTGTGCCAACTCTTTGTAGGCACTTGCCGCCAAATTAATCCGAGCATCGGCAAGTGTTGCTCCAAAACTCTTGAGGGTTCTTCGAACGTCCTTGAGCGTCTCTGCGTTTATCTCAACTGGGGTTAGATAGTCGAAGATAACTCCTATAGTTTGATCAATGTAAAAACGAGGTTGGCGCTTCCAAATTTCTAAGTACTCAAGTTCCCACTTGACACGGGAGATCGCCGAATGCACGAGGGCTTTATCAACCCATTCAGATGGTGAAGTGTTTGCACCAATCTCCTGCATGTTAAATAGCTTCGCGAGCGAACTCTCAAATTCAGCGAGTTCGATTTTGTAGCGCGCAACATCAGCCGCAGACCAGCGAGGAATCCAGTTAATAGGTCGCTCGATGCGAGGAATGTCGTCACCTGAGCGAGGCTGTTGCGCCGCTCTCCAACTCCAAAATTTGACACTTAATTCTTGGAGCGCTGCGGAATCTGACATTTCCTACCTCACATAGCTAGAAGAAGTTTTTGCCTCAAGAAAACCATTGACTACCGATGCGAATCGGGCTGGCTCCTCGACATGTGGCATGTGAGAAGACTCGGGGAATAACTCCCAGAGCACATCGGGAATTCTGCGATGAATTTCTTGAACAAGCGTTGGCGTTGCCTCGTCATAGGCTCCACTGACGAGCAGGGTTGGAACTGAAATTTTGTGTAAATCTGAGTGAATATTCCAGGTCTTAAGTGAGCCAATGCAATGGAATTCAGAAGGCCCGTTCATGGTGTGGTAGACCGTTGGATCTTCATCAATTTGCGCGAAAGATGCAACCACATCAGGTGGCATAGGTACGCGGCAGAGATGCCTGCCGTAGTACACATCCATCGCGGCTATGTACTCAGGTGAACTAGTTGTCCCAGCCGCCTCGTGCTCTTGGAGTGTTGCCTCCACCTCAGGAGGAAGTAGGGCACGTAACTTGGCCGCCTCGCTCACCCAAATCTCCATTCCTGCTGGAGAATCCGCGACGACTAATGCCGCTAGCCCAAGAGGGTTATGCGTCGCAAACTGCATTCCCAGCATCCCGCCCCACGATTGACCCAGGAGTGCGTAACTATTTGCGATCCCAAGATGGTTAAGCAGTAACTGCAACTCCTCCATAAATAACTCAGGGGTCCAGAACTCTTTGGGTGCGTCAGGTAGGTGAGTGGAGAGCCCGCAACCGATCTGATCGTAGAGAACCACTGCGCGACCAGTTGAAGTAAGCAGATCAATCATTGGAATTAAATAATTGTGTGCAGCTCCCGGACCTCCGTGCAAGAGAACTAAAGGAGTGAGTCCATTGTGAAGATCTCCTTCAACGCGATACCAAGTACTTCCATGTTCCCAATTCATCACGCCTGTTGTCATAAACGTATTTAAGCAATATTGAAGGGTTTTGGACAGGCAGAGATTTTTGGAAGCTCCATTTTGGCGATAACGGTTCCTTGTGCGGGGTGAACCGCTTGAGCGATTCCTAGATTTCCTTGCACTGAAAGAAAAATAAATGCTTCTTCGTACGAGAATCCCCATTGGCTCACTAAAAGCGTTGCCGCCTCTTCACAAGCGATCCGCATTGCACCATAGAGATCTTCAACAGGAGCCACTCCATGTGTGATCCAAGAGTGTTCTGTCTCAGTAACTGGGAAATCAGTTCCTAATTGCTTAATGAGTTGCGTTGATATCAGTACGTCGCCAGCTATCTCAATTCCGGTGCCGCAGATCTCGCCATCGCCCATCGCAGCATGCATATCACCCATCGCAAGTAAAGCGCCTGGATGTTTAACGGGGAGGTGAATTGTGGAACCGATCGTGTTCTTATTGTTATCCAGGTTTCCCCCATGTTTGCCAGCGGGCATCGTGGGAATCTCACCTGCTTCGGGGGCGACCCCTATGACACCTAACATCGGAGCCGATTTGAATGAGATTCTCTCGTTCATTGTCACGATTCCGTCGTGGACATCGAAGAATTGAGCGTAAGGCTTGGTCAGAAAGTGCTGAAGTTGTCCCTCTCCCGGATACGTTCTTGCGACACCACGTGTACCTGGGCGAATGTCGTGGAGCGTGACTGAAAGAGTGTCTCCCGGTTCTGCACCTTTGATAAAGATAGGACCTGTAGCAGGGTTGATCAGTGAGCTGTCAATAGCTAGCAGAGCATTACTCTCATCTGTTATCGCGCCACGGTAACAATCCCAAGTTTGTACGTGAATAAATTCGCCTGGCTCCACTACTAATGCGGGCTCATGGCTAGCGCTAAAAGAAAAGTTATGGTTATCTCTTGAAAGGAAGTGCTGCGCTTGAGAGAATACAGCCGATTCCAAATTGTAATTTTCTTTAGCCATGTTAACATCCTCTCACTCTTGACTAGGGAAATCTTCGCAACGACGGGATCATTTTTCCTCAACCCTCAATCGGAGGCTCTACGTGCGTAAACGGTCCAGAATTCTTATATCAACAATTTCGACGGCGTTACTTGCCACATCGATGTTAACCGGCACCAACTCTGCGCTCGCTGCAGATGGTGGAATGGCGCCATACGACGCCTCACATGCTGGCGGAACGATCACTCTCGTTGCCGCTGCAGCCGCTGGTTCCCTCGATCCAAAGATCAACTACACCGGACAATATTGGGAGCTTTATCAAGCCTCATATGACGGACTTCTCGGATTTAAATACGCTGATGGAAAGGGCTCTTTTCAGATCGTTCCAGATCTAGCTACCGCTCTTCCTGTCTTCAGCAATGGTGGCAAGACTTTGACATTCACCCTTCGCAGCGGAATCAAGTTCTCTAATGGTCAACCAGTGACCGTGGCAGATGTAAAAGCCTCATTCGTGCGTATCTTCAAAGTCTCGTCTCCGACGGCAGGTTCTTTCTATAACGGAATCGTCGGTGCGGATGCTTGTTTGAAGGTTCCAGCCACGTGCAACCTTGATAAGGGTGTTGTAGTAGATCCTAAGAAGAATTCGGTCGTGATCAATCTCGTTGCTCCTGATGAGACCATCACTTCTAAGCTTGCAGTGCCTCACGCAGTGATCAATCCAGCTTCCTCTCCAGTAAAGGATGCAGGCACAACCCCAATTCCAACAACTGGTCCGTATATGTTCAAGTCATATGACCCAAATAAAGAGTTGGTAATGGTGCGAAACCCTTACTTCAAGGAGTGGTCACATGATGCTCAACCTCAGGGATATCCAGATGAGATCGACTATAAGTTTGGGGTCACTCCAACCGCACAGGTAACTGCTGTTGAGAACAACCAAGCTAACTGGGTTTACGATCCTATTCCTGCAGATCGCCTCAATGAAATTGGAACTAAGTACGCAACACAAGTGCACGTTAATCCTTTGACTGCCATGTGGTACCTACCAATGAATGTAAACATTGCACCATTTAATAATGTGAAGGCTCGCCAAGCAGTGAACTACGCAATCGATCGCGCCGCAATGGTCAAGATCTTCGGCGGAACTCAACTGGCTGCACCGGTCTGCTCATTCTTACCACCTAATTTCCCTGGCCACGTTGATTATTGTGGCTACACAAAGGGTGCAACTCCAGATAAGCCTGCGACTGCCTGGTCTGCTCCAGACCTAGCGCTGGCCCAAAAGCTCGTTAAAGAATCTGGGACTGCTGGTCAAGCCGTTGGAATCGTTGTCTCTGATGACGATGTCAACAAGCAGATGGGTGTCTACCTACAATCTGTTTTGAACTCAATTGGCTATAAGGCAACGGTGAAGCCGATCTCTGGAAATATTCAATTTACATATATCCAGAACACTAAGAACAAAGTTCAGATCTCGGTAACTCAGTGGTATCAGGATTACCCTGCTGCATCAGATTTCTTGAATGTTCTGCTCGGTTGCGCATCATTCACGCCAAACTCTGATTCATCCATCAATATGGCCGGTTATTGCAACCGCCCATTCGATGCAGAGATGCAGAAGGCAATGGGACTTGGTCTGACCAACCCAACTGCTGGAAACAAGCTATGGGGTCAACTAGACGAGCAGGTCATGAAGGATGCACCTGTCGCCGTCGCCTTCACTCCAAAGCAACTCGACTTCATCTCCTCTGGAACGAAGAACTACCACTTCTCACTCCAGTACAAGATGTTCGTTGATCAGTTACAGACCAAGTAAAGGGGAATAGACCCCGCTATCGTGGCACTAAAAGAGAGTAGCAATGCGATCTTCTCGGAATCTCCTGGGAAGATCGCATTGCGCACCCTCCGAAAAGATAAACGCTCCATTATCTCGTTAGCGATTTTGGGTTTTATAGTCTCTATTTCATTGCTCGCTCCTGTTTACTCGCACTACATCGCGCATACCAATCCATTTAATTCAACTCTCGATGCCACAACAACCATCGGTGGCAAAGTAGTTTCGGTACTTCAACCTTCTACAACTGGTCTTGGCCTTGGAGTAACTCCCATCGGTCCAACGTGGAATCTGCGCGGCTACTTTCTCGGCGCTGACGGACAAGGCCGTGATGTCTTAGCCCGCCTGCTCTATGGAGGCCGCAATACCCTCTTAATCGGTGTATCTGCCGGAGTGATCTGCATCTTCCTGGCTCTCTTAATCGGCGTGGTTGCCGGCTATCGCAAAGGGTGGATCGATGCGGTTCTTTCGCGACTTCTCGATGTCATTTGGGCATTTCCCGTTTATCTATTGGCAATCAGCCTCTCGGTAGTTCTTCTTACCTCTGGCTTAACCATTGGATTTATTCATTTAGGACCCGGCTCATTCGCCCTCCCGATATTCATTATCGGAGTTGTTTATATTCCCTACGTGGCGCGCCCCATCAGGGCTCAAGTGTTGGCACTTCGTGAACGTGAATTTGTGCGGGCAGCTGTAGGTATCGGAGCCAAAGATTCAACTATTATCTTTCGCGAAATTCTCCCTAATATTATTCCGAGCGTTTTAGTCTTTATTCCGATCATTGTGGCTCTTTGCATGCTTACCGAGTCGGCGCTCTCGTTTCTCTCGATCGGTGTCCAACCACCTCAAGCCTCATGGGGAACGATTATTAACGATGGTCTAGCGCTGCTTTACACAAGGCCGCTGGTTGGTATCGCACCAGGCTTGTTGATCGTTTTGACCGCCGCATCGCTCAATCTTTATGGCGATGCAGTTCGGGACGCCTTAGATCCAAAGACGCGCGCACGAGGTGATGCGTGATTGCATTTATTGGGCGTCGATTTAGCGCCATGATCTTCGTTCTTGTTTCGATCTCTATCCTGGTCTTTCTGATCTTCTTTGCAACTCCAGGTGTCGATCCAGCGGCGAGAATTGCGGGCCGCAACGCTGACCAACAAACGTTGATGCAGGTACGCCACTCCTTCGAGTTAGATAAGCCGCTGCCGGTTCGCTACCTCTCGATGATGCGCCATTTATTTGTTTCCAGAGATCTCACCTCGTATGTGAATCGCGGCGCAAAGGTGATTCCCCAGCTTTCCCAAGCGATTCCAGCCACTTTATCGCTTGTTATTGGTGCGGCGATTATCTGGTTGCTTTTTGGCGTCGTCTTTGGAGTCCTTGCCGCCAGCTCCAAACGCAAATGGCTAGACCCGACAATCTCATTTTTAGGAATTGTGGGTGTGTCACTTCCCGTCTTCTGGCTCGGCGAAGTCGTTAACTTAATTACCCAATCTAAGCTTCATAACTCTGTATTTAAATGGGTACCGCCTCTGGGGTATGTGGGTTTGAGTGTGAACCCTTGGCAATGGTTCTTGCATCTGATTTTTCCTTGGCTGACTCTTGCGGTTCTCTACGCCGGAATTTATGTCCGTGTACTTCGTAGTGAAATTCTCGTTGTAATGAGTGAGGAATACATCAAAACTGAAAGAGCTAAAGGTGCTAGCGAAAAACGCATCCTTTATAAGCACGCCACTCGTATGTCGCTGATTACGATCGTTTCGCTCTTTGGTTTGGATTTTGGAGCACTTGTGGGGGGATATGCCCTGCTTACAGAGGTGGTATTTGGAATCCAAGGCGTTGGTAAATTGACTTTTGACTCCCTTCAGAATTTCGATCTACCAGTGATCATGGCGACCGTTATGTATGCCTCGTTCTTCGTTGTCTTCATGAATGCACTCGTAGATGTGCTCTATGCCGTTTTGGATCCGAGGGTGCGCCGTGCATAACGAGAACATTCTTGAGGTCAAAGATCTCCACGTAAGTTTTGATACCCGCCGCGGTGAGGTGCGGGCTGTAAATGGGCTCACCTTTGAGCTTAAGGCGGGCCAGACCCTGGGGATCGTTGGGGAGTCCGGCTCCGGCAAATCAGTCTCTATGAACGCAGTGATGGGTCTGGTTCGAGATGCCAATGTGCGCATTTCAGGAGAAGTTCTCTTTAAAGGCGAAGATCTCCTCACGCGCACGGATGAGGCGATGCGCTCTATCCGAGGCAAAGAGATTGCCATGGTCTTTCAAGATCCCATGACCGCTCTTACCCCCGTCTACACGGTGGGTTGGCATATCGTTGAACAGATCAGGTTGCACACCTCGCTGAGCAAGAAAGAGGCGCGAGAGCGAGCTATCGAAATTCTCAACGACGTTGGAATCCCTGATCCAAGTCGTCGCGTAGATCAATACCCACATGAATTTTCTGGAGGTATGCGTCAGCGTGCCATTATCGCCATGGCCCTCGCCTTGAATCCAGCCCTCCTCATTGCCGATGAACCCACCACTGCGCTCGACGTAACTATTCAGGCGCAGATTCTCGATCTTTTGATGAGGTTACAAGAACAGCACAACTCTTCCATCATTATCATCACCCACGATATGGGCGTTGTATCAGAAATTGCAGATGAAGTACTCGTTATGTATGCAGGACGTCCCGTAGAGCGAGCCAGCAAGACCGAGCTCTTCGCAAACCCACGTCATCCTTACACTCAAGGGTTGATGAACTCTGTTCCAAGGCTGGATCGAGTTCGCACTGAACGTTTGGAAGCGATACCAGGTCAACCTGCCTCACTGCTCAATTTGCCCATCGGGTGCGCATTCTCTGAGCGCTGCACCTTTGTAAATGATGCATGCAAAGTCGTTCCCGAATTCATTGTGAATGCGCATGGACATGGAGCTGCGTGTGTATTGGTGGAGGCTAACAGTGAGTGAAAACATTCTATCTATTCGTGGCCTGACCAAGAATTATGAAATCGCCAGCGCTTTCTACAAGAGCAAAGATGTGGTCCACGCTGTCGAAGATGTAAACCTTGAGATTACTGAGGGAGAGACCCTAGGAATTGTTGGAGAATCGGGTTGTGGAAAGTCAACGCTGGGACGAATGATTGTTCGACTTGAGCAGCCCACCGATGGAGTCATTCTCTTTGAAGATAGCGATCTTGCTAAAGTCTCGAAGAAAAAATTGCGTGGACTGCGCAAACAGTTCCAGATGATTTTTCAGGACCCTTACGCCTCGCTCAACCCTCGCCGTCAGATAGGTCAGATTGTGGAGGAACCTCTTCGAGTTCACGGCGTTGCAAAAGCGGAGCGACAAGCTCGGGCTAGAGATTTATTAAGCCGAGTTGGTCTTGACGAAAATTCATATGAGAAATATCCCCACGAGTTTTCAGGCGGGCAACGCCAGAGAGTTGTGATCGCTCGCGCTCTGGCGCTTAACCCACGTTTGGTGGTGGCAGATGAACCAGTCTCGGCGCTCGATGTTTCAATTCAAGCTCAAGTACTCAATATCTTTAAGGATCTTCAGAAAGAATTTAATCTCACGTACGTATTTATTGCTCACGATTTGGGAGTAGTTCGTCACGTTTCTGATCGAATTGCCGTTATGTATCTCGGAAAAATTGTTGAACTCGCCAACGCCGATGATCTCTATGAGGCACCTGCACATCCATATTCCCAAGCCCTACTCTCTGCCAATCCTCGCATGGGCGCTGACGATAAGAGAGAGCGGATTATCCTCAAGGGCGATATTCCAAACCCCATCAATAGGCCATCAGGGTGCGCATTTAATCCGCGCTGTCCTAAAGCGCAAGATATTTGTAGAACGCAGGCTCCCGAACTCATGACAATCGGAACTAGATTGGTCGCTTGTCACTTCCCCAACTCACTCTAGGAGACGAATATGACTATCAACATCAGCAGAGATCAGCACATTTGGGAATTTAGCTCTGAGATGAAGCCAGTTGTAAGTGTCGAGCCAGGAACAGTCTTAGAAATTGAAACCTGGGATTGCTTTACCGGACAGGTCCAGACCGAGTCCGATACTTTAGAGAAGCTCGATATTCACCGAGTAAATAGCGCCACGGGACCGATTGAGGTTATTGGAGCAGAGCCAGGAGATGCGCTCTCAGTTACCTTAATCGATATACGTCCCAATAATAAAGGCGCTGCAATGTGCATCCCTGAGTGGGGACAACTCATACATAAAGCGAAATCTCCCTTTACCAAGATCTTCCGCGTCGAAGACGGCATCGTGCATATGAACGAGCATGTCTCATGGCCACAACGACCAATGTTTGGAGTTATTGGTGTTGCCCCTGAGAGCGGAACAATCGGTACCTTTGAAGCAGCAAGACACGGCGGCAACCTGGATGACAATGAGAATCGCATCGGGGCAACCATTCACCTTCCAGTGTTCCAGCCGGGTGGATTGCTAGCGATCGGCGATATGCACGCCTCTATGGGCGACGGCGAGATTTCTGGTACAGGTGTTGAAATTGGTGGGACTGCAACTATCAAAGTTGACCTCATCAAGGGTAAATCTGGGGGATGGCCGATTACAGAAGCTGCGGACTACTGGATTACGCATGGCACCAGCAAGGACAGTATCGATGAGGCCCTTCAAAACGCTTGCGAAGAGGCGGCTCGTCTCCTTGTCGATCAATGGGGATTTACTATTGAAGATGCCTTCGTCTTCTTGTCCGTCACGAGTGATTTAGGGATTGCACAGTACTGCCACCCATCTCCAGGAAGCGTTATCGCCAAGATGAAGGTTCCAAAACTAAAGGCAACTCCAGCCCCATTTAGAATCTGAGTTCCTCGAAGTCCTAAGAAGACTAATCTAGCTGGCGTGAGCATTGAGTTACTCGGATGGTTAATCGTCGCTGGATTAGTCGGACCACTCCTCAGAGTTCCTAAAAGATGGGGCGTCCCAGTCGCCGTCGGAGAACTATTAATTGGGGTTGTGTTTGGGGACAGTGGATTTCAGAAAATTCCATTTCAGGATCCATCGCTCAAATTATTAGCAACCGT
>Ga0118677_10008493_pt1 | contig 16439 bp, 11 predicted proteins | sample AliMusrvi5mmetaG_FD_86154 | JGI IMG/M metagenome (GOLD analysis project Ga0118677, IMG submission 86154) | reverse complement strand
TTGTGAACGATTTTCCTAATTCAACCCCTTAAACCGGTTGCGGTATTCAGAAGGGGGTATACCATTGATCTTCCTGAATTGCTTATTGAAGTGGCTCAGATTATTATAGCCGCTGTCGAGGCACACTTCCAAAATACTCAAATCGTTATCCATAAGAAGTTTACACGCCAGTTCCACCTTGAGTTGATTCAGGTATTCAAAAACTGTCATCCCCATATTCATCTTAAAAAAGCGGCAAAGCGAACCCTCTGCCATATTCACCAGCTCAGCCAGCCGCTTCAGATCGACCTCTTCACGGTAGTTATTCATTAAATATTCATGAATAGCTGCAATACGCTTATTTCCAGTTTTAAATCGTAACTTAAGAAATTCTTTGCTCGCCAGCGGAATGTTCGTTTCACTTCTGCCGATGATATCCATCAACCTGAAAAAATGGAGCATGCGGTCAAAACTTTTCAAATAAGGAAGTTGAAGCATAATTTCACTCACCTCATTAAGCGTTTGTCCGACAATCTGTATCCCTCGTTCGGACAATTCGATCGCTTTTGCCACATACTTTAGCTCCGGAAGAGACAGCAACTGTGAAGAGAAAACTTCAGAAGTAAACTGAAGAAAGACCATTTCCAATGACCTGGTGGTGGGGGTATGTATCTCTTTATCAGAAATCCAGACATGTGGGAGATTGCGCCCAATAAACACCAGATCACCAGGTTGAAATTCTTCAATCGAATCTGCTACAATCCTTTTCCCGGACCCCTCAGTAATAAAACTGATTTCATAATTATTGTGGTAATGCCAGGTGCTTTTTTCCATGTTATCCTGAAAAATCCCGATATAAAAAGATTCATCCTCATTAACATTAATTTTCTTCAAAGAAGCTGTCATAATGATTATAATTGCACATTAATGAAACAACAGGTGAATATCGCATCAAAAGTAGTAAAAATTGATGTAGCAGGTAATTATAGTAGCCACTAATTTTGTTTGATAGATTAAACTAAGAACAACTTAAAACAATCATGGAAGAATTACTGGAAAAACTGCTTGAGGCAGTAGAATTTGGCAAAGTGGATAAAAAATCCCCCTATCCTCCACAGCTCAGAGATATGGATGGTGCACATGAACTGACCATCAGCGCTATCGAAACAGGTATTAAACCACAGATAATACTGGAACATGCACTGATTCCTGCCATGGAAAAAGTGGGAAAAAAATTTGCAGAATCGAAGATTTTTGTTCCTCAGATGTTGATGTCTGCCAGAGCAATGGGAGCTTCCATGTTTCAGTTAAAACCTTTTTTTGCCTCAGGTGCCATTAAAACCAAAGGGACTTTCATAATAGGAACTGTCAAGGGTGACCTCCACGATATCGGAAAAAATCTTGTTGCAATGATGGTTGAAGGTGGTGGCTGGACAATCGTTGATCTGGGGGTTGATGTCGGATCCGATAGATTTATTGAAGCCCTCAAAAATAATCCTGGTGCAGTGGTTGGACTCTCTGCTCTGTTAACAACAACCATGGTAAATATGGGTGAAATCGTCTCCAGTATAAAATCCCTGATTCCTGAAACAAAGATACTTATTGGCGGTGCGCCTGTTAATGACGAGTTCTGCCAGAAAATTGGCGCCGATTTTTATGCACCTGATCCACAAAAAGCGGTTGAATATCTGAATAAGATTGCATCATAAAATGGCCTGGATCTGAATATCCCCGATTGTGGAGAGTATCTAAAAGTCTGTTATAACCGCAAAGTGTGCGAAGATAGCACAAAGAACGTGAAGTTAAATAATTGTTTTTATGATCTTTACGACCTTTGTGAAATTCCTTGGCGACCTTTGCGGTTTATTACTTTGCCTGAAATAATTAATCCCCTTTCTTGAGCTCCCTTATCCGTTAATCATGTATTTTTGCCATATGGACAAAATTCCGGTAAATATCATATCAGGATTCCTTGGAAGCGGAAAAACAACTGCTATTATTAAGCTCCTCAGGCAAAAATCAGCAGAAGAACAATGGGCTGTGATCATCAATGAATTTGGCAAAATTTCAATTGACAGTCAGACGATCCGATCAATAACATCTGATACGGGAACAGTTTATGACATTTCAGGCGGTTGTATCTGTTGTTCGGCAAAGGGGTATTTCCAGGAAAATCTTCAGGAAATTATTGGTTCAGGAAGGTATTCAAGAATTATCATTGAGCCAAGTGGATTAGGTGGAATTGACATGGTTTCGGAGATTGTACATGAAAGCAGCAATCTACAGCTGATGCCGGTGATCTGCCTGGTTGACATTTCATGCATTGAAATACCCCGGCTTCATCTCCTTCCGGTTTACCGGGCGCAAATCTCCAAAGCCGATATCATTGCATTCAGTAAATGTGACTTGCTGGAAGACATTATGACGCAGGATCGGCTGGTCGATAGATTCAAATTGCAGTTTCCTGATAAACAAAATTGTCTGATACTTTCAGATACAAAACTCCTGCCTCTGTTGTCAGACCATAATTCCCGGTTTGATGAGATAAATAGCAAATACCGGATAATCACGAAGGATTCATTGAAACTGACCGATGACAATTATCGCCAGAAAAGTTATCATTTTGAGAAGGATACATTTTTCGACACAGCTCAATTAATCAGCTTTTTTAATGATCATCCGTTAATCATCCGGGCTAAAGGACATTTACAAACTGATAAAGGATGGATACTCCTTAATTTCACCCTGTCAGGATGTAGTTTTGAACCCTGTGAGGCAATGGATCAAAATGAACTGATTATCATTTCGGAGAAGCAGTCATTCGATCTGATGGGAACTCTTGATGATAAAATTAATGCAACAATACAATATTAAATTTCATATGGCCAAACACACCATCCGTCTGCATCCAATTGGAAAAGAGATAATTGTTAATGATCAAACTCCGTTGATTGATGTGCTTCATGAATTTGGGATCGAGTTTCCCTGTGGAGGTAAAGGGACTTGCGGAAAATGCAGGGTGAGACTTCTGGAGGGTGAGATTAAAATCTCCGATTTACACCGACAGAAAATAGAGCAACTGGGTCTTGATTCAGCTGATTGGCGATTAGCTTGTTACAGTCAGTGTACAAGTGATATAATTCTCGAAATTGAGCAATTCAATCACCTGATCCTTGCCGATGAAACCGAATTTGAGTTTTCACCCCAGGAAGGATATGGAATCGCTGTCGACCTGGGTACAACCACAATTGTGACCCAGCTTATTGATCTGTCAACGGCTAAAGTCCTGGCTGTTGAAACGATGCTGAATCCGCAGGTAAAATTCGGCGCCGATCTGATTTCAAGAATTCAGGCCTGGATGGATGGAAAAGGAGCCGAAATGGTTCAGCTCATCAGGTCAGCAATTGGCACAATGATCAGTTTAATGCTGAAAAAACACCCCGTGGAATTGCAAAAAGTTGTCCTTGTTGGTAATACAACCATGCAATTGATTTTCAGCAACTGCGATGTATCAGCACTTTCATCTTACCCTTTTCACACCAATAATCTCGGATTAAAAACTTTCGATCCGGCCGATCTTGGCTGGAATTTTAAAGTAAGACAAAATGTCCAGTTCTTCCCATCTATCGGAAGTTTTGTGGGTAGTGATATTTTGGCGGGCATAGCCGCAACTGGTTTGCATCAAAAAGAAAATTTCACTGCATTGATCGATCTGGGTACCAATGGTGAAATTGTGGTTGGCAATAAAAATCATTTGGTATGCGCATCGACAGCAGCTGGTCCGGCATTTGAAGGGTCAAATATTTCAATGGGTATGAGGGCAGTTACGGGAGCAATCTCCTCGATTAGATTGATTCACAATAAAATAGCAGCAAGTGTGATTGGGAATACTGCACCCAAAGGAATCTGCGGCAGTGCGTTGATTGATGCTGTTGCAGTTCTCAGGTCACTCGAACAAATAGGGATATTCGGTGAAATCAATTCAGGAGAACAAAATATTTCTATAGCAGGAAAAGTGAAACTGACACAGGTGGACATCAACGAATTTCAGCTTGCTAAGGCGGCCATCGCTGCCGGACTGACTATTCTCGCAAATAAGCTTTCCATTCAACTTACAGACATAAAAGACATCTATATTGCCGGAGGATTTGGTAATTACATCAATATTGAAAATGTTGTATCAACAGGAATGATTGAACTTAGCACCGAAAAAATTCATAAAATGGGAAATACCGCATTGATCGGGGCAAAAATGTTCCTCTTCTCCGATCAGGGTATTTCGGATGAAATTCTGGGTAAAACCACACATGTAAATCTTGAAGGGGATCCAAATTTTCAGGACATTTATGTCGATAAAATGCTTTTTCAGGATAACCTATAAAATGAACTTTAAAATAAATAAAGCGTATTTTTATGCCGGATTAACAAATACAAAACTGTCATTATGTTCAAAATCTTCATCTCTGTTTTTTGCTTATGTCTGTTCTTCACTTTTGAGTCATTAAAGGCTCAAAATGATATCCATTTCAATAAATACCATAATTGCAGTGAAGTTCAGCAAATATTGAAGACCCTGCAGCAAAGTAATCCTGCTTTGATTCATTTGCACAACATCGCCACAAGTCCGGGAGGAGAATCAATAACAGTGATCGAGATTGGGAGCGTAAAGGAAGATGCTCCGTCACTGTTTGTCGGAGCCAACTTTGAAGGGAATATTCCCCTGGCTACCGAAGGAGCAATCGCATTAACTAAAATGTTGATCGATTCATCGAAATATCATTCAGATTTAAGATGGTATATTTTACCCCTGCCTAATCCCGATGCGTCAAAGGGTTACTTCTCAAAAGTCAGGTACAACAGAACCGTAAACGATTTCCCTATAAACGACGACGTGGATGACGCGTTAAATGAGGATGGATTTGAAGATCTCAATGGGGATGGTTTCATCACACAGATGCGGGTAAAGGATTTAGCCGGCACCTATGTTATTTCAAAGAAGGATCCACGAATTATGGTTTTGGCCGACGCAAAAAAGAATGAGCGTGGGGAATATAAAATATACAGCGAAGGAATTGACAATGATGGAGATGGTGAATACAACGAAGATGGTGAAGGAGGTATCAATGTTGGAATTGCATTTCCACACCTTTTCCCAAAAAACAGAAAGGACGCAGGTTTGTTTCCTGGGCAAACTCCTGAAGTTTACGGAATTATGAAATTCATTTACAAACATCCTAAAATCGCCATGGTTTATACCCTCGGAAGTTCTGATTTTTGTCTGGTTCCTCCTAAAGGTGGAAGGAAAGGGGATACAAATACAGAAAGCCTAAAACTACCAAACAGGCTGGCCACCAGATTGGGTGCAGATCCTGCCCGGTCATACACCATGGATGAGGTGGTTGAACTTCTGAAAATAATAGTCCCGGCCAGGGAAGAGGTAACCCCTTCATTAGTATATAATTATCTTGGATTGGGAGCTGCAGTTAATCCCATGGAGGATGATCTGAAATTCTATACCACATTATCAGATGATTACAAAAAATACCTGAAATCACAGATGGTTAGTTTTGAAACGATGGATCCATCTGCAGATAAAGACGGCTCCTTTGAACTTTGGGCCTACTATCAGCTTGGAGTACCATCATTTAGCATGAATTTATTTTCTGTCCCTAAACTGAAAGAGGAGAAGAAAAGCGAAAAAGCTGAGGAATCCGCTGATAAAACTGAAAAAAAGAAGCCTGATGAAGTGAGTAAAAAAGAGATCGCACTTCTGGAATATTCTGATAAAAATTACGGAGGAAAAGGATTTGTTCCCTGGACTAAATATCAGCATCCAACACTTGGAGAAGTTGAAATAGGAGGATTTGTCCCTTTTCTGGAATCTACTCCAAAACCTGAAAAAATCGATTCTCTGTTAAAGGTTCAGTTGCCCTGGCTGCTGCAGTTAAGCCAGAAACTACCCAAAATAACGTTAAAGGAAGAGAAGGTTACCGATATGGGTGCAGGAGTGTACAAACTGGAAATCTACATCGGGAATGAAGGATTTCTCCCCTACCCGACTGCCATGGGTGAGCGAAATAAACAACCTGCACCAATAATCGCTGTTCTGGATGGTGATTATAATCTTCTCGAAGGGTTAAAACGGTCGCCGGTTGGAAGGATTGGTGGAAATCAGGTGAAAAAAATAACCTGGCTGATTAAGACGGATAAAAAACTAAACATTGCCGTAAAACTTGAATCGGCTGTTTTTGGCTCTTCAGTAAAACAAATCAAAATCGGAGATTAATCATGAAAAAAATTATCATACTATTCCAGTTTATCTTTGTTTTCTCATCACTGTTTTCAGCTGAAAAGGGGAAAATTGAAGTTCCGTTGCGTTTCGACAGGTACTATAACTATGATGAGGTTGTCGAGGCTTTAAAGGTGTTACATCAAGCTTATCCGGATCTGACTAAACTCGACATGATCGGGAAAAGTGAGGAAGGTCGGGAGATTTATGCCCTGACCATCAATAATCAGAAAACTGGTGAAGCGAAATCAAAACCTGGTGTTTATGTTGATGGAAATATTCATGGAAACGAAATCCAGGCAGGTGAGGTTTGTTTGTACTATGCCAATATGCTGCTGACAAAATATGGCGAAAACGATAAAATTACAAAGGTGGTCGATAAAAATGTCCACTACATCATCCCAGTAGTGAATGTAGACGGAAGGTACCATTTTTTTAAAGATGGGAATACCCCCAGTTCAAACCGCGGTCTTCGGGTTCCAAGAGATGATGACGGAGACGGCCTTTTCGATGAAGATCCTTATGACGACTTGGATGGCGACGGCAACATCTGCCAGATGAGAATAAAAGACCCCTTGGGCATGTATAAAGTTGATCCTGAAGACAAACGAATTCTTGTTCATATAAAGCCTGGTGAAAAGGGTGAATATACGCTTTTGGGTTACGAAGGAATTGACAATGATAATGATGGAAAACTGAACGAGGATGGTGAAGGGTATCTCGATCCCAATCGCAACTGGGGTTACAACTGGATGCCAGCTTATGTACAGAGTGGAGCAGGAAATTTCCCGTTGGAAGGAACAGGATTAAAAGCGATTAATGAATATGTCACAGCACGTCCGAATATCATCATCGCCTTTGCTTTTCATAATAATGGGGGGTTATGGCTTCGCGGCCCGTCCGAAAAAACAACTTACCTTGATCCACTTGATGTTGCAGCCTACGATGTGATTGGAAAAGAAGCTGTAAAAATAACTCCCGGGTATGTTTATCAGCCTTCTTATGACCTCTATCCAACTTATGGTGATTTTGATTCTCATCTGTTTTTTCTGAACGGAGCATTTGCATTCGTAGGTGAACTTTTTCAAAGGGAACAGGAAACGTATCGAACAAAAGAGGCAAAGCCAAATCCTGAGGAAGAGGAAGTGAATAATGCAAGAGAACTACTGAAATTTAATGACAATGTTGTCCAGGGTGAATTATATAAAGAATGGAAGAAATTCAATCATCCGACTTATGGTGAAATTGAAATCGGCGGTTGGGTAAAGATGAGTTCTCGTCTTCCTCATCCGTTTATGCTCCCCGAATTGGTTCATCGGAATGCATCTGTTGTTTTACTTGCAGCAGAAAATACACCTGAAATTACAATGGAAGTTTTTGATGTTAAAAAGATCGGAAAAGATCTTCATCAGGTAAGGGTCCGTGTAAAAAATAATAAAGGGTTACCTTCAATGTCAGCAAATGCAGTAAAAAATAAACTTTACCCCCAGGATATCCTGAAAGTTAACGGAGGAAAAGTTATTGCCGGAGGTAAAATTGATGATGCAAGAATTAATAAAGTCACCTACAAAGAGAAAAAACCCGAATTGCAGTTTCTGTCTGTTCCAGGTTACGGATATGCTGAATTTCAGTTTTTGATTGAAGGCAAAGGAGAAATAACCTTCAATTACGAATCTTTGAAAGCAAGAAAAACTACGACATCGGTTAAATTGAACTAACCTGCTGAAGCGTTTTATTATTGCCCGATTAATCATTATATTTGTCGTCATATTAATCCTTCTGTCAGCTGATGAATAGATTAACTTACAGATCAACCCTGGTTAAAACCTATCGGCGATTATTTAATTGTCTGATGTTCTATAATTAGTAGTGCCTGTTTTCCAAGGCAGTCCTTTTCGTGTTCACCATCAATTGGGACACACAGAAAATGTCTCCTTATATCAAAGCAACTACTTAAATATTGTCCTTTTTACATCAGAATACCATGTTCGAAAAAATTAATCAACATGCCGAAACTCCCGAACGGGAAGCAGCAAGTGAAGGGAATTTCTATTCCTCAAAAAATAAAACCGGCGGACCGGGAATGAACGAACGAATTCAGAAACTGAGGCAACTGAGTGTCGAGGCTGAACCTTGTTTATCTATCGAACGTGCCTTGCACGAAACAGCTTTATATAAGGAAAACTTCGGTAAACTTTCTGTTCCTGTATTACGTGCCGCTAACTTTCTCGATCACTGTAAAAGAAAAACCATTTATATTGGCGACAACGAACTGATTGTTGGTGAGCGTGGACCAAAACCAAAAAGTGTTCCAACCTTCCCTGAGCTCACCTGCCATAGTATCGAAGATTTGAATACACTGAATACCCGCGAATTACAGCGTTATACCATCAGCCGGGAAGATATCGATACCTATGCCAGAGATATAATTCCCTACTGGACCGGCAAAACCCAACGGGAACGGATCTTCAATCATGTTCCAGCTGAATGGAAGCTGGCCTATGAAGCAGGAATGTTCACCGAATTTATGGAGCAACGAGCCCCGGGACATACTGCTCTCGACGGCAAAATCTATCGCAAAGGTATGATGGATTACAAGCGGGAAATTTCCGATCTTCAAAATTCATTGGATTATCTGAATGATCCTGAAGCTACTGACAAAGCCGAGGAGTGGAAGGCAATGCAAATTTCATGCGATGCTGTAATCCTTTTTGCCGAAAGGCATGCTGAACTGGCTGAAGAAATGGCCGGGAAAGAACGTGATCAGGTGAGAAAAGCAGAACTTCTGAAAATAGCTGAAGTTTGTCGCCGGGTTCCTGCCCATGCTCCACGCAATTTTTGGGAAGCAATTCAGATGTACTGGTTTGTTCACCTCGGTACTATTACAGAACTGAACGGCTGGGATGCAATGAATCCAGGGCATTTTGACCAGCACCTTGCCCCATTTTACCTCCAAGAAATTACTGAAGGAACCCTTACCCGTGACCAGGCAAAAGAACTGATCTCCTGCTTCTGGATCAAGGTAAACAACCACCCGGCACCTCCCAAAGTCGGTATTACGGCACGCGAAAGCGGAACGTACAACGACTTTACCAACATCAATATTGGTGGGATTAAAAGTGACGGAAGTGACGGTACGAGTGAAGTCTCCTATATTCTGCTCGAAGTGGTTGAAGAACTGCATATTTTACAACCGGGAAGCTCAGTTCACATCAGCACTAAAACTCCAGACAAATTTCTTCATGCAGCAACCCGGGTTATACGGCAGGGACATGGTTATCCCTCGGTATTTAATCCTGATGTATATGTGCTTGAATTGCTCCGTCAGGGGAAATCGCTCCAGGATGCACGTGAGGGAGGTTGCAGCGGATGTATTGAAGTTGGTGCCTTCGGAAAGGAAGCCTACCTGCTGACAGGATATCTTAATGTTCCAAAAATTTTGGAAATTACGCTGAATAACGGCATTAATCCGGTTTCCGGCATCCGGGTTGGTCCGGAAACCGGCGATCCCCGGAATTTTATTGATTACAGTGAACTTTATAATGCATTCCTGAAACAACTTCATTATGTGGTTGATCTAAAGATGCGTGTGAGTAATTATATCGACAGGATGTTTGCCAAATATGCACCGGCACCATTCCTATCGGTGGTTATCGATGACTGTGTGAGTCGCGGAAAAGATTATTATGACGGTGGTCCGCGTTACAATACAAGTTACATTCAGTGCTGCGGACTCGGAACCACCACAGATAGCCTGGTAACCCTTAAAAAGCATGTCTTCGAGGACCAGACTTTCACTATGGACAGGATTATTAATGCTGTAAAGAAAAACTTTAAAGGTGAGGAGGTGCTTCGTCAGACAATCATGAACCGAACACCATTCTTCGGAAATGACGACGATTATGCCGATTCCATTGCAGCTAAAGTGTATAACGACTTGGTTGAAAGTATCGACGGGAAACCAAATATCAAACCGGGAGGGCAATATCACCTGAATATGCTCTCAACGACCTGCCACGTTTATTTTGGGAAAGTTATGGGTGCAACACCCAACGGCCGCCTTGCCGGAAAATCGATCTCCGACGGAACTTCACCTTCGCATGGAGCTGACACGCACGGACCTTCGGCAGTAGTTAAATCAATGACGAAATTTGATCATGTCAAATCGGGTGGAACCTTGCTCAATCAACGGTTTTTGCCCAGTCTGCTCAAGAACGAAGATGATGTCATAAAACTTGGACACCTGATCAGAAGCTATTTTACCCTTGGAGGACACCATATTCAGTTCAATATTGTGGATACGGCAACATTACTTGCTGCACAGGCTTCGCCTTCGGATTATAAAGACCTGATGGTGCGTATGGCTGGTTACAGCGACTATTTCAACGACATGAATGCCGATCTGCAACAGGAGGTGATTGAAAGAACTGAAAATAGCGGCTTTTAATGCATACTCCATTAATCTTTGATATTAAACGGTATGCCATCAACGATGGACCGGGAATCAGAATTGTTGTTTTTTTTAAAGGATGCAATCTTAATTGTGCATGGTGCCACAATCCGGAGAGTATTTCCGGTGAATCGGAGCTGATGTATGCACAGTCGAAATGTATCCAATGCGGAACCTGTGTGGCTGCTTGTCCGGAGAATGCCATCTCACTGGCACCAGAAAGAATCATAATTGACCGTCAACGCTGCAGTATTTGCGGACGTTGTGCAGAAGTATGTCCTACCAAAGCCATTGAGATATCGGGGAAACCAATGACAGCAGGAGAATTAATGGATGAGATTGAAAAAGAGCGCATTTTCTTTGACCAGTCAGGCGGCGGGGTAACCTTCTCAGGTGGAGAACCTTTGCTACAAGACGAATTTCTCATCAAATTGCTTAGTGAATGTGGCAGGCGAGGCATCCACACAGCAGTCGATACTGCAGGATTGGTGAATACATCCATACTTTTGGAAGTTGCCAGACATACCGACCTTTTTCTTTTCGATCTTAAAATGATGGATTCGGATAAACACCGGGAATGGACATGGGTCCCCAATGTGAAGATTCTGGATAACCTGAAGATTCTGGCAGAAACAGGAGCAAAAATAGTGATCCGTATTCCATTGATAAGTGGAGTAAATGATGACGCGGAAAATCTTACCCGCACAGCCCGCTTTATTTCGGAGCTCCCGGGAGAAAAAAAAATAGTACACCTGCTCTCCTACCACAATATTGCACAAACCAAATATCAGAAATTAGGCCGGTCTGACGATTTCAGGATTCTTGAAAAGCCGACAAAAGAGTTATTAAATCAGGCAAAAACGATTTTCAGACAATCTGGAATTGAGGTCAATATTGGAGGTTAGCTTATCCTAATACATTTATATTTTGTTATTTGACTCTATATAAGCAACTAAACCAGATATTCTTGCATCTATTAAGAAATTAATCTAATAAGAATTTAAAAGTAAATCGAAATGAAAAATGTATTCAGCCTGAAAAATTTATTCGTTGTTTTACTTTTTATAGGAATAGGATGCCAAAAAACTGAAGAAGATCACACCTATGCACTTGGTAAAAAATCCACTTTTCGCATCAATCAGCCCTATGCTTCAACCGATAAACAATACGCCTTACTTATCAAGGAAGTGAGTGATTCGAGATGTCCAGAAGGTTTAGAGTGCTTTTGGTCAGGAGAAGTTTCCTTGAAGGGTACATGGACAAGCAATGGAATTACCTCTGATATTGAACTGCACTCTGTAATGAAGGCGCTGCAAAAAGAGCCTGAAGGGTTTACAATTCAGATTGTAGACGCAAAACCCTATCCCAAATCAGGTGTCGAGTCCAAACCGGAAGATTTGGTAATTACCCTGTTAATTCAGAAGAATTAAATTACAAAATAAAACAAATCCGACCTTCACTTCTACAGTTTTTTTTTATAGGTTTGCCTTCCGTTAAGGAACACGAAAAACCTGTCAAAGGGAGAAAAACCAGAAAAATAAAATGAAAGAGATTAATCGGAGATCTTTTGTAAAAAAAACAGGAACTGTTGCCGGAACAACGGTGGCAGCTGCAATAATTCCCTGGAGTGTAAGCTGTAGCAGTCCTTCTGAAAAAATAGGGGTGGGACTTATCGGTTGCAAAAATATGGGATTCTCTGACCTGACTGCCTTTCTTGACGAAGAGAATGTGGAATGTTATGGAATTTGTGATGTCGATAAAAATATTCTTGAAGAGCGGGCATCGGCTGTTGAGAAATTGAAAAACAAACGCCCGCAGGTTTTCACTGATTTCAGAAAACTACTGGAGGTTAAGGAGATAGATGTGGTAATCATAGGAACACCTGATCATTGGCACGCTTTAATGATGATCGCAGCTTTAGAAGCAGGCAAGCATGTCTATGTCGAAAAACCTATGGGACATAGTATCGAAGAGTGTTTGGTAATGGTCAAAACCGCTGCAAAATATCCAAAATTAAAAGTTCAGGTGGGTATGTGGCAGCGCAGCTCCAAACACTGGTTTGATGCATCAGAATTTGTCCAGTCAGGCAAACTGGGTGATGTTAATCTGGTCAGAGCATGGATCTACAAAGGGATGGGAGTACCTGTTCCTGCTCAATCCGATTCTGTTGCCCCCGCCTACGTCGATTATGATATGTGGCTTGGACCCGCACCTAAACGCCCGTTTAACAAAAACCGTTTTCATTACGATTTCAGATGGTTCTGGGATTACGCTGGCGGCGCAATGACCGACTGGGGAGTTCACCTGCTTGATTTTGCCATTTATGGAATGAACGCCGGATATCCCGATTCTGTATCTCCGGGAGGAGGTTGCTTCCTCAACAAAGGGGTAATAGAAACTCCTGATATTCAGCAGGCTTTATACAATTATCCCACTCATACAATGATCTGGGAATGTGGTCTGATTCCCCGTATGGGACCTTACGGAATGCATCATGGTGTTGCATTTACCGGGACAAAAGGGACACTCATCGTCTCCAGAGATGGCTGGCAGGTTAACTCTGAAGCAAACAACAAGGATGGAAAGAATTATATCGTGAATGTTCCACATCAACCGGCTATCGGAGGATTAAAGGACCATGTGAAAAACTTCCTCAATGCCATAAGAAAAGGGGAAAAACTAAATGCGCCGGTTGAGGTTGGTGCACACACTGCAATCGTGTCCGAGATGGGAAACATCGCTTACCGCAGCGGAAACCTGATACACTGGGATACTCAAAACATGAAATTCAAAGAGGAAGAGGCCAATAAATTATCAAAATTGACCTACCGCGAACCATGGAAACTACCGGTAGTATAAAAAAGTGCGGAGGTAAAACCCGCTAAAATTGAAAAGATGAAGATTAAATCTTCATCTTTTCAGTTTTACATCTATTTTCTCCAGTTAGCTTATTTTATCGTAAAGAAATAATTCCCTGCTTTTAAACTCAGTACATTGATACCTGGTTCACTCTTTACGAGTTTAATTGTTCCAATATCAGATAACAATATACCACTTTCAAAAATTTTACTGCCTTTCAAAGTGAGTGCTGCACTGCTGTTGGGAGGAATGGTAACATGGTATTCAATACTTTTTCCGACTCTTTTCCAGGATGATAAAATGTTCCCATAGGGCCCTGTATGACTCGCCTCAAAACTTGTAAGTCCCTTCACAAAATCGGGTTTTAAAATCACATTTTTAAATCCCGGATGTTGTTCATCGGGATAAATTCCACCTGGCGATTTATAAAACCATGCGCTGATCTCACCAAACATGATATGGTTCAGTGAAATGTCTGATTTGGCATTAATAGGCCAGTTTTCGTATAAAGTAGTTGCACCGTTTATAATCCACCAACCCCATGAAGGAAAAGTTTTCTGCAAAGCCACATCATAAGCCAAATCTGCATAACCATTGGCGCTTAGCGCATTAAGAATCGTTTTCGTTCCAAGTAAGCCAACATCAATGTGTTTACCATCGGCAATCACCCGGTTGGCGAGATTTGCAGCTACCTTACTGCGCAACTCCTCAGGAACAATTCCCCAGTGTAGTGGTGCGCTCAGCTCCGTCTGACACCCAGTACCATAAATTCCTGTTTCCCTATTCAGGTACTTTGAATTAATTGCATTTTTTATTTTTTGAGCAAGAAGGGCATACTTTTCAGAGTCTTCCTTCTTACCCAAAATTGCTGCAGTCTTAGACAAAATTGTAGCATCTGTAAAATAGAAAATCGATGAGGTTAATTCTTTAGAGGCCTTCGACTTTACTGGTATCCAATCACCTAACCCCCAATCGGTTAATCCGGTCGGACTTATCCGTGTGATGTAATCAACATACCGGACAATATTCTCATAACAGTCTGAAAGCAAACGTGAATCACCATAAAATAGATAAATATTCCAGGGAATTATTGCGATGGTACTGGTCCAGTCAGGACCATTTGCCCAGGTATATCCCCATCCGCTGGTGGGAATAATGGCAGGAAAAACACCGTTGGGTTGTTGTTCATCACGATGATCAGCCAACCATTTCTCATAAACTGTGATCCCGTCAAAATTATATAAGCCTGTCTCAATAGAGGTGTGCGCATCTCCTGTCCAACCGTTTTTCTCACGCTGGGGACAATCGGTCGGATATCCAAACAGATTTGACAAATAGGAACAGTTGGTCGCCTTCCATATCTTATTAAGAATCGTATCTGAAGCGTGTATATAACCGGCAACAGGCACATCGCTATGCATAAAAAAGCCGTTAAGAGATTCCTTATTAAGCTCAACAGGCTGATCACTGATTACCTCAACAAATTGGAATCCCTTGTAATTAAAGGAAGGTTTAAAAATCTCCTCCCCTGCTCCGTTCAAAGTGTATACGTCGGTTCCGAACGGATCAAGCTGATCTGTAGGACGGTAATGGGCATCAATATTCGACTGATCAACTAAACCATCCGATCCAGGCCGTTCACCATGTTTTAGCCTGATCACAGTTCCTTTCGTACCGCTCACTTTTAACTGACTCACACCGGCAATATTTCGCCCTAAATCAAAAAGATAGTGCCGATCGCTAAGTTTTGTCATTTTGGATGTAGGGACTATTTCAACATCTCTGATAGGATGAAGTACCTGAGCTACAATATTTAGCGACGGAGCATTGACAGGAATTGCATTTTTCCATCCTGAGTCATCAAATAGGGGTCGATTCCATCCATCCTGATACGCCCTTGAATCAATATGTTCACCAGTATAAATGCTGTTAAAAATTATTGCACTTAGCGACGTTTTCCAATCTGTACCTGAGGATACGATCTCCTGGGATCCATCTTTGTAGGTGATCCGAATATCCATGCAGAAACGGGGTCTTGCACGCCATGGAGCCTGATCAAAATACCACACCGCTGTGGATTGATGGTTGTACCAGCCATTTCCCAACAGAATACCGATGGCATTTTCTCCCTCGTTGAGCTGATGGGTAATATCATGGGTAACATAAAGCGTGCGTCGGTCAAATCGGGTGTACATCGGATCAAGCCGGTGATTTCCTACCTTTACTCCATTCAGATAAAACTCATACAATCCGGCAACCGCAATATAAGCCCTGGCAGAAAGAACAGATTTGCTGATTTTTAGATTCTTACGAAATAAGGGCGCTGGTTTTATATTGATATCCCTTGTATCGGTAATCCAGGTACCCCTCCAGTTTTGAACACCCATCATCCCTGTTTCAAAGCTTGCCGGAGAAGATAATAGAAGAGGATTTCCAGATTCATCCCAAATTCTTACACTCCAGAAATAACGGGTAAATGGTTTAAGCATCTCCCCTTGATATTCAATATTCTGGCTGACTGATTTTACTTTGCCTGTCATCCACGCGTTCCCGATTCCGGAGTTGACTTTTATGGAATCGGTTCCAACTGAAACCTGGAAAGCGCTTTGTCCAGCTTCGCGTCTCACATCCGTTAAGGACCAGGTTAACCGGGGATGCTGTGAATCAATACCTATCGGATTTACAAGGTATTCACATTTAAGGTGGCTTAAGCTATTATCAGCAAACAATCTAAAAGAGACCGAAACCAAAGCTGCCAATAAAAATAAAAAATACAATCTAGTTCTCATAATGAATAATTCACTGGTTTTTATTAATCCCACTTCGAATCAAGGCAAGCTATAAAGATATATATAACTTATT
>Ga0118677_10008492_pt1 | contig 16440 bp, 8 predicted proteins | sample AliMusrvi5mmetaG_FD_86154 | JGI IMG/M metagenome (GOLD analysis project Ga0118677, IMG submission 86154) | reverse complement strand
CTTTAACCTTTCAACTTGTTTATCATAATTAATCCCTGATCCAATGAAAACCTCAAACTCCCGTCTTCTTCGCCTCCTGGTTGCTGGCCTGGTGATTTCCCTTTTAATTCCGGGTTGCACGAAGCATGATGAAGCCACAGTCGTGCCTGTCACGCATACTAAGCTGGAGGTCTATGCCCACCGGGGAGCACGGAGCTATGCCCCGGAGAACACCATTCCCGGTTATGCCACCGGGCTGGCTATCGGGACGAATTGGGTTGATATGGATATTGTGATGTCGAAGGACGGCGATGTGGTCGTGTCGCATGACATCCGGCTCAATCCTGTTATCGTCAGGGGAACTGATGGAAAATTCATCACCGACAGGAAGCTGGTGAAATTATTAACCCTGGCAGAGCTAAAGCAATATGATGTGGGGAGACTGGATACATCCAGCGCTTACAGTAAATTCTTTCCAGCCCAGGTTGGGATGGATGGAATAACCATGCCCACCCTGCAGGAAGTGATCCGCTATGTGATCAGCAAAACAGCAGGCAAGGTAGGGTTCCAGATCGAATTTAAAACAGATCCCGAGCATCCTGACTGGACTTACACCCCGGCTGAGTTTGCTGCTGCGATTTTTAAGATTCTGAAAGAAGAAAATATTACCCGCAATTGCGAGATCCAGTCTTTCGACTGGAGATGTCTTTATGAGCTTCAGAAGCTCGATCCCCGGGTAAAGACCGCGTATCTTACCGAGTGGGACAATGAGCCGGGCTGTCCCTACAGCTTCTTCAGTCCCGATCCGGCCATCGCGGGACTATGGACAGGCGGGATCCTGGTTAAGGATCATAAGAATTCCATTCCGCAGATGGTCAAAGACCTGGGCGGCGCCTGCTGGGAGCCCGAAGATGTTGAGCTTACAAAAGCAACGCTGGATGAGGCACACAAACTGGGGTTAAAGGTCGTGGTCTGGACCTGGCCCGAACACAGCGGTACGGTATTTAATGCCGATCTCGTATCAACACTGATCAACTGGGGAGTTGATGGGATCATCACCGACGATCCCGGAATGCTGATCTCCATGCTTGCTGCGCGGAATTATCCGTTGCCCGCGCGGTATTGATTCTCTCAACTGTTATCTGTTAGTTGTTATTTATTCACTGTGAATTGTTCACTGTTCACTCAATGACAATCTCTGGGCGTTCATGGTTTTTTTCACCGCAAAGACGCAGAGACGCAGAGATCAACTCCTCCGCGCCTCCGCGCCTCTGCGGTTTGTTTTTTTAAAGCCCGGGCCCCGGCCTGATGATTATCTTTTCCGATCTGATCCCTGACTTTCGACTTTCGACTTTTGTCTTTCAATTATGCTTTCCCATCCTTTTATATTTATTAAAAAGAATTTATTAGCTTTGTAATACATTCAGGGAGATTACGGGTGCAAAAGATTGGGCTACAATAAAAACAAATAAGTATGAAAAAGATTGTTCTGTCAGTCATTTTAACAATAAGCACCTATTGTTTAATAGGCCAAACAAACAGTTATCATCCATTTCCTGACTCTAATGCATATTGGATCGAATCTTATTGGTGGACTGATTACATGTTACATTTTAATGATCATAATATTTTCATCTCCGGGGATACAACAATAGGAAGTTATTCCTACCATAAACTTTATAAAAATGGTTGGATTAGTAGTTTTAATCCCCCAAATCCAAGTCCCCCGCCTGTATATTATCCGCCGGTTTATTGGGGTGGATTCCGGCAGGATATTCCGAATAAACGAATTTATTTATTAATGGTTGGTGGACAGGACTTGTTAGCGTATGATTTCAATCTGAATATCGGTGATTCTGCTTGTTTTCCGGCAATAGGTTGCGGCGGAACGGTATTATCAATTGATTCCGTTCGGGTTGGAGATAATTATAACAAAAGATTTTGGCTGAGTGAAAATAATGTGTGCCTGATTGAAGGTGTTGGAAGTTCTTATGGTTCATTTGCAAATTTAGGATTCCCTTTTGAATCCGGTAGTACATTATATTGTTTGAAAGAAAATAATCAAAACGCCTGGGCCGCTGATACTGCCATTGAATGTAATATCATTACTTCTTTGGAGAAACAAAAGAATTTTGGTAATCCATCCATTTTCCCTAATCCATTTTCAAATACAGCAACCATTAATATTGGAAAAAACCTGAATAATGGCACAATTGAAATCTATAATTCTTTAGGTCAGAAAATTAAAACCATTAACCATATTTCAGGTTCTGTAATCCAAATCAACCATGACAACCTACCGGACGGTGTTTATTTTTTGATCCTTACACAAGACAATACTACCATCTGGACATTAAAGGCAATTCTTAAAAATTAGGGAAAATATACTGCCGTCCGCATTCTGGTGCCCGCAATGCGGGAAATAACGAAAGCATTCAATGTCCTCAGGCCGGACGGGCCTCGTCACCACAACGCGTCTGCGCCCAGCGCTGGAATTGCAACATTCTCCGATACTCTCAGTCACTGACCCGCGCTGGTCAAGGCCGCTTATGCGGTGACTGGTATTTTTCATTTTTAACGACAGGTCAACAAATTCTGATTCTTGATCTGGTTTCTGATTTTCGATCTGATATCAAAAATCGTTGATCAATATTCCTTTTTTTATCATTTTTTCCCGCCCTGGCATGAGTATAGGATCCCTATACGCAAACTATACGCAACCCCAGTGAAAAAGAAGCCTGTTCCAAAGAAAATTCAATTCATAACATCCTGATAACACCCGAAAACCAGGTGATTTATTCCATCAATTAAAACAAACCGGTTTATTCGTTCAACTTCGACCCGAAATGTTCTGTATTATTCCCTGTTTCGTCATAGGTTTTTCAGGATTTCCTATATTTGAAAAAGGAATTGCGGGACAACAAAGTAGCAGCAAATAAAAGTTATATGAAAAAGCATTATTGCATTATTGTATTTATGTCAATCTTTTCTTTATGCTTTTCTCAAACCAATAAATTTGATCTTTTAAAAGGGAAAATCTATCTGAACATAACTGAAATTCCTGAGTTTTCAACCTTTAAACAAGTTCAGTCTGCATTGCTTGATTCTCTCAATGGATTCTCCTATGCGGTAACAGATTTAAGGAGAAATGATACAGCCATTCTTTTACTCGAAAAACTTCATCCATCCGGAACGTATAATAAATTTGAAATCCTTGACATTCTTCAGATAAATAGTCTCAAAGAGGGTAATGTTATTTGTTTTCAGAGATGTCAGAAAGATTCTGTTGCTGACCCCGAATTACTGGCGCTTGTAAAATTTGAAGAAAGCAAAGAAGTTTTTGAAATAATTTATCAGGCATGGCGGGCTGATATAAAATCAGGAAAATTCTACCCTGTTGATACCCATAATATAAGATGCCTTAACTATTTTATTATAGATTAATTTTTATCTGTTGCTAACAAGCTGGCAACAGTATGATTTGGGCGTATTGATCAGATAAGAAATTAAACATGAATTTTTTTCCGGCTATAATTCTGTTTTCACTTCTTTCTGTTCAGTTACATTGCCAAGTAATCACAGGGAAGATCGTTGATTCTTCTAATATGAATCCTTTAGAATATGTAAGTATTGGAATTATTGGAACTCCTCTTGGAACCCTTACAAACGCAAAAGGTGAATTCGGTTTAGAAGTCAAAGGGCAATCCAATAAGGCCATAGTAAGGTTTTCGATGATAGGATTTATGTCGCAATTATTCTCACTGGAGGAACTTTCCAATAAGAAAAATGTAATCAGGCTTGTTAGAGTTTGCACATACGTGTTTGGATGCAATCCTTCAATAGCTGTTTATTTCGGTTGCATATACGCAGTGTCGTGAATGATCTTCCTGCAACTGAATTACTCAATGAAAATATTTTGCTGCTCATTACAAAAAAATCAGGGTGGACCGATGTTGATTTAAGGAAGTATAACCTGGTGTTTAAAGAAGATATTGCCTTGACAATTGAATGGATAAAGGTCATTGGTATACATCAGGAAAGAGTAGTGAAGTTTAGTAATTCTAAACAAAATATCGCTAACTATGTACTTTTTAATGTGAAAGAAAACCAAGGCTGTTTTTATAAAAAAAATGCAAATGAAGATAAATGGTCTTGTGACAAAACTAAAAGTCCGGGTTTTTATCTGACAATTCAGGAACATTGAATAATGTCGCTCTTTCTTGAGTGAGAATGGTGCAATCCTGGCACTTCGCGCCGACGTGTTGGGGTGACGAGGTCCGTCCGGCCTGAGCGCAAAAGGCAAGGATAGAATTTTATTACACGAAGTTCCACAGAGTATAAAAGAAGTTCCACGAAGAAAAAGAAATCAATGACTTCGTGGATCTTCGTGGAAACTTCGTGGATCTTCGTGTAATTATAATAACTATTTACCAATCACTAATCACTATTCACTAATGACCAGCGTCTTGGTTACTCTTTTGAATTCCGAAGCAGTCGTATAAATATCAACCACAATCAAATAGATCCCTGCCGAAAGATTCTCTCTCTTAACGGAAAGATCATATCTCCCTGCTTCCTTCTTCATTGCCGAAATCTCTCTCTCCACGTGCCCCAGGCTGTTATAGATCCGGGCATTGATCTGTGCCTTCCCGTCAGAATACACCGGGATCACTGTTGCCGTTCCAAACGGGTTCGGGTATGGATCACCAACATGAGTGCCTGTGTTTTCCCCGTCCATACCAGGAATTGACTGTGCATCGCGGAGTTTTATTCCCGCACCGTTTGAAAGAGCACTGATGTTGCCGGATACATCATCGGATCTCATGGAGAAATACAATGAATCTTTCAGGCAGCATCCGGGCAGTTCATTGAGATTTATGACCAATGTATCTTGTAACCCCGCTGCAGACGGATACGGAGCGTATTTTACTTCTGTCGCCATCAGGTAGGGATTCAGCGAATCAATTTTCTGTGAAGCATAGCGAATGTCATAAGAGAAAGCCCGCTCATCCGGACCATTATCCCCCGGGGCCGTCCAGGTTAACCTTACCATATTCCCGTCCAGCTTTACAGCCACTAAATCACTGATCATCGAAGGAGGCGTGTGGTCAGCCGGTTGCGGAAGACTGTCATAAACTGCCATGTCTGTATACTCCACATTGTTGTATGTATAGCTTGCCTTGATGGAATCTCCCTTTTTGACTGTCAGTGCTTTTTCACTCTTATAGTCAAGCCTGAATTCTCCCATGTATTCAAACTCATCAACCTTGCTGCAAAACACCATGTTTTTCTGTCCTGTTCTCAGGTTGGTCAGCGTAACAGACTCCGACTTCTCTTTCTCAAGGTAATTGTTGATCGTGATGAACATATTGTCATCCTGGTAAAGTGTAGGAGAGCTGAAATCAAGGCTTATAGCAATATCATCTGCCGTGTAAACAATGATGTTCAGGCTGGTGGTATCCGTTCCTCCCGATGCATCACTCACGACAACCTTAACAGTGAAATCACCGATCTGGTCATTTGATGGCGTCCAGGACCATGTATTCCCGTTAAGAACAAGTCCCAGCGTATCCCCGACGAATTGATAAGTGAGTGTCTGCTTGTCTCCGTCAGTTGCCTCCAGCTCAAATTCCGACTTGGTTCCGGTGATGAATTCATATTCCTTCTCAGGATCTATCATGAAAAATGGCGGGTTATTCTGACCGGCTCGTGTGAAAACAATGGTCTCCTTATTACTGACCGGACTGTATTCACCATTCTGGTCGATAAACTTGCACCACATGTCATACCCCCTGCCATTCGCCAGGTTGATCAGGACATCCTGGTTGGTGTCACTTACTGCTTCCTCGATTACCCTCCCTGTCGAGAGGTCCTTGTAATAAACAATGGTCGATGCAATATCGATCGCCTGTGGTTTGTCCCAGCTTACCAAAATTGATGTGTCATTCGGCTGCTGTGCCCTGAAGTTAGAAGGCGTTTCAATATAATCGTTATTGAAGACCTGGATTGATCCCGGTGCATACTGCAATACAGGAGCATTGTAACCATCATCCACCCGTGTATAAATGTAATATTCCCCTGCAGGAACATCTTCATTCTCCCAGGTAAAATTGAGGCTGGCATTGTTAATCACGGTAAATGTATCGATCAGGGTTCCGTCAAATCCTTTATTATCCGTATCATAATAAACTTCCACTTTCATTGTATCCGCATAATCATTGAAGTCAAGGCTGATTTCATTGCTCATGCTTTGTTTGCTGGCAGGCGTTTTGGCAAGAACCGAAGGCTCCTGGTTGTCCATCATGAAGATCACGGCCACATTGCCTGTATAGTTGGTTTTAAATTTCCAGTCGCCCCGCATGGGATGTTTCACAGCCATGTTGGTTTGCATGGCCTCCATGTTGGTTTGATAACAGGAAGCATTGGTTTTATCGATGATCTTCCCGGTCGGATCAACCAGCCAGTAGTCATACAGCGCCGGGGTGATCGTATCCCTGGCAAAAACAATAAGATCTTTGGTGTTCTCCGGTACCCGGAAGTCTTCCTCGCGGCCAGAGTCCGTACTCTTGATAAAGAGCTTATGCAGGTTCTGCAGGTTCCCTCCAACGTAAAAATGGAACCAGGGGAAATAGGCATTATTAAATCCTAACTTGGCAGCTCCCCGGATGAACCAGAATAATTTAAACTGGCCCTGGACATATTCGTTGTTCAGTTCAGCATTCATGTTCCCGATGGTCTTGTTTCGTATAAACCACAGGAACCAGGGCAAATTTGACGGTGTCTTCAGGGTGTTGCTTCCCGAACCATTGACTTTCGTTCCCTTTACTGACAGGTCCATCCCGCCTTTAATGATATCTGCCACGTTCCAATGATATCCCAGGTCCAAAGCACTTTTCCCGACGTTGTAATTGATGAGCCCGTCGGCGATCTTCTGCCCGAATACTGTGATCTCCCCGCTTGCCTTGAATTCATTCCAGGGTTGCAGATCCAGTCCAATGCCTTTCAGTTTAAATGCAGATCCAAGTATGGGGACTTCCCACCCGAAGTCGATATCGATCTTGGCCATGATTCTCCATTTTTCTGTCATCAGATCCGAAATTCCTCCGGATATCTTGGTGATGAACAATCCCGTGGGACCAAGAGGGATCTTGACGCCAAGGTTGACGATTAACTTGTTAAGACCTTTATCCGTAAATTCCAGGTCCATCCCGAAAGAGAGGAAAGAAGCATCTTTACCCGCTCTCATCTTTTGGGTAAAATCTTCCAGGCTCATGCTGTCAATCTTCTGCCCGCTTTGATTCCTGACTTCAACCGGGATGTTGCCAAACAGTTGATTCAGCTGACCCAGGCTGTCAGAACGCTCGAGCATTTTTGTAGAGTCTTTGCCGAATAATGGCCCCGGGATGGAAAACTCAAAGCCCCCGCCGAACAACTGGGTTTCCGTATCCCAGTATATTTTTAAATTCTTGATGGAGACAACCCCCAGGTTCACCGAAAGGTTTTTAATATTACATTGTGTAGTGATCCCGGTTAACTGGGAATATTTCTTGCTGGCCGAAACCTTGTCAACATACAGGGGTACATTGTTCGGAAAGGTTTTCTTGACATACGCCATGACCTTGTCTAACGGGAACCCAAACTCTACTTCATACTTTATTTGCACAAAGTCGCCGGCCGGATCCACAATCAACTCACCGATCTTGGTGTTGAATCCGCAGATCGTTTCAACAGACGGAAGTATCCCGGTGAAGAATCCCGGTGTGAGGTGATTGTCCTTGATGTAATAGTTGTATTCCTTCTGGTTATCCGCTTTGATTACATAGTCTTTTCCGATGGTTGGAACATCTTCAACTGATATGTCGTGATACCCTGTGATCTTGGGAGCGGTAATTGTATTCGTAGTATCAAGGTCGACTGTTCCCCCCAACATAAGGACTCCGTTGAGTACGACATTTCCCTGAAGCCGGTACACCCAGAGGTTGTTGAGGTATTGGGTCTTGTAAATCCTGTCCGCAGTTACCGTGAGCGAATCGTTGATTTTATACGATTGCCGCGTGGTATTATTGATTCCCTGGGCCCGTAAAAGCACCGGTGAAAACAGCAGGCAAATGAGTAATGTTGTAAGGGAAAAAGTAGATTTCAGATCTTTCATGTTCTTTAGATTTTGTGGAGTACGACAACATGAAGCAATTACCATACCAATGCAATGTACGACCTGGTGCAAAACCGGCATTCGGCAGGGCTAATATCCATCAGATCCGCTGCAGGTCGGATCAAGATCTGTTTTAACATATTCGAAAGATAATTTTCCGGGAAGGATCACTGAAAGAGAAACGATAATGAGTTTATCATAATTACTTACTAATACAGTGTAAACATGAAGAGTTCGTCACAAAAGAATGAAGCGAATGATTTTCTTTTAAAATACCAGTCACCACATAAGCAGCCTTCGACGTCTACGGTTCCGGCGAAGCCGGAAATCCCGCGAAGCGGGATAGTGGAAGTCGCAGTTGCGGTGTGGTGACGAGGCCCGCGCGGCCTGAGCGCAAAAGACAAGCCTGAAGTGTAAAATGCGAAGTGCGGGAAAATAACAAACGAAATCAATCATAATTAATCTGCCTGTTATTTGTAATCGATTTTTAAATATATTTGAGTAATCAAGTTTGGCTACGGTTTTATCATATCATTTAATCACGAAAAATATATTCACAAGATAAATCTCCATTCTCATGCCAACGGACATTCCCAAAAAACAAGACAAAAACCAGGCTTTATGAAAACAAAACTACTTTTCACAATCATTCTTGCATTCAACCTCTTAAGTTCGCTTCACCTTTCAGCACAGGTCGGAATTAACAACGACGGAAGCGCTCCCGCCAGCTCCGCAATGCTGGACGTTAAATCTGCAAACAAAGGCGTCCTGATCCCACAGATCGCCCTCACCGGCACCCTGGATGTAACAACGATTGCCTCACCGGCAACAAGTCTGCTGATCTATAATACGGCAACAGCCGGCACATCTCCAAACAATGTAACTCCCGGTTATTATTACTGGAGCGGCACCGCATGGACCCGGTTAAGTGTTTTTGCAGGAGGATCGGGAACAACAAACTATATTCCTAAATGGACTCCAACCGGTTCACTGTACAACTCTCTGCTCTTTGATGACGGGACCAATGTCGGTATCGGCACGGCATCACCCGGCGCTAAACTGGATGTAGCCGGCCGGATATGGCAGTCAAACACAGGACATTCGGTTTTTCTCGGGGAAGGCGCAGGATTGCATGATGACCTGAACAATCGTATGAATATTTTTATTGGTTATAATGCAGGAGCCGGTACCACAACCGGGTATGGTAACGCGGGAATCGGAGCATATTCGCTATATTTAAATACAACGGGGTATAGTAACACAGCTAATGGGGCAGATGCACTTCTTACGAATTCAACCGGTTTTTTTAACACTGCAAATGGAACTGATGCACTGTTTCACAACACAAATGGTTCTGCTAACACTGCAAATGGAACTGATGCGTTGTATTCCAATACAACCGGTTACGATAACACAGCAAACGGAGAAAGTGCGCAATATTCTAATACAACAGGGAATTTTAACACGGCATTTGGAAGTAATGCGCTTCAAACAAATACAACCGGCAGCAACAATACCGCCATCGGTTACCTGGCCGATGTAGCTTCAAATAACCTGTCGAATGCAACCGCAATCGGGGCAAATGCAATTGTTGGACAAAGCAATTCGTTGGTTCTTGGCGGCACGGGCAGTAATGCTGTCAATGTGGGTATTGGTACAACAACTCCTTCGGCAAAGCTCGATGTCATTGGTGCTGTAAAAATAACCGACGGAACCCAGGGAACAAACAAAGTGCTTACTTCTGATGTCAATGGACTCGCAAGCTGGCAAACGCCAACAGCTCCTCCAGCCTCCTGGTTGCTTGCAGGAAATACAGGAACCGTTACGGGGACGAACTTTATCGGCACCATCGATAATAATCCTTTTGATATCCGTACATACAATCTCCTGAAAACCCGTGTAACTGTAAAAGGTGCGATTGAGACATACAATACCGGACAATCGGTATTTCTCGGGGAAGGCGCCGGGGCAAATGATGACTTAAACAATCTTCGAAATGTCTGTATCGGTTATCAGGCAGGATTTGGCAACGCACTGGGTTATTATAACACAGTAATTGGATATCGGGCCCTTTATTCAAACACGTATGGTTATAATAACACCGCAAATGGATATGGTGCTCTTTATTTCAACTCAAATGGGAATAATAACACGGCAAATGGGTATGCGGCACTTACAAGCAACCAGACCGGTAATAATAACACCGCAAATGGATATTTTGCACTTTTTTCCAACACAACAGGATACAGTAATGTAGGTATTGGTGTCAGTGCATTATATAGAAATACAATCAGCGGAAATTTAGTGGCTGTCGGCGACTCTGCATTATATAATAATAATGCCACATCAGGGACCACCCTGGCTTCCGCAAATACAGCCATCGGATCAAAAGCTTTGTATACAAACACTACCGGTTCTTATAATACTGCAATCGGATTCAATACGCTTCTGAAAAACACCACTGGTTATAGCAACACGGCAAGCGGATATGAGGCCATGATCAATAACACCACCGGCTATGGTAACACTGCAAATGGAGATGAAACGCTTGTATTAAACACCACCGGCTATAATAACACGGCAAATGGATATCTCGCGCTTACGAGAAACGTCAGCGGTAATCAGAACACGGCAACCGGATATGAAACCATGGACTTCAATCTCTCCGGCTCTTTTAACACAGCCAATGGATATGGAGCGCTTTTTTCCAGCTCAACTGGTAATTATAACACGGCCATTGGAGGATCGGCGCTTTCCGACAACAGAAGCGGTAATAGTAACACTGGCATTGGGGTCTCTGCACTGGATAAAATTACAACAGGCAGCTACAATACTGCCCTCGGTTATATGGCTGATGTATCGGCCAATAACATTGTAAGCGCCACTGCAATCGGAGCTTATGCAGTTGCCGGTCAAAGCAATTCGATGATCCTGGGCGGCACAGGCGATTACGCGGTCAATGTTGGTATCGGCACATCAACCCCGGCCTCAAAGCTGGATGTCATAGGGGCAGTGAAAATCACCGATGGAACGCAGGGTGCAAGCAAAGTGCTGACCTCTGATGCCAATGGTCTCGCCAGCTGGCAAACGCCAACAGCTCCGCCAGCCTCCTGGTTACTTGCAGGAAATTCGGGAACTGTTTCAGGCACGAATTTTATCGGCACAATTGATAATATTGCTTTTGATATCCGGACTAATAATACTGTGAAAACGCGTATCACAACAAAAGGAGCCATTGAAACATACGGTACAGGACAATCAGTTTTTATCGGGGAAAGTGCGGGGGCCAATGATGACTTGTCAACAAATCAGAATGTATTTATTGGTTATCAAGCTGGGAAAAGTAACATAACCGGTCTTAATAATTCAGCCAATGGAGCATATTCACTTAATTCCAACACTTCAGGTTGGTCGAATGTGGCTCTTGGTATCAGCTCATTGAATAAAAATACAGTCCGTGGAAACCTGGTGGCTATTGGCGACTCTGCATTATATAATAATGGTATTGGCGCAACCGGGACACAAGCTTCAGAAAACACTGCCGTCGGTTCAAAGGCATTATATGCAAACACAACCGGCTTTGAGAACTCGGCTCATGGATATCAGGCGCTTTATTCCAATACTACAGGATACAGCAACGTGGCTGTCGGGTCCAACTCACTAAATAAAAATACGATCATGGGAAACAATGTGGCTGTCGGCGATTCTGCATTGTATAACAATGGCACCGGAGCAGCCAGTACCCCAAATGGCACGGGAAATACAGGGGTCGGATCAAAGGCATTGCGTGCAAACGGCGGCGGATATTACAATACGGCAAATGGATATGAGGCGATGTTTTATAACACGGGTGGCTATGAGAATACTGCTGTGGGCTATCAGTCGCTTCTGAATAATCAGGGTAAGTACAACACGGCTGTCGGAGTCGGAGCACTTAGCGGGAACACATCCGGCAACAGCAACACTGCCGTTGGATTAGGTGCCCTTATGGCAAACTCGACAGGGCTTTATAATACCAGCCTCGGATTGGATGCTCTTAGCAATAACGTCGGAGGAACCTATAACACCGCTGTGGGTTATATGGCTGATGTAAGTTTAACGAGTTCGCTAACCAATGTCACTGTGATCGGAGCCACTACAACAGCAACAGACAACAACCAGGTAAGGCTGGGAAACAGCTCAGTGGCTACTTTCTACTGCCAGGGTGCATGGGCAGGAACTGTAGGAAGCAGTCCCCGGGCCCTCTATGTGGATAATACCGGGAAGATCGGGTACCAGGTATCTTCCGCAAAGTACAAGGATAACATAGTGGATATGGAAAGTGTGGATTGGCTATACAGGCTAAGGCCCGTTAACTTCACGTATAAAACAGATGATAGTAAGCTGAAACAATATGGTCTCATTGCCGAGGAGGTGGAAAAAGTAAAACCGGAGTTTGTCAGTTATAATAAAGATGGCAGCCCCGAAACGGTTTCCTATTCATTCATGATCTCCCCGCTGATCAAGGCGGTACAGGAACAGAAATCAATGATCGAAAGCCAGCAGGTCAAAATTGAAACCCAGCAGAAAGAGATTGATGAACTGAAATTAATGGTCAGGGAACTGATCGGCCAAAAATAGTTACAATAGGAACCATAAGCATCTTAGTAACATTATTAAATCCCCCTCTTATGAAAACACATCTGCTATTCACAACCATTCTGGCATTCATCCTGCTATGTTCGCTTCATCTTTCAGCACAGGTCGGAATTAACACCGACGGAAGCGCTCCCGCCAGTTCCTCAATGCTGGATGTAAAATCAGCAAACAAAGGCATGCTGATCCCCCGGATAGCCCTTACCGGGACCCTGGATGTCACTACAATCGCATCCCCGGCAACAAGTTTGCTAATCTACAATACCGCAACTGCCGGCACATCTCCCAACAATGTAACTCCCGGCTATTACTATTGGAGCGGTACTGCATGGACCCGGATAAGTGTTTTTGCAGGAGGATCGGGAACGACAAACTATATTTCTAAATGGACTCCAACAGGTTCACTATACAACTCTCTGCTCTTTGATGATGGGACCAATGTCGGTATCGGCACGGCAACACCTGCTGCAAAGCTGGATGTAATAGGTGCAGTAAAGATCACTGATGGAACCCAGGGTGCAAACAAAGTGCTTACCTCTGATGTTAACGGGCTTGGAAGCTGGCAAACGCCGACAGTTCCTCCTGCTTCATGGTTGCTTGCAGGAAATACAGGAACCATTACCGGGACGAACTTTATCGGCACCATCGATAATAATCCTTTCGATATCCGTACCAACAATATCCTGAGAACCCGTATTACAACAAAGGGAGCAATTGAGACATACAGTACCGGACAATCGGTATTTCTCGGGGAAGGCGCCGGGGCGGTTGACGATTTGAATAGTCGCGATAATGTTTTTGTTGGTTATCATGCAGGGGGGGCCAATACAACTGGCCGGTATAATGCTGCAATCGGATATAATGCACTTTCATCCAACACAACCGGTCAATCCAATACAGGGAACGGATTTTATGCGCTTTTTCACAACACGACAGGTTGGAATAACACGGCAACTGGAGTTCAGGCGCTTAATTCCAATTTAACCGGAAATTTCAATACAGCAAATGGATTTTTCGCACTTTATTCCAATACCACCGGTACGGATAACACGGCAACAGGAGATGAATCGCTTAATAACAATACAACCGGTAATTATAACACAGCTCAAGGGTTTTACTCACTTTATTCCAACATTTCAGGAGGGAGTAACGTCGCTATTGGAGTCAGTTCTTTATACAATAATACAGTCCGCGGTAATCTTGTCGCTGTAGGCGACTCTGCATTATTCAATAATGGTACCGGTGCAACTGGTGTTTTGCAGGCGTCAAGTAACACGGCGGTCGGGTCAAAGACATTGTATGCAAACACTACTGGCTATAATAACTCTTCAAACGGATTTAAAGCTCTTTATTCCAACACAACCGGTTATTATAACACAGCTAATGGAGCTAATGCACTGCCTTCCAATACAACCGGTTACTATAACACAGCAAATGGAGATAATGCGCAATACTCTAATACAACAGGGAATTTTAATGCGGCATTTGGAGGTAATGCGCTTCAAACAAACAATTCCGGAAGTCTCAATACTGCCATCGGTTACCTCGCAGATGTAGCTTCCAATGGCCTGACGAATGCAACAGCAATTGGAGCAAATGCAATTGTTGGTCAAAGCAACTCTCTTGTTCTTGGCGGCACCGGTAGCAATGCCGTAAATGTGGGTATCGGTACAACAACTCCTGCTGCAAAGCTGGATGTCATAGGTGCAGTAAAAATCACCGACGGTACCCAGGGAGCAAACAAAGTGCTTACCTCTGATGCCAATGGACTGGCAAACTGGCAAACTCCGGCAGCCTCCTGGTTGCTTGCAGGAAATACCGGAACCGTTGCCGGGACGAACTTTATCGGCACAATAGATAACAATGCTTTTGATATCCGCACAAACAGTGTCCTGAGAACCCGTATTACTACAAAGGGCGCAATTGAGACCTACGGTACGGGACAATCCGTTTTTATCGGGGAAAGCGCCGGGGCAAATGATGACCTGTCAGGTAATCAGAATGTATTTATAGGTTATCAGGCCGGGAAAAGCAACACAATCGGTTATCAGAATATGGCCAATGGATATCAGGCGCTCTATTCAAACAATTATGGCAATCAGAACACGGTCAATGGATATCAGGCGCTTTATTCCAACACAACCGGAATAGGTAATACTGCAACCGGGGCCCTTGCCCTCAAATCATTAATTACTGGTAACGGTAATGTAGCCATCGGGATCAGTTCTTTGCAAAATTGTCATAACCGTTCATTTTTAGTAGCTGTAGGCGACTCTGCATTATTTAATAATGGCACCGCTTCAACCGGAGTTCAAAGTTCAGGAAATACAGCCATCGGTTCAAAGGCGTTGTATTCCAACACAAATGGTTATTATAACACGGCAAATGGATATCATTCACTTTATTATAACCTGACCGGGTATATGAACACGGGACATGGGAATCAGGCACTTTATAACAATACAACCGGGTATAACAACACCGCAGATGGATACCAGGCACTTTCTGATAACACGACCGGTTATAATAACACCGCAGATGGATATCAGGCACTTTATAGTAACACGACCGGTTATAATAACGTCTCTATTGGATATTTTGCACTTGGAAATATCGATGCGGGCAACAATAATACTGCTATAGGTTATGACGCCACCGGAAATACTGATGGTATGACCAATGTCACGGTTATTGGAGCCAGTTCAACAGCAACAGATAACAACCAGGTAAGGCTGGGAAACAGCGCAGTGACTACTTTCTACTGCATGGGTGCGTATAATGGACTCGTAGGAACCACAAACCGGGACGTTTATGTGGATAATACCGGAAAGATCGGGTACACATCATCCTCCGCAAGGTACAAGGATAATATAGTGAACATGGAAGGCGTGGATTGGCTTTACAAGCTAAGGCCGGTTAACTTCACCTATAAAACGGATGAACTCAAGCTGAAACAATATGGCCTTATTGCAGAAGAGGTGGAAAAGGTAAAACCTGAGTTCGTCAGTTATAATAAGGACGGTGTACCGGAAACGGTTTCCTACTCAGCCATGATCTCCCCGCTGATCAAAGCTCTGCAGGAACAAAAGGCATTGATCGAAAGCCAGCAGAAAGAAATAGATGAACTGAAGTTAATGGTTAAGGAGCTGGCTGGCCACAAATAGTTACCGGCAAACGGAGAGACTGTTTAAAATTCTAAAACTGAATACTTTTTTAACCACCAAGGCCACAAAGCAAGCACAATGTACACTATGATAATCTTTGTGAACTTTGTGGTTTAACCAAACTGATTGATCACGAATCCTTCTGCTAAAGAATGGTAAATTTTTAAACAGTCACGTAGTCGTTCCCGGCATTACCGGATCATGATCTTTTTTACAACAGACCCGTTTATACTGATCACCGAAACCAGGTACATCCCTTTGGGATACTCATGCATATCAAAGGGAATATTCACCTGCTTTGCCGGGGGATAAGATCTGTTGAATACTTCATTCCCCAGGAGATCATGAATGCTGATCCTGATTTCCTGCATTTGCTCTGACAAAACTGAGACAGTAAAATTTCCGTCTGACGGATTCGGGTGAATGTTCACATAACCGAACGGATTTATCTCCGGGACATCAATCGTCATCCCGACGGTAAAACACTGCTCTATCCTGCGCCCGAAATCC
>Ga0118677_10008491_pt1 | contig 16440 bp, 7 predicted proteins | sample AliMusrvi5mmetaG_FD_86154 | JGI IMG/M metagenome (GOLD analysis project Ga0118677, IMG submission 86154) | reverse complement strand
ATTTTTCGCCGCGATCACCACCACGCAATCATGTGCAATGGCCGTACCCGCCGCTCCTTCCGCCGTGCCCCACAGGTAATCCGTGCCTTTGCGGAAGGAGGTATCGTGCCAATCTTGTCGCCGGAAGCCGGCCGCATGATACAGCGGTTTGAGCGGCGTGTCGTCCACTTCCGCATTCCACACTTCAGCCATGGCAGCGATCAACGGTCGGGTACAGTATTCACCGCCGATCACCAGTCTGGCGTGCGTTTTGTGGGGAGAGGGCTTGTACGTTGATGTGCTGGATAATCCTCCGCCCGGATTATCTACCGTGCCCAGCGTAAGACTTTCGTAGAACGCTTTGGTGACCGGATTGTTGAGATCGTTCGGAACGTAGTCAGCGTGAACGTATTGCACGTGCCCATCGCAAAAGCCGGTCACAATACCTTTGTTGTGGCGAGCGCTGGGTACGGCGTTATTATATGAGTCAAGGTTTAGCCCACCACCGGGGATATAGTTGTCCTGTCCGCTGTCGCGGGAAGGACTGCAATCGCAGATCAATCCCACCGCCGTTGGATTAATTACCTGCAATTCCGCCACACCTTTGTTGTTGAGCAGCAGCAGGCTGCCGTTATACCCGTAGCTGACCATTCGAATTGTGCCATTCTGGGCATCGCTGGGACAGGAAAGGTGGCGGGTATCGCTAATATATGGCGTTACCGCAGCCGTCCAGGGATAGTCCGGATAATGCCCCTGATGATCCTGGCGATACATCTGTATCGCGTTGGCAATCTCGCGGACGTAATTCATGCAGGTATTTTTACGTCCGTTTTCACGCTACTTCGCTATAAAGAGCATAAACAACCAGGGGATAACGAAAATTAGCAGCACCACCAGCACCAGGACTTTAATACACGACAATTGGCGTGGACGTTTTGGGGTAATCATCGGTAGGCCTTCATACACAATGTTCGCTCCTCAATACAGACGCTACCACCAGGTATTGCGCTATCGCAACCATCTCAGTTTAACCGGAATCAAGGATTGTTTCCTTAAGCGAGAGTTAAAATTATGTTAAGGACAGTTTAAGAAATACAACGGCTTACGGCGACCCCAATGTCACTGTCTCTCATTCCTTTGCGCCGTACTCAGCATCCCGGCGCTCTGCGGTAAAAGCCAAAAGCCAGAAGACAGAAGCCAACGGCTTCCTCGGACTCGCAGGGCTGGACAACGGCGATGCTATCTTTCATAATAGCTAGCAACTTGTTGAAGAACTCCGGTGGTCAGATCGCTGAGAGATTCTTTCGGCTGTGTGTGTTGCAATTGTAAGATGTATCTGGCGTTATACGGTGAGCAATTGCGACGCGCACAGACAGAAGAAGATCCAGCGAGGTGGCCGCCGGGGTTCTTCAACAAGCTGCTAGGGCCAACGGAAGAATGGCGTAGGAAAAACCGAGCAGAGTAACTCAGACTGCATTATGATCGAAACGCTAACTCAGAAAGGTTCCTCATGACCTCATCACCCACCACCGGCACTCAATACGCCGTCGAAGATTACCGGGGCAAGCCGACGCTGCTTATCGATGGGAAGCCGTCGCCGTGTTATACCTATTGCTATCCGCTCTCGCTCGATCTGCCGGGGGCGGCGGAGATTCATCGCAAATTCGCGGCGCATGGCTGCCGGTTCTATATGAATACCGTGCGCGGCGGCGTGGATGACGATTGGTATACCACGCCCTTCTGGACGGATGACGATGTTTTTCCCGAGATCACCGACCCGGCCGCGGTCGCCGCGGTTAACCTGAGCCGCCAGGCGCAAATCATTCTCGATGCCTGTCCGGATGCCCGCTTCTGGATTCGACTGGCTAACGCCACCCCACCGCTGCGTTGGCGACAGCGCTTCCAGGATGACCTGTTGCTGGACTCGTTTGGCAAACGCTTCGATGAACCTTCGCTGGCGTCGGAACGCTATCTCGCACAGGTTACCCGCTATGTGGAAAATATCGTCCGCTTCTGCGAACGCCAACCGTGGGCGGATCGCGCGGTGGGTTACCTCATCTATCCGATCGGCGAAGGCACGACTGTGCTCACTTGCGAAGGCTCGCTCTTCGACCGCAGTCCGGTGATGTGTGCCGGTTTTACGGATTTTTTGCGCCGGCAATACGGCACTGACGCGTGCCTGCGCGAAGCGTGGGGACGCGCCGATGTCACGCTGGCTACCGCGGAAGTGCCGGATGATCGCGACTTTCTCCAGCGCGGCCTGACGCGGCATGAGGCGAAGCTTGTCGATGACCCGACCGGTGGTCCCACGCCACACCGCCTGCACTGGCCGGAACCGTTGGATACGGCGGCGGAACGTGATTACTGCCTCTATATGCGGGAATTGACCGTGCGCTACCTCAAAGCGCTGCTGGGGCCGGTCAAACGCCTTGCCCCGAGCAAATTGGCCGGTATCGATGCCTTCAAGCAGACGATGCTCGGTTGGCCATTGATCGCGCGGTGGGCGGGCGATTACCAGGCGCACCAGGGATTGCAACACGCGGTATCCGGGGCGTTCGGTATGGCGGAGTTGCTCGATTTGCCGGAGTTGGACGTGGTAGCCACCCCGCACGATTATCTGCACCGCGGGATGGGTTTCGGCTACGAGGGAGAAGGCATCGGGGACGCCGTGGTGCGGCACGGGAAGATGATGCTGGTCGAAGAGGATCAGCGCACCTTCTCCCGCAGCGATGCCGAACGCTGGAACCTGCTCAAGGATATGCGGGAGATGCACGCCGGACTCTGGCGTAATTTAGGCGCCTCCCTCTCGCGCGGCTACAACACTTATCCGATGGATATCGCCGGCAGTGCCAGCTTTTTCATGGATGACCGCACGCAGCAGATACTGGGGGAGCGCCGGCGCGTGCATGAAGCCGCCACCGCGTGGGAACGCCGCGAAACGCCCAGTCTGGTGATGGTGGTGGATGATTGGAGCATCCTGGAGGAAGATTTCACCATCGATTACCAATATCTCGCGATGATTCAGCAGCGGATGTACGGGTTGTCTCGCTGTGGATTACCCTTCCGGCTACACCTGGTCGAAGATCTGGCACGGGAGGATTTCCCCACCTGTCACAAAATCTTCCTCTTTCCCAATCTCTTCAAAATCACTCCGGAGCGGCTGGCCCTGCTGCGCGAGAAAGTCTTCCGCGATGGCAATGTGGCGATCTTCGGGCCGGCAAGCGGCATTACCGATGGGAAACAACTCTCCGCGGAGACGGCCACCGAATTGACCGGCATTCCACTGGCGCTGATCCGCAAGGAATCCCCGCGCCTGGTGACGATCGATCGCTTCGACCATCCGATCACCGCGCGCCTGCCGCGGCTGGATTACGGCGATTCCTTTGCCTACGGCCCGCTGCTGGTCCCGCAGGGGCATCCCCGCGGTCCCGCCCCGCATCCGGACGTGAAGCGGCTGGGCGGCATCCAATGGCCGACCGCCTGGGATGGCGACGGGCTGGTGATACGCGAATTTGGCCGTGGCGCCGCCGGCAACGGCATCCCCGGCCCGCGGGGAGCGGGTGACTACGCCGCCGTCTTCACCTGCGCGGTCCCGCTGCCGGATGTGCTGCTGCGCGAACTGGCACGCTACAGCGGAACCCATATCTACAGCGAAACGGACGACCTCATCTTCGCCGATAACTGCACGCTCACCGTGCACGCCGTCCGTCCCGGCCCGCGCGCCATCGCGCTTCCCGCACCCAGCACCGTCTGGGATCTGATCTCCGGCCACAAATTGGGAGAACAGATGACGACCATCACCTTCACCGTCGATCCCCCGCAAACCGCGCTCTTCTATCTCGGCGAGAATCCGTGTATGGCGAGGTAACGTTTTAAAACAGCGAAAGACACGAACTGGAGTAGAGTAGGATATCGGATACAGGATGCAACAGATAGTCCCGGTGGGACGATTGAACCTAGCCCAGGACTTCAGTCCTGGGTCGGGTGACAGCTTAACCCCCAGTCCCGGAGGGATGGCTGAGCCTAGCCCAGACTTCAGTCCTGGGCTAGCGGTTGTCAACGCCACCTCATCCCATCCGGCTTTATTCCTTGAAGAGCAACTCACGCTCACCAATTCTCACATAATCGCCTTCTTTGACGCCGCGCTCGCGTAAGGCGGTGATGATGCCGCGACGTTGGAGCGTCTGGTGCAGGCGTTCCAGGCCTTCGTCGGTGTCCAGAATGCTCATCGCGACTAACCGTTCGACGGAACTGCCGGAGAGTTCCCACAACCCTTCATCGATGAGGGTAATCTCCACATCGCGGCGCGTCGACGGGATCACGATGCGCTGGGGGCGTTCAACCGGCGTCTGGGCCGCTTCCAATTCTTCCTGTTCGCGCAGAATGGCGTCGATGGCGAACATCAGCGGTTCGATGCCTTCCCCGGTCAAGGCGGAAATGGGGAAATAGCGATAACCGGCGCGTTCCAGATTGCGTTGCAGGTCGGGCAGATAATCTTGCGCGGAGGGGCAATCGATCTTGTTCAGCGCCACCAGCATCGGCAGGCGTTCGAGGCCGGCGCCGTACAGGGCAATCTCCCGGTTGATCGTTAGCAACGCGTCCCACGGTTCGGTCTCGCCGGCAAACCCTCCCGAGCAATCCACCAGGTGCAGCAACACACGGCTGCGTTCGGCATGGCGAAGAAAGTCGATGCCGCGCCCGCGTCCTTCCGCCGCCCCTTCAATCAAGCCGGGTAAATCGGCCATCACAAAGCTGCGATCGGCGATGGCGACCACGCCGAGTTGCGGTTCCAGCGTGGTAAAGGGGTAATCGGCGATCTTCGGCGTCGCCGCGGTCACGCGAGCGAGCAAGGTGGATTTTCCGGCATTCGGCAGGCCGATCAAGCCGACATCCGCCAGCAGCTTCATCTCCAGGCGCAGTTCGCGCACCTCTTCCGGCTCGCCTTTCTCGGCGAAACGCGGCGTCTGCCGTATGGAGTTGGCGTAATGCGCGTTGCCGCGTCCACCGCGCCCGCCACGGGCCACCACCGCGGATATCCCCGGGCGATCCAGGTCGACCAGCGGCTCGGGGTTGCCTTCTTCATAGATGACCGTCCCGAGCGGAACGGAAATGGTAATGCCGTGCCCGTTCTTGCCATGCCGGTCATTGCCGCCGCCGCCGCCGCCGGGTTGGGCGGAAAAGTGATGCTCATAGCGGAAGCGCAACAGCGTGCGCACGCGATTTTCCGCGATGAGTATCACATCGCCACCGCGCCCACCGTCACCGCCATCGGGTCCACCGCGCGGGACATATTTCTCACGACGGAAGCTGACGGCGCCGTCGCCGCCTTTTCCCCCGCTCACCCTGATTTTTGCATGATCGATAAACATCTATTTCCCTTGCAACCTTAGCGGCTGCCTGCTAAGCAAAAACGGCCCCGGTTGGCCCGGGGCCGCCGAAAAAGGCGATCGTGCACCTTCTGTCGCGCAAAATGTTCCAGACGGCCACGACGTAGGTAGCTCCGGCCAGGTGATCGGCGGCACACGACAGTGACACCTTACCGCTGCTCCGTTCCCGACCTGACGGGGTTCGATGGCTGCCGTTGCGTCGGACCCAACCCTCAACACCCCTTGCGTCGCCCAGACTCCACAACACTCGTGCTCGAGGAGGAATTCAACCCCGCTATAGCGGATTGCGGGTTCAGGGTACCGCTAGCCCCCCGCCTAGCACGATCGTGAAGCCATTATCGCATATGGGAGCACTGTTGTCGAGGATAAACGTGCAACAGAAAGCCAATAGGTGAATCCGCGGGTCGGATGGGGAGAACCGCGCAGCGTCTGAAACGGCCGGATCGGTAAAAATAGCCGATTTCGCCTGAGGATAAGCGCGCAGCAGTTTGGATGGGAGCAAGCGTCAAAAAAATTCCATACCCCCCCTCCATACGTCCAATCCGCCCCATCCCGCATCTACTCCCCGATTACCGGCAACACAAGATGTGACGGATAGCGGTCGTCATGGTAGATCGTCTGCTCTGCAATCTGCAATTCGGCATCCAAGCCGATGGGATGGCCGGTATTCAGGTTGCGATCCCAGAGGGGGAAGTTGCTGCTGGTGAGATCGACGCGAATGCGATGCCCGGGGAGGAACACATTGCTGGTCGGCATCAACTCGATGCGATATTCATAGACTTCGCCGGGAGTCAGCAGTTGCGACGGCTGGTAGATCGAGGCGCGGAAGCGGGCGCGGATGATGCCTTCGCAGAGATTGATGGCGCGCCCGTCCGGAAAGACGTCCACCAGTTTGGCGGTGAAGTCGGTATCCGGTGCCGAGGTGGCGGCATAAAGCACGAGGGTAATCGGCCCGGTCACCTCGGTAGCCGTTTCCAAAATGGAAGTAGTATAGACCAGGACATCCTCGCGCGCTTCCACCGGACGCTGATCGAGCGGGCCGGGTTGAATAATGTGATAGACATCCGGCCAACAGATCGAATGATTGCCTCCCAGTGTCGGCACGGGATTGGCGGGGTCGTAGCGATAATGATCGGGCGGTTCCGCGGTCGGCGGCGCGGGAGACAGCAAGCCGTCCGTGCCGGCGTTCGCGTTGCCGTCGCTATGCAAATAATACGGCGTGAAGCGCGTGCGCGCCAGCGGCCATTCCGTCTCCTGTCGCCACTGGTTGATGCCCATCACGAAGATGGTAATCGGCGGTTCGTCCAGCATGCCGTTCGGCATCGCTTTGAGCTGCAGATCGAACCAGCGCAACAGCAGTGCGCGCAGGTCGAGTTGAGAATGTGCGCCAAAATCGATCTCTCCCAACTGTTGCGATTGGCTTAAGATATGGCTCCACGGGCCGATCAAGATCTTCGCCGGCTTGCCGGCAGCCCGCAAACCGGTGAAATCCGCAAAGGCTTCCCCCGGATAATAATCATACCATCCGCCCAGCAGGAACGCCGGCGCGGTCACCCGGTCATATTGCCCGCGCAACTCGAAGCGCTGCCAGAAGGAGCCGTATTCACTGTGCGAGAGATAATCGCGCCAGAATTCGTTGCGGCGGCCCGCATATACATCGAGATCGATCAGCGGTAAAGTCGCGAAGAATTTAGGCATGTCGAAGGCGGGGATCAGATTCAGATCGCTGGCGCGCGCCGAGACTTCCAGGCAGAGCCAGAGCGACGACAGCGCCAGACTGAATGCCCCATTGCGCCAGTAGCCGCAACGCCAGAAATCGGCCGACATCACACTGGGCGCCAGCGCGGTCAAATTCGGATGTGCCAGCGGCGCCACCAGCCATTGCACGCCTCCCAGGTACGACGGACCATACATGCCGATATGCCCGTCGCACCATGATTGCCCGGCCAACCATTCCAGCGTATCGTAGCCGTCTTGCGCGTCATCGACGAAGGGATCGAACTCGCCCTCCGAGTCAAAGCGCCCGCGGCAGTCCTGCATGACATACGCGTACCCCCGGCGCGCCCAGTATTCCCCATCGGGAAAGCCGCTCCAGCCATACGGCATGCGCTGGAGAATCGTCGGAAATGCGCCTTCCGCATCCGGCAGAAACAAGTTGACCGACAAATGCACCCCATCGCGCATGGGCACTCGCACATCACGGACGATGCGCAGCGCATAACTCGTTTCGGAAAGCATGGTATTGGTCATGGAATTCTCCTCGGATATCGTGCCTCATGGGCCGCCGGCTTCCAGCCGGCTGGTCGCGGGCTCTCCATCGGTCGACTGAAAGCCGGCAGCCCATCTTATTGTAATTACACCGTCGTAGCGCAATTATACGCGCGCATCGCCCGCGCCAATAAATCGGCATCTTCGCGATATGGGTTCCACAGCATTTCGCCGAAGAGCGCCACGCTGGGTTGGATGCGCGCCTCGAACAGCGCGTCTTCCACCAGCCCGGTGACCAGCATATGGGGATTGATCTGCAACACTTCGCGATAGAAACGCGCGGCAAGGGGGAACAGACGATACCATTCCACGTTGATACTGTCCCATTCCCGCTGGCGGGCGGTGAGCCGCTCGCGCAGGTAGGCCGGTTCGCGCTCACCGAGTAGGAATGGGCCGTGCTTGGCCCACTCGTCGTCCCAGCGCAGTGTCATCCAGCCTTTGGGAACCAGCGCGAACGGCGTGCCGGGACGAAATGCTGCCAACTCCTTTGCGTAGGCCAGCGTCGCTTCATACTCATCCGCTTTCGGCCAATAGGAAAACGGTAAGTCGCCGGCGTCTTCCCAGGTGATGATCATGCGCGGATCGAGTTGCGCCAGATCGGTGTAATGCGCGCGGATGGAGGTGGCGTGCAGGCCGAACTGGATGGAGAGCGTCGGGTTCTCCGCGTAGAGTTCCGCCGCAATCTCGTTGACCATTTCGTGGCACCAATCGGCGACGGTGCGCCCGCCCACTTCCTGGTTGGTGTGCTCGGTAATCGTCTGGAAATAGATGCCGTCAATGGGTTGCCCGGCGTATTCTTTTCGATACACTTCCAACGCCATTTGCTTGATCGCCGCCCGGTCCGCGTCATTTTCCAGACTGAACGGATGCCCGTAGCCCCAGCCATAGCCGGCGATGAGCTGAATGCCCCGCCGGTGCGCCTCGTGGGCCAACTCGGTCAGGTTCAGCGGCGCCTCGCTGTTCCACACGGTGAGCATGTTCATCTTCAAACGCGCCATCTGGTCGAGGAAACGCCGGTAATCGTAGATGACATATCCCCACGTCCAGATACCGCGCTGCCGCACCGCCGGCGCTTCGCACAGCGCGCGATTGGGTAGTTCGGCCAGGAAACTCCGCCGGCGAACTGGCTTATCCAGTGGGACAGTCTCATCCGATAGCGACGCCAGCAATTCCTGCACTCCGTACAACATCCCCGCCGCGTCCGCCCCTGCCACCACGATCAAGCGGTGTTTCGCCTCCCACGGCGCCTCGCCGATCCACAGGCTGTATCCCTGCGCTCCCGGCGGCGCTGCCAGCACACCGCGCGCCATCAATTCGGCAATCCGCGGGTTCGATTCCGCCGTTCCCACCAGCAGCACATGCTCCAGCGTCGTCAGATCGACTCCCGCCGCCTCCCGCAACGGCAAGACGTAGGGTACGTAGAACTGCCAGTTTCGGTACAGCTCGGTCAGCGCATATTGCTCCACGGCCGCATTCTTGCCATATACGATCGTCCATCGCTTCTCACCCGGAGTTAAATCAACCATGTTCTTCCCTTTCATACCTGTTGACGCGTTGTCCCGTATACTATAACATGCGCATGAATAGCAAGGAAACTAGCAGTCTGTTGAAGAGCAAGCCGTAGTCGGATCGCTGAGCGATTCTTTCGCCTGAAAGCCGCGAGGAGAGATCGAGATGCCGAAAATTGTCGCCCTGGCCGCATTGCAACCGTTGTCCGCGGTAGACCGCGTCGCCTTCCGCACGCGAAATGACCCGCAAGCCCGGCAGGCGCACTTCATGCAATACAATATTAAAGCCTCCACCTATAATGAGGACTACTGTCGTCGCTACGGCGAAGAATATTTCCGCTACCTGGAAGGCTGGTTGCTGCGTGCGGCGGAGCGTGGGGTGGAGTTCCTGCTCTTGCCGGAGTTAGCCTTCGATCCCGGCGTCATCAGCGCGCCGGTGCCGGAAATTCCGGTGAACCCCCATTTCTTTGCGGATGCATTGCGCCTGTACCGCTGGGCGGAAGACTATTTTCTCACCCAGCTCGCGCGCATCACCGACCAGACCGGGATGATGATCGGCGCCAGCATCTCCAGTGTGCGCGACGAGCGATTGTATAACGCCGGCATTATCGTGGATGGCGGCGCGCCGATTTTTCGCTATGAAAAGGTGCACCTGGCGCCCAGCGAGGAGGAAGACTACTTCACAGCGGGCGAGACCTTTCCGGTGGCGGAGACGCGGTTGGGACGCTTCGGGTATAACATCTGCTACGATATACAGTTCCCGGAAGCGTTCGCCTGCTGCGCGGCGGCGGGCGCCGAGGTAGTGCTGCACCCCTCGCTGGGGTATACGCTTCCGGATGAAGACCCGGATATGGGCTGCAATCGCCTGCGCGTGCGCGCCAGCGACCACTATTGCGCCGTCATTTATTCCAGTTTCGCCCAGGATCGCGGCTGGCGACCTGGTTATTCGCGCGTGATCGCGCAAAACGGCAGCGTGCTTGCCGCGCTCTCGGCGCGCAAATCGGGTATCGCCATCGGGCAGGTCGAAATCGGACGCAAGCGTCGCTGGCCGTCCGACAGTGCCGATGCCCCCGATCGCAAACAGTTCGTACGCCAACGCCGGCGTCCCACGACCTATGGCCCACTGACCCAATGAGGCTGGACTGACCTGGTGTCAGGTGTCGGGTATCTGACACCTGACACCTGACACCCAGAACCCAGAACCCAGAACCCAGAACCCAGAACCCAGAACCCAGAACACAGAACCCAGAACCCAGAACCCAGAACCCAGAACCCAGAACTCAGAACTCAGAACCCAGAACCCAGAACCCAGAACCCAGAACCCAGAACCCAGAACCCAGAACCCAGAACCCAGAACCCAGAACCCAGAACCCAAAACCCAAAACCCAAAACCCAAAATCTAAAACCCAAAACCCAAAATCCAAAACGCCTCCCCAAGCCAATCACCCCAGCAACACCGGATCATCCGCGGTCTCAGTCGCCAACTCCAGGCCATAATAGGGGAGGTAGATTTGGAAGGTGGTTCCTTGATCCAACGCGCTGTTGACCAGAATGATTCCGTTATGTTGCTTGATAATCCCATAGACGGTCGCCAGGCCCAGCCCGGTGCCTTTGCCGACTTCCTTGGTGGTGAAGAAAGGCTCGAAGATGTGCTGCTGAATGACGGGATCCATGCCGTGCCCGGTATCGGTCACGCTGATGGAGACATAGCTGCCCGGTCGAATCTCCGGATTCACCGCGATTTGCTCTGGTCTGAACTCAACCTTGGCGGTGGCGATGCGCAGTGTGCCTCCGGTAGGCATGGCGTCGCGCGCGTTGACCGCCAGATTGACCAGCACCTGTTCGAGTTGTCCCAGGTCCGCGACGGCGATGCAATACTCGGAAGTGAGTTGAACGTCCAGCGCGATCTCCTCGCCGATGAGTCGTTGCAGCATCTTTAAGATCTGGGTGATCAGGCAGTTGATATCCAGGGGGCGCGGTTCAATCGGTTGACGGCGACTGAACGCGAGCAGTTGGCGCGTCAGGTTCGCTGCCCGGTTGGCCAACGCCAATATTTCGTCCAGGTCAGTGCGGGCCGGATGCTCGGTGGCAAGGTTGTCCGCGGCAATATGCACCATGCCGATGATGCCGGTGAGAATGTTGTTGAAATCGTGCGCGATCCCCCCGGCAAGCTGGCCGATCGATTCCATCTTGGAGGCTTGGTACATATGTTGTTCACTGACGCGTAATGCTTCTTCCACCCGTTTGCGTTCCGTGATATCGAGAAAAATGCCCAGCAGGCGCGTGGCGCGACTCTCGGCGCCTGTACCGGTAAAATCGCACTGTCCTTTGGCCAGGAGCCAATGTATCGAGTCATCAGGCCAGACGATGCGATATTCGGCGGTGTAATCCCCGGAGGTGCCGGAGAGGAGTGCCGCGCGGATCATCTGTTCGACTCGCGGTCGGTCCTCCGGGTGTATCCGTTCCGTCATGGTGGTACGATTGATGGGCGTATCCGCCGGAAATCCCCACAGTTGTTTCGCGCGGTCATTCCAGATCACGATGTCGGTATCGGGCTGGAAGCTGAAGGTGCCCAATTGCGCCGAATCCAGCACCAGGTTCAGTTGTTCCGCGGTTTCACGCAACGCCTCCAGGTATTGCTTTTGCGTATAGAGATGTCCCACCATGGTGGCATAGAGTTCGAGAAATTCGCTGTCCTGCTGGCGGATGGGGGTGCCGGAGAGCAGATTATCGACCGATAAACAGCCAATGACTTCGCCACCGTCCCACAATGCCGCGATGGCATGCATGCCGGTACCCACCACGGCGGCATGCGCATCGTGCAGTTTGGTCCGGTCTTCCACGATGACGCGCGCTTTTTGCCCGAGCACCTGGCCCATCACCGATTGCGGCGAGACGATCAGCCGGATACCCCGTTCATCACGCAAATGACCGCGCTCATCGATGCCATACGAGCCGACCACCATCTTCGCTGTTTCATCGACGAACCAGAGTGAGGCGCGATCGAATCCCAACTGCTTCCGCGCACATTCCACCGCGGCCCGGCATAAGCCTTCGACGCTGGATTGGCGCGAGAGTTCATTTTGCACCTCGTGCAATGACAGCAACATTTTTTGTTTTTTTATTTCGGCATCATTGGCGCTGGTCAGCGCCACCAGCATATTGTCCAGCGCGGCTTGCGTTTGTTTCAGCTCGGTAATATCTTTGAAGAGAGCAGCGAATTGTCCGTGACGAGGTGAATAGGCGACAACATCGTAGGAGCGTCCCAACGACTCGGCAAACTGGGTAAACGTGATCGGTTCGCCGGTCAGCGCCACGTAACCGTACCGGTCGATCCATTCCTGCTCGATGTCCGGCAGCAGTTCGCGCACGGTACGCCCGATCGTCTGTTCGGCAACGAGGCCGGTGAGCGCTTCGAAGGCCGGATTGATGGCCAGGAAACGATAATCGGAGGGGGAGCCATCTTCGGCACAGATGATTTCATGCAATGCCACCCCTTCGGTCATCGTGGAAAACAACTGGGAGTAACGTTCCTCGCTTTCGCGCAATGCGTGTTCGGCGCGCCGTTCTTCAGTGACATCGCGGAAGACGAGAATGACGCCAATGACCTGACCGTCCAAATCCAGAATCGGCGCTCCGCTGTCGGCAATACTGCGGATCGTTCCGTCACGTGCGATCAAGGCCGTATGGTTCGCTAACCCGACCGCAACGCCGCTGGTAATGATCGTATGCACCGGATTGAACGCCGGCGTCTGGGTTTGCTCATTGACAATCGTAAATACCGTCGAGATCATCTGACCGCAGGCGTCGGCTTGCGACCAACCGGTGATCGCCTCCGCGACCGGATTGAGCATGACCACGCAACCATCGACATCGGTGACGATCACCCCATCGCCGATGGCATGCAGCGTCACCAGCAGCCGTTCTGATTCCGCGCGCAAGGCGGCTTCCGAACGGCGAACTGCCGCCGCGGAGCGGTCGAGATCGCGACCCACCTGGCGAGAGGCAATGGCGATTGCCAGCACAATAGTTCCGAGAATACCCACCGCCGTAATGGTGTCCAGCACGGCGGGATTGACCGTGACCAGCGTCGGGAGCACGTGCGCGAGGTATCCGACCAGGATGAGCGCACTCAAGGTGATCGGTAGGAATACCACCAGCAGTTTCGCGCGCGTGGTGCCATCGGTAAACCAGCAGAGCGGTGCGACTGCGGGGCCGATCGAGCAAATGAGTGCCACGTTGAGCAACAAGAATGCCAATACCGTGGGGAACGCGATCGGAACGATGGACGAACCATAGAGCAGCGGGTTGCCATCGAGATACGCCAGGAAAAAAGCGCTGGCCCCGATAAGATTGACGACCGCCAGCCATCCGGCAATCGTCAGCAAGCGTGGACGCCGGGTGAGCCGGAGCAGCAGGATGACGCCGGTAAAGATGCTGAATAACGACGTGACCGGAGAGATATGATTGACGGGAGAAGAGATATGGAGTAACGCGTCGATGTCTAGTCCGGCGTAAGGCATAAAGGGTAAATAGAGCCGCCAGATAAATGTGCCGACGCCGAGTAATATACTAACAATCGTCGCGGCGAAGAGGAGAGGAAGCCAACGAAGGGCACTGCGCGGGAAAGCGAACAGCACGCCGGCAAATAGTAAGAGCAGGCCAATCGTCACCGGCACCATGGGGAGTGCGCCGGGAAGCATGCTGGCTAGCGCTGTAATATGCGTCACCCATCCGGCAATGCCGCAGCACGCCAGCGCAACGACGCCAACGAGCGCCGATCCCCGTATCCTCGTCAGCACAGCTAAGAGCCGCGGTGACGTTGGCAACATATTGGCTTGCTCATCCATCGATGTTTGCATATGAACCCATCAGAACTCGTTAGCGCATGTTGAGATTCCATGTCAGCACGCCATAACCATAACAGCGATGCGGTGCACGATTCGCGTAGTACAGCGCCGGATTGAATGACAGGTTTGGCGTGAGCGCATAAGTAACGCCGGCGGTCGCGAAGTTGTCGGCGCCGGTCATGTAATCGAGCGTGAGCAGCGTGGTCGGTGTTGCCTGATACCCAAAGCCGAATACCCCGACGCTACCGGTATCTTGCCGCTGAATACCGGCGATGCCGAACAACTTATCGCGATAATACCCGCCCTCAAGAAAAGGCTGCGGCTTTCGACCTTGTTCAATGCCCAGCACGCCGGTCGAAAGCAGGAAATCTTTGCGCTGAATGAGTCCCCATTCGGCATGTAAGACCGTTTCCCCCGGCACCAATCCTTGGAAAACCGCTACTTCGAAGTTGGGGGTAATGCCGTATTCGAACTGTAGCTCGTCACGGTTGCCGATGGCCGGTTGCTGTGCCTGAAAGCTGATGGATAAGATCCCCTGCGGCTGGATATCCGGGGTCACGATCTGGTTCAAACCCTTGGTAGTGGCGGCGGCAGGCAGGCAACACCCCATACACCACAGGAACGCAACCAATACCAGGGTTCTGATTACGGAGTTAATCGCCATCGCAACCTTCACTTGCCCCCTACGACCCGGGGAGATCGTATCTATTATTCGAGCAGTGAAGCGTCTTTCCTCTTTCCACGGCGTTGCTGTCTGCTGGCAAGGAGAGTATCTTCGGGCGCGCGAGTGTACCGCAAACAGGTCGAGGGTTTCTGCGCACGAGCGTCCCCGTGAGCAGATCGGGTGTTTTCTGGCGCGCGAGCGTCCTCGCGAGCAGGTCCGTTAGTGAGCGGATGTCTCGTCGCTTTTGGCGGTCACCGGGTTGCCATAGGCGACTTCGACACGGTTACGACCGCGGGCTTTGGCGGCGTAGAGTGCTTCATCGGCAACGGCGATCAATTCTTCATCGTTGGTGATGCCCGGTCCCAGGCATGCGACGCCGATGCTGACGGTCAAGGCATGCGTGGTGCCGTCCTCCAACACGAAGGGTTTCGCCGCGATAAGCTGGCAGATGCGATTGGCCAGCGCTATGGCATCGGTGACCGAAATGTCCGGTGCAATCAGCGCAAATTCCTCACCGCCGAACCGGCAGAACAGATCGGTATCGCGCAATTCCGCCTGCACGGTCTGTGCAAACGCATGCAGAATCTCATCGCCGACCAAATGGCCGAATTTATCGTTGATCCGTTTAAAGAAGTCCAGGTCGAAGATCATCAGGCACAGCCGCGCGCCGGTGATGCGGGCTTGATTCAATTCCGAGGTCAGTTGCAAATTGAACATGCGCCGGTTGGCCAGTCCGGTCAACTCGTCGGCAAGCGACATCTCCTGCGCGTGTTTGAACAGCCGTGCGTTTTCGATGGCGACCGCCAGCACGCGTCCCACCGAATTCAGAAATTTTTCGTCATCTTCGGAAAAGCTGCGACCGCTTTTACGTCCCAATACCAGCACGCCCAGCAAACGCGAACGGATGCTGAGCGGGACGCCGATAATCGATTTTGCCGCGCTGCTCATCGGCGATGGCCGTTGGTCAAGGTTTTGCTGCGCCTCACTCAGGGTTTCCGCATGTTTATGCAGGACCAGGTTGCCCAACAAGCCTTCGTTGAGCGGGAGAGGGGGCTGGGCTGCGATATTGACCGTCGCCGGGCGGGCCGCTTGAAGCAGAAATTTATCACCGGTGGGATCGATCCAGAAGATGAGCACTTCATCGACATTCAACAACGCGCCGATGTGCATCATGGCGCTGTCCAGCACCTGGGCGACTTCCAGTGAGCTGTTCACCGCGGTGGCGATCATATTGAGAATCGCCAACTCTTCATTCATGCGCGTCAGGAACGCCTGGCCTTCGCTCATCTCTTCCACCAACGCTTCGTAACGTTCGGCGGAAACCTTGGCATTTTTGAGCGTGGATTCGATCTGTTCGTCCATCTCCCGGCGATTGTTTCGCACGTTGGCGCTCTGCACGCCGATCAGCACGCCGAAGGCGATGTAGCAGATACTGAGCAGCATCCAGATGAGTTGGTCGAAGGGCGTGGAAATGAGGGTACTTTTCGTCTCGTGATTCAGCACGATCAGCAGCGACACCACCAGGCCGGCCACCGCTCCCGCGCCCCAACCGCCATATGAACCGAGTAACGCAATGGGCAGTAACAGCAACACGCACACCAGCAACGCGTTGTGGACCAATGCAAAAATCGCAATGGTCACCACCGCGACGGCTGCTAGCGTTAAGAGGGTGTCCCGCGCGTAGTTGAAAGTTGAAATAGAGACCGGTGGCTCTCTCCGGGGGCATCTGGTAAGATGTCTCCTGGGTACCAACCAAGAAGGAGAGAACCACCATGCAGCAAGTG
>Ga0118677_10008490_pt1 | contig 16441 bp, 12 predicted proteins | sample AliMusrvi5mmetaG_FD_86154 | JGI IMG/M metagenome (GOLD analysis project Ga0118677, IMG submission 86154) | reverse complement strand
TCCACCATCAGCACTAATCTCCCAATAGCCTCCTCCCAAAAACTTCAGTATTCCTGACCCTGTAATAGTGCTCGAATTCACTGCCCCCGCTATCGTCACCGCACCATTACCACTGTTCGCAGTTGAAGTCAGTGCAGTGTTAGCTCCTAATGTGAGATTGCCACCATAAGTCTGATTACCACTGGTTGTGACATTACCTGCAAGCGTAGTAGTACCGGTACCGGTTGTCGTTCCTACTGCAGATGCAGAACATCCTGCTGAATTAATACATAAGTAACCCAGAGCGCTTGTTCCACTATTAGCACCAACGATTCCACCAAAAGCTGTGGTGCCAGTACCGTTGGTAATCGATAGGCCATAGTAACTACCGGCAGTACTGTCTACAGTAGAGCTAAAGGTGATGTTGCTATTGGTGCTAGTCAGTGTAATGCCAGCGGCATTATTAATCACTACTGCACCGGTATAGGTCTGACTGCCCACTGTAGTGATGTTGGCAGCTAAATTAATCGTACCGCCAATCAGCGTTAATGTAGCCGAACCCGTTGTCGCAGAAATAGCGCTATTGACATAGATGGTGTTCGAACTAGATGATCCTGTAGAGATCGATACGCTCGTGCCGCCATTTAGCGAAGCATTAATTGCGCTCGCTAAAATTGTACTGGTGGCCCCGGCTGTAAACGTTGCTGAGTAAGTAGTGCCTGTCGCACCGGTATCAGCAATCGTGACATCGTATGGATCCAATAACCAAGTACCCGAAGTGCCATTGGCACTTGCTGCTGATACCGAAGCGCCAGTAGCAATACTGAGGGTATCGCCTGAGGTCTCAATAAAGCCACCGTTACCAGTTGCGCCCATTGCTTGTGCAGATAAGGTGCCTGTTACTAAATTTGCGTCACCCCAAACCAGAACATTACCCCCATCGCCACTGACTGTGCTGTTTGCACTCAGACTACTATTGGCATCAATGGTGGTGCTTGCTGAAGTGGGAACGGTAATGACTGAAGAGAGATTGGGTAAGAGCGCATCTTGGGTTGCACTACCAGAGAGAGGGTTTGTTTTAAAGTCACGGCCAAGGATGATGTTGCCGCCGCCTAGTGTGCCGTTTGCTTCTACTGTGGCACCAATGAGAGTCGTGCTAATAAGACCGGATTGCGCAATCGTACCGCCTAGCCCTGCTCCACCGTTTGTCTGGATATAACCTGTATTTTGGTAATTGCCTGCTGGAGAACTTAGGATGATCAAACCACCTGTATCGGCATTGGCTTGTATCGTTGCTCCAGTATTGAGGGAATTGTTGCCAGCAATATAAATTTGGCCGGCTTGAGAATTGAGTGTTACTTGAGAGGTGCTTGCTGCTGAATTTGCTGTGATAACAGTGGCGTTATCTAAAGAGGTGTTGCTAGTAAGGATACTGCTACTGCTCGATGGTGTGAAATTGACTGCTGCCAACAAGGTAGCAACTTGGGAGTTGATTGAGGGTGGCGCCAATGTAGAGCCTGAGCCAATACTATTAGCCACACCAATTTGGATTACTCCAGCTTGGGTATATCCATCACTAGAAATTAATGCGCTAGTAAAGGTGTTGGTATTTTTCGCTACGATAATGACACTGCCACCCGTAGCGGATTTACCCAGTGCATCGACAATACCTTGGTTATTAATGTTGCCATTAACCGAAACAATATTGATCGTCCCACCACTTTGACCATTAGCAGAAATATAAGTGCTGTTATTGGTGGCACTACTTATTGAGCTACTACCAATATTAATATCACCGCTAGCGATGATATTAATAGCGCCACCATTTGAAGTGTAAGTTGTGTCATCCGCATTTAATGCAGAAGTTGAATTACTCTGACTATTGCTTCCATTAACTCCGTTACGACGGTTATTAGCAGTAATCATATTGGCTGAAGTTAAATTGCTTGAGCTCGAATTATTACTACTATTCCCGTTTGAATTAATATTACCTAAAATATTAATAATGGCGCCGGCTAAATAGATTGAACCGTTAGAGCCGGTAGTAGTGTTAAGAGATCCATTGACATTAATAGTTTGCGCTACGGCATAGACCTGGCCTACTGCAATGCTGCCATCCATCGTGATCGTGCCACCGGGGGCATTTAAGGTCAAAGCAGTCTCAGCGCTGGAATACACGCTCGTTCCAGACAAGAAGTGAATCAAGGGAGTAGAGCTCGTAGTGCAATTGCCAATACCAGCGCAGCTTGATGCCGTGGCATCTAATGTGACATTGGTAGTCATTAAGGCATTAGACAAAATTGTGGCCGCAGTACTATCAATGATGATCGATAGTGGGTCTGTTAACCAATTGCCGGTCTTCCCCTTAGGCGCAGTGGTGTCGACTACTAAGCCTTTGCCATAAGTCACTACGCCTGAAGAGCTAGTATCAATAGTGCCACCGTTACCCCCAAGCACACCACCATTGGCCCTAAATAAACCTGCTATCGAAGTACTGATAGTTGACCAAACTTGAATCCATCCACCGTTACCATTTTGCGTTGCCGAAGCGTCCACTAAAGCGCCTTGTGAAACTGTCACATTACTCGCATTGACTTGGCTTTGCGCAGCGTTTTGAGTGGTCTTACCAATCAAAATTTGACCACCAGCAGTAGCGCCTGTAGCCGTCGTTTTTGATGCGGTATTGAGGTTCACTTGATTGCCAGAAATCGTGATATTGCCACCATCAGCTTGTGCTGAATTGGCACTCACAGTAGCATTTTGATTCACTGTAGCAGCAGTTAAAAATACTTTTCCACCTACTGTAGAAACAGTATCAGCGCTAATCGTGCCAGTATTATTAATCACCGAGGCTTTTAAATTCGAAGCTGCATTAGCAGCAATAATAATTTGCCCACCATTCGTGGTAATCGCATGTTTATTGCTAATCAAACTATTAATCGCTGATGCATCAACAGTAATATTAGTTAATTGACTGCCATCAAAAGATAATGTGACCTTAGTTCCAGAAACTAATGCAATAGTATTTGAGTTGGAAATATTAGCAATTAATACACCTTGATTTTTTACTTCAGGCGCCATTAATGCAATATAACCATTAACATCATTAGCAGTAATTGTGCCTTTATTAATAACTTTTCCAGATTCGCCGCCTGAGAAACTCATTTTCCCAGACATGTAATCAGAATCTTTGATATTCATGGTGGTCGCTACTAAACCACCAGTATTCACTTCAGCACCTTTTCCAAACACTACTCCGTTTGGATTAACAAATATCACTTGACCATTCGCATTCACAGCACCATTGATCATCGATTGACTGGCGCCATTCACGCGATTGAGTGTTGAGGCGCCACTGTTAGGTTGATTAAAGTTCACCGTGGCATTTTTGCCCACATTAAAACTATCCCAATTAATCACAGCACGTTGAGTGCTCTGGTTGATGTTCATGACATTGCCGGTTTGGCTAATGTTGGCCTGTCCTGCGACCACTTGACCATTAGTCGGTAACGCATTGGCGGCTGGGGTGGCAAAAGCACTAGGTACTGTTAGCAGTGTTGCACTCAGAAATACGCTAGCCATGACCGTTTTGCGAACACTCACCCCATGCCCATCATTACGATGTGCATGCTTCTTACTCAACAAGAAAGAAATCCCCAAATTGCGGGAGGTATTCGACAAAAGCAGTAGCCCCAAGTTAAGTTGATATGAATGGATTATTTAGGAGTTGGCAATAAGCCTCAACCCTCCGATCGGAGGGGTTTGCTAAATATTTTTCTGTGCCGCGTTGATTGATTTTTTTGTTCTCAGAACAGCATTGCTGATGCTCAATAGCATGAGAAGAATTTTTAAAACGGAATGCTTGCCCTGACCCAGGCCTGCATTGTTTTATAAGAGTTATCGACGTTTAGCTGCTGACCGCTTGAGTTATACAGAGGGTTATTGCCCACCCTGAAAGCCAAAGAGGCACTGACTACTGCTCTCTCATAAGAATACTTAGCCGAAACGCCTGCATCACATAACTGGTAATTGTTATTTGCATTGGTGAGGCCTTGCCAGCCGTTATAAAGATTAACGTACTGCTGCACTATTCCTAAATCTCCGAAAGCACCAACTTGCCAGCTCTCATTAATACGGTGCATGAGTTCCGTTGAAAAAATTGCTCCTTGAGAGCCGCCGCCTTGAGATGTAGGATAGGCGCGCACTCCATAGGCACCACCTAGATAGATTTGCTCTGAGGAATTGAGGTTCTTACTGGCCAATTGCCCATACACTGAATTAGTCCACGTAGTTTCTGGCAAAAATGAGAGGTCTTGCGCATGGCTCAAACTAAAAGTCATCTTAGAATAGGACCCTGCTGTTCCTACGCCATTTTGATCTGCTTGCGACTGACTTAAATCGCGAATGCCTAAATTGCCAAATACATATCCGGCTGAATAATTAACAATCGAACCATCGCTCATCGCCAAATCACCATTGATACTGGCATTGGATGCGGTTACTTGATAGCTACTGAGTGTGCTAACAGGATTAGTCTGCACGTTATTGTATGAGCGGTTCTCAATGCTTAACTTGGCAGTAGAGTTTGCACTCTGACTACGCTGCAATGCATAAGTAGCATTTGCTTGAAATGTCGCTGCAGAACCTGCCGATGGTGTTGAAGTCCAATTGGGCACCGTCATGTATTGAAGATATGAGCTTTGCACTCCCACCTTCCAGCCATCATATCCAATAGGCACAATATAGTTGCCCACCACATAACCAGAGCCTTGAGATTGAATCACATTGAGGTTCACTTGATCACCAATGCCTGATAGGTTATTCAAACTCAAACTGGCAAGGGCTTGCGTAGCGCCGGTACTAGCAGAGCCATAATTACTGAGCGCTGCTTGCCCACTAAACCAAGGAGTGTCTGATAGCTTGACCTTGAAATTACTCAGACCAGCATCACTCCCAGTCTCGAAAGCGCCGGTTGCAGAAACCCCCGGTGTCTCGTTGAGCAACAACATAGCACGCTCAATCGGTTTGGTATTGATATAGACTTCGCCGGCAACACCATGGGTGATATAGGCTTTGGCGCGATCTTCTGAAAAACGAGACCTTGTTTTACCAGCAGTGTCGACAGGCTCGACAATCACTGAGCCCATCTTACCTTCTAAGATTTTGATCAGCACTACGCCATCTTTAATTTCCTGAGGGGGTAATGTTGCCTGGGCGATCCTACCTTTAGCAGCATAAAAATCTTGAACTGCTACTGCAGCATCTTGTAGCTCACCAATATAGACAGATTTACCAGTCCAAGGCTTTACAACTTGATCTAGCGCAGATGCAGTGAATAGCGTATTGCCTTCAAAGACAAAACGTGACACTGCAATTTGCTGCCCTTTCTTTTCTACCGGAGTCTGCTCTGGCTTGGGTGGCTGAACCAAAGGAGCCTGTGACTCACGCTGCAATTGCAAATCGAGTTGGTTTTGTAGTGCGCCTGCATCGGGAGCAGCCTGAGCCAATACCCATGAGCTAAGCCCCACACCAACCAACGCAATGAAAGCTCTTAGTAGTGCTTGGATACAAAGTGGAAATGGCTTCATCTAATTTAGAGACTCAGGTTATTCAATCGTTATCAGAACGTCGATGCCCTTGCAATTACTTGCTGTGGGCATCGCTGAATTGAATTATTTCTGCAAGAGGTGACCTTGATAACCCTACGAAAGTAGGGATTTGGGGGAAGTCAAAGAATTAAGGGGCGATATAACTATATAGATATCGCGAGACTGTCTTCTTAGCTATGCAAAAGACTGGTATTAAGCGCAATGAGCTCTGCAAGTGAGCGAAGGCGTAACTTATACATCACTTCAGATTTGTATTCTTTGACGGTTGGTAGTGAAATTCCTAACTCATCTACCAGCTCTTTATTGCCATACCCTTTTGCCAACAGCTCAAAGACTTGACGTTCACGCGGTGATAGCGTTTTGAGAGCCTCAGTGAGTTGAGACTTGCGAATCAGTTCCTGCATCGCATTGGTATCTTGCTCGATGGCTCTAGCGACCGTACTTAAGAAAGCTTCCCGGCTAAAGGGCTTTAGCAAGAAATCAAACGCGCCATTTTTAAAGGCTTTGACAATTTGCTCATCTGAGCTTTCACCGCTAATAAAAATAATCGGGATCTTGTGCCCTTTATCAATGAGCTCTGCCTGCAATTGAATGCCTGATTGCTTTGGCATGCGCATATCAGTGATTAATACTGCTGGCACTAGAGGCTTAAATTCTAGTAAAAATTGTTCAGGACTAGCAAAAGAGAAAATGGTATAGCCGCAAAACTGCAAAGCTCGCTCCAGATCAGAGCGTAACTCATCATCGTCTTCCACCAAAAAGATGTATTTTTTCGAATTCATTTTCTGCTTGATTAATTCATTTGAACCTATTGAAATACATTATGACCAATAAACAGCTTTGCACATACCCTGCGAACGAAGGGAAGGTATAGCATTAGATTGCCATCACGCTTCCATTACCCCCTAACTGACTTTTCACCAGGAGGAATATCCAGGGAAAAAGTGACACCGCCATGATTTGGCAGATTCTCAAATGTCAAAGAGCCTTGATGGCGCTCGGCAATATAGTGAGACAACCAAAGCCCAATCCCCGTTCCAGAAGATTTAGAGCTTGCAAATAAGCTAAACAATTTATCTGCCTGTTCTAGCCTGATTCCCAAGCCATTATCGGTAACGCTTAGTTGATACCACCCTTTCTCGTCATATTTACTTTCAATATGAATCATTTTTCTCTCTTTATCTAGCGAATCAAGCGCTTCAATTGCATTCGAGATTAGGTTAGCCACCACTTGGCGCATCAAGGAGTCCCACACGATGATAGGCTCTGAGGCGCGCAGATCTAACTCGATCAGAATCTTCGATTTTCTAGCTCGGTCGGCATAAAGAGATGCTACGTCCTCAACGAGCTTATCTAAATTAATAGATGCAGCAGCATCCTTGCCAGACTGAAATAGTTTTTTTAGACTAATAATGAGATTAGCGGCAGAATGATTAGCCTTGAGAATGTTATTCATGGAAGACTTCAGGTCCTCTAGATTGACATCGGGGCGATTTATTTTATCAATCACCTCATCACTATTGAGCTCGATTCTAGCCAAAAATTGATTGAACTCATGGGCTAAGCCTGCCGATAAGGCGCCCGTCTCTACTAAAGCGTTTTTATTAGATAAATTTTCAATCAAGATATCTTTTTCTTGAAGTAGATTTTGAATCTGCGCATCCCTAGCCTTCACCTTCATTGCGTTATGGGAAAAATTCTCCATCCAGTGCATTAGGATTAATAACTGGAGAAACACAAACAGAGCGCCTCTTAAAAAGCGAGCAGAAACATCAAACTGTGAAATCTCAGCAATCGTAAATCCCAAAAATACACCTTGGCGATTAACCGCAAAGATAAATGCCATCCACATAAGAAAAATAGTAATGAATATGACACTTCCAGAGCGGATCAGATTGAGCCATATCGTTGGAAATATTTTGCTACTAGCGGTAGCTTCTATCACTATCCAGCCCAAAAGACAAAGAATGAATATATGGGCGCCAAGTGAGCGGTCCAAATAGTTTCCACCTTGTCCAACAACTAAAAAAGTCAGGAAAAATAGGATTACACATCCTAAGCTAGCCAGGATAATCCTCTTTGACACTCTTTTTCGAAGTGCCCTAAAGTAAAGGGGCTGACACAGCATTGCTAGGCCAAAGGTAAAGTAGCCTAAAAATAATAATTTCTTAAAGAGTGAAGGTGGGAGCTCTTCGAAAAAGCGATATGGATCTAAATTACTCCCAAAGAATATATAGGATACGACAACTAAACCTGCGCCTATAAAACCAATAAAACTGGCAATAGACATGAGATAAAAACTCTGGTTTCGCTCAACCCCTTTGGATAGCTGAATTCCTGAAATCAACATTGACAGCAGAATCAATGCTAGTGAGGCGTAATAGAAAGATAGGTACTGAGACATTCTTGCTATTCTAAGACTTGTCTAGCTAGATTTTTAAATAAAGTATCAGAATTGATACCCTAGACCCAAAAGCAGCCTAGTAGTTTGCGCTGATGTTGTTACAGAAGCATTGATTGTGCGGCCCGAAGAGACAATCGTTCTTGTCGTAGTCTGAGCATCATAGGACGAATAATTGGCCTCGCCAAACAGATAAATTGAATCATATACAAACTGCTTATAACCAAGGCCCAATAAGTAGCCGCTGAAGTTAGGGCCTGTATTCGAATTATTTACTTGCGTCTGCTTGCCCACCTTGAGGTATAGCAAGCCATCCTCCATTTGAAGGCCAGGGGAAATAAAAAATCCGTAGTTATACAGGGACGTTACTCCACTCACAGTAGTATTTTTATTTAAAGCCTGAATTTGGAGTTGTTGTGTGAGGCCATTAGAAGGAGAAATATTGGCGCCAATTCCAAAATAGTAGTTCTGCGCAATATTGAAGTTATAACCTGCAGTGAGAACTGCCAGAGTATGACTGGATCCACCTGAACTAACGCTAGATGGAATCACTGCCCCATTGAGCGTCAACGAAGAACTAGAAGATGTGTTGACATCGCGATATCCAAGGCCTAAATCAGTATAAAAACCTTCAAATTTAGAGCGTGTTTGGTCTTGCCCCTGAGCGGCAACTGGTAGGCAAACTACCGCCATCAATAATAAGAAAGGAGTAGACCAAATTCTACGCATTCTGGAATATAACCACTATATGAGTAAGCCTGTAGTGTGGGGAAGGAGGCTTGTATTTAATACCCTACGATCGTAGGGTATATAGATTAAATCTTTCTAATAAACCTCTACAAGTAACTCATTGTTGGTGTGAATCCAAAAGCATCACTATAGGTAATGTGTAGTAATTGCCTACACACTTTCGAGCATGCTCAGCGTTACTTTAAGTAACGCTCAAAAGACCAAATCTCACCTTTCATCTCAAAAGATAGCTTTTTGTGATGTTTAGGTCCTGTTTAGGTTCTCTGGTTATGAGAGCAGACATCCAAAGAAAACCACTAGGATTTCAAGAGCTTACGTCTCCTAAATATCGGTGTGTAGCGTTTTGTGTAGTGGAATTAATCTAATTAGAAGAACTGCTGACCGACTCTTTGGTTTTCATAACCACAAGAATTTTGGAACAACTGTGTAGCACTTCGTTGCTCCAAAGCTTGTATGCCCAATTATTCTGCTTGCCCTCCCTCTTCATGAACCTTCTCGTAAACCAACTCAAACATAGCAGTATTTACATAGTCATAAATCCAATCCTTCCAATCAAAAACTTCATCCCACTGCTCCTCTGAAATATCTAAAACATTATCAAATTCATGCCGCCTTTTAAACCACATGAAGATAACTTCATCCTCTGGGCAGCTTTTGAAAATATCAACAATCTCTTTAGCCGTATATCTCATGATTTCACCTCGCAACTGACGCTTGCTCTCTCACGCTTTAGCTCTCTATTTTTCCGATCCATTTTTGCAATTTCATTTCGAGCTAGATCCATGTTTTTGCATAAATGCTTGGAAAAATGCTTTATTGCTAGATCCTCTAACGCTGGATCTGCTGGTAATTTGCCAATGACGTGGTACTTATTACCAACCCCCAAAGAACATATGACGATTTCATAAGCACAGCTATTAGAATAAATTCCTTCAAATTCTTTCGGGCCATCAAAGCTTGTAAAGGGAGAATCTGCCTTCACAGCTAGGTATGTTTTAGCCAATCGAATTTTCTCTTGTTCAATATCAGCAGAGCCTTCATGATCAGCGCCTGAAATTCGAATCCGCTCAATACCACCATGATGCTCAATAAAACCAACTAGGTTATTAGGAAGAATTCCGCTTTCCCTAGCGCTTTCTATTGCGCGAGCATATCCATGTGCAGTTCTACGATCAGAACGGGTGATATAACGCACAAGCACTGTTAGATCGGGGGTATTTTCCTGCGTACGGATTTGATATTTGTCAGCCAGAACTGAACGCATGATGCTGATCTGTTCAGCTTTATCTATAGCGCCATCCAGCTTGACTGATAACGCATAGATCTTTGCTAACAACTCATAAAGCGCAATGCGACCTGAAACGATGTAGTTTGTATGAAAGCTTTCATGCTCTAAAGCTAAATCATCAGCCTGCCCTATCAAAGTCCTATTCATAACAGCAGTTTTAGCTTTTGTTTCTACTTCAATTAATTCTGTATTCATTTTTGTTTTCCTTTGTGGATTAGCAAGCGTTACTTCAAGTAACGCTTGCTTTGTAAGATTTAATGAAATGTTTTTTGACCAAGACTTTCAAAATCAAGGCATAAACGTTCACAGGCCTCATCAATAGCAGACTGAAGGGCCCCACTTCTAGTTGAGGAATCAAGCTCCTCTAGAAAAAGTGACTCAACTTCATAGATCACCTCAAGATCTCTTCTACTTAGAGGCTGTTTTTTTAATACGCGACCAATAGTCAAAGAAAAGTCTTGGAAACGAGACTCACCCAACCGATCCAAAAGAAAATATCCAATCTGCAGATTTAGTTCACTCTCGGTTACATCTAAATCATTAGAAGAATGCGTGCTTGTCATTGCGGACATGTGGTCAATTAAGCCATCACGATCAATAAAATTTACGCCATATTTTTTACACGCTTTTAGACGTGCTTTAGTTACAAGCGAATCCTTCAAACACATGCCATGATGTTCAAAAGTGATCGCATCAATCTTATCCAATACAGCTAAGTCCTTTCTATTTAAAACCTGCTGCTTCTCCACCTTCATCATTGCGTGGCAATAACGCAATAACTCATCACTACTCAAATTTGCTTGAATAGTCTCTCCGGTATCCGCTAAACAGACACCACTATAAGAATCAAATACATTTGCTACTGAAGACATCTTTACTGTTGTTTCCATTTCAAAACTCCTTTAAAAGCAGCGAAATTGCTGTATTAATAGAATCTCATAACTAACATTTAATAGAAATTACATTTAAAATGTGATCGTTAAGTGTTAATATATTTTTAAGTTTTTAATGAGAAATCGAGTAAAAAATGCTGCCAAATAAGTCAAAGAAAGATTGGGCTACAAAGGGTATCCAGGGCTATGTGATGCTGATGCTCGAATATCTGCGCCTAAGTCCTACTTACGAGCTAGCTAGAAAAGCGAGGGCTGGCAAGCTAACAACTAAAGAGAAGAAGTTATTGCCTGAGGACTTTGACCTAGTTCTTAAGACTTACGATGAATATGGTGATGTAGCTAAAGTGAAGTTTGATGATTGGTGGATCAGTACCGGCATCAATCTATACGGTACTGAATACGTTAAACCTCAAGTACGTCAAATAGCTAATATTGAAAAGAATGAAGAGTATGAGTCTGGGTTTAATAAAGCACTGGAGCATTACTTCAAAACATTTCGCAAGCAAGAGGGTTCTGGCCGTGCGCTAATTCTGGCAATTCCACTTGGCATGCCTAAGCGAGCCATCCTAAAGGAAGTTACCAGAGTGATTAATCGGACTGGCGTTACCGTTCCACCCAAAGCCCAAAAAGCCAAACGCTCACTCACAGCCAAACGTTTACGTTCTGCGCCATTATTTATTGGGATCAAATTACTCTGGGCAAAAGCGCAGCATCCAGATTGGGTGAACTGGCGCTTAGGTGTTGTAGCTAAAGTCAGTCCCACTAATGCAATAGGCCTTGATATCAGCGCCACTAAAGCGAGCGCCAAAACAGTCGATCAACGCAACAATATGACTGTACTTACCAGTAGAGCTTTAAAGAAAGCACAGTACATTGCCGAGAACGCAGCTCGCGGCAGATTCCCTGACCCAAAGCCAATCGCCCTGCCAGACTTTGATTACGAAGATATCTATAGGCGCATGCAAATCTCTAACCCAAAGCTTAAAAAAACTTAGATTAACTCTACCGCCCTGCGCTTCATATCATCATTAACATCAATGTATGCCTGTGTAGTACCGATATTGCGATGACCCGCTAAGCTCATCAGCACCCTTACCCCGATACCTTTACTGGCTAAGTTGGTAATAAAACTTCTACGACCACTGTGACTAGCGGCGCCGGATATTCCAGACTCTTTATAGATATGCTTAAAGTGCTGCGTTAATGTATTTGCTGTAAACCCACGTTTTGGGAACTTCTGTGTGGGAAAGAATGCATAGTTGCGGTCTTTAATGGTGATCTCATTGGCAAACGCTTGTAACTCCGCTTTTAGGCGCTCATTTAGGAATACTGTGCGTGGATGGCGTCCTTTGGTTTGCTCTGGCAATAAGCGGATTTCACTTTTCACCTTGTTTTCACCGTCTAAAACGTCGCATATACGCAGGGCTGCAACTTCCCCTACTCTGAGCCCACCCCAATGGGTTAATAGCAACATAGCCCGGTTACGCACGCTATGTTTGGTGGTTTGTACATATGTCAAAACTTGGGTAAGTTCTGTACTACTAAACGATTTTGCTTGTGGCATATAGCTGTCCTTTAAATGTAATAAATACGCAGCTACAGTATGTTTTCTGATGTTTGGTTTGGACAACCGACTATGGCAGAAATGCCACAGAAAAAAGGGCTTTCGATTTCAATGACTTACAAGATAACTACAGGAAACTATACTTTCCTGTAGTTTTTTATTTAGCTGGTTTTTACTGGAAAACCATGGTGTAAATGGCTAAAGTTGTGGCTAAGATGCCGCGATATTTTGAAGGCTGTTTAAAACGACCGATAAGCGTTTTAAATTGGGGCCAAGCTACCCAAGCCAGCGAAAATGAAAGATCTCCGCTTAAAACTATTCTGTTGTTATAAAAATTAGCTATAGTTACTTAAACAAACTTAATTTGAGGTGAAAAATGTCTACACCTGTAGAAAGCACGTTTACTTTTTATGGCAATGAAAAAATTCGTGAATTAGAAAAAGAAATTATCCGAAGATTTAAGAATGATTTCGATAAAAATACAGATAGTTCTGGAACATACTCGTTTGATAAAAATGCAGAGAGATATTCTGCTGTCACAAGAATACTTTATGGCATGAGTAAAGGCGATGAATTTGATGGTGGTGAATTACTTGGAGCTTATGGTTGCTGGTATTTTGGTTCAACCCATAAGCTTGAGTTTGAAAGTAAAAATATCGCCCCTGAAAAGTTACAAGATCATATTGCTAAGTGCGCTTCAATCATATATCCCGATGTTGTTGTTCAAATGGATTATAAGGACAATAACCCCTATTTAATTGGTACCAGAATTGTCTGTTTTAACGAATTACTTGGATTCATTGAGCACAAAGAGGAAGAAGAATTAAGCTATAGCTGGTCATGTGATATCGACGATATTGATGATGTATTAGAAGAAGAAACTGACTTAAGCAGGGATGACATCATGTCGTTCCAAGAAATGGATGAGCGAATTGAGGATTTAAGAGAAACTTGTATTGAAGAATTTAATTCAATATCAGGAAGAAATATTGAATTTATTGAAATAGATAGATAGGCGAACTACGTTCTCCTGTGATTTCGCTTGTCGCTCATCACATTTCTTTTTCGTATTAAGAGCTTTTGGAAGATTCAACCTACACTGAGCCTTAAGTAGCAGGCTCAGTAATAGAAAAGGACTTTTGTTGAGTTCTTTACTACACCACTTATGGGCACAACCAGTTTGGGAAGGGCGGTTTCGCTGTCTCCTTTTACGTGCGGCTTGAAACGCAACAATGACAAAAGCAATAAGTGGCTACCTTTGTCTTGTTTGAAAGTTGCTGTGTACGCAGGGCTTTCTCGTGATCTATAGAGCTATGTTCTACGATCTTTGTGCTAATTCATATACTTGATTCATATTAGTCAGCAAGGCTAATGGCGTCCTGTAAAGGATAGTGAATTAAGTCTCTGCTACCGCCCAGAATTTCCGTCTCCGTGATCAACAATGTCCAGTTTTCGGGTGACATAACGACTAGGTGTCACAGCCCTTATTTCGGTAGTAATAAGTAATGGCATACAAAACGTTCTTTTGTTTTGTCGTCATAGTTATTTAGCAAACCACACAAATTCCTGCTTAATTCTGGATTCTTTTAGTTGTCTATTTTCTGGTTGCCCAACCACCAACTTAGATCATATTGTTATATGTGCCCATTCATTTACCAAGGAGCCAATGTGAGCACACTAGATTCACTTAAATTAGTAGCGGTCACCAAACCAGCTAAATTACCCCCAATTGTCCAAAGAAGAAACAAACTATCTGACAAGCTATGGGAGCAGATCCAACTTGCAGAAGCAAAAAGTAATGGCGGTACATACGCCCCACTTAAGTCCAAACGCATTAAAGATATTGAAGGCAACGTCAAGCTACTGGATGTACCAAAGCGCATTAAGCCCTGGTGGTTTACTGCTCAAAATGGCAAAGTCTGCTTAATCCTGCGCTATGGCTCCAAAGCACTTGAAATTTCGCAAGGGAAAACTGCTATAGAGCTAGATAAAGCCAATGAGCTAATCCCAACATTACAAAAGATTAAAGCTGCGGTAGAAGCTGGGGAGCTAGATCATTTAATAGACGTAGCAACTGAAGCAGTAAAGCTGGGTTTCAAACACTAGTTACTGGATTGCTAGTAAATACAGTTATGAAAAAATACATCGCAACGATCAAAGTAAAAGGCCAATCTATGAAGACTGCCGTTTTTGCAGATAGCTCTATTCATGCCAGATTAATGCTGCAATACCAATTTGGCATGGATTGCATTCTCTCCAGCCCCACTGTATCGACCAAAGAAGATTTGGAATTTGAGCCCGTAGAAGAAATTATTAACAGAATCAAGCCAATCAAACCCACTAAGCCCCTTACTATTGATCAAGTTCGTATAAATGACTTAAAACGACAAGATGCCGCTCTGAAACAAAGATTAAAGCGTGAACGTTTTAGGCAAGACCAAAAGCATGATTTATTAAAGCAAATGAATGACTACAATAAGAATCATACAAGTTATTAAAAAATTTACCGCGCAATTTTCAGCGCCATCCGAGATCTCGGCCCCTGGTGATTTAATCTAACCCTTAACCAAAATCAGGCGAAATGACCCGAATTCACCAGATTTCTAAGAATTTTCGTATTGATCATTTATCTGCCCAAAGACGACTGACAGGCATAGTACAAATACTCACAAGCGTTACTTAAAGTAACGCTTATACCAACTTAGGCCGCTCGTAACTCTCGTTCAGCCCGCTTCTTGCTTGGATAGTTATCCGCAGCTTTACTATCCGCTTCAATGAGCTTTCTAGTATTAGCCCCACGCAATTGCTCAATAGCCTGTATTACTTGTAAGTGACTATAGTGCCGCTCAATCATTAAGACACTAGTACCCATCTGTTTGGCCAATGTATGAATTGGCACCATATCGTGAGTAAGGGCTAACGTGGCATAGGTATGGCGTAGGCTATAGAACACCCGCTTTTGATTGGTTTTAGGATCAATTAGCAATCCATGGTCCGCTAAGAGGCCATCAAACATATGGTTTAAGACATCACTTAAATCTCTGCCCTCTTTAGTTCTAAAGATGTAGTCATCATTAGTGGGTTTAATCAACCCAGCTAAAGGATCTTTAATTGTGCTGGCTACTCCATAGTTTCGCAAGGCAATACGTTCTAGAACTCTGACGCTAGGCAGTCGTCCAATAATCTGTCTTTGCCCTGTTTTACCTTTTACTGTCATCTCGCAACTACGGTTTACGCTATGCACTTCAATAACTTCACCCTCTTCATCTAATTGGTCTGTCACTGTACTGATGGGATTCATCATGAAACGGATTTGCTTCCATTTCATATCCAATAATTCAATGCCTGGTCTTGCTCCTGTATCAACCAACATCTCTACATAGTCTCGCAAGATCTCGCGGCGCTCACGTACATCCTTAGTTCTACCTGACTCTATATATGGGCCCAGTAACTTTAATAAAGCTCTAAGTTCATGTAATTCAAATGCTGGGCGACGCACACTCTCCTTAGTCTTGCCATCTAACTTGGGACGATTACTCTCCGTTAAGTAACCGCGAACAATGGCTTCATCAAAGACTCTATTAAATGCTGCATTTTGGGTTTTACGATTACTGTTAGACATTGCCAAGCCATATCTAGCTTCACGGTCATCGTAGTACTGCTGCAGGGCATCGTAGTCAATATTAGTAATGAGCCTTTGTCCAAGGCTGGGAATGAAATGCTCATTAATAATGCGGATATAGTCTTTATAAATTGATTTACCTAAACCACCCTTTAAGTCTCTCTCCATACGATCAATAGCTAACATAGCGATATCTTTAAAGCGTTTGGTAACTACTGGAATACCAGAGCGCTTACGTATTTCTGCTTCTACCAATAGCTCTTTAGCTTTATTGATCGCTAAATCAAGCTGGGTTTCTTTGGTAGTAGTTCGTATCCACTTGTTATCCACTTTAT
>Ga0118677_10008488_pt1 | contig 16442 bp, 12 predicted proteins | sample AliMusrvi5mmetaG_FD_86154 | JGI IMG/M metagenome (GOLD analysis project Ga0118677, IMG submission 86154) | reverse complement strand
GGACAGCCCCAAAAAACTACGATGAAACTGGCACCAAAACACGACCACAGTGTGGAAATCCCGCCAAAAACCTACGACGTCAATTCGGAAATCTCATACGGTGTCAAGTCGGCCCGCAACACATAGGTCTTCGAATGATGATCCACATCTTTCTCAAGAATCTGGAAGACGCCGGTGGGGGTCGGATGTCCGGGCCGTCCCGTGCTGCAAGCCCCCCGGCCGATGCGCACACCGTTCCGGTAAACCACCGCCTCCTGGCGCGGAATGCTCACAAACACAATCACCGGCCCAGAAACCGAGCGTTGCGGATACCAAGTGTACGCCTGGGGATCCAGCGGCTTGGAAATCGCCGGCACGGAAGTCCCTTGGGGGGAAGAACAACCCACAGCCAGAAAACCCGTCAAAATCAAGACACTCAACTTTTGCATCGCGGCTGACTGTCCCAACTATCACCCATTTGTCAAAAAAATATTTCCCTGAAATATTCTTCAAAGCCCGGCCCCGCCTTGCCGCGAATTTCTGAGGTGTGAGGATGCCTGATGTATCGGGTATTCGAGAACGAGGTTGTGGCCATCCTCAAGTGGGGCCTAGGGGGCCATCTCACACGATGTCATGCTTTGGTCGAACCATTCGGGCTCCGACTCTGATGGTTCCCGCGATTTGTTGAACCAGTCGATGTTCACCATCGGGAATCAATTGCTTGATAGTTGTTGGAATGTTAGCTCGTCACGTGGTCTGATTCCAATCTAACGGTTGACACGTTCTGGACTAACGGTTATCTAGCAGAATGAATGCGATGGAGTGGCGACAGTTAGAGATTTTCCGCCGTCATAACCCATTGATTGTGAGGAGAAAATCTATTAAGCGGGGCGACAAAGTCCCCGGGTCCCCCCACCCCCATCCAAATCATGTGAAAGGTGTTTTTTCAACTTTACACTTTTTTCACGTCGAAATCGGGCGTGAGGCGGTTCAGGGGCGCTTGCAGCGATTGCGCCGCACACTCACGGCGGCCCGATCCCCCGCCGTTCAAGGAAGGCGCGGATTCTCGCGATGGCGCGGTGGTGGGTGGACTTGGCCATGCCCGCCTCGCGCCGCGCCGCGTCCGGATTGAGCGCCAGGTGCAGGAGGGCAGGCGGCCGACTTACGGTGTGAACAGCCTAACGGAACGCTCCCAGACCCGCCTCCAACCGCCCGCCTCCGGCCACCGGAAAACAAGCCTGTCCCGGGTTCTCACAAAGGTTGCCCGCCCGGCGCCGGGGCGCTCCTCCCGCGGACTCTCCCATCACCCGCCGGATTGCGGATGGGGCCAAGGGCGACGCCGGGGCGGCGATGGCGGAATTGGAGATGTGGTTGGGGTGATGGAGATGGCAGTTGAAAGAGCCGGTGGCCGGACCGGATGGGAACGGTGGATTTCGTCAGAATCATGGCAAATCACCCCGAGCGCGAGAATAGGCATTCGGTCAGCCTTAACAAGGAATCCCGCCGGATACGCGCAAAGTGATGCGAAATCCAGACCACGGCCACCAGCAGCGCCAAGGTCAACCGGTTGGTCGGAGCGGTGGGATCGGCTGCGAGAGCGGTCAGGCCGGCCAGCGGGAAAGCGAGGCCGGCGCAGGCCGGCAACCTGCCCATGGTTTGAGCGGGCTGTGGAAGGCCGGATTGCGGGTCGGCGTGCGGAGATTAGAGGTTTGCGATGATGGTGGGCAGGAGCAAGAAGTTGGTGCAGCCCACGGGTTAGACTGCGACCGACCATTACGGAGTACCGGTCGGCACGAGACTGGTGGTGACCTCGAGCCCGTAGAGCGGTAGCAGGGTCCGGTAGATCTCGGCGGCATGCGTCCGGTTCTCTCCAGCCGGGTCGATGATGTCGTGCTTCCACCCGGTCCGCCGTCCCTCCTACAACGGCGCCATCGAACACGGCGTCGTTTCCTGCAAACGCGCCATCCTCGCCGCCCTCGACCCCACCCAACCGGTCCCGGAAATCCCCCGCCTCGTGCCGCTGCTCCTCTCGGTCATCCACCTCCACAATGCACGCCCGCGCCGCAGCCTCGGCGGACGCTCGCCCGCCCAAGCCTACTTCAACCATCAGAACGGCTGCTGGTCGCGAAAACACCGACACGAAATTTTCCGCTGGATTTCCGCCCGCGCGGAGTCCACACTCCAAACGAAATGGGAAACGCCCGATCACCACTCCCGCGCCAAAGCCTGGCGCTCCGCCGTGGTCGCCTGGCTCCGCTGTCAGCACCTGATCACCGTCTCCCGCAAACCACAACTGTCACCCAATTTCGCCGATCAAAAACGCTCATAAACAAATTTTCCGCACCTCATTTCCAATATCCATTGTCATGAGAAAACGTAAGGACAAGAAACCGGATAAGCTCAATAAGGCTGCAAACGTCGAAACCAACAAACTCTATCACGATATCGAGCCCGAGAAAAAGAGCAAGCTCGACAATATGGAGTACGAGAAGCTGCTCCTGGAGCAGGATATAGAGCTTATCAAGCTTCAGGAATGGGTGAAGGCGAAAAAGCTCAAGCTGGTTGTCATATTCGAGGGAAGGGATGCGGCCGGCAAGGGGGGGGTGATAAAGACCATCTCAGGATGTATGAACCCGCGTATATGCCGTGTGGTTGCGCTCGGCACTCCTACCGAAAAGGACAAGTCACAATGGTATTTCCAGAGGTATGTACAGCATCTGCCGTCCGGAGGTGAGATTGTTCTATTTGACAGGAGCTGGTATAACAGGGCAGGCGTTGAAAAGGTAATGGGCTTTTGCACAAACGATGAATATGAGGAATTCCTCAGATCATGTCCGGAATTCGAGAAAATGCTGATCAGAGCAGGTATCATTCTCATAAAGTACTGGTTTTCCGTGAGTGATCACGAGCAGGAGAAGCGCTTCCAGGACAGGATCAAGGATCCTACCAAGAGATGGAAGATAAGTCCGATGGATATCGAATCGCGCGATAAATGGGTCGAATACTCAATGGCCAAGGACAAGATGTTCTCATACACCGATACCAAGCTGGCGCCTTGGCATGTTGTGCCTGCGGATGACAAAAGGAGAGCCAGGCTCAATTGCATATCCCACCTTCTTTCGCTCATCCCCTATGAGGATCTCACGCCAAAACCATTCAAGTTGCCACCGCTTAGGACTGACAAGGCTTATGTGAGGCCTCCCGTTACTGACCAGACCTTTGTACCACAAAAGTACTAGCGAGGCCTCGCCTCAGACCCAAGACGGAAGACTTCAAGACGTAAGACGACGAATTTGACCTAGCGACAACATCCTTGGCTTTTCAAGGACGCTAGGACGTCTTTTTGGGGTGGAAGCCGTTGCAAGAGCCGGTGGCCGGACCGGATGGCGGGGAAAAGGGAGGCGTCGAGATTTAGATTTAGGGGAAAGTAGTATGCGACGCCAGAATACCCAACGGTTCGGTCATGACAAGAAGATTGCTGAAAAATCTATCCCATCTGTTCCTCGCTGAGTTTGACATGCCTCTTTCAGTGGGCTCTAACGGATATCCGAGAGCCAATTGTGATAGATTGGCAACAAAGCGAGCGTTTGAATGAGTCGCAACCCGTTGATTGTGAACAGGAAATCTATTAAGCGGGGTGACGAAGTCCTCGGGCCCCCCCCCCATCCAAATCATGTGAAAGGTGTCTTTTCAGTTTTACACTTTTTTCACGTCGGAATCGGGGACGAAGCGGTCCTGAAGCGATGGCTGCGATTGAGCAGCGCCCTCGCGGCGGTCCAATCCCCCGGCGGCGGCGAATCTCCCGGATCCTGGCCACGGCGCGGTGGTGGGTGGACTTGGCCATGCCATGAACTCTAACACCATGAACACTCCCCGCCACCTGTCGATCTTCCTCAGTCTTTGCGCGCTCGCTCCGACGCTTTCCCACGCGGCGCAGTACCATCTCGAAAGCAACCGGATCGCGGCGGATTTCAATGACACCGGCCTGACCCATCTGGCGCTTACCCACCTGTGGTTTCCCAAGTGGTCGGCCACCCTGGATGTCGCGAACGACGCCGCCGCTCTCACGGTGGATGGCGTGCGCCTCGATCTTTCCGCCATCAAACCCACCGGCACCCAACAGGACAAGGATCGCCTTATCCGCAATGACTCGCTGTGTGGGCGCTTTCGCGCTGTTCCATCCGGAGAAGAGCCTCCGCGTCCATGTGCCATGGTGCGAGAACGACTATCAGATCGACGTCGCCACCGCCGCCGGCCGCGCCGAATGGAAGCGCATCCTCGACCAATGCGCCGCCGTCGGCATCCATCACGCGCTGTTCACCCCGGCTAACAGCGAAGTCGCGCCACTCAAGGACAACACCGACGCCTGGGGATGGGAAAACTGCCTCTGGCTCGGCCTCGGCCAGAAAATCCGCCAGGGCCAATGGGATATCGCCAAGGACCCGGTCCCGCCGTCGATCCAGGAAATGCTCGACTATGCCAAAGCGAAAAATGTCGGGTTGATGGCCTATGTCTATCCGACGCTCGGCTGGAAACAAAACCCCGATTGGACGGCATGGTGCGGTGGCAAAACCGGCGGTTATGTGGGCGTGGATACCGGCGTGCGCGGTTTCCAGGATTGGTTTGTCGATCAATTGGTAGCCTTCCAAAAACGCACCGGTATTAGCGGATATAGTTTCGATCACTGGTGGATCGATTATGCTCCGACCAAGGAGGGTGCCAGACCATCCAGCAAATATGCCCAGTGGTATGGTTGCCGCCGCATCCTCGAGGAATTGCGCCGCCGCATCCCTGATATAGTTATCGACGGCCGCCAGCAGTACCAATGGTTCGGCCCGTGGACATGGCTCGGCGGATCCTACCCGCATCCCACCACCACCGACGAACAACCGGGCTCCTTCGAGAATTTCCCCGACCTCCACTTCAGCCGCGTCTCGGGCGACCGCCAACGCTGGGCCTCCTGGTACTATCACATCGAGCAATTCACCCCGTGGGAACTGGTGCCCGGTTACATGACCCACCAGACGCCGCGCAACGATGCCAAGGGCCAATGCGTCCGCGACCGCGCGTTCCACACCCGCGACTGGGATTTGTTAGGCTGGCGGTATTCGGTCATTTCCTCGATCGGCACCGCGCCCTTCAACCATGTTGTCAATCTGCTGGCCGCCCGCGACGAGACCGAGTTCAAGCACTTCCTTGACGCGGATCAACAATGGCTGAAGGGCTGGCTGGACTGGACCGATGACAACCGCGAACTCCTCAAAAAGCTGCGCCCGATCAGCGGTCCGCCGGTACTCGGCGGCATCGATGGCACCGCCGCCACCAGCAACGACCACGCCATCATCTTCCTGTTCAACCCGAACTACCGCGAGTTGAAGGCCGAGTTCACCGTCAACGAAATCGGGTTGGAGGATGACATCGAGTACATGCTGCGCGAACTCTATCCGCAGCCGGGGCGCTGGATCGGCAGGCCCGGGCGTGACCTGTGGCACTTCGGCAACGAGGTCAGCCTGCCGATCAAGGGCCCTGAAGCGCTGGTGCTCGAAGTGGTGCCGGCCAGCGAAATCAAACTCCCCGTCCTGATAGGAGCCACCGGCAACATCGCCGTGGACGGCGAACGCTTGGTCCTCACCGGGGTGCGCGGCGAAACAGGGCGCACCACCGAACTCGCCGTCTGGCTTGACGGCGAACATAAGATCACCAAGGCCAGCGTCAATGGTCGCGAGGTGCCCGTCTTTCCATCACCGCCGAATGGAATCGGCTGGCTGCGCGTGCCGGTCACCTTCGCCGGCTCGCGCGTCGACCACTGCCAGCAATTCGGCACCTATGACCCCGCTTTCGCAGACCGGGTGTTCCGCGCCGATCTAACCGTTCCGCGGCAGGTGTTCGAACAACTCGCCGAGCGCCGCAAGGCGTGGCCGGTGGACTATACCAAGGATGAGCGGCTCGCCACCTGGCGCGCATCCGACCGGCTCCTGCTATTCATCCAGATCGCCGATCCCAACGACACGTGGCAGGTCGGCATGAAAATCGACGGAATAAACCTTTGTGCTGCCGCCAGAAGCCACCACTTGTTGGCCTCCACCTGGTCCTTCACCACGCCTCTCCCGGAAAGATAACAGCCGCCGAGATTGAATTGGGCCGGGGGATAATTCAGCCCCGCTGCCTGGCGATACCACTTCACAGCTTCTGTGTAATCCTGTTGCACCCAGAGGTGGTCCCCCTTGCGGCGTCACGGGCGGGAACGCGCGCCATCGTGGAAAGGGTCTTGGAGAAACTAGGGCTCCTGTGGATGAGGCATGCCGGGCGCGACCGCTGTTGGCGACGGTTCACATCTCTTCCTATACCCCGCCCTCCGCTCCGGCCACCGGCTCTTCCAACGGCCTTCACCCCATCCTCACCTCCAAATCCGCCATCGCGGTCCCGGCGTCGCCCCTGGCCCCTTCCGCGATCCGGCGGGTGATTGAGCAGTCTGAGGGAGGAGCGCCCCGGCGCCGGGTGAGGAACCTTTGTGAGAACCCGAGAGGGACTCGTTGTCCGGCGGCTGGAGGCGGACCGGTTGGAAGCGGGCCTGGAAGCGTTCCGTTAGACTCGCATCGCAGACACTTCCCGCTCGGAAACCGCCGAGCGGGGTTTCCAACGAAATGTCTTGGCGAAGCGGAACGAATGGCTAACTTGGCGCTTGAGGAAATCAGCCCCTTCTTCACAACCATGAACCCCATCCGCCGCTCCAGGAACCAGCAGGATGTCAGTTTGTTCGGACGGGTGGCAATAGCAATTGGCAGCGTGTTGAGAGGCGGAACGTTGATGATGTCCGCGGTGTTGGCGATCGTTGGCGGCTGCTGGCTCTTGATGCAGCGCCGGTCCATATCAACAGTCGAAACGGAAACCGCAACCCTGGAGAAGCAGATCGCGGCCGCGCGGCCCCAAGGACCGGCCCGCCCGGGTGCCGCGGTGAAAATCCCAACGGAAACCGGGGATGCCGAAGACGGGAAGATTGACTGGAAGAAGATCGTTTCGCAACTATCCGGGCAGGGCGAGCACGCCGAGCTGACACGTCTTTGTAAACGGCTGGAAGGCCTGACCGCCGGAGAGATTGACGCGGCTCTCGATGAGATCGGCCGCCTCGATTTGCCCGCCGAGCCCCGGGAACGATTGGCGGGAATGCTTCTTGGCACCTTGGCGGCAAAGGATCCGGAAGCCGCTTTGAACAGATTCGTGAAAGCCGGAGATTGCCGCGTCCCGGACATGACGGTGACCGGCATCCTGACGAACGCGCTCGAGACCTGGGCGCGGAAGGATTTGGGCAAAGCGAATGCCTGGATGGACCGGAAGATATCAAGCGGCGTGTTTGCCAGCAATACCCTCGCCGGGTACGGCCCGATGCGCATCCAGCTTGAAGGAGTGTTGGTCCGCGCGCTTTTGCCTTCGGATCCCGCCGCAGCCGGACGCCGGTTGGCCGAACTGACGGAAGATGGGGCATTCAGGGTGTTGAGCAGGGATTATGCATGTGCAGTCAGACAGAACCAGGACGATGCGGCGTTCGCCACACTGACGCGCGACATTCTGCCCGAAAGCCGGAGGATCGAGGTCTTCTCCAATCATGCGTCGCGACTGTCAAAGGACTATGCCGACGTATCCGGCTATCTCGGCCGCATTGATGCCACGTCGGCAGAGCGGGAGGCATGTGTTGAGGCGGTCGCCGAAAGCAAGATGAACAGCATCGCCTATGATCGGGCCGTCACCCTGGATGAGGTCGAGGCGCTGCGGGAATGGGCCGGCACCAATCACTCCGACATCGACAAGGTGACCGGCACGGCTCTCGGCAACGCCATCAATGGCAACCGCATGAGCTTCGACGAGGCATCCGCAATCGTGCTTCACTATTACGAGGCGTCCGGAGACGACGCCGTCATTCGTGCCTTTCTTGCCAGTGATGCGCGCAGCTTCGGTGACAGCGCCCGTGCCCTCGCGGAAAAAATCGCCGATCCCGGGCAGCGCGCCGAAATCCTCGAACGAATCTGGTAGATATCCATCCATCATGAAATACCGACTTGTTGTCTTGTCTTTGTTGGTCGCCATCATCGGTGGCCTCGGTTGGTACCTTGCACAAGATCTATCACAACTGGCCGACCAAAGACCCAGCCGGCAAAGCCGCCGCCGCCGCTTTTGAGAAGGAGTACAATATCCAACACCATCACTGAACCCAAATCTCCCAACCGCCTCGACGATGGCGGTGGTGGTAACCCAGGCGCCGGAGAGCACGCCGTCGGATCGATGGCAAGGTGGGCATCCGCCACAGGGTTTCGCGCCGATCAATCCGTGACCCGTTGCGGAAGAGCCCCGCCCGCCCGCGGCAGTCACTCGCGCCTGACCAGCCAGCCCATCGGCCTCACCCCTCGCGCGCGGCTCCGCTTGACCGCCGCACGGGCCCGTCGCCGGGTTTCGGCCAGCCACTCAAGCTGCCCGTCGGAGATTTCCTCTTTGAGGACCAGCAGGCGGTCGAGCGTCTCAAGGCCGCACGCCAGCGCGACCCGGAGAATCCTGACGTCCCGCTGCCGCCACCCGGCTGGGTCCGAGGCGGGAGCATTGTCGCAGATTGCACGCATGAGCATGTCCCGCTCCGGCAGGTGGCCCCGGACATCAAACCAGGTGTCATGGAACACCCTCGCCTGGAAGGGAGTGGGGCTAGAGACCGTCCCATCGTTGCAACGATTTCTCGAAGCGGCTGATCGACCGTGAGATGTTCCTCTCCGCACGGTCAATTGCGGCGAGCATGCTTTGCTCCACGTCACGCAGGAACTCAATGGTTTCCTGCCTGCGCAACCGCTCCCGATACCCGGGCATGAAAAGATCCTGGAAAAGACTGGTTTGAACGGGCCGGTAAGGCTCAGAAAACCGCTAAATTCTTTCGCGTCGCGGCCAATCACGATGTAATTACCGCTCAGTGTCCATGACCCAGCGCTCGATCACCCCACCCAGTCGGCCAGCGCGCGGCTATGCGCTGGTGGTGGTGTTGTCGTGCATGATACTGCTGACGATTCTGGGGGTCGGATTGCTCAGTCTGTCGTCGATTGCCTTGCGCAGTGCAGGGCAAACCTCCTACGTGGTGCGCGCCCAGACCAACGCCCGACTCGCCCTGATGCTTGCCCTCGGGGACTTGCAGCGTCAGGCGGGACCGGACACCCGGGCCACCGCCGCGGCCTCGATCCTCGGTACCGAGGGCATTGCCCACCCCCATTGGACGGGTGTCTGGAGCACTCGCGCCGCCGATGGAGGACCGATATTCACCCGTGACGACAAAGCCGGCGGCCTGAGTGATACCCGCAACAACGGCGAAGATCGGGAGCGCCTGACCCTCAGCTGGCTGGTGAGCGGTGCCGAAACCGGCCCGGCCGTCAGCCCACGTCAGCTGATTGGCGGCAACCCGGTCAAACTCGTCGGACCGGGAACCGTCGGCGCTGCCAACCTACCGAACGAAGTGGCGGCCCCGCAGGTGGAGATCAACACCGGCCCCGAACAGCGCGGCCATTACGCCTGGTGGGTCGGTGACCTCGGCATCAAAGCCAACATCGCCACCCCGGATGCCTTCGAGGACAAGACCGCCGATCCCAACGATCCCGCCGCTGGCGGCTGGTTTCGCCTGATGACCTCGCAGGAAGCCGATGCCTCAGCCGTCGCAGCCCCGGCAAGCTTGGACGGATCCAAGAAGCGCCGCCTCGCCTCCGACGCCACTCCCAAAGTCATCACCCCGCAAGCACCCGCCTCCACCGACAAGCATTTCCACGATTTCACCACTCACTCCGAGGGCTTGCTGGCGGACATGGCCCACGGCGGCTTGAAACGCGACCTCACCGCGTATTTCCAAAGCAACGGCACCGTCCCCGACCACTACGGCCTGCCCGGACTCAGCGACGCGGACAATCTCGTCGGCCCGGCCAATGACCATGACCCGACAGCCGCCCGCGACAACATCAATTGGGCCGACACGCGCCACCAGTTCACCGCGCCCAAATTCGGTCTGCTGCGGCGCTGGGCCACCACCGCCGCGCCTTTCGCCAATCGCGAGTTTGCCGCCGTCCCGCCCAAGCTCGAACCCGCCCCGCGCGTTGCGGCTTCCAACGTCCTCGCCCTCGCCAACCTGTCACCCGCGTCGATCGCCTCTGCTGACACTCCTGGCATCACTCCGGTCCTCGTTGAGGGCTCGATGTTCTATAACATCAGCTGGTACCGCAACCTCCCCCTGGCAGGCCAGAGCCAGCCCGCGCAACCCTATAACGTCCGGGTTCATACCTATCCGCGCTTCGTGCTGTGGAACCCATACAATATCAGCCTGACCCTGGACCGCTGCCTTGGCATGATCCAAGGCTCCGGGCGCCAGGAGATGTGGTCCGATGTTTATTACCCCACTGACAACGGTCGCTTGAACACGATTATTCAATGGATCTTTCTCCAGGGAGGGCGAAGCACCAACTTTGTTTCGCCGGGAAACGGCTCGGTTTTGGACAGCACAGGATTCAACGATCAATACATGGGTTGCTGGTATTACTCCATTCCCCGCACCACCTTCGGCCCTGGCGAATGCTTGGTGTTCTCGCCAGACAAGTCCGCCAGGTACAACCGCCCGCGGACCAGCGACGACTCCTGCGCGCTCGAGGCCAACTCCCTCACCTGCCTCCTACCGCCACATCCATCGCGCAGTTATTATGATTCGGACGATTCAAACTTCGGCGGTTTCGACTTCATCCCAACCAATTACCGGTTCGCTCCCACCACTGCGTGGACCGCCGAAGGGATTAAGAACCAAGACGATGACTGCCGGGTCATATTGAAAAAACTGGGAACGGCCACTAATGTCAGTTTCAAGGATTTCGACGCGCTGCCGCAAATCGGCCTGCTCTCCGCCTCGCTGCAATACGGTGCCGGCCGCGAGCCGCGCATCGCCTGGAGCGAGTATGAAAAAATGAGCATGGAGGAAACCGGCTCCTCCGACCTGGCCGCCCAGCCTCTCACGTCGCTGCCCAATAAGCGCACCCGCGCGGGCATCCGGCTGCGCTGGTTCAAGGAGACCCAGTCCAACACGGACGGCTCCGGCAGCCTGACGGGAACCCCCCATTTTGAGGATGCTCTGATGGCCAATTGGAACCCGCGCGCCGCCTACGTCACCCGCTCGCCGTACGACAACATCGCTGGCTCGATGCCGTCTTCCGGCTCGTTGGGCGGACCGTGGTTTTTCGGCGCTTATACCCGCGACCTGTTTGATGATGCCGTTTCATGGAGCGACCAAATGCCGGTGCCGCGCGACGGCCGCTACCATGGCTTTCCCTTCGGTCCGCCGCAGGAAGGTGCCGGCAAATCCATCGTGCTGTTTGACATACCACGTGAAGGCACCGGCGTGCTGTCCATCGGCCAATTCCAGCACGCCAAACTCTCCGAGTTCATCTGGCATCCGTCGTACGCCGTCGGCCAATCCCTCGCCGATCCGCGCCTCGCCACCGACCGCCTCACCGGCCTTGACCGCAGCGCGCCCCGCTACACCAGCCCCTCCGAAACCCAAATGGGCGGCTTCGACTCTCCCGACATCGGCTGGTCCAGCGATGTCCAGCGCTCCACCGGCCAGGATTCGTGGGCCACCCAGGCGCGGGCGATTTTCCAGGACTATCCGCTAACCGACAACCTGGCTTATGACCTATCCTTCGAGCTGAATCAAACCCTCTGGGATCCGTTCTTTCTGTCCACCGGCAGCAGCAACGCCAAACGCCAGTTCCTAACCGACCCGACGCACCCGCCCCTGCCCAATGGCCGGATGCGCCTCGCACCCATCACCGGAGCGACGCTCACCGCCGATGATCTGGCGGATTTCCACCGCTGCGCCTACGGCCTGAGCGTCGACGGAGCGTTCAACGTCAACTCCACCAGCGTCGATGCCTGGAAAGCGGTCCTGGGTGCCACCCGGCGCCTATCAGCCGACGGCAAGACCGCGGTGTTTTCCCGCATCCTGTCTCCGCCCGACGGCCAGTGGACGGCCACCGATTCCGCGGATGCCCAAGCCGCCTGGTCCGGCAAGCGCGCCCTCAGTGACGATGAAACCGACAGTCTCGCCCGCGCCATCGTGGTGGAAGTGCGCAAGCGCGGGCCGTTCCTCTCGCTCGCCGATTTTGTCAACCGCCGCCTGGCCAACGATGAGACCGGGCGCATGGGCGCTCTCCAGACCGCCATCGAAGCCGCCCATTTGAATGACAAATTCAAGGCCGCCTATCCGCTCGACAACTCCCGCTCGCTGCCCGACTACCATCACCCCGACAACATCAAGGATGCCACCCGCCTGGAACAAACGCTCAAGCCCGATTGCAAGGCCTGGGGCATTCCCGGATATCTAACACAAGGCGACCTGCTGCAAGTCATCGGCCCCATGCTCAACGCCCGCTCGGACACCTTCGTCATTCGCGCCTATGGTGACGCCGCGGATGCCAGCGGCACGGTCAAGGCCCGTGCGTGGTGCGAGGCCGTCGTGCAACGCTGCCCCGAACCGATCGCTCCGGACGCTTCGGGAATCAACTCTGACAAGGCGGGCAAACCCACAGACATGGGCCGGCGGTTCGTGGTGAAGTCGTTCCGCTGGTTGTGCCCCGAGGAAGTGTGAAAAAAGATGAGAGGGACACGGGCGGCTCGCCCGTGTGAAAAAGCCGCAGAGAAGCGGAACAATTCGGGCGGCGCCAGATCTGCCTGACCTCTGGCCTCGGACCTCGGACCTCGGACCTTTGATTTTTCCGCCCTCCGGTCCGACCACCGGCTCTTCTAACGGCTTTCACCCCATCCACATCTCCAAATCCGCCATCGCGGCCCCGGCGTCGCCATTTGCCCCTTCCGCAATCCGGCGGGTGATGGGAGCGCCCGCAGGAGGAGCGCCCCGGCGCCGGGTGGTGAACCTATAGGAGAACCCGCGAGAACATCGTTGTCGGGTTGCGGGAGGGGGACCGGTTGGAAGCGGGTCTGGAAGCGTTCCGTTAGGCTGGACAGATCACCGTCGGCGAGTTTCCAACGAAACATCCGACAATCTTCTTGGCAGGACGGAACGGCTGGGTATTCTGGCGACTCGTAACTTTCCCATAAATCTCGACGCTTCCATTTTCCTCATCCACCGGTCCGGCCACCGGTCCGGCCACCGGTCCTTGCAACGGCCTTCACCTCAAAGACAATTTGCTAGCGGTCAGTAAATCCTATCCCCCCAACCAACCCATCCCATGAAATACCCTGAGTAACTCCCACATCGTCCACCGCCATGTTCACCGCACTTCTATCCATCGTTCGCAAGTTCCACGCCAGACGGCCGGCCCGCCAACGGCTCCGCCGCAAGGTGCCGGCCGTGCCGTACCTGCCGCTGGTGCTCGCGGCGACCGGTGCCGCCATGCTCGGTGCACGTGCGGCCGATGCGGGCGGGATGAACGCCCCGGCTTGGCGGACAAGCTTCAGCGTGTCTCATGGAGACGCTGTCGGTCGCATCGCTTTCAGTCGGGATGGCCGCTACCTCGCGGTGGGGAGCGGCGGAAAGGACATTCGGGTGATCGAGACGACGACGGGCAGGGAGGTCGCCCGGACCCGGATTGGAGCCGCTGCCAACCGCATCGCTTTCAGTACCGATGGCCGCTACTGCGCTGTGGCGGGGGGCGATGCGACCGTGCGGGTGATCGAGACGGCGACGGGCAAGGAGATCAGCAAGGCGAAAGAACTTTTCGCCGCAATAGCTTGGGATGAGAGGAGCCAGGTAGGGAAGGGTAGTAATCGGCCCGATAATGGCGGCACGGTCACGGATGTGGTTTTTACCTCAGGCCGCAACTATGTCGCGCGGTGGTTTGACGGCCAAGCCTCGACCACGCTCGTGATCGACGCGGCGACCGGCAAGCAAGTGAGCAGAAAAAAGGACCACTGGGCGGTAAGCATGGGGTGTGTTACTTCCGATGGCCGCTACCAAGCGAATGCATGCGAAGACAGCACCGTTCGGCTGTTCGAGGTAGCTAGCGGCAAGGAAGTCGGCATGGCCAGCCTCGAAAACGAAACGGAGTCCATAATTTATCGGGGTTCATTGGTGTTCAGTCCCGATGCCCGCTACCTCGCGGTATCGGTTGGGCTATCTCGTTCGCTTGGCGAAGTGCTGTTGCTCGAGGCGGCGACGGCCAAGGAGTTCCGTAGGCTCAGATTCGAACATCATATTACAGACCCGGTGGGTTTCAGTCGGGATGGCCGATACCTGGCGGTGAAAGATGACAAGATCGTGCAAATATTCGAGACAGCAACGGGCAGGAAAGCCGGCAGTGTTGAGGTGGGTGAAATTGCCGGGAGGGGTCCGCTGGCATTTGGTCCCGATGGTCGCTATTTGGCGGCGGCCCGCAACAAGATTGCGCGGGTGTTCGAGGTGGCGACGGGCAGGGAGATTTTCAAGACCGAGTTTAACCGGGATGTAAAGTCGGTGGAGTTCAGCCCGGACGGGCGCTACCTGGCGGCGAACGATGACACGACCGTGCGGATGTTAGACGTCATGCCTGAGGAAAAGTCTGATTTTCGCACTGCTTCTGATTTTCGCACTGCTGCTTGGACTATCGCGGGGATCGTTACGCTTGTCCTGGGCGTTTTCGTCGTTAGGCAATTGAACAAGAGGCGCAATATCAGATTCACATCCGCAATCTGACGGGTGATGGAGGGTTGTAGCAATAGGAGCGCCCCTGCGCCGGTCTATGAATGCAGCGAGAGATTCGTTTTCCGGTGGCTGGAGCCGGACCGGTTGGAGGCGGGTCCGGAAGCGTTCCGTTAGGCTGGTGACGGCGCAGTCAGTGAATTTCCAACGAAATATCTTGGCGTAACGGACTGGAAAGGTAGTTTCGCTTTTGAGGAGATTCGCGAATGCCCTCCCTCCGGTCCGGCCACCGGCTCTTGCAACGGCCTTCACCGGGAAAGCAATTTCCTAGCAATCTAGCAATAACACATGTCGAATGGAACAGCAATAGCGACGACGATTGCCGGCCTGCTGCTCTCGGCGCTGTTCGGCGAGGCGGTGGTCGCCCAGGGCGTGCCGGACCTCTACCGCATCACCGATGGCATCACGCGCAGTCGCGTGGAGTTTCACGGGATTTCGATCCCCAAGGGCGGCGAGCAGGTCCTGGGCGACTTCAAAGGTCCCGGCAAGGTGACCTACTTTTACATAACAGACGACACCCGGGGAAACTGGTATCAGGGGCTGGTGCTGAAGGTGTTCTGGGACGATGAGGTGACACCCAGCATTCAAGCGCCGTTGTCGGACTTCTTCGGGGCAATTGCGGGGCAGACGATGGATTATCAATCCGCTCTGATGCAGATCAACCATGCCTGCTACATGTGCTACCTGCCCATGCCCTTCTCGACACGGGCGCGTTTCGTCCTGGCCAATGACGGCGACCGCGACTACTCGCAAGCCGTGGCATACGGCATCGATTATGAAACCGTCCCGGCGCGTGAAGCGGAGAAGAGCCGGTTGCACTGCGTGTGGCGAAGAAGCAACCCGGTCAAGGATGGCCTGCACACGATCCTCGATGTGAAGGGCCGGGGGCATTACGTTGGAAGCGTGTTGCAGGTGCGCTCCAGGTACGCCGGCTGGTTCGGTGAAGGTGACACAATATTCCACCCGGACGGCGAAACGGTGACCCACTCGCCGGGAACGGAAGACGAATACGGCGCCTGCTGGGAGGGTCCGGGCTGGGGCATTTTTTCATATCTCTACTGCGGCCATATCCTGAACCGTGATGGTGTCAACCGGATGTACAGATGGTATGTTGCCAACCCGGCGCGTTTCCAGAAGTCCATGGAAGTGGAGATACAGAATCATCACGACAACGGCAGGCCCACGACCAGTGACGCCGACGACTACACCAGTGTCGCCTTCTGGTACCAGGAGGAGCCGCATCAAGTCTTCACACTGTAATCCTTCCCCGAACGCACGGCCGACAGCAAAGCCGGCGACAAGAAATAGCCGGTATTCGTGAGGCAGCGGTGAGGCGGCCCTGCACAATTGCAGGTCCTATAGAACTTCTGATACCCGCCCTCCTGCCCGGCCCCGGTTCTTGCTCCCGCTTTCACCCCATCCACATCTCCAAATCCGCCATCGTGGCCCTGACGTCGCCCTTGGCCCCTTCCGCGATCCGGCGGGTGATGGGAGAGTCCGCGGGAGGAGTACCCGGCGCCAGGCGGGCTACCCTTGTGACAAGCTGCGAGAGGCTCGTTATCCGGTGGCTGGAGGTGGACCGGTTGGAAGCGAGTCGGGAGCGCTCCGTTAGGCAGGGAGCTAACGAACTCCCCCAGGTGAACGCCGGGCGGCTCATGGCGCCGCTGGCCGCCACAACTCCATCGTGCCGCGATCACTGGCGGACCGGTAGGCGGCCACAAAGGTTTCGCGCGTGAGGCGTCCGTCCACCCGATACGTCCCCAGGCCGGCG
>Ga0118677_10008487_pt1 | contig 16445 bp, 13 predicted proteins | sample AliMusrvi5mmetaG_FD_86154 | JGI IMG/M metagenome (GOLD analysis project Ga0118677, IMG submission 86154) | reverse complement strand
CCATTAGATGGCGGCGGGATAAGCGTTGATACAGTGTGTTTTGGATCGACCATGGACTCATTGATAAGTGAGCCAACGAGTGGTCTGGCGAGAGCAACGGGTACTGGGGTTACAAGTCCAATCCACAAACTTGATAACCAGACCGAGAGAAATGGCACTTTGATAATGATGCGCTTGCGTAATTTTGCAATCTTGGCGAACTCTTCAATCAAGTTGGCATAGGTAAATATGTCAGGGCCACCGATATCGTAAATACCTGATTGTGGTTTTAAGAGCGATGCAGCCTGAGATAAGTAATACAAGACATCGCGAATGGCAATTGGCTGAGTTCGATTATTTACCCACTTGGGAGTAATCATGATCGGCAATCTATGAGTCATGTGGCGAATCATTTCAAATGAGGCAGATCCTGAACCGATGATGATCCCAGCACGAAGTTGTAATACTGGCACTTCAAATTTTGCAAGGCATGCACCCGTATTAGCGCGAGATGCCAGGTGCTGACTGGCCTTATGACCACCGCTGGTAAAGATACCTCCGAGATAAATAATCTGAGCTACTTCAGCATCCTTCGCCGCTTGGCCAAAGGTGAGCGCCATGTTCTGCTCGACCTCATCAAATCGCGGACCTGCCCCAATAGAGTGCAATAAATAGCAGGCGGTGTGAATTCCTGTGAGCGCGGTACGGATTGATTCATATTCAGTTGCACTTCCGACAGCGACCTCAACTTTGGAGTACCAGGGTTGACCCACAATTTTTGCTGGGTCGCGGACGAGAACTCGTACTGAGGCACCTTGATTAAGGAGCGTGGTTACGAGCCGACTTCCTACATAACCTGAGGCGCCGGTCACAAGTACCTTTCGAACTTCAGGAATCTCCGTCACCTGATACACAGTAGACTGTGAAGATAGATTCGGATATTCGAAACCAGAGCCGGTAAGCGAACCGACGAGTGGCCAGTTTTAAGTCACGTTAAGTGTAGAAAAGGTAAATTCTCATGGCGAAACCGCGCGTAGTAATCCTTGGCGGAGGCTTTGGAGGTCTTGCAGCCGCAGAGGCGCTAGGTCACGATGCAGATATAACGGTTGTTGATCGCAATAACTACCAGACATTTCTCCCTCTTCTCTATCAGGTCTCAACTGCCGGCATTGCGGCAGATCACATCGCCTATCCAATTCGGGGAGCACTGCGCAAAGCAGGTGGCCGCTTCCATATGGGCTCACCGATCTCGATCGATCACAAGAACAAGACGGTCAAGCTCGATAGCAGTGAAGTTATTCCCTTTGACCATTTGGTGGTTGCCCTCGGTTCAGTGACTGCCGATTTTGGAATTCCAGGTGTGCACGAGTTCGGCCTTGGAATGAAATCCATCCACGAATCTCTCATGATCCGTTCTGAGATCATGCGTCGTTATGAAGATCTCTGCCGCTTCCAAGATGACACTCGCCTCAAAATAGTTGTTGTTGGTGGTGGCCCTACAGGTGTTGAGATGGCAGGAGCACTGGGAGAGTTAATCAAAGGTCCACTGCGCAACGACCAGGCGGAGGCGGCGGCAAATATTGATGTCTATCTCGTTGAAGCCGGTCCACGCGTACTTCCGATGTTTGATCAATCGCTCACCGACAAGGCACAAGCCGAACTCCAGAAGCTCGGCGTCAACCTCATGTTAAAGACCGCCGTGAAATCCCTCGAGTCTGGACAGATCAACTTTGTTGATGGAACTTCCATGCGAGCCCACATCGTGGTCTGGGCAGCTGGAGTGACAAGCGCTCCCGCAATTTATAACCTCAATGTTCCCACTGAAGGTTTCAGATTGAAGACCGATCAAACTCTTCAGATCTCCAACTACCCATATGTATGGGCGGTCGGTGATTGCGCAGGAGCTCGCGGGGCAAATGGGCGCTTCTTGCCTCAGGTTGCACCTGTAGCAATGCAGCAGGGTCGTTTTGTGGCGGACCAAATCAAGCGAGTTGCCAAAGGTCAACCACTCAAAGAGTTTGTTTACAAAGATAAGGGCTCCATGGCCACTATCGGTCGCCATAAGGCGATCATTCAAGTTAAGAAATTGAAGATCAGTGGCCCTATCGCTTGGTTTGGATGGCTCTTCCTGCACCTTTTCTATTTGATGGGTGGTCGCAACCGCATCGGCACAATCGCTGATTGGAGTTGGAACTACCTCACCTTCGATCGCGGCAATCGCCACATCATGGATTCGCTCTAAAACACACCGGCGCTATGGCATACATCGATCTGCGCGGACACCAAACCTGGAGCGTTGAATATCCAGCGGTTGGCGATCCCCTGCTTCTCCTCCACGGTGGGCTTAGCGCTACTGAAAACTTCGATCAGCATATCTTGCCTGCGGTCCAAGATCGCTTCTACATTTATGGTTACGATCGAACCGCACATGGCAGAACGGGAATCCGCGAAGGCTTCTATCACTTCGATTTCCAGCGCGATGAGGCGATCGCTTACATAGAAGATGTTATTGGCGGACCAACTCACCTGCTTGGTCACAGTGACGGTGGAATCATCGCTCTCATGGTGGCGATTAAGCGACCTGATCTCGTGCTTTCCATTGTCGCTACAGGTACGAACTACAGCTGGGATGCCGGACTCACCTTGGGCGGTGAGGTGATCATTACTGATGAGAATCGAGCTGAATTCGCCGAGCGCTCCCCAGATTCTCCCGACACTCTAGATCGCATTATTCATAAGGCATACGAGGTCTGGGAGACCGAACCAAATATCACCCTTGAGGAGCTCGGCACAATTTCCTGCCCCGTCCTCGTAGTGAACGGTGACGATGAACCGTTTAGCCCGCATCACGGAGTCGATTTATTTCAAGCCCTACCAAATGGACGTCTAGCGATTATTCCAGGCTCTCCGCATGCAACTCATAAGGTGAAGCCGCATCTACTTATTCCGATCATCCAAGATTTCTATGACCACCCTGAACCTCGCGGCGAATCAAATCCCTTTAGCGAAGTTACTGGGGATTAATCCAACGAATTAAGGAACGAGAAGTGTTGGTAAACGCAGTAAGTTAAAGACTAGATCTGGATAAACGCCTAGAACCAAAGTTGCAACGAAACAGATTGCAATTCCAACGCTCACCATAACTGAAGGCACCGCAACGGTCACAGTGTCATCTGTTGGCTCTTTAAAGAACATGATCAAAATAACGCGTAGATAGAAGAAAAGCGCTATCGCACTTGAGAGAACACCCACGACCACGATTGCAATATTTCCGCTGTCATATGCTGCGGTAAAGATGGAGAACTTCGCAATAAATCCTGAGGTAAGTGGAATTCCACCAAAGCTCAAGAGGAAGAGCGCGAAGGCTGTGGCGATGAAGGGAGATTTCTTTGCCAGACCAGCCCAACGATTGAGATCGTTAACTTCACCAGTGGAGTCGCGAACTAAGGTCACAATTCCAAAGGCGCCGATTGTCGCGAATCCGTAGGCTACTAAATAGAACAACATAGAGGTAAGACCGATTTGGCTAAGTGCAATAACGCCAGCTAGCAAGAAGCCTGCGTGGGTGATGGATGAGTAGGCCAAAGTTCGCTTCACGTCGCGCTGCGAGATCGCGGCGATCGCTCCGCCGGCCATCGTCACAATTGCTATAGCAACAAAGACGGGGCGCCAATCACTTTGAATCGCGCCGAAGGCCACGATGAAGATACGGAACATGGCACCAAAAGCAGCCACCTTGGTACATGCCGCCATAAAACCTGTGACCGGCGTTGGTGCACCTTGATAAACATCTGGGGTCCACGAGTGGAACGGAACTGCTCCAACTTTAAAGAGCAGACCAACCGATACAAAGATCACTCCGAGGTACAAGAAGATGTGATTCGAGCCAGGGGTCGACACTGCTGTTCTAATCGTTCCAAGAGAGAGGCTGCCTGAGAAGCCATACAGGAAGGCTCCACCAAAGAGGAAAAAAGCGGAGGAATAAGCACCGAGCAAGAAATATTTAAGAGCCGCTTCCTGCGAAAGTAAACGTCGGCGGCGGGCTAAACCGGTGATGATGTAGAGCGGAATTGAGAGAACTTCCAAGGCAACAAAGAGTGTGATCAGATCGTGAGCGACCGGGAAGAGCAACATTCCAGAGATCGCAAAGAGGACGAGAGGGTAAATCTCTGTCATCTGCACGCCAGAGAGGGTCGCCTCCTTCTCCTCGGTTGAACCTGGAAGAGCTGAGGCTTGCGGAGCGAAGTGATCGTTCTGTGTAAAGAAGAGCAAGGCAACAAATGCGAGGGCCAGGATTGTTCCTTGCAAGAAGGTGCCAGCAGCATCGGTCGAAACCGAATCTATTGCGGCGGTTTGAGAGACCGCAGCCCGAATAGAAATCACCCAACCGAAGGCGGTGGCTACGGTCAACAGAGCAATAATGATTTGGAGGCGAGCGCGATAAGCGCGAGCCACAAAGCCTTCAACGAGAACGCCGAGGAGCGCACCACCTAAGACAACAAGAATGGGTGCAAGTAAATTGTAATTAAGTGCTGGAGTACTAAGCATTATTTACCTGCCAATGGAGTTGGGTCGCTGACTTGAACCTGTGTCAAAACTTGGCTCGTCATCGGATTGATCGTATGTATCGCAGGCTTTGGATAGAAACCAAGAACGACAAGCGCAGCGATTACCGGTGCGATCGCCACCTTCTCGCGCAAATTTAAATCTGGAGTATCTTCATTACCCGCTTGAAGTGGGCCATGGAGTGAGCGTTGCACCAAGATCAAAATGTAGAGAGCAGCGAGAACGATACCGAGTGTTCCAATTACAGCTGCTGCGGGATAGCGAGTAAATGTTCCGAGTAGAACCAGGAACTCACTCACAAAGCTTGATAACCCAGGAAGGGCTAGTGCAGAAAGACCAGCGATAAAGAAGGTCCACGCCATCACTGGAGTAATTCTCTGCAACCCGCCAAAATCTGCGACTTGAGTCGATTTGCGACGTTCAATCATCCAACCGCCAACTAAGAAGAGCGCGGCTGTTGAGAAACCATGGTTAACCATGTACAAACTTGCACCGGTGATGCCTTGGCTGGTGAGCGCAAAGATTCCAAGGACAATAAATCCGAAGTGTGAGATTGAGGTAAAGGCGATCAGCGAATTGAGGTCCTTCTGACCGATGGCTAGGAAGGCTCCGTAGATAATGGAGATAAGCGCGAGCACGATGATGTACGGCGCAAATGTCTTTGTCGCTTCTGGGAAGAGGGTGAGGCAGAAGCGGATCATCCCGTAGGTACCGACCTTATCCAGGACGCCGAGAACGAGAATTGAGGTTCCAGGTGTTGCGGAGCGAGCCGCGCCAGGAAGCCAGGTATGGAATGGGAAGAGCGGCGCCTTGATGGCAAAGGCGATGAAGAAGCCTAGGAATAGCCAATTTTGGGTGTTATGGCTGATTTTGAGGTGTGAAAGTTGTGTGACGTCGAATGAGGCGTGGCCCTGCCGAAGCGAAACTACGAAAATACCAATCACTGCGGCGAGCATCAAAAGTCCACCGAAGAGGCTGTAGAGCAAGAATTTTAAAGCAGCTGCGCCACGATCTCCTCGACCATAACCGCCGATTAAGAAGTAGACCGGGATCAACATCGCTTCGAAGATAACGTAGAACAAGAAGACATCGGTAGCAGCGAAGACCGCCACCATGAAAGTTTCAAGGATCAAGATCAAGATATAGAAAGTCTTAACGCTCCAGCGCCCGTTCTCGGCTTCATTCCATCCTCCAACAACAACGATGGGAACCAAAACTGTTGTCAGCAGGATAAGTACAAGAGCCAATCCATCGATACCGACGGCGTAATTAATATTAAATACTTTAAACCAGTTGTGCGATGAGACGAGTTGAAAACCTGTGACACCAAATTTGTACTTGGTCAGCATCAATAGTGAACTGATTAAAGTGACGACAGAAGAACTGAGCGCAATTAATTTGATGTTCTTAGTATTTTCGCGAGGCGCTAACGCTAAGGCCAAGACACCAACGAGCGGCAAGAGAATGGTGAGCGTTAATAGGTTCATTGAGTGACCACCCAGAGAATAAGGGCACCAATGAAGACGCCTACAAACATTGTGAGCGCATACGTCCTCACATATCCATTTTGAATCTTGCGCAATACATCAGAGATTTCGCTGATGAGCCAGCCGACAAGTCGAACTGCTCCGTCAATCACTCTGTTATCTGTAATGACCAAACCTTCAGTAAGTGCAGTACCCGGCTTAACCAAAACTGCGTTATTAAAGTCATCTTGGTAAAGATCCTTACGGGCAATCTTGGTAAAGATAGAGACTTTCTCGGGAGCGATCTCTGGAACGGTGCGATATTTAGTGATCGCAAATCCAGCGCCAATTAGGACGACTCCGAGAGCAAGTAGCGATACCACTAGCGGCTTCATTAGCTCTTTTCCGCCTACTGCATTTGAGGCGTTTACGACTGGTTGTAGCCAGTTGACCAGAGAGGATCCGGCGCTGAGTAAGAATCCAGATGCGACTGATCCGATAGCAAGAACAACCATGGGTCCCCACATCAAAACAGAACTCTCGTGTGGGTGCGCTCCATCTTTCCAGCGGCGAGCGCCAGCGAAGGTGAGCACAACAACTCGAGTCATATAGAAAGCGGTTATAGCCGCGCCTAGTAGCGCAGCTCCGCCCAAGATAATTCCCTTGCCCCCACCCTGATTAAATGCGGTCTCAATAATCTTGTCTTTGGAGTAAAAGCCTGCAAATGGCGGTACTCCCAAAATTGCTAAGTAACCCAGACCAAATGTGACAGCGGTAATCGGCATCAACTTCGCTAAACCACCGTACTTACGCATATTTACTTCGTCATCCATGCCATGCATGACCGAACCAGCGCCGAGGAACATTCCAGCTTTGAAGAATCCGTGGGTGAGAAGGTGCATGATCGCGAAGGCATATCCAACTGGTCCAAGCCCGGTTGCCAAGATCATGTAACCGATCTGCGACATGGTTGAAGCAGCAAGGGCTTTCTTAATGTCATCTTTGGCAGTACCAACAATTGCTCCGAAGAGAAGGGTGATCACACCAACGGTTACGACAAGTATCCGGGCGGTTGAGGATGCGTCAAAGATAAAGTTGGAGCGAGTAATTAAGTAGACACCCGCGGTCACCATCGTCGCGGCGTGGATCAAGGCTGAGACCGGCGTTGGACCAGCCATTGCATCGCCCAACCATGATTGCAGTGGGAACTGTGCTGATTTGCCGGCTGCCGCGAGCAACAGCATTGCACCGATCGCAGTGAGAGCAGCGGGTGAGGCATGTGAAGCTCCAGCATGAACACCAACAAATGAGACGGTACCAAATTGTGCAAAGGAGATCATGATCGCAAGTGATAGACCTACATCACCAACGCGGTTGGCGATAAAGGCCTTCTTCGCCGCAACCGCATAAGCAGGGTTTTGATTCCAGAAACCGATCAGCAGATATGAGGCAAGTCCGACGCCTTCCCATCCAACGTATAAGTTGAGATAAGAATCGCCCAGCACCAAGAGCAACATGGCTGCAATAAATAGATTGAGGTAAGCGAAGAAGCGACGACGATCTTTATCGTGATCCATGTAAGCAATGGAATAAATATGAATCAGAGTTCCGACTCCAGTAATGAGCAGGACAAAACAAATGGAGAGTTGATCGAGAAGTAGGGAGGCATCAACGTGAAGATTGCCGACCGCTATCCACTCAAAGATTTTCTGAGTTGCGGCTCGATCTGCGCCGGTGTGATGGTGCATCGAAATAAATTCCGAGACGCCAATTCCAAAAGTCGCGGCCGAGACTAATGTGGCAAGTAGATGCCCCCACTTATCTGCAATGCGACCCAACAGGAGCAATATCGCCGCACTAAAGAGTGGAAGAGCGATGAGGTATACCAAATGGCTGCTAGTTCTCATTAGTTCTTCAACAAACTGGCATCATCAACTGATGCCGATCGGCGGGAGCGATAAATGGTGACGATGATGGCCAGTCCCACAACTACTTCGCAGGCGGCGACGACCATGGTGAAGAAAGATGCAACCTGACCGTCTAGATTTCCATGAATTCTAGAGAAGGTGACGAGAGCTAGATTTGAAGCGTTGAGCATCAACTCAATGCACATGAAAATTACGATGGCATTTCGCCGTACTAGGACACCAAGGGCGCCGATCGAGAAGAGAATGACCGAGAGATAGAGGTAATTTGAAATGTCCATTTAATCCTCCTGCTCTTCGATAGATTCAAGAGCAAAGCCAGCGCTAGTGATGATGTCACCGCGAGAGCGCAAGGTCTGCGAAACCGATGTAGGTGCAGGAGAGCCATCTGGGAGGAGAGCCGGCACATCCACTGCATTGTGACGGGCATAGACACCTGGGGCTGGAAGCCCTGCTGCGTCGCCGAGAGAGCTCTTGCGGAATCTGGCGATAGCCAGATCGCGTTGGGCAAATGGAGAGCGAATCTTCTGGGAGTGAGCCAGGACCATCGCTCCAAGGGCTGCGGTTATTAGCAGCGCGGAGACGACTTCAAAGGCCCATACATATTGAGTAAAGAGCAATTTAGCCAGACCTTGCACATTGCCATCTGCATTAGCGACGCCAAGTCCTGCTGCCGGTGCTCCAACTGTGGCACGACCGAGAAGCGAGATAAGTAGACCTGCTAATCCAATTGCAGCCACAATTGATGGAATCCGCTGACCCTTCAAATTTTCAACAAAGGATTCAGAGCTGTCTACGCCTACCAACATCAAGATAAATAGAAAGAGCATCATGACCGCTCCGGTGTAAACCACGATCTGAACAATTCCCAAGAAGAGTGCATCTTCAGCGATGTAGAAGATGGCAAGTGCGACCATCACCCATGCCATCAAAAGCGCAGAGTGAACCGCCTTCTTGACCAACAAAATTCCAAGGGCCGCAATAACCGCGAGCGGAGCCAAGATCCAGAACTGAACCGCCTCTGGAGTTGCTGTCCGACCAACGGTAAGAGCGAAGTGGAATGAGTTATGCATCATTTTATTTCTGCTCCTCCGGTGCCTGCGAAGGATGTGAGCCTGTGATCTCGCCCTTGTAGTAATTCAGGTGCGAAGAATCTGGATACATAGGGTGGGGAGGGGCGATCATTCCTTGACGCAATGGCGCCAATAGATCTTCCTTTTCAAAAATTAACTTGGAGCGTTGATTGTCGGCCAACTCATATTCGTTGGTCATTGTTAGCGCACGGGTTGGGCAAGCTTCGATACAGAGTCCGCAGAATATGCAGCGCAGATAGTTGATCTGATACACCTGACCAAAGCGCTCACCTGGAGAGAAACGCGCCTCTTCAGTGTTATCTGCACCTTCTACATAGATTGCATCTGCTGGGCAGGCCCAAGCGCAGAGTTCGCAACCGATACATTTTTCCAGGCCATCCTCATAGCGATTTAATTGATGGCGACCATGAAAACGTTCTGCGGTTGGCTCTTTGACATCTGGATACTCCACCGTGTTGACCTTCTTGAACATGGTGGCAAAAGTGACCCAGAATCCCAATAATTGCTTTGAGAAACTCTTTGCTTCATCAGCCATTGTGGCTCTCCAATTCAGTAACGACGGTTGCCTCTGTTACCAGAAGTTGTCCTGGAAGAGCGGGGACGGGGAATGAAGGGGCGGGCAGGTCGGGCAGTACTGCTGCAGCTTTAGCCTTCGCAGTGGATCTGTCATACACAGTCGTTGCAAGAACAACCAGGAGAACTACACCGATGCTAAAGCCAAATACAACAGGACGACTTACAGCACGTTGTGACATCACGCGAAGTGATGCCAGTACCAAAATCCATACCAAACTAGTAGGAATCAATACTTTCCAACCAAATTTCATGAACTGGTCATAGCGCAGACGTGGAAGAGTTCCACGCAACCAAACGAACAAGAAGAAGAAGGCAACAACTTTGCCCACAAACCAGAAGAGGGTGAACCATCCTCCGAGCCATGACTCTGTGAAGGTCAAACCAGGTAGAGCGTGATAACCGCCCAAGAAGAGGGTTGTTGCTAGAGAAGATACGGCAACGATATTTACATACTCAGCTAAGAAGAAGAGTGCGAATTTAAGTGAGGAATACTCGGTATGGAATCCACCAACGAGTTCACCTTCAGCTTCGGCGAGGTCGAATGGTGCGCGGTTTGTTTCACCGACCATCGAGATAACGTAAATTGCAAATGAGGGGAAGAGAACAACGGAGAACCACCATTGATGCTGTGCTGCAACAATTTCAGAGGTTGACATGCTTCCTGAATAAATAAAGACGGCAACGAGCGAGAGACCCATTGCAACTTCATAAGAGATAACTTGAGCGCTTGATCGCAATCCACCCAAGAGTGGATAAGTTGATCCAGAAGACCATCCGGCAAGAACAATTCCGTAAACGCCAACTAACGCGATCGCCAAGATATAAAGAACGCTGACGGGTAGATCTGTAAGTTGCATCGCGGTCTTGTGACCGAAAAGTGTGACCTTGCCAGTAAATGGAATTACAGCAAATGCCATAAAACAGGTGGTCGCTGAAATTATCGGAGCAATAATAAAGACAATCTTGTCTGCTGCCGCAGGAATTAAATCCTCTTTGAGAGCTAACTTGACGCCATCGGCTAGAGCTTGAAGTAATCCAAACTTTCCAACGCGGTTAGGTCCAAGTCGCATCTGCATACGAGCAACGATTCGACGCTCGCCCCAGACCGCCATCAAGGTACAGACAACGCAGAAGACGAAGATCAGCACGCCTTTAACCAGGATGAGCCAACCTGGATCTTGACCGATAAGGGTTGTTGTACTCATCGCTTCGCCACCTTAACAGCCCCGCTGGTGAATCCAAGCGATGGAATTACTTGTGAACCTTCAGAGTTCCGTGGTACCCAGACTAAGTTATCTGCGATCTGGCGAATGGAAACAGGAAGTTCGATTGAGCCTCGGTCGCTTGAAATCACGACTACATCCTCCTCGGTTACCCCGAGTTTGGTGGCAGTCGCCTGTGAAATATGAGCTCGCGCCTTCTTAGCGGTGCCAGCTAAATTGGCTTCACCTTGTTGCAAAGTTCCAAGATCGAGCAGGAAGCGCCATGAGACCAAAGTGAATTCATCAGATGAAGCAGGAGCTGGCTCACGCTTGGCAAAACTGGCCTTGGCACCGTCCCATTCTCCGAGTGATTCAATTTCGGCGGCTGCTGCGGTGATTGATGGAAGATTGATTGGCTTACCAATTTCATCTGCCAAAATGGAGAGTATGCGAAGATCGCTACGAAGGTCGGCATCTTCAACGCCTTTATCAAACTTGCGAGCTACACCGCGCCAATCTAGGTAAGAGCCTGATTTTTCAACGACACCAGCAACCGGAAGCACAACATCTGCGATCGCTGTAACGGAGCTATGTGAGATCTCAAGAGAAACCACAAAGGTATTGAGCAGTTGATTGAGCGCGTCGGCCGAGATATCCATTGGATCAACGCCGCCGAGAAGAACTGCATCGAGGGAATCATCTTCAAGCGCTGCCAAGATCTCAGTTGTTGAACGACCTGGGTGTGATGGGAGATCACTCACTCCCCATGCACTTTGTAAATCGACGCGAGCAGATGTATCTGACACTGGTCGATTTCCAGGAAGAAGATTTCCGATTGCACCTGCGGCTATAGCGCCACGCTCACCTGCGCGGCGTGGAATCCAAGCCAATTTTGCTCCAGTTGATTGTGCAATCTCATATGCAGTAGACAGAGTTCCAACAGTTTCTGCAGCGCGCTCGCCGATCAAAATTACGCTCTGAGCGGTTAAGCCAGAGATCTCTGACAGGGTCTTCACTAATTTTGCATCGAGCTTCTTGCTGCCACGACTCGAAATCGGAGCGTTTGAGGTAACTGCAAGTGCACGCTTGCGAACGTGTCGATAGATACGCAAGAAGACGATTGGGGATTCTTCCTCCGGTTCGAAATCAACGAGTACAACCTGGTCGGCCTTATCAATATCGGCATATGTAGTTTTTAAATCCGTAACTACCGCCGCCATGAAATCACGCTCTTCATCAGAGTGTGGGCGAGCACGGAAATCAATGTCGTTAGTGCCAAGTGCAACGCGAGCAAACTTGGAGTAGCCATAAGCATCCTCGTAGGTGAGGCGGCCGCCTGTGAGAACTCCGACGCGCTTACCCTTTAATCCCACAGCAGCAGCTGCGATCGCCTCCGGCCATGAGGCCTCATGAAGCTCACCATCTGCACCGCGAACCAATGGATGTCTGACACGCTCACGTGAGGTCAAATATTTAAAGGCCCAACGACCCTTGTCACAGTTCCACTCTTGGTTTACGTCTGGGTCATCGCCCGCTAGGCGACGCAAGGTCTTGTCGCGACGGATATCGGTACGCAGATCGCAACCAGATGCACAGTGCTCACATGCCGAGTCGACAGAGACTAAATCAAATGGGCGAGCGCGGAAGCGATAGGAAGTTCCGGTCAGGGCACCGACTGGGCAGATCTGAACGGTATTTCCAGAGTAATAAGACTCAAAGGGATCGTTCTCGTAGATACCGACTTGTTGCAGCGCCCCACGCTCATTCAAAGTAATAAATGGATCGCCGGCGATCTCGTTGGAGAAACGAGTGCAACGAGCGCAAAGCACGCAACGCTCACGATCGAGCAACACTTGGGAAGAGATATGAATTGGCTTCTCAAAGGTGCGCTTAGTACCTTCAAATCGTGACTCGGGACGTCCAGCCGACATCGCCTGATTCTGTAGCGGGCATTCACCGCCCTTGTCGCAGACGGGACAATCAAGTGGGTGATTAATAAGTAAGAACTCCATGATTCCCTCTTGTGCCTTCGCGGCTACAGGTGAAGTCAATTGAGTCTTTACAACCATGCCATTTTCCACCGGCATGGTGCAGGAAGCTTGTGGCTTCGGAAAAGCTCGGCCATTGATCTCAACATCGACTAGACATTGGCGGCAGGCTCCAGCCGGAGAGAGCAAGGGATGATCGCAGAAACGAGGGATCTCTACTCCGAGTTGCTCGGCAGCGCGAATGATGAGAGTTCCCTTTGGAACTGTTACTTCAACTCCATCAATAACCGCGGTAACGGTCTCAACTGCAGTTACAGCTTGCTCTGGCGTCATTTAAGCACCTGCCGTTTCAAAGAGCGTCGAAGCAATTGGATCAAAGGGACATCCACCGATGTTGAGGTGCTGAATATATTCATCGCGGAAATATTTAAGTGAGGAGATGATTGGTGAGACAGCACCATCGGCAAGAGCGCAGAATGAACGTCCTGCAATGTTGTCGCAGAGGTCAAGCAACTTAGTGAGATCTGCTTCTGTGCCCTTGCCTGCTTCCAGATCTTTCATGATCTGTACTAACCACCAGGTACCTTCACGGCAGGGGGTGCACTTGCCACACGACTCGTGTTTGTAGAACTCCACCCAGCGAAGCACTGCGCGCACAACACACGTTGTTTCATCGAAGATCTGTAGCGCTTTGGTGCCGAGCATAGAACCTGCGGCAGAAACACCTTCATAATCAAGCGGTACATCCAGATGTTCCGCAGTAAACATTGGGGTAGATGAACCACCAGGGGTCCAGAACTTAAGTTCGTGACCGGAGCGAATTCCACCTGCGAGCTCCAGGATCTCACGCAGCGTGATTCCCAAAGGTGCCTCGAATTGGCCAGGGTTGGCAACGTGGCCAGAGAGGGAATACAAGGTGTATCCCTTGCTCTTCTCGGTACCCATTGCCTGGAACCACTCAACACCATTGCTAATGATTGATGGAACAGAGGCGATTGACTCCACATTGTTCACAACAGTTGGCATGGCGTAGAGACCTGCGATTGCAGGAAATGGTGGACGTAGACGTGGTTGACCGCGGAAGCCTTCAAGTGAATCGAGAAGTGCAGTCTCTTCGCCACAGATATATGCGCCAGCTCCTGCATGCAAGGTCAGTTCTAAATCAAATCCGCTTCCTAAAATATTTTTGCCTAGCAATCCAGCAGCGTATGCATCTTCGATCGCTTTTTGAACTCGGCGATACACATGCACTACTTCACCGCGTAGATAGATAAAGGAATGATTAGCACGAATTGCATAAGAGCCAATAATGATTCCCTCAATGAGTGAGTGAGGATTGGCTAGAAGTAGTGGCATATCTTTACAAGTGCCTGGCTCTGATTCATCGGCATTAACAACGAGGTAATGAGCCTTGTTATCTCCTTGTGGGATAAAACTCCACTTGTTTCCAGTTGGAAAACCAGCGCCGCCACGTCCGCGCAGACCTGACTCTTTAACAAGCGCAATAACCTCGTCGGGGGTTGATTTTAGCGCCTTGGCCAGCGCGTCATATCCACCGTGACGCTTATAGCCAGCAATGGTGAATGAATCTGCCTCATCCCAGTGGGCAGAAAGTACTGGTGTCAATGTGCTCATTTGCTGCCCTGCGACTTCGCAATTTTAAGTCCAAGCAAGGTGGCTTCCCCAGCTTGTACGCCCTCATCTGCTAAACCATCGGATAGTCCAGCAAGGACCGCTGAATTCTCTTTCCAGGTGCGCAACTTCTTAGGTCCACGTGTAGGTGCTGGAGGATTTCCGTTGCGGGCACCATCTACTAAATCTTTTACAGAGGATGGGGTCTGGTTGTCATAGAACTCCCAGTTCACCATCACCACAGGTGCGTAATCACAAGCTGCGTTGCATTCGATGCGCTCCAACGAAATCTTGCCATCAGCAGTTGTCTGATCTTTCTTGATACCCAAGTGGTCACAGACTGAATCGTAAATAGCGTCGCCGCCCATGATCGCGCATAAAGTATTTGTACAGATTCCGACGTGATACTCCCCAACGGGTTCACTTTTGTACTGCGTATAAAAGGTAGAGACCGCGGTGACTTCAGCGGTAGCAAGGTTTAATTTCTCCGCGATCGTTTCAATACCGCGTGCCGTTACATAACCATCGATCGATTGCACGTAGTGCAATAACGGCATGATCGCCGAACGACTTTTCGGGTAGCGCGCGATGATGCTATCCATCACGGCGAGCTCTTCTGTTGTAAAGGACATTAGCGGTCAACCCCACCCATCACTGGATCTATTGATGCAACGGCAGCAACGACATCGGCGATCATGCTGCCTTCGCACATTGCTGATAAAGATTGCAGATTGTTAAAGGAAGGTTCGCGGAAATGCACGCGATAAGGATGGGTTCCACCATCAGAAATGAGGTGAACTCCGGTCTCACCACGAGGTGATTCGACAGTCGAATAGACCTGGCCTGCCGGTACACGGAATCCCTCAGTTGAAATCTTGAAGTGGTGAATCAAAGCCTCCATGGATTGACCCATGATGTGAGCAATATGTTCCTGGGAGTTACCCATTCCGTCTGCTCCAACTTTGAGATCAGCTGGGGAGCCAATCTTCTTATCCTCAATCACTACTGGTGCACCTTCGAGCTTGTCGAGCTTGTCGCAGCACTGCTCGATGATCCGAAGTGATTGCTCCAACTCTTCCATCTTGATTAGGAAGCGACCGTACGTGTCACAGCCATCATTTGTAATTACATCGAAGTTGTAATTTTCATATCCGCAATAAGGATCTGACTTTCGAAGATCCCATGGCAGACCAGTCGCGCGCAGAATTGGACCAGTGATTCCCAATGTGATGCAACCTGGGAGATCTAGATAACCAACGCCAACTGTGCGCTTCATCCAGATCGTGTTACCAATCAAGATTTTGGCATTGTCTTTAAAGTTGTGGCGCAACTCTTTTACGGTTTCGCGAATCTTGGTGATTCCGCCTGCAGGAATATCTTGAGCAACACCACCTGGTCGTACATATGCCATGTTCATACGAAGTCCGGAGACCATCTCCATGATATCCAGAACTTTTTCGCGCTCACGGAATGCAAAGAGCATCGGGGTGAGAGCGCCAAGTTCAAGCGCACCAGTACCTAACGCAACCATGTGAGAAGAGATCCGAGTGAACTCCATCATCAATACACGTATCACGCTAGCTCGTTCAGGAATTTCGTTAGTAACTCCTAGGAGTTTTTCTACCCCGAGGCAGTATGCAGTCTCATTAAATATCGGCGCTAAGTAATCCATACGTGTGACAAAGGTGACGCCTTGAGTCCAGTTGCGATATTCAGCATTTTTTTCGATTCCAGTGTGAAGATAACCAATTCCAGCCCTGGCTTCTGTCACCGTTTCACCTTCGAGTTCCAAGATTAAACGAAGCACTCCATGCGTAGAAGGATGCTGTGGCCCCATGTTGACGACAACGCGCTCTTCTTTGGTTGCGCCAATTTCTGTAACCAATTGATCCCAGTCATTGCCGGTAACCGAATAAACACGACCTTCGGTGGTTTCACGCGATGCTGCGTATGGATCGTAGATACTCACTTGTACGACCTACGTTCTGATGGCGGTGGCACCGTCGCACCTTTATAT
>Ga0118677_10008486_pt1 | contig 16446 bp, 19 predicted proteins | sample AliMusrvi5mmetaG_FD_86154 | JGI IMG/M metagenome (GOLD analysis project Ga0118677, IMG submission 86154) | reverse complement strand
GCCATAGCATCCGCTAGAATGGGTTTATGGGATGCGGAAACTGCGAAAACATCAGCTTTTATGGAAAAAGCGTGGCTGCTGCTGGTAAATGCCGTTTTCATGCTGGCGGCATTTAAGCACAGGACCCGCCAAAGTCTGAAGTCGGACTTATCCGACGTTTTACTGGTGACGATTTTCCAACCGCCCGATGAACCGGGCGAGCGTCATGCCCAAGGCAAACGCCAACCGGGCCGCGAGGAACAACGTGGGGATGGACTCGCCGCGTTCGATGTCGCGGATCATGTCACGCGAGACACCGGCGCGGATGGCCAGTCCATACTGTGACAAGCCCACGGCTTCGCGGGCTTGCTGTAATACGCCCGGCAACCGTGCGCGGATGCGTTCGGCGTAATCATACGCCCCATGCTGACTAACTGGTGTTGTTTTCATGCGCGGGGATAACCCTCAAACCCGCCCCGCAAATTCAAGACGAAACTCAAGTCAGATGGAGCCGAGTTGGATGGATCCGAGTCTTCGAGACGCCGCTGCCGTATGCGGCAAGCGCGGTTCTCTGCAATGGCCGCACGCTGTATCCCCGGCGGCAACTTTCAACGGGACTTGCCCTCACCGGCTTCTTTGTCAGACTGAGCCCCGGTCTCTCATTCCTACGATGCACCTTGCAATGCGTTGTAACGTGAGTCTTGCCAGTGCAATTAGCCCGCGGTAGGATGTTTCCGGAAGCTAGGTACACCATAAACGTAAACTCTTATTTGGCTTCGGTGCGGCGGGAGGAGCGAGAGGCGCAGAAACGCCAACGCGAGTTGGAACGGCGCGCAAAAGATCAGGCCAAGCTTTCTGCCATCGAGCAATCCCGGTTAGAGGTTGAGACCCACGAGAACCAACTGGAAGTACTCCTCTCGATTCATAAGCATCAGGGCGAGATTTGGGATTGGGCGGCAGTTGCAACGACACTGCCACCTCCTTGCCCACAAAAGAGTGCGTATTATGAGTTCAGAGCAAAACAGCAAATGACGGTTCGCCCTCCATACCAGAGGGAAGGAATGGAGATAGTAGTTGAACGAGCGCGTTTGCAGGATGAACGAGTATTTCAGGACGCGATGGTAAATTATACCAAAGTAAAAACAGACTGGGAAAAGACAAATAGCTTATCGCATCGGATTCTTGCTGGAGAACACAAAGCATATCTTGAAGCACTGGTAGAACTCAGTCCACTTTCCGAAATCTCTGATCTTGGCTCGTCGCTTCACTTCACGGTTCACAGTCCTAAACTGCTGGAATGCCGGCTCAAGTCAAACGGGCGGCAGGCTATTCCGTCAGAGGACAAGGCGCTCACGGCGGCTGGGAAACTATCTGTTAAAACAATGCCGAAGGGACGATTCCAAGCGATTTATCAAGACTACATTTGCGCTTGCGTGTTGCGAGTGGCGCGAGAGATTTTTGCTTTGTTGCCGATAGAAACATTGCTGGTTACAGCATCGGCAGACGAACTTGATACACGCACCGGCCAGACAGTCGAACAACCGGTTTTGTCGGCTGCGATTTCACATGCGGATGTTGCGCACCTCGACTTCAAGCGTCTTGATCCTTCGGATGCGATGGACAACTTTCTTCATCGTGGTGATTTCAAGGAGTCGCGCAAGTCCGGTGCTTGCAAGACTGGCACGCCACTGACACCGGGCTATCTTCCTTTGCCGCCAACCGAGAAGATGGATTGCCATGATGTTTTTGTCCGCGTCCAAAGGATGCGTGCCGAGATACAAACGCAACTCACTGAGTTTTGTTCGCAACCGGCCATAGCTGCGCCACAGAAAAGCACATTTTTATGATCATCTTCTTTTTTAGTCTGTTATTAATCATTATTGGTTTATTTATCGCCGTCTGTTTCAAAAACGACCAGCTTGCGAAGCGCGTTGCCCTGCGAGACCGTGAAGTAGCTGCTGCGAAACAAGCATCTGAAGTTGCCCGTCAGCATTGCGAAGCTGAAGCAGTCCGTATCTACAACGAAGCCGGGCGCGTCATTACCGATGCGCAACGACAGGTTGACCAGCAGCTTGCCGCAATGAAACAGGAATCCGAGCTTGTGCGCCAGCATTACGAAATGGAGGCGCGCAAAACCCTCAACGAGCTTCTGCCGCTTCGGAAATACCAAGGGCTTCGGGACGCAGAGGTAGAAGTTCAACGCCAGCTTGCCGCAGCAATCAAAGAAGCAACCGAATTACGAACGGAAGCGCAGACTTTGTTGGAACAGGCTGGCATCACCGGAGCCAATGAAGTGTCACAAGCACGTCAGAAGGCCAAGGCGTTATGCGAGCAGGCGGATGCGTTGCTCAACCAAGCGACAAGGGACGCCGGCTGCATCATAGCCGAGGCGGAAAAGCGGGCGGAGAAAATTGGCGGCGATGCTTACCGGGCCTTGCGCGAGAAGGAACAGCTGGAACAGGCTGCCGAAGCTATGCGCAACATCATTGAAGGGTACGGAGACCGCTACCTCATTCCGTCTCACAATCTACTCGATGACTTGTCAGTAGAATTTGGATATGCCTCTGCCGGAGCAACGCTCAAATCTGCACTTGATCTTTCACGGCGTATGGTTGAACAGGGCGAGGCGGCAGCTTGCGATTATGTCGAGACAGAACGGCGAAAAACCGCAATACAATTTGTGATTCATGCCTTCAACGGCGATGTTGCCTCGATTCTCTCGGGAGTCAAATCTGACAATTACGGAACACTTGCGCAGGAAATCCGAGATGCTTTCAGCACAGTCAACAAGGATGGTGGCGCATTCAGGAATGCCCGTATCCTACCAGCCTATCTTGATGCACGGCTCGCTGAATTGAAATGGGCTGTGGTCGTGCAGGAGATGGCTCGGCAACGGCAAGAACAACAGCGTGTCGAAAAAGAAAAGATGCGCGACGAGGCGTTGGCGAAGCGGGAGCAAGCGGAGAAATTGCGTGAGGCTGAAAAAATAGAGGAGTTGAAAAAGCTGGCTGCCGTGGAGAGCGAGCGGGAACTTGCGGAAGCAAAAAAGCAACTTGCGGCGGCAGCCGCAGAAGACAAGCTGAAATGGGAGAAAAGAGTATCGGAATTGGAACAACGATATCAGGGAGCTTCCGAAGACCTTACTGTTGCCACCGAACAAAAGCTCCAAATATCACAGTTAACTAAAGTCGGAAGCGTTTACATTCTTTCTAACGAGGGATCGTTTGGACCGGGAGTCTATAAAATTGGTGAAACACAGCGGGACGCGGAAGTCCGTGTTTATGAACTTGGTGGGGCAAGTGTGCCGTTTGAATTCGACATTCATGCGGTGATAAAAACGGAAGCCTCTCGTGAGCTTGAGCATGAACTGCATAAAAGATTTATCGACAAGCGGGTCAATAAGCGGAACCCACGCAAGGAGTATTTCCGTGTAACCCTAAAAGAGATTCAGCAAGTGGTTGAAAAGCTTAAACCAAATGAAGATTACACTGGCGAAATAATATGGACTGAGGAAGCTGCTGCCACTCAGTGGCGTGAAAGCCAAAAGATTGACAATGATCCACAAGAATTGGAGAGGTGGCGCAGAATCGAGCAAGTCAAAGCTGGTCGTTCAAAGGAATTTGATAACCTTGTCAGTTTGACCGATTAATGAGTCACATCCGCCGACCTTACGCGACGGCAGAGAAGGATTGCAAGAGTGCGGCGGCCCAGCGCTGGCAAGAGACGGGGAAGAGATTTGCCGCATACTTCAGCGGCGTCTCGTCCAACTCGACTTTCGACAAGCTCAGAATGACAACCGGGACTCTTGGACGGTTCGTCATCCGGCGTGACTCGCGGAGTTGCCGTGATTACAATGGTTCGATGAAATTAACCTACGATTTACGGCACGACATTGCCTACCTGCGGATTCGCGAGAAACCGGCCACCGTGGAGACTGTCCATGTCAGCGACGAGTTGAACGTGGAGGTGGCGCTCGATGGCACGGTCTGCGGGATCGAGTTCCTCAAGGCCAAGCAGCAACTCGCCGGCACGGATCAGGGCCAGTTCGTGTTTGTGGACGAAGCCAAGGGGAGTGAACGCAAGGTGCCGCTCAGTCCGGCACCATCGCTCGTCATTCAAGGGGCGCCGCTGTGGCAATTGAAGATGCGCGGGACGCCGTTATCGGAACAGCAGGAAGTGGTGCTGCGGCTGCGCGATGAGGAGAAGTTGACGCATCAGGAGATCGCGGAACGGGTGGGGGTGTCGCTGCTGCGGGTGCGCAAGCTTTATGAGACCGGCAAGGCGCTCCGGAAAGATTATGCCCGGAAGGGCGTGGAATCTTTGTTGTTGTTGCCGACACGGGTCCTGCGTGAATTGGAGAAGCTCAAGCTGGATTCGCGGGCCCAGTTGAAGGTGGCGATTGCGGCGCGGGAGCTTGGCTGGGACAAGAAGTTGAATCGGCTCATTCACCCAAAATACGTATATGGGATAAATCTTGGTTGGGAGAGCTGGCTGCTGCTGCTGGAATGGGTCTCCGATGATTGTGGGAAGGTGAGCCAGCCATGCGCTTAACCGCATTACTTGTGGTATTGCCGGTCGTTCTCGCGGCGGCCGGGAACCCATCACCTTATCCAATCGTCGGCACCGGGCAGACGAAATGTTACGACAACCGCAGCGAGATCACGCCGCCGAAAGCCGGTCAGCCGTTTTACGGTCAGGACGCTCAGCACCGGGCCAATCCGCCGTCGTACTCGCTCAGCGCCGACGGGTTGACCGTGCAGGACAACATCACCGGGCTGACTTGGCAGCGCAGCCCGGATACCAACGGCGACGGCGTCCTTGATCGAAGTGACAAGCTGACGTTAAAACAAGCCGAGGCGTTACCGGCAAAACTCAACGCCGGCAAGTTCGGCGGGTTCAGCGACTGGCGGTTGCCGACGATCAAGGAACTTTACTCGCTGATCATGTTCAGCGGCCTCGACTGCGGCCCCGCCGCGGAGAACGCCAAGCCCACGCCGTTTATCGATACAAAATATTTCAAGTTCGCCTACGGCGACACCAGCAAGGGCGAGCGGCTGATTGATTCGCAGTACGCATCGAGCACGAAATACGTCGGCAACTCAGTGCGGGGCGCCGACAAACTCTTCGGCGTCAATTTCGCTGACGGCCGGATTAAAGGCTACGACCTGCTCATGCCCGGCGGCGGCATGGAGAAAACCTTTTTCGTCATCTGTTGTCGCGGGAATCTGCAGTACGGCGGGAATGATTTTCACGACAACGCCGACGGCACAATCACCGACCGCGCGACGGGATTGATGTGGTCAAAGGCCGACAGCGGCAAGGGTCTGAACTGGGAAGCCGCACTCGCGTGGGTCCAACGGAAGAATGCGGAAAACTTTTCCGCCCACAACGACTGGCGGCTGCCAGATGCGAAGGAATTGCAAAGTATCGTGGATTACACCCGGTGCCCCGATACCACCGGATCGGCCGCAATCAATCCGGGGTTCAGTTGCACCGCGATCATCAATGAAAGCGGCAAACCCGATTATCCGTTTTACTGGAGCAGCACCACGCACGACGGATTGATGGGCGGCGGTGCGGCGGTGTACGTCGCGTTCGGTCGTGCGGCTGGCTGGCCGACGGGGAGACCGCGACAAGGCAGTGGCCCCGGCCCGGGCGGGCCTCCTGGATTCGACCGGCCCGGCAGCGGTGCCGCACCCTCTCATTACACCGATGTTCACGGTGCTGGTGCACAGCGCAGCGACCCCAAAACCGGCGATCCCGCCCAGTTTCCGCACGGCCGCGGCCCGCAGGGCGATGTCATTCGCATTTATAACTTCGTGCGCCTCGTTCGCAATTAGGTGAACTAAGCCAATCGAACGGCGAACCCAGAAACGAATATTCCGTCGAACAACCCTGCTCCGACAACGCGCAATAGCACACCATCGCACTCAACGGGTTGGCTTTCCTTTCCGGCGACAGTGGCACGGCAAACACCTTAACGTTCAACACGCAACTTCCAACACTGAGCTTTGCCAGCTACCCGGCGCGGAGGGGAAAGCAAAGTTTTTGATTCCGCACCGCCGGTCAAATTGCTAGAAGGAACCCATGGCGAAGAAACCAAAGTTAAAAACGACCGTCACAAAGGACAAACTGGTGTTTGAACTGAGCATCGAGTACATCCGCGATGCCGCTGAAGGATGGAATCGGATCGCCCGACGACTCAACCGTGAGAACCCGTTGGAGAATTTGCCAACGTACCGCATCACGAATGCTAAAGCGTTCATGACGCACTTGGCCAAGTGCCTGATGAACGGCACTCATGGAGTGGAAGAGAAGCTGCCGAATGTCTTCTCCTACGCGATCCCCGACGTGCTTACCTATCGGTATTCAAAGAACATTGGAGTCTTGGTAATCCCCTTTTCGGCACCGAAGTCAGGACAGCCACGAGTCGTCCGGCATCGGCCTGCTGTCGGGCTGGAACATCAGCAAGGATGAGGGATGTAGGCTGCGGCGGCGCGAACGACCGCACCCGGGACCCCGCCAGCGGAAAGACTGAGACCAATTACCGGATAGTCTGAGACCGTTGGCGCATACGACAGCGACTATTCGACACGCTCATGGTGACCGCGCTCGGAGCGTGGCAAGCCAACGGGTGCGGTTGGGTTAAGTAAGATTTACTTTTGGCTCGCGGTGTTGATCATGAAGTCGATGACCTTTTCGCTGACCCCACCAGTCTTAAGGTCGATAATTTCGAACGTGGTCAGGTGAAACACGGCATGCTGACTGCGTACCTGACTGAGGATGACGTCATCACTGAGCCCACCCTTGGCCAACGCCTTGATGTCCGCCACGGTCATGGGCAGCTTCTGATTGTTCGGCGGCACTGGTTGTTGTTGAACGCTTGGGCCTGGCGTTGGTGCTTGGGCTTGTGTGATTGGTTGGGCGGTGTAATTCGCTGGCGGCGGATTGTTAACCACTGGCTGCGAAGTGTAATCCACTGTCGGTGAACTGTAGACCACTTGCGGCTGAGTACTGTAGACCACTGGTGCGGGTGCGTAATAGTACGTTGGCGGATAATCGTAATAGTATGCGGGATATGAGTAGTACGGCCAGCCATAGCCGAGTCCGATTCCCCAGCCCCAGCCGTATCCACCATGGAAGCCACCGTGGCCGCCTCCAAATCCGTGTTCCGCAAAAACTGTGGAAGCAACCAATAAGCTGACGCCAACGGCAACCACACCAACAAATCGATTCATTGTTTTCATAAAACCTCTTTCTGAGTGCGACGATTGCATCACTGAATTAAACACCGGTTGGGTCTGGCGGTTGCGAAGCTGCATTGTTTCAGGCCCTAGTGGGGTTGAACGATCAGCAACTGCCAAGCGCACAATGCCAGTACCACAATCCAGAGCAACAGGTTGAACTTGAGGAATGCACCCTCGAAATCCTCCTGGTGCAGATGGGCAGCGGACATTAAGTGTCGCATACATCATCCTTTCCAACCCAACATACTCCCACTCGCACCCACTGGCGAATTGCGTGAAACCGCCGTATTATTTTTCATGAACTCGAAAATTAAAATATCGTCGGCTGTGAAGGCGGCCCTGTTGTTTTGCACAATCAGTACATTACTGACTGGTTGTTTTTTCTGGCGCGGTGAGGATCGCGATGAGCACCGTGATCATGACCGAGGGTACTATGATCGTGATCGTGACGAGCATCATGATGAGCATCGTTAGCAACCGAAGGAAATTATGAGCATTCTTCCAGTTATTCGCAGCTTCGTGGTGATGGGGCTGAGTCTCGCATTGCTCGGTCTGCCGGGCGCTTCAATCGCTCAGACGGAAACGGTTAAGACGCATAGCGGTGTTATCCGATCGATCAACCTTACGACCAGAATCTTGGCAGTCGGGAGCCCGGCCGCGGTTATGACGTTTAACGTTCCGACCGATGCCGAGATTATTGTGAAAGATAGAACCACAACCAAGGCGGATCTCGACAAACTAATGGTTGGCGACAAAGTTGAAGTGAAATACACGACCGATGACACTGGCAACATCGCCAACCGCATCAGAGTCCTCGATTTGGAATGAACGACCCCGAAGCGGTTGACTTCATGGTAAACCGGCTTAGGGTTGTGCGGGAACTGCGAGATCAGGCGCGTTAGGCCGATTAACGTAAAAGTTTGATTTTTCAGTTCTCATTTCTTTTCGTGGGCGACTAATCAAAATCCGAACAGCCCATGAAGTAGCCGCATTTCCGGCACACGAACTTACAGCGCACGTTCACCAGTCGGGTGCCACAGCGTGGACAATATTCCCAATGTCCCGGATCCGTGTTTGCTTCGTCCGGCTGCGGCTTGGGAGTTGGACGCTGGATTGGTTTTTGTGGATCACTCGGCATGGCATCAAGTCAGCAGCCCTCACCAATGGAGAAGGCCTGGCCAATCAATCTCCCCACTCCGTAATATTCACGAGTGTCAGGGGTGAAGATTAACGGCCGAACCTTCAACACATCCACCAAGCCGCCGGTCTTCATCACTTCCTTATCGGCTTTGACATCCATCACCTCGCCGACAAACTGGGTGTGCAATCCCAACTCGAAGGTGTGAACCAACTTGCACTCCACGATCAGGGAACATTCTTTGACATATGGGGCATCAACCACTTCGCTGCGCACGGGTGTCAACTTGGTGTGGGCAAACTTATCAGTGTTGCTACCTGAAGCCAATCCGCAGTAGTCCGCTTGCGCGGCTTGGTTCTCGGAAGGAATGCTGATTGTGAATGCCTTGCGGGTAACGATACTTGAGTATGTGTGGGTCGCCTTCCGCAGGGACACCGAAAGACAAGGCGGTTTCGAACAACAAATCCCGCCCCAGGAAGCCGTCATGATGTTGGGTTTGCCAGCATTATCGTAGGTACCGATGAGGAAGACTGGCGTTGGATAGATCAAAGTTATCGCACCGAGAGATTGTTTCATGGCAGTAGGATAAACCGGCTGGGCTGCGATTGGCAATCTTCAACCATTAGACCGTTTAAGCCAGTCAAAATGAACTTCAATTGCTTGCGATTGGCGGTGGTTGTTTTGGAGGTTCTTGGGAGAAGCCAAACCATCCGCAGGAGGTCGCAAGCAATCGAAATCCACATTGATGATTCGATTGTCCAAGAGCTTTTTCAAATGCCAGCGTTTAATGTCATCGCTGTTGCAGTCGATTGTTTGGGCTTCTGACTTGAACCAGTCGACATCAATTCTGATTTTGTCCGAACCAGTTGTCGGCGCCGGTCGCCCGCTGGCTGAAGTTCGAGTCTGCATGAGTCGCTCGTCTCTCATGTGGAACAATGCACCTGCCAGCAAAACGGTGCTATGGGGTGTTCACCCCACTGGCGGCTTTCGTAAATCCCACGTATGCATTGTTGATGATGAAGGCCAATTTGAAAACTAAAACCCTGCTCGTCATCACCATTTGTGCGGGCGTATTTGGCAGTAGTTATGATCAGGGACCTCACGATTAATCATGCACTACAAACTTAACTTTAAGAACGAGAACTATCCTGTTGAGGACATCCAAATCCCAGCGGAATCCACGCTTGCGCAGGAACCCGTCGGTAAACACTTTTCATTTGTTTCTCCAGTGCAATTAACGGCTGGGCAGAGCTGTGCGTTGCGTGGCGATTCGGGCGGGTACCAACTACTGGTCAACGCCTGTTTCGGATTCGCGTTTTCGTCTAAGTTCCTTGTGTTGGGAATCATTGGCAACAAGGAAACCGCAGTGGCCAGCATATCGTGAGGATAATCATGACAAACAACACAACTGGAGTTTGTCTGTAGTGAATCTAATAAGGAGACACAAAATGCAAATGACATTGAATAAAGAGGAAAAAGGGGAATTACTTGAACTCGTTCAAGTGGGGTATAAAGAACTTCAGGTCGAGCTTCATCACACGAAAGACCCTAGTTACCAAGACATCCTAAAGCGGCGTCACGTTGTCTTGGAAGGATTGCTCACTCGGCTCCAAGGCGTTCCGCCAGCGGCTAAATAAAACGCAAATGCCCCGCAATGATCGGGACATGAACTTCGGTTGCTTGCGATTCGTAGCGACTACCAGATGCTGTTGACTACTCAGTGAGTGTCGAGTGAGCTGGAAACGGATCAGTCCGATGACTCTGTAGACCGCGCTGCCGCCCAATGGTGTTCTCGATTAATCTGGCCAACTTATCCGCCGCACCCTCGGCCGCTTGCTCTGCGGTCGCTGCGTGGTCAGTGACCGCAATGGGTTGATGGTGTTCAAGGCGAGCTTCCATCATACAACGCTTGTCGTTCGGGCTGTTTTTGTGGCTAACCTCGTCGGTCAGGTGGACCTCCACTCGCATGATGTGATCGCTGAGTCGGCTCAGAGCACTCTCCACGACGCCGCTGACCTGAGTGATGAGGGCTTCGCTACCTGCGATATTATGGTCGGTATTAATTTGGATCTGCATGGTGTTCTCCTGTTGTGATGTTGGGTATTGAATAATAGGTATCCCACTATACCTCGCAAACGGGGCCATGCTATGGGGTAAAACCCCACTGTGGGGCAACGACAGGACAGCGGTTGACTTCGTATCAAACAGGCTTACGTTGGCTTGGGAACTGCGAGAACAGGCGCGTTAGACGTTTAACGTAAAAGTCTGAACTTTCAGTTCCTGCTGTGTTTCAGATCCCCACATTGCCCAACATCGTGGCAATGCGGTTGGCTAGGCTGGTGATGTCGGGATGGGAAATTTCGAGTTTTTCGACAAGATCCGTAAGTTGCTCGCCCCCATGCTTGGCTGCGGCTGGGCGGATTGCAGTATTCCCTGCGGTCTGATGCTCTAAATCAGCCACAAGCTTGAGAAGGTCTGACTTGGTGGTGTCCGTCAAACCGTGCGCATTCTCCACCTTAGCGCGAAGCTGTTTAAGAAGGGGGTTAACCATGCCGTAGATTACCTCATGCAATCAGATTTAGATAGGAGAAGTGTAATCACCTGCCGTGGGCTTTGCGTCCAATCAAGCTTCACTATTTAGACCGATCCTGCGCCCCGGCCGTTCAAATCATCAGCCCATCAACCGCATCCGTACTTTCCCCGCCGCCAATTACACACTTCCACTGATTGTGGGTCCAATGGGATCGCGCCTGGTTACGTCAGGCAACGGATTTACGGTGAGGGTTTGGTGAGATTGGTAGCAGGTGAGGAAGGACAGCGGGAGGGTCAGTGCGACTTCCCGCTGTTTTCTTTTATGAACTTCGGTTGCCTGCGATTGGTAGCGTACCGGTGAGGTGATTTGTGAGGAACGCTCATTGCTGAGCGCTAGAGATACTGAACCGCTACCGTAGTGTTCGCAGGCAACCGGAATCCACATTATCAGTCCAAACACCGCTTAACACTATTGGTTGCGCGGTCACACATAACGCAAACCGCTCGGCAGGTCAATGTCCACATCTGGCCGGCGGCGATTTCTTGTTGCGGGGTGGGTGGCGAAGTTCTACTCTGCGCGACATGATTAATCCTAAGACTACCATTCTCTTTCAGGGCGATTCCATCACGGATGCGGGACGCGACCGAAACCAGAAGGGGGCCAATGCCGGCCTCGGCGGCGGTTATGCGTTGTTCATTGCGGCGCAGTTGCTGGGTGAACGGCCTAGCGCCAGTTTGCAGTTTTTCAACCGCGGTATCGCCGGTAACCGGATTGTGGACCTCTACGCCCGCATCAAATGTGATGTGATCAACCTCAAACCGAACGTCCTCTCCGTACTCATTGGTGTCGCTGACACGTGGATTGAGTTTGGCGACCAGAACGGCGTGGCGGTGCCGAAGTTTGAGCGGTTGTACCGGGATTTACTGACGGAAGTGCGGGCGGCGTTGCCGGCGGTCAAGTTCGTGTTGTGCGAGCCGTTTGTGTTGCCGGTCGGGGTGGTGACGAAGGATTGGGTGGCGGAGATGGATCAGCGCCGGGCGGTGGTCAAGAAGCTGGCGGTGGAGTTCAAGACGAAGTTCGTGCCGTTCCAAACGATGTTCGATAACGCGGTGAAACAGGCGCCCCCGGCATATTGGGCCAGCGACGGGGTGCATCCCACGCCGGCCGGGCATATGCGGATGGCGCAACTATGGCTCAAGGAGGTTGAAGGAATATGAGTTTTCCAAAAAACTTTGTGTGGGGCGTCGCCGCGGCGGCGTATCAAATCGAAGGTTCGACGAAAGCCGACGGGCGAGGGGAGTCGGTCTGGGATATGTTCTGCCGCAAGCCGGGCGCGGTTTGGAGCGGGCACTCCGGTGCCGAGGCGTGCGACCATTACCGTCGTTACAAGGCCGATGTGGCAATGATGAAGTCGTTGGGCGCGCATGCCTACCGGCTCTCTGTGGCGTGGCCGCGTGTGATTCCCACCGGCACCGGCAAGGTCAACGCGAAGGGGTTGGCATTCTATGACAAACTAATTGACGAACTACTCGCTGCCGGCATTGCGCCGTATGTGACGTTGTTTCACTGGGATTATCCGCTGGCGTTGTATCACCGGGGTGGCTGGCTCAACCGGGATTCCGCCGATTGGTTTGCCGATTACGTGAAAGTGGTGGTGGATAAGTTGTCCGACCGGGTGCAGCACTGGATGACCATCAACGAGCCGGTCGTTTTCAACGAAATGGGGTTGCGGTTGGGGCTCCACGCGCCGGGCGATAAACTGGCTTGGGCCGAGGTTTTGCGGGCCGCGCACAACACTCTGCGCGCCCATGGCCGGGCTGTGCAGGTCATCCGCGCCCGCGCCAAGATCAAGCCTGTGGTCGGTTGGGCGCCGTGCGGGCGCACCTGTATCCCGGCCTCGGACAAGCCCGCCGATATCCGTGCGACCCGGCAAAACATGTTCGTTTTGGAAGAACGAACAATCTGGCAACATAGCTGGTGGAGCGACCCGGTGTTCTTTGGCCACTATCCGGAACAAGGGGAAAAAGTTTTTGGCACGGATCTGCCACGAATCGAACCGGGCGATATGCGCACCATCCAACAGCCGCTCGATTTCTTTGGCGTAAACATTTACAGCGGTGTTACCATCCGGGCAGGCAAGCAAAACCAGCCCGAAATCGTGCAACCACTGACCGGCCATGCATTGACTACGTACAATTGGCAGGTCACTCCGAAGGCGTTGTACTGGGGGCCGCGGTTCCTGCAGGAACGGTACAACGTCCCGGTCGTCATTACGGAAAATGGCATGGGCAACACGGACTGGGTGATGGACGATGGCCAGGTCCACGATCCGCAACGGATTGATTTCCTGACCCGATACCAGCGCGAATTGAAGCGCGCGATTGCCGATGGCGTGGACGTGCGCGGCTATTTCCACTGGTCAATCATGGACAACTTCGAGTGGAACGAAGGCTACAAGCAACGGTTCGGCCTGGTGTACGTGGATTACCAGACGCAGAAGCGCGTTCCGAAGGACAGCTTCTACTGGTACAAGCGCGTGATCGAGTCCAACGGCGCGAGTTTATAGCTGTTGGTTCAGCTAAATTTGCCGAACTCGCGGCCGGCCTTGTACAGCGCCTCGGTGTTTGCGAGCGGTGTGGCGGGTGCGAGATTGTTGCCTTCGCGCAGGACGAAGCGGCGGCCATCGGTCACGCCGGTTTGCAGGACGCGCTGCACATCCGCGCGGATGGCAGCGGGCGTACCGGAGTGGAGGAGTTCGACGTGTGGGCCGCCTTGCAGCCGGACGAGCGGGCCGAGATCCCGGCGCAGGCCCCCGAAATCGACTGGGAATCCGGTGTCAAAGACTTGCACATTCAGCTCGTCGCGAATGGTGTGGAAATGCCGGGTGGAGTCGCCGCAGAGATGGATGCCGCGCAGTTGGGTTGGCGACGAAAACGCGTCGCACATCCGCCGGTGGTATGGCAAGACGTGTTCACGGTACATGCCGGTGGAAATCATCGCGACGCTGTCGTCGGCGAAGCCGAAGCCGTCATTGGTAGGGACCGGGATGCCAGCGAGTTTGCGCCACGCGGTCATGCGGCGAATCGTGGCTTCGGTGATGAAATCAAACAGTTTGTGCAACCGCTCCGGCTCGCCGGCCATCGCTTCGCAAACAAAACTTCCGCCGAACAAATTACAGGCCACCGTCATCACACCATCGGTGCCGCACATCGGCGCGGTGACGTTGATGGGGCGATCCAGATACGTCTCGCGGCGGGCGCGTGATTGGAAATGCTCGAAATACGCGAGCGCCTTCGCGCTGAAACCAGCGAACGGGTCCGGCACGCCATGCTCCATCACGCGTTCGGGCGCATCGGCAAATTCCGGCTGGGTGTCCGGCACTTGGTCCGGTAAGTACTCAACCTTGCAACCGAACGCTGCCGCTTCATAATAATTCTGAAAGTCCGGTGCGATGCTCCAGCGGTCCGGCAGGCCGAGTTCGGTGTCTTGGAGCAAGTTGAACCGGCTCCAGCGTTGAAACCGGAGCAGCGTGTCGAACATCAGGTCACGGTCTTCGGTGTAGCGTTGGAATTCTACGCCGGTCGGGTTGGCGTCGGCATTTACCATGAAATAGCGGGCGTTCGTGCCGAAGACGATCGGCACGCGAGGGGCTTTGCCGGCGGGGAAGGCGTCCCAGAGTGCTTTTACTTCCGCGTTGTGCTGCGCAAAATCTAAACCAACAAGTCGGTCAGGCATGGATCTCCTCGAAAACATCCAGTTTGGTGGGGGCGGATTTCAAAACAAACCGGAAGTTAGTTTCGCCGCCGAGCGCAATCAGGTTTTGTAGCAATGGTTCCGGTGGTGCCGTCGGCAAATCCCAAACCACGTGCACGGTTTGGCGCGTGGCGGCTTTGGTGAAGGTGCGCCATTCCAGAAATAGTTGGAGTTGCGACAAGACAGCCAGTGCGTCGCCGGCAAGAATGACGATGCAATACCGGTTGAACCAGACGGCGTTGAAGTAAAACTCAGCGTCGGCCGGTTTGCCGTAAACGAGTTTCGCCAGTGGCCAGTACTTGCCAAGCCGTGGCAAAGCCGGTGCCGGCCATGGATCGGTGGCGCTGAAATATAAAAACGTCTCACCGCGACGGACGGCGGTTTCGAGATAGTCTTTCAAGTCGAGCTGGCCGGCGAGCAGTGTGCGCGATTTCGGTGCGAGCCGGTCGAGCCACGGCCCGGCAATCGGCAGGGGATACGAGTTGCCGGTGGTGTGATTGAATCGCGCCAGATAATCGGCCACGAGCACGAGCAGCGCCAATAGTAACGTGCCGCGGGTGATGAGTAAATTCCACCGGTCGAGTTGGTTGGCTTCGAGGAGTTGGGATTCTTGGTAAGTGCGGACCGGTTTTTGTTCGGCAGGTGTGACGGGCGCAGCCTGGCCGCCGTCGCGGCGTTGTTTACCCATTTGCAGGTAAGCGGGGACGCCGGCTTCGGATTGCAGTTCTTCAACGGGCTGAGCAACGACCGGCTGGCCGCCGCTATCGAGCGGCACGGCGCTGACGCGGTTGGAATTGATTTGTGCGAGAATGTAGCCGGCAACTGCGAGGCCAAGCACGATCAGGTAGGCCCGCGGCCGTTGCCGTTTGGGTGCAAACGCGCCAAACATTGCCTGTGTGGCGAGCAATCCCAGCGCGCCGCCCCACGCGATGATTGACGCGAGGCCGACAACGCCGAAGTAGCCGTAAAGTCGAACGATCATTTTCGGTATTTCCGAGTCAGTTCCAAATAATGCGTGAACGAATAATAAATGACATTGACGCCGAGGTCGTAAGATTCAGCAACGAGTTTGGGGTCGAGGCCGGCATGGCCGGTTGTCCACGCGTCGAGGATGTCACCGGGATGGTAGAACACTACCCAGCGGTTGTTGTACTTGACGCCCAATGCGTGCGTCCCGCCGTGATGCCAGAGCGGCGGCGCGCCATTCGGAAACGCGTTTGGCACTTGAAAGATCGGATCATCGTCGGCAATCACCAGCAACGGATTGCCCGGTAACACTTGTTGGATGAAACTGCGGAAGCTCCGGTCAAATTGTGCGCTGGCGCAATTACAGAATAGCAACCCACCATCCAGTAAATATTCGCGCAACGCCTGCATGTCGGACGAGGATACGTTGATCCCGCCATCACCGGTCATAAAGACAAATGGCGGTGCAAAGCCTTTTGGATATTTCCGCAGTAAAGCAATCGGATGGCTCTCGCCTTGTGAGGCAACTTTGAAACCGGTGGCTTTGTGAAATTCCTGAAGGAAATTGATGTCCGACCGATCATGCGCGCTCATACCGGAGTCCCAAGCGCTCCCGTTGTATTCCAACCGGATAAACCGCACGAGTGCGTTCTCCATGCCATCGGGCCAACCACCGGTGGTGCCGCCGCCCGCGCCGAGTCCGCCGCCGGTCCCGCGCCCGCCCACGCCTTTCGGGCCGTTCTTGCCGGCCGCTCCAGCCACAACGCGCGATGTATCTGCTTGATATGTGACTTGCGCCTCCTGTTCGAGGTTCTTGTCCGTGCCGGCAT